>Ga0073928_10000360_pt1 | contig 108160 bp, 104 predicted proteins | sample PaiPotPPA55metaG_FD_76969 | JGI IMG/M metagenome (GOLD analysis project Ga0073928, IMG submission 76969) | Iron sulfur acid spring bacterial and archeal communities from Banff, Canada, to study Microbial Dark Matter (Phase II) - Paint Pots PPA... ... | reverse complement strand
GTCTTGCCGTGATCGATGTGACCGATCGTCCCGATGTTGCAATGCGGCTTCGTCCGCGCAAACCTTGCCTTACCCATCGCTGCGGCTTCCTATCCGAAAGAGAGACCCAATGCCGTTGGAGCGGGTGATGGGAATCGAACCCACGTAGCCAGCTTGGAAGGCTGGTGCTCTACCATTGAGCTACACCCGCCTGAAATCCGCTGTTTGCCGACCCGCCCACCAGCCCTCGGCCGGTGCCCCGGCGAGACAATCGCGCCCGGCGCTGGTGGAGGGGGTAGGATTCGAACCTACGTAGGCATTCGCCGGCAGATTTACAGTCTGCTGCCTTTAACCACTCGGCCACCCCTCCGCGATTTGCGGGCCGCCCATCTCGCGCCAGCCGGGGAGCCGCGGAGCGCGGGTCATAGGAGCTTCACCCTGGATTGTCAACACGCTGAGGCCGGCTTTGCGAACCCCCAATCGTCCCCCTAGAAGCTCCCGCCAGCACCCTCGCCAAGGTGCGTCATCACGGCCTGCCGCGCCGCGCGACAGTCGCTCGGCAATGCCGGCAAGACCGGCCCGCGTGCTGGGCGACAACTGGATCTACGGACGCCATGCGGTAGTCGCGGCGCTCAACAATCCGCAACGCCGCTGGCGCCGGCTGGTGATCCTTGCCGGCCAGGAAACCGCGGCGGCCGCGCTCGTCGCGTCGGCGCGGGCGGGACGGTATGGCCCAACCTCGGCGCCAGGGGGCGAGCCGGTCCAGGTGTTGGACCGGGTTGCGTTCAACCTGCTGCTGCCGGAAGGCGCGGTGCACCAGGGCTGGGCGCTCGCGGTCGAGCCGCTCGACGGACCCGATCTCGACGATGTGCTGCGCATCGCGCATATGGCGGCCGGGCGGTCAATCCTCGTCGTCCTCGACCAGGTGACCGACCCGCACAATGTCGGCGCGGTGCTGCGCTCGGCGGCCGCCTTCGGCGCCGCCGCGGTGATCCTCGCCGAACACGGCGCGCCACCGCTCTCGGGCGCGCTCGCCAAGGCCGCCTCGGGTGCGCTCGACTGCGTGCCGCTGGTCCACGTCGTCAACCTGGCGCGCGCGCTCGACCGGCTGAAGGAGGCGGGATACTGGTGCTGCGGGCTCGACGCGAGCGCGCCGGCGCCGCTCGCCGCGCTCGATCTCGGACCGCGCGTCGCGCTCGTCCTCGGCTCCGAGGGCGGCGGGCTGCGCCGCCTGTTGCGCGAGCGCTGCGATTATCTCGCGCGCCTCCCGACGCGGCCGGCTTTGCCCAGCCTGAACGTCTCGAACGCCGCGGCGATCGCGCTCTACGAGCTGGTCCGCGCCGAGCCCGCCGGCTGACCGCCCGCCCGCCTTGCTCCGGGCCGGGCGCTCTTCTACGATGCGCCGACTGGACTCACCTAGAGGAGGTCCCCATGCCCAACGATGTAGCCACCCTTAGCCAGAAGCCGGGAACGAAGCTCGGCTATACGAGCGCGAAGAAGCCGATGATGGTTGAGGGCCGCCGCGATTTCTTCACTTATCGCGACCTCGGCGCCAAGGCCGCCAGCGGCGGCCAGATGCGCGCCCAGCTCACCAAGGCCAAAAGGGGCATGACCCAGCCGACCGGCTGGCATTACCACGTCTGCGAAGACCAGTTCGTCTACGTGCTGAACGGCTGGGTCGAGCTCGAATTCGAGACCGGCGAGATGCTGCGCTGCGAAGCCGGCGACACGGTCTACATTCCGGGCGGGCTGAAGCACAACGAGCTGCGCACCTCGGACGATTTCGAGATCATCGAGGTGTCGACCCCGGGCGAAATCGGCACGGTGCCCTGCGAGAAACCGACCGCCCGCTGAGCCTCGGCCGTCGCCTCCGCGCCGCGGCGGGCGGGCTGCTCGGCGTGGCCGCCGACTGGACGGTGCTGGCGCTCCGCCGATTGGCGCAAGCGATCTAATTGTCATCCCGGCGCACGCCGGGACCCATTGGGCCGAGCCCCAGACGGTTGAACCATGGGTCCCGGCCTTCGCCGGGATGACGATTTAAATTTGACCCTCGCAGCCTAATGCGAACCCCACAGCCGGTCGGAGGCGATCCGCGCACCCTCGGCGAGCGCCGACAGCTTGGCCCAGACGATCGAGGGCACGACCGCGTTCTGCTGTCCGGCGAAGGTTGCGAACCCGCAATCGGTGCCGGCAATAACCCGCTCGCGCCCGACGATGTCGGCGTACTGACAGATCCGCTGCGCGACGAGGCGCGGATGCTCGACAAAATTGGTCGTCGAGTCGATCAGGCCCGGCATCAGGATCTTGTCGTCGGGGATTCGCGCAACCTTGAGGTCCTCCCACTCGTGCGCGTGGCGCGGATTGGCGGCCTCGAACAAGAGCGCCTGAGGCCGCGCCCGCATGCAGGTGTCGAACACCCTGGCGAGCGGGATGTCGTGGGTGTGCGGCCCCTCGTAATTGCCCCAGTAGATGTGCAGCCGCATCGCCTCGGGCGGGATGTTGCGGGTGGCGTGGTTGAGCGCGGCGACATTGCGCTCGGCGATGCGAAGGAATTCGGCGTCCGACAGGTGCTGGTACTGGTTGTGGCGGGCTGACCCCAGGTCGGGCGCGTCGATCTGCAGGACGAACCCGGCGCGATGGATCGCCTCGTATTCCTCCTTCAGCGCATCCGCGAGGGCTTCGACATAGCGATCTTCGTCCCGGTAATAGCGGTCGGGGACGAATTTGGTCAGCACGCCCGGCGAGGCGGCGTTCATAAAGGCTTCGCTCGGCTTCGCCGCTGCGCAGGCTGCGGCGAGGTTCGCTAGGTCGAGTTCGAGCGGCCGGCGGTCGCGATAGGCGACGGGCCCCGTGCAGCACGGCACCGCGGCGGCGGCGAACCAGGAGGTGCCGCCGCGCGCGGCATGCAGCCGCGCGGCATATTCGGGATGGTCGGCGATGTCCCGGTGCGCCCCGGTCGGCGGCGGTTTGTCAAGCGCATGGCCGGGCGCGGTGCCGATGCCAGAGAGGCGGTGGCGGACGTAGAAGGTGTAGGAGATCTTGCTCTGCTCGCCGTCGCAGACGCTGTCGATCCCGGCGGCGACCTGTTTCGCGACGATCTCGCGGACGGCCTCCGCGAGGCGCGCCTCGAACGCCGGCCGATCGAATTCCTCGCCCTGCTCGCGCCTCTCCAGAAATGCGAGCAGATCAGAGGGGCGCGGCAGACTGCCGACATGCGTCGTCAGGATCCGGTCTTTGCTGAGCTGCATGGTCAGGGCGCTCCTCTGGCCTGTCGGCATGACTTTTCACCAAGGCCGCACCGCAGGCAAGGAAATGCCCGCGGAGTCCTTGACGCGGCCCGAGCCGCGACCCAACATGCAGGGTGCGACGAAGCGTCGCAGATCGATCGGGCAGTGGCCGCGATGTGAGGTACTGCGGGGCTGCGGCCCCTCGAACCAAGCGTTTCGGGAGGCAGGCGATGACGACGCACATCCGAAATCCCGTCGAATGGGGCGTGGACCAGATCAGGGTCGCGGGAACGGCGATCGAAGCGTTGGGGCGGCATACCCAGGACGCGCCGCTCCCCGCGGTGCGGCGGATCACGGTGTCCCATCTGCGCGACGCGCTCGCCTGCGGTTTCGACGATTTCGCCGCGTTGCGCAGCGATGTCGCGTTCCTCTGCGTGGTCTACCCGGTCGTGGGGTTGGTGTTGGCGAGGCTCGCCTTCGGTTACGGCTTGTTGCCGCTGCTCTTCCCGCTCGCTTCCGGTTTCGCGCTGATCGGCCCGGTGGCGGCGGTCGGGCTCTATGAGATGAGCCGGCGGCGCGAAGCCGGCGCCGACGTCGGCTGGGCCGACGCCTTCTCAGTGTTTCGCGCGCCCTCGTTCGGCGCGATCGTGCGGTTCGGCCTGTTGCTGATGGCGATCTTCCTCATTTGGCTCAACGTCGCGATCGCGATCTACGATTTGACGCTCGGCCCCGACCAGCCGGCCTCGCTCGCCGCCTTTGCCCACGATTTGCTCGCGACCGAGCGGGGCTGGACACTGATCGTGGCCGGGATCGGCGTCGGCTTTCTGTTTGCCGTGTTCGTGCTGGCGATCAGCGTCGTTTCGGTGCCGCTGCTGCTCGACCGCGACATCAGCGTGACCGCGGCGGTGCGCACATCGCTGCGCGCGGTCGCGATGAACCCCGGTCCGATGGCCCTCTGGGGCTTCATCGTCGCGGCCGGGCTGGTGGTCGGCTCGATCCCGTTGTTTCTCGGTCTGATCGTCGTCATGCCGGTGCTCGGGCACGCGACCTGGCACCTCTACCGCAAGGTCGTGGCGCCCTAGTCGCGACGACTTTCGTCATTCCGGGGCGGCCCGGAGGGCCGAGCCCGGAACCCATATTCCAGAGGCCTGTGTTCATGGGTTCCGGGCCTCGCCCGATGGGCGATCCCGGAATGACGGTGATAGGCGCGGCATAGCGCGGGAAGTTCAACTCGACCGTCACGTTGTTGGTGTCGGGGAGAACACCTGGTCGATCGGCGGTTTCGCGATGTGGTTCTGGCGGTATTTGACCCCCTTCTTCTCCAATCAGAGACCATCGGCCGGCTGATCGCAACCGCGCTGTCCTGCTCGCCAGCGCCGCGAAGCGATGCTACCGTTGCCATCAAACAAAATCGCCTTGGTGACCCACCCGCGAGGCAGGAGCCGACACGATGAAGGTCTCGTTCTTCGAAACCGGCCGCTACCCGAGTTCGCCCGATACGCCGCGCGAGTGGCCGGTGCCGTCCGCGGCCTACGACCCGGCGGTCGGCGCCAAGGCCTACAGCGCGATGATCGACCGCGCCCGTTTTGTCGAGAAGCTCGGCTTCGACTGGATTAGCCTGTCGGAGCACCACTACTCGCCGCGCATCCTGACCCCCTCGCCGCCCCTCTCGGCGGCCTATCTCGCGAGCCACGTCGACAACATCAAGATCGCGCTCTTGGGCCCGATCGTTCCGGTGAGCAACCCGATCCGCGTCGCCGAGGAGCTGGCGATGCTCGACACGATGCTGCCGGGCCGCTTCGTGTTCGGCCTGTTGCGCGGCACGACCAACGAATATCTGAGTTACGACCTCAACCCCAAGGAAGCGCGCGAGCGCACCGACGAGGGGATGGAGCTGATCCTCAAGGCGTGGACCGAGCCGCAGCCGTTCGGCTGGCAGGGCCGCTATTTCCAGTACCGCACCGTGTCGATCTGGCCGCAGCCGCAGGAGCAGCCGCACCGGCCGACCTATGCGCTCGGGGTCAGCGCCGAAGCGGCGGATTTCGCGGCGCGCAACCATCTCGGGCTCGGCGTCTCCTATGGCACGTTCGATTTGATGGCGAAGTCGACCGGCTATTATCGCCAGCGCTGCGCCGAATACGGCTGGGAACCGGGGCCGGACGACATCATCTACCGCGCCAACATGATCCTCGGCGAGACCGACGACGAGGCCGATGCCGCGCTGGCGCGGCGCAGCAACGCCCAGGCGCCGTTCCCGATGGCGGAGGGGTTGCGCAAGGCGCTGATCGAGCAGGACAAGCGCAATGTCGGCGGCGAGCAGCGCCCGGCCAATGTCGGCCGCGTGCTACCGATCAGCTTCTGCGGCGGACCGGACCGCATCGTCGAGCAGGTCCGCCGGGCACGCGAGGAGATCGGGGTCGGCGTCATCGACATTTCGCTCGCCGATCCCGGGTCGGGCGACACGGATGCGATGATGGAGCGGATCGAGTTGTTCGGAAAGAAGGTGCTGCCGCGCATCCGCAACACATGAACAGCCTGGCAAATGATCGACGAATTGCTGAGCGGGATTATAGGGAGCACGCTGGCCGAGTTTGCGGCCAAATATATCCCGCCAAGGAAATTGGATCATGAGCCTGCAAACAGCACAAACAGAGTATGTGAGAATACCTATAAAATATCGAAATATCTTGGAATTACGGCCTTCATTGTAGCTTTTATCTGTCTGAACCTAGCTTGGCCCACAGATGCCTGGTGGATCGCGTTCGTTGCTGGCTTGCCGTTCTTTCTGACTGCTATCTTCGTTGTAACCACTGCTGCGTATTTTGGCAGAGAGCAGATCCAGGGCTTCCTGCGGTTTTATGAGCTGAAGAGCAAGATGCATATCAACTGTACCTACGTCTGTTTTGGGCTAGGGTCATTACTTTTTGTAACTTCATCGCTGATGTTGATTCTCGATTTGGCCGGGCAATGACGAGCAGTGAGGACCGCTGATGAAGATCGTCTTCACCTCGGGGATCCGCACCCTGCCCGGCAGGCCGCAGAGGCTGGCCGACCTCTATCGCGACCATTTGGAAGAGGCGGTGCTGGCCGAGGAATTGGGCTTCGACTGCGTCTGGGCGAGCGAACACCATTTTTCGCCTGATGCGTGGAACCCGTCGCCGTTCACCTTCCTCGCCGCGGTCGCGGGGCGGACCGAGCGAGTGCGCCTCGGCACCTACGTGCTGCTCTTGCCGTTGCACAACCCGCTGCGGGTCGCCGAGGATGTCGCGGTGCTCGACAACATCTCGAACGGCCGCGTCGATCTCGGGGTGGGGGTCGGCTCCGCACCCAACGAGTTCGCCACCTTCGGGGTCCCGATCGAGGGGCGGCTCGGGCGGACCTTCGAGGCGCTGCGCATCATCGAGCGCTGCTTCACCGGCGAGGAATTCAGCCACCATGGAAAATACTACGACTTCCCCAACGTGCACCTGACGACTGTCCCGGTGCAGCGGCCGGGCCCCCCGATCCTGGTGGCCTCGATGGGCGATCAGAGCGTCCTATGGACAGCGCGGCGCGGCTACGGCATGGCCGCCGGCGCCGGAAGCGGCCATGACCGGTATATCGAGGCGCTGCGCGAGCAGGGCCGCGATCCGGCGACGGTGCCGATCGCGTCAGTGCCGCTGCGTGTCCATGTCGCCGCGACGCGCCAACAGGCGTGGGACGAGGTCGAAACCGGGCTGCATCAGGTGCTGCATTTCTACCGGACGCACGGCAACCCGGCCGCCGGCAGCCGCTGGGCCGATCCGCTCGGCGCCTTGCCGCCGCTCGGCGAATTCCGCGATGTGCCGGGGATCGGGCATGGCGGCCAACCCTTCGCGGTCGGAACGCCGGACGATGTGATGGCCGCGCTCATGCCCTATCGCGACCGGCAGCTGACCCATCTGTCCTTGAACCTGCATCAGCCGGGGCAGGAGAGCGCGAGCGTCCGCCGTTCGATGCGGCTGTTCGCCCGGGAACTGATGCCGGCGCTGAAAGCGTGGTAGGCGGGCAAAGCACACAGGGAGCCGCAGCGTGACAGGGAACGGGAAGAAAGCGGCGCCGGGCGCGGCGTTTCGCGAAGGGTTTGTCGAGGCCGACGGGTTTCGCATCCGCTATGCCGAGGCCGGCAAAGGCCCCCCGCTGGTGCATCTGCACGGCGCCGGCGGGCTGCGGCTGTCGCGGACGCACGACCTCCTGGCAGAAAAGTTCCGGGTGATCGCGTTCGAGATGCCGGGCTTCGGCAACTCGCCCGAGAACACGCGCAGCAAGACGATGGCCGAGCTCGGCCTGACGATGGCGCATGCCGCCGACGCGCTCGCTCTCGACCAGTTCAATTTGTGGGGCATCTCGACCGGTGGCGCCGCCGCGATTTGGCTGGCGGTGCAGGCGCCGGAGCGGCTCTCGGCGCTGGTGCTTGCGGCCCCCTCGGCGATCGTACCACCGGGCAACCAGCCGGCGGCCGGGACGCCGGAGGAGATGGCGCGCATCCTCTATGGCCATCCCGAGCGGATGCCGCCAATGCCGGCGCGGGACCCGGCGGTGCTGAAAAAGCAGGGGGCGCTGGTCGGTCGGTTGCGCGCCACCGGTCGCGACCCCGATCTCGAAGCCCGTATGCGCCGGTGTGAGGTGCCGACCCTGGTGCTGTGGGGCACGCTCGACCGGCTGATCCCACCGGAAACCGGGAGCATCTACAAGGAGCTGATGCCGAACTGCCACCTGGTTCTGGTCTACGACGCAGGGCATCTGATCGATGCCGAGCGCCCCGAGGCCTGCGTCGAGGTAATGGCCGACTTCCTCGAACGCCACGAGGCCTTCCTGATCAGCCGCACCGAGACGATGATCCACCCGTAGAAAGCATGTCATTCCGGGGCGCCGCGCAGCGGCGAACCCGGAACCCATATTCCCCCTCCCTAACCCTCCCCCGCATGCGGGGGAGGGTTAGGGTGGGGGCGAGGCCTGTGTTCATGGGTTCCGGGTTCGCGGACTTTGTCCGCACCCCGGAATGACGGATTGAGCGTTACCGGAACATCCGGCCTTCGGGCGGCAGGCCCATCAGCATCTGACCGACCGTCTCGAAATGAATGGGGCGGCCCTGGCCCTGCTGCGTCCCGGCGTGGATGTCGCGCATCCGCCGTTCGAGCGCGTTATTCTCGAAAATCGCCGTCGCCCCGGCCGCGTGATAGACGATGGCGACGACATCGCGCGCCTGATGGATCGCCCAGGTCGCGGCGAGGCGCAGCTGCGGGTGGTGTTCGGGGCTGATCCGGCCGGTCGCCTGCGCCTCCTCCCACATCTCGGCGATCACGCCGCGCAGATAGGCCCGCGCCGATCTGAGGCGCGCCTCGCATTGCGACACCTGCGACTGGACTACGTTGTTCTCGCGTAGCGTACCCTTGGCGCCGCGCGCCACCTTGTCGCGCGCCAGCTCGATAAAGGCGTCGAAGGCGCCGCGCGCGATGCCCAGCGACACGTGGGAAAAGCTCATCGCATAGATCATGCCCGAGGTGAACTGGTAGAGCGGGCCCGGCTCGCGCCGCTCGGCATCGTTGTCGCGCGAGGCGGTGTAGGCCTGCGGCACGAAATGGTCCTCGAAGCGGTAGCTGTCGCTGCCGGTGCCGCGCAGCCCCAACACTTGCCAATTGTCGATGATCGTGGCCTCGCGCTTGGGCACCAGCATTGTGCGGACGAGCTGGCGTCCGTTGGCGCCGAGGCGCGGGCTGCCGTTCTCCTCGAAGATCGGGCAATGGGCGCCGAGCCAGGTGGCGTGGCGGCTGCCGGTGGCAAACCCCCATTGCCCCGTGACGCGGTAGCCGCCCGCAACGGCAACGCACTTGCCGGCGCCGGGCAATTCCGGTCCCCAGGCGAGGATGCCTTGCGGGCCGCCGAAGATTTCGCGGGCGATCTCCGGCGCGAGATAGGGCGCGGTCATCGAGCAGCCGGAATTCTGGCCGAGCGACCAGGCGGTGCTGCCATCGGCGTGGCCCAGGGTTTCGAGGACAGCGGTGTAGGTCAGCGGGTCGAGTTCGGCGCCGCCCAACGAGCGCGGCAGCAGCATCTTGAAGATGCCGCGCTCGACCAGCGCCTCGACGATCGCTTCGGGCAACTGCCGGTGCCGCTCGATCTCGTCGCCGGCGGCGCGCAGCATCGGCTGCATCTCGCGCGCCCGGTCGAGATAACCCTCACGCGAGGTATTGATCCGGATCTCCGCCTCATTCACGTCCATGCTGCTCTCCCCAGGGGCCGGCGGCGCATGCCCATTCTGACGGCATCGCGCCAGCATGTGAAATGCCGAGCGCACATGGACAGCCGTACATTGCGGTCACGCCGCCGTCCGCAGCGCTAGTGCCGCAGGGAAAGGAAAATCAAACCCACAGTCGCCGCAAGATTGAACCCAACCATCCATGTCAGCAGTTTGAGATCTCGTTCGATCTTGGCAAACCGTTGATCCATAGCGGTGAAGCGGTTTTCGTAAGAAGCAATTGCCTCCGCAGCTTTTCGCGCCTTATCTTCCGGCGAACCTGCCGCGAGCAAGGCGTCGTAAACTTCGGCAATCATCGTGGTCATGACGATAATGTCGGATGATCGCGAGGTCGGCGCAAGGCCACTACGTCGCCACTGTGCGCAGCTTGTCGAGGCCCTGGGCAAGATCGGCGATCAGGTCCTGCGGGTCTTCGAGGCCGATATGGAGACGGATGCCGGGGCCTTCGGCGTCCCATCTGGTTGCGGTGCGGATGCGCTCGGGATACATCGGCTGGACGAGGCTCTCGAAGCCGCCCCAGCTGGCGCCGATGCCGAACAGATCGAGCGCGTCGATCATCGCGTAGACCGCCTCCTTTGGGGCCGGCTGCAAGACCACCCCGAACAGCCCGCAGGCGCCGAGGAAATCGCGTTTCCACAGCGCGTGGCCGGGGTCTTCGGGCAGTGCGGGATAGAGCACCCGCGAGACCTCGGGGCGGGTCTGCAGCCAGCGCGCGACTTCGAGCGCGTTCCTCTGATGCCGCTCGAGCCGCGCGCTCAGGGTCCGCATCCCGCGCAGCGCAAAGAACACATCGTCCGGGGCGGCGCTGTGGCCGATCTGCGCCATCGCCGAGCGCACCGGCAGAAAGCTCTCCTCATTGGTGATGACGGCGCCGAGCATCGCGTCGGAATGGCCGCAGATGTATTTGGTCGCGGCGTGGATCGAGACATCGACCCCGTGCTCGAACGAGCGGAACAGGTAGGGGGTGCCCCAGGTGTTGTCCATCAGCACCTTGGCGCCGTGCTTGTGCGCGACGGCGGCGATCGCCGGGATGTCCTGCACCTCGAAGGTCAGGGAGCCGGGGGACTCGCAATAGACGACCTTGGTATTGGGCCGGAACAACCGGGCGATGCCCTCGCCGATCAGCGGGTCGTAATAGGTCGTCTCGACCCCGCATTTCTTGAGGATGCCTTCGCAGAAATTGCGCGCCGGGCCGTAGCACGAATCGACCATCAGGCAATGGTCGCCGGCGCCGAGCAGCGCCTGCAACGGCGCCGTCACCGCAGCCAGCCCCGACGACATCAGCATGCCGCGATAGCCGCCTTCGATCCGGGCCAGGAGCTCTTCGAGCGCAAAGGTCCCCGGCGTACCGTGCAGCCCGTAGCGCACGCCGGTGAACGGTGGAGCGGCGCGCTTAGCCTCCCATTCCGCCATGTTTTTCGAGAGGATTGTCGAGGCGTGATAGACGGGCGGGTTGACGACGCCGTGATTGGCCTCCGGGTCGCGGCCGGTATGGGTAAGCAGCGTGTCCTTGCGATAATGGCGCGGCCGATCGTCGTTTTTCATGTGCGGATGGCTTTCTTTTAATGAAGAGGCTGCCCGGCAAGCTATCCGCGCACGGCCTCAGTTTACAGCTTCGCCGCGGGTTCGACGAAATCGCGGGCCATTTGCTCCAGCCCGGCGATGATCTCGGCCTCGCCGCGGGGCCGGCCGCGCAAGAGCAGCGCGACCTCCTCGACGCCGGCGTCGCGGTAGCGCGCGAGGTCATCGGGGTGATCGGTTCGGTGTAGGGCGAGACCGCGAGGGTGACGTCGGAGCGCTTGCGCTTGTGGGCGCCGAGCAGTTCCTCGATCCGCCTGATCTTCGCCGCGGCCTCGGCCGGCAACACCTTGAAGCCGATCCAGCCGTCGCCATACTCGGCGACCCGGCGCAACGCTGCGGCGCTTTCGCCGCCGAACCACACCGGTACGCCGGTGGCGCTCACCGGCTTCGGGTAGCTCAAGACGCCGGTGAATTGGGCGAACTCGCCGGCATGCGAACTTGTCGGCTCGGTCCATAGCCGGCGCATGATTTCGATATATTCGCGGGTTCGCGCGCCGCGCCGCTCGAACGGGATTCCCAGCGCCGCGAACTCCTCGGCGAGCCAGCCGACCCCGGCGCCGAGGATCAACCGGCCGGCGGAGAGCCGGTCGAGCGTCGCCGCGGTCTTGGCCAGCACCAGCGGGTTGTGCTCCGGCACCAGGCAGATGCCGGTGCCGAGCCGGATCGTGCTGGTCGACGCCGCCGCGTAGGCGAGCGTGGTGAACGGATCGGCGATCGGGATGTCGGGCGGCCCGGGGAACTGGCCGCTCGAATACGGGTACTGCGAGGCGTATTGCTCGACCAGCACCACATGCTCTGGCGCCCACAGCGTGGCAAAGCCGAGGCGCTCGGCGGCCATCGCCACGGCCCTGAGCACTTGCGGCTCAACCGTCGCGCCGATGCCGACGGCGAAAAATTGATCCTCATGCCTCTCCCCATAGCGTGCCGCGACGAGATTGCTTCGCTGCGCTCGCAATGACAATCTACTTGGCAACGCCTGAACCTCGGATCTGGAGCCTCCAGATGCCCGACCCCGTCACTGTGATCCGCGAAGTGGACCGCCCGGTCGTCGACTTTCCCGGCGGCGCCACCTACCGCACGCTGATCGGCGACGACAACGGCGCCGGCATCCCGATCCGCACCGGCATCCAGACGTCGCAGCCCGGCTACGCAACGCGGGAGCATTCGCATCCCTATGTCGAGGTGCTGACCGTCATCGAGGGGCGCGGCGAAGCCTGGCTTGATGGCGAAGATGGGACGATCGCGATGATGCCCGGGGTGACGATTTCGGTCCCGGCCAACCGGGTGCACGGATTTCGCGTCCTCGGCGATCAGCCGCTCGTCACCTACGGCATCCACACGCACCCAAAGAGGATCGTCAATTACAAGGACGCCGGGGTCGGCTAGCGGCTCGGCGCGCCCGCTCACGCAAGGGAGGGAGATTATGGCGTCTCGATCCCGAGGCGCAGGCGGCCCGAATAAAAAGGGTCCGGCCGCTGCCGAGCCGACAGGTTGCTGTACGATTTCGGCGCCCGGAAAACCCGACAAAGAGTATCCGAATCTCACCGAGGCGCAATGCGAGGAGCTCGCGAATTCGATACCCGGCGCGGCCTTTCAGTGGGTGCAGGGCGAATGTGCGGAGTAAAATCTCACTGCTAGCCCTTGAGACCAAGCTATCCATTTACACGGCTGGGTAGGCGGCAGGATGGCACGCGGCGCAGTTTTGGGGATCGCGATCGTCGGTCTTCTGATGTGCAGCGGGTGTGGCGTTGCGCACTATGATGTTCCAACCGATACGGCCGGGCAGCCGACGGTAACGACAATCGTCGCGCGCCTTGAATGCGAAATCAGGGATATGGTCCGCGATGATATGGGTGACGACGACGTCACCTCTTTTCACCGGTTGTTCCTTTTAAATGGCGATTATGATATAGCGGTTGCGCTTCAGCTCGAAGTCAATGACAGCGGTGGACTAACGCCGACTCTTGCCTATTTAAACCCGATTAGTAAACTAGCGTCATTTATGTTCGGTGGTTCCGCCACCTTGAGCGAATCTCGTGATCAGACATTTACCGAGAACATACAATTGTCAACGCGAAAAATTTACAGCGATTGGAAAAACAAAACCAAATCCTTTGACTGCCCGACAGCCGACACGAATTTGGCGGGAACGTTGGGGATCAAGGACCTTGTCGCAATGGCGGCGTTGACCGATCGCAGCCTCGGCCCGCAGCCGGCACAAAGCCAAGCCGCCGCAACGCCGCCGCAGCAATGCGCGGCGGCGCCAAAATCACCGCCGGCAGCGAGGTGCCCCGGGGTGCAGCAGTGCCTCTGCCCGCCGGCACCGCAGCAGACCACAAGCGGCCAGCAAGGCTCAACGACACAGTTTGGCGGGTCTATACAATTCCTGGTGACAAAAAATCTGACCGCGGTAGGTCCCACCTGGTCGCTGGTTCACTTCAAGGGTCCGGGCGGACTGGCCGGCGTGTCGGAAGTCAACACCGACAAAATAACCCTGGCGTTCGCACAGGGACCCAATGTCGGCAAACCGCTTGCGGCGGTCGGAAATGCGCCGAACCTAGACGCCTACAAACTCCTCCAGCAGATCTTGACGAGCTCGATCAATTCGCAGCTTCTGATGCTGCAAAATCTGCGGTAGCAGCGCAAGGGCGGCCTCCCATGCCGCGCCGAGGGGCCGCCATGCTCGCGCTGGCCCCCTAACATCTTCCCTTCCCGGCGTCGCCGGGCCACACTCACTCGCTTACCGAGCACGGAGGAACGCATGCCAGACATTCGCCGCATCGACATCACCCAGCCGCCGGGGCCGCGCATGAGCCGCGCCGTGGTGCACGGCGACCGGGTCTTTCTCGCCGGTCTGACCGCCGCCGACTCGAGCCAGGACGTTCAGGGGCAAACCCGGCAAATCCTCGAGCGCATCGACCATTACCTGCGCGAGGCCGGGACCTCGAAATCAAAGCTGTTGACGGCGAATTTGTGGATCAAGGACATGGCGATGTTCCGCGACATGAACGCGGTGTGGAACGACTGGGTCGATCCGCAGAACCCGCCGTGCCGGGCCTGCGTCAAGGCAGATCTGGCGCGCCCGGAGATCCTGGTCGAGATCATGGTCACCGCGGCAAAATAGCGGGTTTCGCCGTGTGCGTCCTTCGAGGCCTCGCTAACGCGAGGCACCTCAGGATGAGGTTTTTTTCTTAATGCCATCATCAAACCCACCTCATCCTGCGGACCGCTCGCAGAGCGCGTCTCGAAGGATGCCGGACGCCGATGCATCGACCTGGGCCGGGCCGCTCCAGGGGCTCCGGGTCATCGATCTGACGCGGGTCCTGGCCGGCCCGTTCGCGACCCAAACGCTCGGCGATCTCGGCGCCGAAGTCTTGAAGATCGAGCCGCCGGGCGGCGGCGACGAAACCCGTCGCTTCCCGCCCTTCGTCGCGGGCGAGAGTCATTATTTTCTCGGCATCAACCGCAACAAGAAGAGCCTCGTCATCGATCTGCAGCAAGCGGCGGGCGCCGACATCCTGCGCCGCCTCGTCGCCACCGCCGACATTCTCGTCGAAAACTACCGCCCCGGGGTGATGGACCGTCTCGGCCTCGGCTACGAGGCTCTCGCGGCGCTCAATCCGCGCCTCATCTACTGCGCGATCAGCGGCTTTGGCCTGACCGGCCCGCTCAGCGACAAGCCGTCCTTCGACATCGTGACCCAAGCGCTGACCGGGGCGCTCAGCATCAATGGCGAGCGCGGCCATCTGCCGATCAAGCTCGGCATCCCCCTGGGCGACATGGTCGGCGGGGTATTCGGGCCGATCGCCATTCTCGCGGCGCTGCACGAGCGAACCCTGACCGGGCGCGGCCGGTTGATCGACATCGGCCTTTATGACGGCCTCATCGGCATGCTCGGCTATTTCGCCCAGCTCGCCTTCATCACCGGCGAGGACCCGCCGCCGATGGGGTCGAGCCATCCCAACATCGTCCCCTACGGCAGCTTTCCGGCAGCCGACGGTTCCATCATCATCGCGGTGTTGTCGGAAAGTTTTTGGGGCAAGCTGTGCGACGCGCTGGAGCGGCCGGATCTGGCGCAGGACCCGCGCTTCGCCACCCCGGCCCTGCGGCGCGACCGCCGTGATGAGGTCGATCGCCTCATCGCCGAGGTCACCCGCACCCGCAGCGTCGCCGAATGGCAGGAGCGGCTTACCGCCTTCGACGTTCCGCATGCCCCGGTGCTCGGCGTCGGCGCCGCTCTTACTCATCCGCACGCCCGCGCGCGCGAGATGGTTGTAGAAGCGGAACACGCGACGGCCGGGCGTTTGCGCCTCGTCGGCCGGCCGATCAAATTTCCCGGCTCGCCCCAGCCTCCGTCGACCGCGCCGCCGACCCTGGGTCAGCATACGGTCGAAATCTTGCGCGACGAACTCGGCTGCAGCGATGCGGAAATCGCCGCGCTGCGCCGCGATGGCGTGATCGATCGACTGGCCAAGCGCCCACCAAGGTGAGCACCCGGCGCAGCAAGCAATGGCTGAGAGCGCTTAAGCACCCAAAATTCGCTTCGACGCGGCCGATGTTTATCGAGCGCGAGCCCAACCACATGATGATTTGCCGGGCGGGAGGATCGCCAACCCCGCGAGATATCCGATTCGCGGTTTGACAAGGAACCACGCCGGGTTCCCCTTACACAACAGCTTGTGTTTCCAACGCCATTCGTAACTAAATGTGGATGCCGGATGGCGTGACGAACGCTAATCGTTTATTAACCAGCCCGTAACATGGTAGTTTAACTACAGGCCGGATCCCGGATGTCCGACTGGTTCTGCGTCGAACCTTCCGCCGCCGCGGCTGGCCCGCGGTCGTCAAGACGCGGCGGAGGTGTCTGCTGGAGGTATTGGCCTTTACCATGACGCTCCACCCTCAAGCCATCGTGCTTACGGCGTTCGGGGTCGTGATGGCTGCCGCCGCGTTCGAGGATTTTCGGCGGTTGATCATACCGAATATGTTGCCGATCATGTTGTGTGCGCTGTGGCCGCTTTACTTTGCCGCCGTCGCGCCCAGTTGGAGCGGCGCGCTGGCTGCGATCGGCTGCGCCGCGGCGGTGTTTCTGGTCGGTGCGGTCCTGTTCGCCCGCGGCTATCTCGGCGGCGGCGACGTCAAGCTGCTGAGCGCCGCCACGTTATGGGCCGGCCCCGCTGGGACGCCTGCGCTGCTGATGCTTACCGGTGTGCTAGGCGGCGCGTTGGCGCTGTTTTTGCTGATGCCGTTTGGCACGCAGATCGCGTCGGCCGCCCGCAACATGCTGGGCCACCCGGTCAGCGATACCGGGCGCGGGCTGGGAATGCCGGTGCCTTACGGCGTCGCCATCGCTGGCGCTGCCCTGATCGTAACCCTTCACCCTTATTTCGGTTGAGCCCGCCATGCGCGCCCGCACCCTGCTCCTGCTGTTCCTCGCCGTCCTGCTCGCCGGCAGCACTGTGATCCTCGCCCGCAACTACCTGAATAGACAGGTCACCACGGCGATCCAGGAAAGGGAGGCCGTACCGGTGGCGCTGCCATCCAAATCCGTGCTCGTCGCGCGTGCCGACATCAAGCGGGGGCAAATCCTGCGGCCCGAGGACACGAGCTGGCAGATCTGGCCGGAGGGCGGCCTCGACAAGAATTATGTCGTGCTGGGTGGTCCCCCGCTCCCCGCCCGCACCCCGGAATCGTATGCCGGCTGGGTCGCGCGCAATCCGATTGCGGCAGGCGAGCCGATCACCGAGTCGCGAATAATCGCCCCCGGCAACCGCGGATTTCTTGCCGCCGTATTGCGGCCAGGCATGCGCGCTATCTCGGTTCCGGTGACGATCACTTCGGGCATTTCCGGCTTTATCTTCCCGGGAGACCAGGTCGACCTGATGATGACCTTTACGGTCCCGCCGAGCTCGTTCGGCGGCGACGCATCGACCGCGTCGAGCTTTGAGCACAAGGCGGTCGAGACCGTGCTGCACGACATCCGGGTGGTAGCGATCGATCAGCGGCTCGAGAGCAAGGCCGGCGAGGCGGTACCAGCCCATACCGCGACCTTTGAAGTGACCCAAAAGCAAAGCGAAGTCGTCGCCCTCGCGAGCAAGATCGGCGAGATGTTTCTGACCCTGCGCAGTCTTGCCCCCGACCCGCACGAGGCCCTGGTTGGCGCACCGGCGGACCTCGCGACTGCAAGTCAGAACTCGCCCGATTCGTCGATGGCGGATTCCCCGACCTGCACCGTCGACAGCGAAGTCAACCCGCTATTGCCCAAAGTGATAAGCGGACAAGGTGGTTGCGTGGCCACCGTCATCACAATATTGCGCGGCAGCGCGGCCGGAGCCCAGTCTGCTCCAGCACCGACTGCTGCCAAGGGATCGTAATGCGCAAACTTCTGGCTCTCGCCGCTACGGCATCAGGATTGATGCTGTGCGTCGCCGTCAACGCTGCGGACGTCGGGGCGCCCGCTGCCACCGGTTCGCCGCCAGCAACACCACCGCCGCCGGCGATCAGCATCGCCCCAGCCGACGTGCGCCCGACCGGACCGCCGGTCGTGCTCGAGATCGGCAAGGGCACGCTGTTCCACCTGCCGCGGCCGGCGGCGACGGTTTTTGTCGCCAATCCCGACATTGCCGACGTGCAAGTCAAATCGCCGTCGCTGATATACATCAGCGCCAACAAGACAACGCCGGGCGAGACCGTAGTCTACGCCGTCGACGAGAAGGACAATGTTCTGGTGAGTACGGTTGTCCGCGTCGAGTACGACCTCTCGCGGCTGCGCCAGTCGTTTAAGCTGGCTATGCCCGGAGAGCGGATCACGGTCAGCTCGATTGAAGGGAAGCTGGTGCTGAGCGGCGAGGTCTCGGGCGCCGGGCGGGCCCAGAAAGCTCGCGCGATGGCCATCGCGATCGTCGGCGAAGGCAAAGCCGACCAAGTCGTCAACGACCTTTCGGTGGTGACCCCGAACCAGGTCAATCTGCGGGTCCGCATCGCCGAAGTGCAGCGCAGCGTCTTGAAGCAGCTCGGGATCAACTGGACGAAGTTCGGCGCACACACCGCCGTCTCGACGAATAATCCGACGACCGCAAACTCGGTAACGGACATTATCGGATCAGGCGTGACAAACACCTTTGCCGGGAGGATAGGCACCGCTGCAAGCAACCTCACCGGCACGCTCGACGCTCTCGCCCAGGAGGGCCTCCTAACTGACCTGGCCGAGCCGAACATGACCGCGATGAACGGCCAGACGGCGAGCTTCCTCGTCGGCGGCTCCTTTCCGGTGCCGACCAGCGTCACCGCGGCGACCGGGGGCAGCGCTCCGACGATCGGCGTCACCTACAAGGATTTCGGCGTGAAGCTCGATTTCACCCCGACCGTCCTCGATGCCAATCATCTCAATCTGAAACTTCGTCCCGAGGTTAGCGCGCTTTCGACCAACGGCGCGATTTCGCTGGCGCTCACCAACACGGCCAGCGTCACCATCCCGGCGATAACCGTGACACGCGCCGAGACCACGGTCGAACTCGGGAGCGGTCAGAGCTTCGCCCTCGCCGGTCTGATACGGCACGATGCGACCCAAGACATCTCCAAGGTGCCGGGGTTGGGCGACATCCCGATCCTCGGGCAGCTGTTCCGTTCGGACCAGTTCCAACGCCAAGAGACCGAACTCGTCATCATCGTTACCCCGTATCTCGTCAGCCCGGTAGCGGAGGCGAGCCTGGCAGTACCGACGGACGGCTACCGGTCGCCGCATGACATGGCGCGGATCGTGACCGACGACATCTCGCGGCAGCAAATGCCGCCGCCGCCGCGCGGTCCGCTGCAAGGGGGCGGCAAGGCTTTGACCGGTCCCGTCGGCTTCCGGCTGGATTGAGGAGGAAGCTGACCATGAAAAGGCCTCTCTACCTGCTCGCGGTCCCGGTGATGCTGGCGCTGGCCGCGTGCCGGCCCGGCGCCGCCGAATATACCGAAGCCGAAGCCCCGAAACAGTTGCAGCTCGACAGCGCCGCGAGCAGCGTCAGCCTCGCCTTCGCTGCCGGATCCGCTCGGTTGACCCCGGCGGAGGCGGCCCGGCTGCATCGCTTGGCGATGTCCGGCAGCATCAGCCGCGAGGACCGCGTCACGATCGCGGCCGCCGGCGATCCGCGCCTGCGGCGGCTGCGCATCGACACGATAGCGAGCGAGCTGTTGCCGTTCGGCATCATCGCGACACCGAGCCCGCTTGCTGGGGTGCCGCGCGATCGCGCGGTCATCGCGGTCGGGCGCTATCTGGTCACCCTGCCCGCCTGCCCGGACTGGAGCCAGTACCCGGCATCCGATTTCACCAACGCGAAGACGAGCAATTTCGGCTGTGCCACGGCGAGCAATCTTGGGCTCATGGTGGCGAGCCCGGCCGATCTTGTCCGTGCGCGCCAGCCCGCCTACGCGGACGGGACGCCCGCGGTTAGTGCCGTCACCCGCTACCTGACCGACAAGGTGAAGCTGCCGGAGACGGCCGCTGGAGCCGCGGCGTTGGCGGCGTCGACCGGTACCGGGGGTGCCCCGGCTGCCGGAGCCGCCACGCCCACCGGTACGCCATGAACGCACGCCGCAGCCAGGCTCTCGAGCCCGAGCCGCGGGGGGTGCTCGCCGTCGCCCAGGCAGCGGCCGATCCGCTGACCACAGCGGTCGGCCGCGCCGTCGTCGCCGTGCCCGGTGACGCGAGCGACAAGGTTCAGCTATCGACCGCCTCTATGCTATGATCACGCCGATCCACCCAATCGCCACCCCAACACCCGGCGGCGCAGGCGGCGGCGCGCGAGGGAGCCAACCGTGAGAGCAGCCAGCGCAGTCAGTGCCGCAGCCCCTGCTGCGAGAACTCCGGATCGCGAAGGCATCATCGGCGTCCTCCAGGACCAGTCGACGCTCGACCGAGTCCAGGGGAGCATCCGCGAGCTGCAGCTCGATGATGAGCTGATCCTCGAGCCGACGCTTGATGCGGCGCTGCGGCGCATCCGCGAGGGAAGCGCTCCGCGCATCCTGATTCTGGATCTCTCCGAGTCGGCCGCGCCGATCGCCGAGCTCAGCGCGGCGCGCTCGGTCGGCGGCGCCAACCTCAAGGTACTGGCGCTCGGCACCGTCAACGATGTGAGCCTGTTTCGCGATCTGCTCGCGGCCGGCGCGACGGATTACCTCGTCAAGCCGCTCAGCCGCGAGGCGCTCGCGCTTGGCCTCGAAAAGCAGTCGACCACGACGACCGGCGGGCCGGGCTCCGGCCTTGGCCAAATCGTTGCCTTCATCGGCAGCCGCGGCGGGGTCGGGACGACGACAGCGGCGGTCGGCACGGCGTGGTTGTTAGCGGATAAGCGCAAGGAAAATACCGCGCTGGTCGACCTCGATCTGCATTTCGGCACGGTTGCGCTCAATCTCGATGCCGACCCAGGCACCGGTTTGTGCGAAGCGCTCGAACAGCCATCGCGCATCGACGCCCTGTTCGTCGATCGAGCGACGGTGAAGGCATCGGACACGCTGCGCATCCTGGCCTCAGAGGCAGCGGTCGGCGAGACGCTGATGATCGATGCCGGCGCGATCGACGTCCTCCTCTACGAGCTGCGCCGCAAATTCACCTGGATCGTGATCGATTTGCCGCGCTGGGTGACACCGACGCAACGGCTCGTCCTGGCCGCGGCAAGCCGGGTCGTTATTGTTTGCGAGCGCAGCCTTGCCGGTCTGCGCGATACCATCCGACTGCAGACCCTGTTGCGCGAACACGCGCCGCAGGCCCAGGTGCTGATGCTCGATGCCGGCGCCAGCAGCGAGCGAGCGACGGTCGGTAAGTCCGAGTTTGAAAAGGCGGTTGGCAAATCGCTTGACGTGACCCTGTCGCACGACGCCAAATCAGCGGCGGCGGCGACGAATGCTGGTCAGCCGTTGCCGCTGGCGGCGCCGCGCAGTGGTGTGGTGCGCGAGCTCGAACAGCTTATCGCTGCGATCGCCGGCGCCGCCGAGACGCAGAAGCGCAAGATCTTTGGGTTTCCCCGATGGTAACGATGTTCGGACGACAGCAGACTGAAGGCGGGCTCGACGCCCGTATTCGCCAGCTCTCGGAACGGCGAGAGAAGGTCGATGGCGCCACCGCGCCGAATAATGCGCCGCCGCCGGAAAAAACGAGCGCGCCGGCTCCCGTGTCCGCGCCGTCTCCGGTGATCGACCCGGGGGCAACGATCGAGGAACGCCTGCTCATCGCCCGCGAGGAGTTGAGCGCTCGCCTGGGGGCGGAGATCAAGCCGGACCGGCGAGCCCTGCTCAGTCGCGGCGATCTCGCCAAGATTGTCGATGCAGCGGTGCAGGCTTATTTCGTCCGCCACGCGATGGACGCTAATCCGCTCGCGCGCCGCGATCTGATCACCGACATCCTGCAGACGCTGATCACGCCCGACCCATCCGAAGCGGGCAGAGGAGGACGCGTCCCCCACAAGGCCGCGATCGAGGCGGCTAAGGCACAGATCCAGCCGCTCGTGCTGGAGCACATGGATGTCAGCGCGGCCGCCGAGATGCCGCGCCCGGCCTTCGAGGCCCAGCTGACGGGGTGGGTCAAGGAGCTCCTCGCCGAGTCCAAAATCCAGCTGAATTTCACCGAGCAGCGCGAGCTCGTCGAATCGCTTATTTCGGACATGCTGGGGCTTGGCCCGCTCGACCCGCTGATCGCCGACGAGACGGTCAGCGACATCATGGTCAACGGGCCGAAGCAGGTTTACGTCGAACGGCGCGGCAAGCTCGAACTGACCGACGTGATTTTCCGCGACAACGCGCACCTGATGAACATCTGCACCAAGATCGTGACGCGCATTGGCCGCCGGATCGACGAGTCGCGGCCGCTCGTCGATGCGCGTCTACCCGACGGCAGCCGCGTCAACATCATCATCCCGCCGCTGGCGATCGACGGGGCCTCGGTCTCGATCCGGAAATTCTCCAAAAAATCGATCACGCTCGACATCATGGCCGCCAACAACAGCATTTCGCCGGCGATGGCGACGCTCTTGAAGATCGCGGCGCGGTGTCGGCTCAACATCCTGATTTCCGGCGGCACCGGATCGGGCAAGACGACCCTCTTGAATGCGCTGTCGCGGATGATCGACAGCACCGAGCGCACGGTCACCATCGAAGATGCCGCCGAGTTGCAGCTCCAGCAGCCGCATGTGGTGCGGCTTGAGACCCGCACGGCCAATCTCGAGGGCACCGGCGAAATCAATATGCGCGATCTGTTGAAGAACGCGCTTCGCATGCGGCCCGACCGCATCATCATCGGCGAGTGTCGCGGCGAAGAAGCGCTCGACATGCTGCAGGCGATGAACACCGGCCACGACGGCTCGATGAGCACGATCCATGCGAACAATCCGCGCGAAGCGCTGACGCGGCTGGAAAACATGATCGGAATGGCCGGCATCAACCTGCCGTCGCGGGCCATGCGCACCCAGATCGCGTCAGCCGTTCACCTGATCTGCCAGGTCAACCGCATGCGCGACGGCTCGCGCCGGGTGACGCATGTTACCGAAGTGGTAGGCATGGAAGGCGACGTCATCACCACCCAGGACCTGTTCACCTACCAGTTCCAGGGCGAAGGCGCCGACGGCAAGCTGAAGGGCGCGTTTCAGCCGAGCGGTATTCGGCCGGCGTTTCTGCCGCGCGCCGAGTATTTTGGCCTCGACCGGGCGCTGCTCGAGGTGATTTGACGATGATCGGGGCGCTCGACCCAGGGACGCAAGTCGCACTCGGCATCGGGTTGATCAGCTTTCTTGCCATGCTGCTGGTCGGCGTGGCCTTTGCGGGCGGCAACTCCCGCCGCTACACGCGGCGCCTGCAGGAGGTCTCGACCCGCAGGCCGGAAGTCGCGCGCGCCGCTGAAGCGCAACAGCGCTCGCTGGCGCGGCGCGAGAGCGCCACCCCGGGCATCGATCGCATCTTTCGGTTGCTTCCCCGTCGCGAGGCGCTGGTCGAGCGGCTGGCCCGGACCGGCCGCGAAATCAGCGTTGGGCAGTACATGCTCGTGACGATCGGGGCGATCGCAGTGCTGACCTTGGGCTTTCTCGTCTTCACCAAGTCCGGGCCGTGGCCAAGCCTGATGTTTGGCATCGCGCTTGGTGTGTTCATTCCGCACTGGGTAATCGGTCGGATGGGGAAAAAGCGCATCGCGCGCTTTGTCGCTTTGTTTCCCGAGGCGATCGATCTGATGGTCCGTGCGCTTCGTGCGGGTCTGCCGATCACCGAGGCGATCGTCAACGCGGGCCAGGAGATCGGCGATCCGATAGGGGTTGAATTTCGTGGTATCGAGGCCGGCATGCGGCTCGGCCGTGATCTCGATTCGCTGCTGTGGGACATCGCCAAGCGGATCGACGTACCGGAGTTCCGGTTTTTTATCATCGCGTTGAGCGTGCAACGCGAGACTGGCGGCAACCTCGCCGAGACGCTGAACAACCTGTCCTTGGTCTTGCGCGGTCGCCGGGCGATGCGGGCAAAAGCGCGCGCGATGGCGAGCGAAGCGCGCGCCAGCACGGCGATCCTCGGGTCGCTGCCGATCCTCGTCACAATCATGCTGATGTTTACGTCGCCGACATACATCTCGCCCCTGTTCACCGATGTTCGCGGGCTGATACTGTTGGGGATCGCCACCTCGATGCTACTCGGTGGCGTCGGCATCATGATCTGGATGGCGAAGTTCGAGATATGACCAGCACCCGCGTTGAAGATTTCAAACTCGAAGACTGGCTGCCTTATTGGCTCGCCCCAAATGATTTGATCGCCGGCCTCGCGGCCTTGGCGGTGCTGATCGCGTTCCTCGCGGTGTGGCAGGCGTTGCGTGCCCCCGACCCATTCACGCGGCGTTATTCGCAGGTCGCTCAGCGGCGGGAGACGTTGCGCCAGGCAGCGGTCGAGACGCGGCGTGGTCGACCGCGGTCGACCACGACAGCAGGGTTGATGAGCAACGTCGTCACCCACCTCAACCTGCTGCGCTCAAAGCACGCGGGGGACGCGCGAACGCTCCTCGCACAGGCGGGAATCCGCTCGAACGAAGCGATGATTAAGTACCTCTTCGCGCGGCTCGCCATGCCCTTCGTATTCGGGGCGTTGGTCGTGGCCGACTCGTATGGCTCGCACATTCTCCCGGTGCCGGACAACTTTCGGTTTATGGCGGCACTCGGGGCGGCCGTGCTCGGCTTTTTCGCTCCCGACGTCCTGATCAAGAACATGATTAAGCGGCGCGCCCACCAAATGGAGCTCGGTCTGCCCGACGCACTCGATCTGCTGGTCATCTGCGCCGAGGCGGGGCTCAGCCTCGATGCGTCGTTGCAGCGTGTGTCGCGAGAGCTGGAACTTACCTGGCTGGAGCTCAGCGATGAATTCGCCTTAACCGCCAGCGAATTGACCTATCTGCCGGATCGCAAGCAGGCGTTCGAAAATCTCAACGCGCGCACCAATATCGCGCCCGTCCGGGGGGTGGTGAACACGTTGCTGCAGACCGCGAAATTCGGCACGCCGCTGGCCCAGTCCTTGCGCATCCTGGCAGCCGAATACCGCGACGCACGCCTTATTCGCGCCGAAGAAAAGGCGGCGCGCCTGCCAGCGATGCTGACCGTGCCGATGATCCTGTTCATTCTTCCGACGCTCTTCATCGTCCTGCTCGGCCCGGCAGGAATGAGTATCGCCGATACCTTCTCGAAGAAGAACCCGAACGCACCGCAGGTAACCGGCCCTCAATGAGCTTTTAGGGCACCACGCACGCTCGCCGGCCTCGTCCCGCCGGCAGAACGATCACCCTTCAAAGAGTTTGGTTTTGCGCCGGTCCCGTTCTTCTGGATCCGACGCTCGGCATCACAAGCCGCTCAGGAAGGCGCGTCGGATTTCGCCCCGGCCCCGAGTGCCTGGATTGCCCGATGCCGCGCCTCCGGCGACAGCTTACGCAAGTTTTCGTAATAGGCGAGGTTGCTCTGCACGGATTCCGGATCCAGATCGCGCCGCGCCATTTGCTCGGCGGCCCGGCGGTCGCCCTGCAACCCATATATCAGCGCCAACGTCAGCCGCTCGCGCGGCGAGGCCGATGGCGCCGTCGCGATCGGGCGCAATATGCCGATCGCCTCTAGGTAATTTCCGTTGAGAGCCAGGGATAACGCCAAGTCCAGCGACAAGGCGGGGTCTGCGGGCGCCAGCTCCAGGCCGCGCCGATAGCGTGCCTGTGCCTCTTCGTGCCGACCGACAAAGTCATCGGCGACGCCGATCAATTCGAGAAGCTTGGGGTCGTCCGGATTGTCCTGAAAGGCGGTCGCAAGCGGCTGGCCGGCGAGCGCCGGTTTGCCGCTGATCAGGTAAGCGCGGGCGAGACCGCGCAATGCGTCGTGGTCGTGTTCGCTGCGCACCAGCGCCGAGTTGTAGGCGACGATCGCCTCGTTGAAATTGCCCATTTCGACCAGCGCGTCGCCGGCGCCGACAAACGGCGGAACCGCGGTGGTGTCCATCGCGGCGGCTCGGCGGTAAACGGTCACCGCCGTGGCTAGATCGCCGCCGGCCCGCGCCGCCTCCCCGATACGCATCAGCGTTGCATAGCCGAGCTGTCCGCCGTTACGATTGGCGACGGAGTCGAGCGGAAGCAGGCCAGGCATGCCAAACGGGTCAACCCTCGGCAGGTCTCCGCATCCGCTGAGCGCGACCAGACCGAACATAATGAAAAAGGACGCTGCCGCGTCGAACCGTTTCATCCCCGTGCGCACTGGCCCCCTCGTCCGGCAGACCGGCGGACCCCCCGCACTGCTGCCGGCATTTATCATGCGATGCCTCGGCGACATCGTCGAGCGGCTTTGGACTGTATTGAAGAAAAACAATACGTTATAGGGATTTTCTCATGCCCTGCGGCACCTTACTTGTGCAACCGCACCGCGAATCAGGCGAAATCGGCGCGCCGCGTGAGGTCAGCGCGGCGTCGGCGCCGCCTCGCCCGTCCGCGCCATCAGCGCCTGCTCGACCGCGGCGAGCGCCGCTTCGGCGCGATCTGCGGCGGGCCCACCCGCCTGTGCCATGTCGGCTCGGCCGCCGCCGCCCTTGCCGCCCAGCACCTCCGCTCCCAGCCGCACCAGCTCGACAGCGTCGAACCGCCCGGCCAGATCGGCGGTCACGCCGACCACGATCGCCGCTTTTCCCTCGGCGCGCGAGACGATCGCAACCACCCCGGAGCCGATCCGCCGTTTCAAATCGTCGGCGAGCGAACGCAGTTCGCGACCGGGCACATCCTCGACCAACCGCCCATCGAACGCGATATCGCCGAGCCGCTTGGTCAGGGTCGCCTGACTTCCCGTCACGGCAAACTGTCCCGGTTGCGCATTCATAACCACCGCACGCCGCGCCTCGGCAAGCTCATGTTCGAGCCGACGATGGTCGTCCAGCAGCCGCGCCAGCCGAGTGGGCAGCTCAGCGGCGCCGGTGCGCAACGCCGCTGCCGACTGGCGCAGCAGATCCTCTTCGCCCGCCAGGTAGATTTCGGCGGCGGCCCCGGTGAGCGCCTCGAGCCGGCGCACCCCCGAGGCGTTTGGACTTTCGGCGATGATCTTGAAAAGGCCGATGTCGCCGGTGCGGCGCACATGGGTCCCGCCGCAAAGCTCGACCGAATACGGCCGCCCCTCGCTGCCCGCCTCACCCATGGCGACGACGCGGACCTCGTCGCCGTATTTCTCGCCGAACAGTGCGAGCGCTCCCTCGGCGACGGCACGCTCGGGGGTCAGCAGCCTGGTGCGCACCGCGTTATTGTCGCGGATGCGCGCGTTGACCTCGGCCTCGATCGCGACGATGTCCTTCTGGGTCAGCGGCTTGGGGTGGCTGAAATCGAAGCGCAGCCGGTCGGGCGCGACGAGTGAGCCCTTTTGCGTCACATGCTCGCCGAGGCGGTGCCGCAAGGCCTGATGCAGCAGGTGGGTGACCGAGTGATTGGCGCGCAGGCGACGCCGGCGGTCGCCATCGACGCGCAGTTCGACCGCCTCGCCGAGCTTCAGGGTGCCGTGCCGTACGGTACCGAGGTGAAGATGCAGCTCGCCGGCCTTTTTCTGCGTATCGCGAACCGCAAACTCGCCGCCGGCCGACGAAAAAATCACGCCGGTATCGCCGACCTGTCCACCGGATTCGCCATAAAACGGCGTCTGGTTGACGATGATCCCGACATCGTCGCCGGCGCTGGCTTCGCCGATGCGCTCCTCTTTGTCGGAGCCCGGCCCGCGCAGGATCGCGAGGACGACGGCCTCGGCGATCTCAGTATCGTAACCAAGGAATTCGGTCGGCCCGACCTCCTCGCGCAGGGCGAACCAATTCGCCTCGGTCGCCGCTTCCCCCGAGCCAACCCAGGAGGCGCGCGAGCGGGCGCGAGCCTGCCCCATTTCCTGATCGAACTTGGCAACGTCCACGGTGATGCCGCGCGGCCGCAGAATGTCTTGGGTCAGGTCGAGCGGAAACCCGTAGGTGTCGTACAGGGTGAACGCGACACTGCCGTCGAGGGTCCTGCCGTCTTTCAGCCCCTTGCCTTGGGCCATCTCCTCGAGCAGCGCAAGCCCGCGGTCCAGCGTCTGCCTGAACCCCTCCTCTTCGAGCCGCAGCGTCTCGGTGATCAGCGGCTGGGCGCGCAGCAGCTCGGGATAGGCCGCGCCCATCTGCTGCACGAGCGCCGGCACGAGCCGCCACATCAGCGGTTCCTTGCAGCCGAGCATCTGGGCATGGCGCATTGCCCGCCGCATGATGCGGCGCAGCACATAGCCGCGCCCTTCCTTGCTCGGCAGCACGCCGTCCGCGATCAGAAAGGCGGCGGCGCGCAGATGGTCGGCAATGACGCGATGCGACACCGCCTGCGGACCGTCGGCGGCAACCCCCGAGGCCTCGGCCGAGGCGGCAATCAGCGCGCGGAACAGGTCGATATCGTAATTGTCGTGCTTGCCCTGCAGTACCGCGGCGATGCGTTCGAGCCCCATCCCGGTATCGATCGACGGGTTCGGCAGGGCAACCCGCTCGCCACCGGGCAGCTGGTCGAACTGGGTGAAGACGAGGTTCCAGATCTCGACAAAGCGGTCGCCGTCGGCATCCGGGCTACCGGGCGGACCGCCGGGGATCGCGGCGCCGTGATCGTAGAAGATTTCGGAGCACGGGCCGCACGGGCCGGTGTCGCCCATCGCCCAGAAATTGTCCGAGGTCGCGATGCGGATGATGCGCTCTTCCGGCAGCTCCGCGATCCTGGCCCAGAGGCACGCCGCCTCCTCGTCCTCGGCATAAACCGTCACCAACAGCCGCTCACGCGCCAGGCCAAATTCGCGCACGACCAGGTTCCAGGCCAGCTCGATCGCCCGCTCCTTGAAATAGTCGCCGAACGAAAAATTGCCGAGCATCTCGAAAAACGTGTGATGCCGGGTGGTGTAGCCGACATTTTCCAGATCGTTGTGCTTACCGCCCGCACGCACGCATTTCTGCGCGGTGGCGGCGCGCTGATAGGGGCGCTTCTCGACGCCGGTAAAGAGGTTTTTGAACTGGACCATGCCGGCATTGGTGAACAACAGGGTCGGGTCGTTGCGCGGCACCAGCGGGCTCGACGGCACGATCTCATGACCGTGACGGGCGAAGTAGTCGAGAAAGGCGGCGCGGATTTCGTTGGTCGTCTGCATGGGTGGATTGTGGGGGTTCTATCTCGCCATGCAAGAGGCGGCGCGCATTTCTCGCACTCGCCGCGATCGCCGGTCGCTCACTGGGTCTCGGTGCGCCGAAAGATCACCGCGCGCTGATCGGCATAGACCCGCTCCCAGCCAGGGAGGCGGTCCATCACGCCGACCGCGCCGGCTTCGGGCAGGAGCAGGGTCCAGGTAATGTGATAGCGAGCGAGCAGCTCTGCGAGCGCCGCCGCGTCGCCGCGCTCGGCCTGATAATCCTTCGCCAGGAAATCGTTGCCGTACATCTCGACGCGGCCGTCGATGAAATCAGGCACGCCGCGGAAAATCAGATAGCCGCCGAACTTCTCGCTGTTATAGACCGGCCCCGACAGGCCAAGGCGGGTCGCCGCCGCAAGCGCGGCGCTGGGGGTCACCGCATCGTCGGCGCGGTCGATCGGCCGCAGGGCCATCGGCAAGGCCAGCGCGACGGCAAGCGCCATCGTCAGCACAGCCGACGCGACGCCGGGCGGCCGCGCCAGGCGGGCGGCCCAGCCCGCCAGCCGCGACGGCGCCTGCTGCGCGGCGCGAGCGGCCAGGGCGCCCCCAAGCGGGGCGGCGAGCGCAACCGGCCCGACGATGGCGAGAACATCGCCGTGACGGGCGTGCTGCAGCGTCATGTGAACGAGACCGAGCAGCAGCACCAACCGGGTCGGGGGCAGCCGCACGCCGGTCGCAAAGCCGATCAGGAGCACTCCCAGGACCCACATTTCCAGCGCCGGCGATTTCTGGAAATCGGGGCTCAACCATTCGGCAAAGGTCGATTGCAGCGCCGGCATTTCCATCAGCCGGAACGGCTGCATCAGACCGGCGACGCCGTGCGGCGTCAGCAGCGCGGCAACCGCCGCCATCAGGACAAACGCGGCCCACCGGCGCCCGGCCACCCAGCGCGCCCGCCCGGCGCCGGTCGCGACCACCGCCTCGCCGCCGAGAAAGGCGGCAAGCGCCAGGCCGAACGTGAAGCTGCCATGCAGATTGGCCCACAGGACCATCACGACGAGGGCCGCGAGGGGCGGCGGGCGATCGGCGTCGCGCGCGCCGAGCAGCAGCGCCGACCACAGCACGAGGAGCGGCAAGGCCAAGACGTGCGGCCGGGCCAGCGTGTGCGGCAGCAGCAGGGCGGCGGCGGCGATGGCGGCGATCAGCGCCGGCAGCGGCGCGAAATGCCTGAGCAGAAAATGCGTCAGCAAGGCCACGGCGAGGGCGACGCTCGCCGCGGCAATAAGGATGACGCCACGCCAGCCAAACTCGTCGTAGACCGCGGCAATGATGATTTGCGCCAGCCACTCGGACGAGAGCCAGTTCGCTCCCGGCATGGTGTGCGAGAACGGATCGTGCAGCGGCAGCGCCCAATGCGCCAAGATCCAGTTTCCGGCCGCGATGTGCATATACGTGTCCGGGTCGTCGAGCAGCGCCATCCGCGCGGCCAAGAGGCGGGCGAACACCGCCAGGCCGACGATCAGCGGCCAGGAGGGAATCAGCCGATCCCACGCGAAATCGCGCGGGCGGCGGGTATCGGACCGGGGCATCGGCTTCGCGATGCAGGCCGCGGTCACTGGCTCATTGGCAGCAGCCGCAGCGTGAGGATCTCGAAGGGGCGAAAGGCGAGCGGCAAATCGCGGCCGGCGATCCCGAGCGAAACCGGATTTTCCTCGATCAGATCGGTCGCCGCGGCCGCGGCGAGGGTAAAGCCGCAATGCAGCACCGTCTGCGTCGAAACGCCGGCCGCCTCGTGGAGCCGGACGATCAGCCCGCGCCCGTCTTCGGCCTCCTTTACCGTTGCGATGACGACATTCGCTGCTTCGGGGGCGAACCAGGAGGCGACCGCCGGCAGATCTCCGCGGCCGGGAGCGCCAACCAGGGGCCGCAACGGCACGTTCAGCTCGGAGCCGGCGCGCGCCACCCCGCCGGACACATGATCGCCGGCATGCGGATAAAGCGAATACGTGAAGCAGTGATGCCCGCGGTCGGCGGTCGGGTCAGGATATCCCGGGCTGCGCAACAGGTTGAGGTCGAGGATGTTGCCGCGCAGATGGTGGCCATATTTGCAATCGTTCAACAAGGCGACGCCATAATCGCGCTCGGACAAATCGACCCATTGGTGGGCGCAGACCTCGAATTTGGCTAAATCGGCGGGGCTGTCGCAATGCGTCGGCCGGCGGATCGAGCCGAATTGGATGTCGCAGGTCGCCTCGTTCGCCGTGATGTCGACCGGGAAGCTGGTGCGCAGCATGCGTTCGCTTTCGTGCCAGTCGACCGAGGTAATGAAATCGACGCGGCGGCTTCCGGCAAACATCACCACCTCCTGGCGCAACACCGAATCGCCATGGCGATAGCGGTGGCAAAGCGCCGCCCGCGGCCCGTCCGCGACGGTCTCGACCGCTTCGAGCACGAGACGTTCCGGGGCGCGGTCGCGATAATCCATCGGGATATCCCAGGCATCGCCGGAATCGTGGTAGACCGCAAGCACATTGCCCGCTGCCCCCGGAGCAAGCACCTCGCGCCCATGCTCCTTGTCGAAACAGGAGCCGATCGAGCCATCCTCGTTGAAGAGTATCCGCAACGTGTCGTTTTCGAGACGCGAGCGGTCGACCACGGGCGCGACAAAGTTCGCGCGCGCGGCAGCGTCGACGACCGCATAGCCGAGCGGTGGCACCCGCGCCCTGATCCAGCGTCCGGCGAGGCGCAGCCACTCGCTGCGTTCCCATGACAGGCTGTTGACCACCACTTCCGGCCGCATCGCTCGCGACACGCCGATCCGACTGCACAGCGCGGCGTCGGCCGCCGCCGTCAGCGCCGCGGTTTCGCCGAGCAAAGCCTCGTAGCGCGGGGTCGCCTCGTCATAGACGCGGGCGATCGACGAGCCCGGCAGGATGTCGTGGAACTGGTACAGCAACAGCTCTTTCCAGATGCGTTCGAGCTCGGCCCGCGGGTACGGCATCTCCGCGAAGTTCGCGGCGATAACCGCCATCAGCTCAAGTTCGCGCAAGGCGAGTTCGAGCTTACGGTTGAAGCGCTTGATGCGGCCCTGGGTCGTATAGGTCCCCTGGTGCCGTTCGAGGTAGAGTTCGCCCGACCAGGTCGGATAGCGCGCGCCGTCAGCGGCGATATGGTCGAAGAACGCCTTTGCCGGCTCCTGTGCCACCGGGCAAAGCCCGGCAAGGTCAGCTTCGCGCGCCAGCCGCTCGAGATGCTCCTCGCCCGGCCCGCCGCCGCCATCGCCGATGCCGAACAGGATGAGGCAGCGGTCGGACACGTCTTTTTCCAGGAAATTCTGCGCCGCGCCGAGGACCGAACGCGGACCCGCCGCGCTGTTGTAGGTCGCCTCCGGCGGCATGTGCGCGAGCACCTTCGAGCCGTCGATGCCCTCCCACCAAAAGGTATGGTAGGGGTGCCGGGTAACCAGGCTCCACGACAATTTCTGCGTCATGAAATAGGGCACGCCCGACTTCGCCAGGATCTGCGGCAGCGCGCCGGTAAAACCAAACGTGTCGGGGACCCAGAGACAGTCGGGATCCTTCCCGAATTCGTCGCGAAAGAAGCGCTTGCCGTAAAGGATCTGGCGGATCAGCGCCTCGCCACCGGACAGGTTGACGTCCGGCTCGACCCACATCGCGCCCTGGATCTCCCAGCGCCCTTCGGCAACGCGGGCTTTGATGCGCGCGTAGAGGTCGGGATAGTGCTCTTTGACCCAGGCGTATTGCTGCGGCTGGCTCGCGCCGAACACATAGGCCGGATAGCGCTCCATCAAATCGAGCGTCGTCGCGAAGGTGCGGCCGCATTTGCGGATCGTCTCGCGGATCGGCCACAGCCAGGCGAGGTCCATATGGCCGTGGCCGACCGCGCTGATCGTCAATGACCGGTCGCCGCCCTGCGCCGCCAGCAGCGGCGCGAGGACGGCGCGGGCGCCGGCGGCCTCCGCGTCGGTCATGTTCGGCAGCAATTCCGCCGCGCGCACCAAAGCCTCGCGCACCGCGACCGCCCGCGTGCCGGTCGCGGGCAGCAGCCGCATCAGCTCATGAAGCACCTCGAAATCGTGTTGCAGGGCGCAGAGGTGCGGATTGCGCAGTGCGACGACCGCTTCCTTCAGCGCGCCCTTGTCCTGGCGCACCCCGAACAGATCGTTGGCGCCGGCCTCGACCCAGATCTCCACCCGCTCGCCGCCCTCGGCCGGCGCACGGAACGGCACGATGCGCTTTCCCGGTTCGCCGTGTTCCCGATCAAAGGTCGAACTGATGTTGGTCAGTCCGAGACGCGGCCGGCCGGCCTCGTCGACGACGCAGCCCTCGCCGCTGATGTCGATGAGCAGCACCACATCCTTCCCGGCTGCGGCGGCCGGCACGGTGCCGGTAAACTGAAACCAGGCGCAATCGAAGACCGCCTCGCTCCACCGGTCGCCGGGAACGAGGCGCAGCTCGCGGCCGTCGCGCCGGCTTGCATAGGACACCGGCTCCGGGGTCACCCAGGCGGTCGCGGCGAGCGCCGCGACGGGGGTGTACACGGCCGCTTTAATGCGCCGCTCGACCTCGACCAGCGGATCGCGGGCGGCAGCGCGAGGATTGCGCATCGGGCCTCCGTTATGGCGCGGTGCCCCCGCTCCGGCCGGGTCGCCCGCCCCTTGGGCGAGCGCTAGCGGTGCGCGCCGGCCCGACTATGCCGGTGCCTACTCCTCTTCGGCAATATCTCCGGGCGCAGCCATCATCGCATCGGCGACCAGGCCGGCATTGCCGCGGATCGCGCGCTCGATCAGGTCGCCGACCTCGGCGTTCTCCTTCAGATAGAGCTTGGCGTTTTCGCGCCCCTGCCCGATCCGCTGACCGTCATAGGAGAACCACGACCCCGATTTCTCGACGACGCCGGCCTGCACGCCGAGGTCTATCAGCTCGCCGCGCTTGGAGATCCCCTCGCCGTACATGATGTCGAAATCGACCACCTTGAACGGCGGCGCCATCTTGTTTTTGACCACCTTGATCCGGGTCTGGTTGCCGATCACCTGGTCGCGCTCCTTGATCGCGCCGATGCGGCGGATGTCGAGCCTGACCGAAGCATAGAATTTGAGGGCGTTGCCGCCGGTCGTGGTCTCCGGGTTGCCGAACATGACGCCGATCTTGAGGCGGATCTGGTTGATGAAGACGACCATCGTGCGCGAGCGCGAGATCGAGCCGGTCAGCTTGCGCAAGGCCTGGCTCATCAGCCGGGCATGCAGCCCCATATGATTGTCGCCCATCTCGCCTTCGAGTTCGGCGCGCGGCACCAGCGCGGCGACCGAATCGATGACCAGCACGTCGACCGCCCCGGAACGCACCAGCGTATCGGCGATCTCGAGCGCCTGCTCACCGGCATCGGGCTGCGAGATCAGGAGATTGTCGATATCGACCCCGAGCTTTTTGGCGTAGGGCGGGTCGAGCGCGTGCTCGGCGTCGATAAAGGCGCAGGTGCCGCCGCTCTTCTGCGCCTCGGCGATGACATGCAAGGCGAGCGTCGTCTTGCCCGAGCTTTCGGGACCGTAGATTTCGACGACCCGGCCGCGCGGCAACCCGCCGATGCCGAGCGCGATGTCGAGGCCCAAGGAGCCCGTAGAGATCACATCGATATCCGAGGCCGCCTCGCGCGAGCCGAGCTTCATGACCGAGCCCTTGCCGAAGGCGCGCTCGATCTGCGAGAGGGCCGCATCCAAAGCCCGCTGCTTGTCCATCACATCCTTGTCCAACAGGCGCAACGCGGTCTGCATGGTCCTGCTCCCTCCCTTATTCCACACCGGGCCGAGCCGCGCAACGCGCGGCGCAGACCCAATCGTACACGATTTGTTCCTACATGCAACCCCGATGCAACAAGTTCACGAGCCGAAGCGGCGGGTGACCCTATAACGGGGTTGATTCGCCGCGGCAAAGCCCCATGCTAAGAGCTGCTGTTCCCTCAGTCATTCTCGCGCGGAGCCCAGAGATGTTCATCCAGACCGAGCAGACGCCGAACCCCGCCACGCTGAAATTCCTGCCCGGCTGCACGGTGATGGAATCCGGGACCGCCAATTTCCCGGAGCGCGGCGCGGCCGCCCGCTCGCCGCTCGCCGAGCGTCTGTTCCAACTTCCCGACGTCGCCGGGGTTTTTCTCGGCACCGATTTCATCACCGTCACGAAGAACGGCGACAGCGAATGGCATCAGCTGAAGTCGGCGGTGCTGGCCGCGATCATGGAGCATTTTACGGCGGGACGTCCGGTCCTCATCGGCGACCAGAGCCCGGCGGAGGGCGAGGCCGTCGAGGAGGATGACGAGATCGTCTCGCAGATCAAGGAGCTTCTGGAAACCCGAGTGCGCCCGGCAGTGGCGATGGATGGCGGCGACATCACCTTCGAGGATTTCGCGGACGGCGTCGTCTACCTGCACATGCAGGGCTCGTGTTCGGGATGCCCAAGCTCGACCGCCACGCTCAAGGCGGGCATCGAAAACATGCTGCGACATTACATCCCCGAGGTCACCGAGGTGCGCGCCATCTGACCGGCGGCGCCCCCACCCTTCTCGCGATCGAGACGGCTGGCTCGGCCTGCTCGGCGGTGGTCGTGCACGACGGCGCTCTGCTGGCAACCGAGTATCGGGCGCTGCGTCACGGCCATGCCGAGGCGCTGTTCCCGATGATCGAGCGGGTAATGGCAGAAGCCGGGCTGGTGCCCTCGCAACTCGACGCCGTCGCCGTCGCGATCGGGCCGGGCGGGTTCACCGGGATCAGGGTTGGCCTCGCCGCCGCGCATGGCATCGCACTCGCGGTCGGGGCCCGGCTTATCGGGATCAGCAGCTTTGCGGCGGTCGCCGCCCGCGTCGCCGGGGTCGTGGATCGCGGTTGCGAGATGCTGCTGGTCGCGCTCGACAGCCGACGCGCCGATCTCTATGTGCAGCTCTTCGCGTGTGATGCGACAACCGCGCTTGCCGCGCCGCAGGCTCTCCTCGCCGACCGCCTCGCCGACCATGTCGCGCGCGTCGCCGTGGGCCTGCGGCCCACCAGCATGTCCCCTGGGGACGGGGGAGTGCTGATTGCCGGCGATGCCGCCGAGACCGCGGCGGTCGCGCTCGGCGGGCGCGTCCGCTGCGCTATCGCGGGAGATTCGGCGCCCGACGCACGAGGAGTGGCCACCGCCGCACTGCGGGAACTTGGCTCCGACGCGGTGGCTGGCGCTGTGCGGCCGTTCTATCTGCGACCGCCCGATGTGACCCTGCCAAAGCGCCCTCTGCCAAAACGCCCCCTGTGAAAGCGACCCCTGTGCAAGCGCCCCCTTTGAAGGCGCGCCCTGGCAAAGCGGCCGCGGCCGACCCCGGCCCCGTTGCGTTGAACCGGCGCATCACCCCCGTTCCGACGAGCGCGGCGGTGCCGCTAGCCGCGATGCACGGCGCCTGCTTTCCGGACGAGCCGTGGGATGCGGCGACGCTCGAGCGGATCCTCGCGCTGGCCGGCGGGTTTGGCCATTTGGCGTGGCAGGGAGACACCCCTGTCGGCTTTATCCTGGCGCGCGACCTCGGCGGCGAGGTCGAAGTTCTGTCGCTCGGGGTGTTGCCCCAGTGGCGCTGCCGGGGCGTCGGACGGGCGCTGATGAATGCGGTCGTCGCTGATGCCGAGCGCCGGCAAATCGCTTCGATCGTGCTTGAAGTGGCAACCGCGAATCGGGCGGCGCGTCGGCTCTATGCCGCCAGTGGTTTTGTCCAGGTCGGTCGGCGGCCGCGCTATTACCGCCGCATGGGTGGCCCGGCCGACGCCTTGATCCTGCGTCGGGGCAGCATTGCCGTCGAGCCCTGACCGGGTGAAGTAGCCGGACCGGGCTTGCCCTATCCCGGAGGGTTGCGGGCGCCGCGTCGCAGCCCAACCGAAGAAAATACGGCCAAAGCCCGTATTGCGCCGCCGTCAACCATTACTTATATTTCGCGAACAGTCGGATCTTAGGAAGAGCGTTATGGATGACACTGGGCAATCAAACGATTTGTTGACGCTGACAACGGAAATCGTCGCCGCGCATGTGTCCAACAACACAGTCGCGCTCGGCGATCTGCCTCAGCTGATCAATCAGATCTACAACTCGCTCGCCAATATCGGAACTCCCCCGGCGGCTGCTCCGGCAGCACGCCCGCAGCCTGCGGTCAGCATCAAGAAGTCTGTGCAGCCCGACTACATTGTCTGCCTTGAGGACGGCAAGAAGCTCAAAATGCTGAAGCGGCACTTGAAGACCGCCTACAACATGTCGCCCGAGGCCTATCGCGAGCGCTGGAAACTGTCGTCGGACTATCCGATGGTCGCGCCGAATTACGCGCGGCAGCGCAGCCGGCTGGCGAAGGAGATCGGCCTCGGCACGCGGGCGCGGCGCAACCGGGCCTGAGCGCCCGGCTCTTTGTTCGACTGCCGCTCGGAGGCATAGGCTGGTCGGGCGGGTTCGGCTATAATGCTGCCGGTAGGCTCCGCCCGGACCGCGATGCGATGACCTCCCGCCTCGAGCAACAATGCCTCGACAAAGGGTTAAAGATGACCGAGCAGCGCCGCGTCATCGCGCAGGTGCTGTCGGATTCGGCCGACCATCCCGATGTCGAGCAGGTCTACCGTCGCGCCGCCGCGATCGATTCGCGGATCAGCATTGCGACGGTCTATCGAACCGTGCGCCTGTTTGAAGAGGCCAATATCCTGGCCCGTCACGATTTCGGCGATGGCCGCTCGCGCTATGAGGAAATGCCGAGCGCGCATCACGACCACTTGATCGATCTGCAAACCGGCCGCGTCGTCGAATTCCGCAACGAGGAGATCGAGAAGCTGCAGGAGGTCATCGCCGACCAGCTCGGCTACGACCTTGTCGGGCACCGCCTCGAACTTTATGCCGTGCCGCGGCGCGGCAAGCAAAACGTGGATCAGGGCTGATGCGGGGTGCTCGGCGAATGCGGCCTCGCACCGTGCCGGTTGCGGCCCCGTCGCGAGGCGGTCGAACCGACCCGCCGGTCCCGAGGGGTCGGCCCGGGTGATCACCGGAGCCACGGCTCGGTCGCGGCTGCTGGGCGAAACCGCGGCAACTCTGCCGAGCGGGGCGGGTGCGGCGCGGATCATCGATATCGTATCCGGCCCGCTCCAGGTGCGCCTTGCGGAAAGCGCCGCCGACGTCGACGCGGCACAGGCCCTGCGCTATCGGATTTTCTACGAGATCATGGGCGCCCATCCGCTGCCGGGCATGGCACAACGGCGCCGCGACAGCGACGGCTATGATCAGATCTGCGATCATCTACTGGTGTTCGACCATAGCCGGGGCAGCGGCGCGGAGGCCGTCGTCGGGACCTATCGTCTGATCCGGCGCGACGCGGCGGCGCAGCTCGGCGCGTTCTATTCAGCCGCCGAATACGACATTGCGCCGTTGCTCGCCTATCCCGGCGAGATTCTTGAACTCGGCCGCTCCTGCGTCGATGCGGGATACCGCGCGCGGTCCGTCATGCAGCTGTTGTGGGGCGGCATCTCGGCCTATGTCTCGCACTACGACATCGCGTTGATGTTCGGCTGCGCCAGCCTGCCCGGCACCGACCCGGACGCGTTGGCGGCGCCGCTCTCCTGCCTCTACTACCACCACCTGGCCCCGCCGGCGCTGCGGGCGCGGGCCCTGCCGGAGCGGTTTGTCGACATGCGCCGGCTCGATCCCGCGGCGCTCGATCCGACCCGCACGCTCGCGGCCCTGCCGCCGCTGATCAAAGGGTATTTGCGCCTGGGCGGGTTTGTCGGCGACGGCGCCGTCATCGACGAGCAATTCAACACCACCGATGTCTGCATCGTGGTCAAGACCGATCTCGTCGCCGAAAAGTATTCGCGGCATTACGAGCGGCAATCGAAAGAGACATGGGCGGCGTAGAACGCATGGGCTCGCCGGCGCTGAGGGCTTGGCGGCTGGGGATTTACCTTGCCTGGACCCTCCTCTTGATGCCGGTGCAAGCCTTCGGCCTGGCGTTGCGGCGGCCTTGGACGGCGGCCTTGCCGCGCTTCTATCACCGCGGCTGCTGCCGCATCCTGGGTTTGCGGGTACGCCGGATCGGGCGGCCGACGCCCTCCCGCCCAGTGCTGTTTGCCGCCAATCACATCTCTTATCTCGACATCACCGTTTTCGGATCGTTGATCGCCGGTTCATTCGTCGCCAAGACTGAGGTCGCAAGCTGGCCGCTGTTCGGCTGGCTGGCGCGGCTGCAACGCTCGGTGTTCATCGACCGGCGGGTGCGGAGCACCGCCCGGCAGCGCGACAGCATCGCCGGCCGGCTCGCCGCCGGGGACGCGCTCATTCTGTTCCCGGAGGGAACCAGCGGCGACGGCAACCGGGTTCTTCCGTTCAAGAGCGCGCTGTTCAGCGTCGCCGACCACGCGGCAGCGGGGCCGGTGACGGTGCAGCCCGTGTCGATCGCCTATACACGGCTCGACGGGATACCGATCGGGCGGGGTTTGCGGCCGCTGTTCGCCTGGTACGGGACGATGACGATGGCGCCGCATTTGTGGAGGGTGCTGGGTCTTGGCGCGGTTGAGATCGTCGTCGAATTCCACCCTCCGACGACGCTTGCCAATTGCGGCTCGCGCAAGGCGCTGGCCCGCTATTGTCAGGAGCGCGTCGCCGGCGGCCTCGCCACCGCGGTGAGCGGGCGGCGCGGCCCGCGACGCGACGCGACGCGCGAGCAGGAGCCCCTTCCCGCCCCCTCCGACGCCGCCGATACCGCAGCCCCGGTGCCGGGATGACCCCGGTGCCGCGACGCCACAGGTGCCCATGACAAAACGGCTCTTCATCAAGACCTACGGCTGCCAGATGAATGTCTACGATTCGGCGCGCATGGCGGATTTGCTGGCGCCCTTTGGCTATGCCGCGGCGGCGTCCCCCGATGGCGCCGATCTCGTCATCCTCAACACCTGCCACATCCGCGAAAAGGCAGCCGAAAAAATCTTCTCCGAGCTCGGCGCGATCCGCCGGCTCAAGCGGGCCCGGGAACGACAAGGCGGCCGGATGCTCGTCGCGGTGGGCGGCTGCGTCGCGCAGGCGCAAGGGGAGGAGATCCTCGAACGCGCCCCGTTCGTCGACATCGTCTTTGGTCCGCAGGCCTATCATCGCCTGCCCGAGATGGTGGCGCGGGCCGCGCGGGCGGCCGGCGAGCAAGTCCTCGACACGAGCTTCCCGGCCGAGCCCAAATTCGATTCCCTGCCCAAGACATCCGCGGCGCCGGGGGTCAGCGCGTTCCTCACGGTCCAGGAGGGCTGCGACAAGTTCTGCACATTCTGCGTGGTGCCGTATACGAGGGGCGCGGAATATTCGCGTCCGGCGGTCGAGATCATCGCCGAGGCGGGCCGGCTCGCTGCCGGCGGGGCGCGCGAGATCACGCTGTTGGGTCAGAACGTCAATGCCTATCACGGCGCCGCCCCGACCGGGGGGAATTGGGGACTGGGCGAGCTGATCGGCGCCCTCGCCGGGATACCGGGCATTGCCCGCCTGCGCTATACGACCTCGCATCCGGGCGATGTCGACGACCGGCTCATCGCCGCCCATCGCGAGGTGCCGCAATTGATGCCGTTTCTCCACCTGCCGGCACAAAGCGGCTCCGACCGCGTGCTCGCGGCGATGAACCGTCGGCACACCGCCGACCAGTATCGCCGCACCGCCGAGCGGCTGCGCCAGGCCCGCCCGGATCTGGCGTTGTCGTCGGATTTCATCGTCGGATTCCCGGGCGAAAGCGACGCGGATTTCCGCGCTACATTGGAGCTGGTCGGCGATATCGGCTTCGCCCAGGCCTTCTCGTTCAAATATTCGCCGCGGCCCGGCACCCCCGCGGCGAGCGCGGCCGACCAGATACCGGACCCGGTTAAGACCGAGCGGCTGGGCGCCTTGCAGGCGCTGTTGCGAGAGCAGCAGCTCGCGTTCAACGGGTCTTGCGTCGGCCAGGTCCTGCCGGTCCTGTTCGAAAAGCCGGGACGGCATCAGGGGCAACTCGTCGGCCGCAGCCCCTATCTGCAAAGCGTCCATGCCGAAGCCGGGGCCGAGCGGATCGGCGACATCGTCCCGGTGAGGATCCGCGCCACCCAGCCCAACAGCCTGGCCGGCGCGGTCGCGGAGCACCGGGCATGAGCGGGCTGCCGCCGGCAATCGCCGCCGAGATCGCGGCCGCGGGGCGCAGCCAGCTCGAATTCGACGACAATCTGCTGTTGCCGGCGCTCTACGGCGAGCGCGACCAGCATCTCGACCGCATCGAGCGCCAGCTTGGCGTGTCGCTGGTGCCGCGCGGCAACCGGCTGTCGATCGCCGGGCCCGCCTCAGCCACCGAGGTCGCCCGGCTGGCGCTGTCGCGCCTCTATGACCGCCTGAAGGGCGGCAACGAGATCGACACCGCATCGGTCGAGGCGGCGATGCGGCTGGCGCAGGCCGAAATCGAGGACAAGAGCCTCAGCCTGTGGCGTGACGAAAGCGGGTTTCGCACCAGGAAGCGCCGAATCGCGCCGCGCAGTGCCGGACAGGCCCTTTACGTCAAGGCGATGCGCGAGCACGAGTTGGTGTTCGGCCTCGGCCCCGCCGGTACCGGCAAGACATATCTCGCGGTGGCCGCCGCGATCGATCTGTTGATGGCCGGCAAGGTCGAGCGCATCATCCTGTCGCGGCCCGCGGTCGAGGCCGGCGAGCGGCTCGGCTTCCTGCCGGGCGATCTGCGCGACAAGGTCGATCCCTATCTGCGGCCGATTTTCGATGCCTTGAACGACATGCTGCCGGCCGACCAGCTCGCCAAACGCCTCGCCAGCGCCGAGATCGAGGTGGCGCCGATCGCATTCATGCGCGGGCGAACGCTGGCGCACGCCTTTGTCATCCTCGACGAGGCGCAGAACACCTCGCCGGTGCAGATGAAGATGTTCCTCACACGCCTCGGCGAGGGCTCCCGCATGGTCGTCACCGGCGATCCGACGCAGGTCGATCTGCCGATTGGCAGCCGGTCCGGCCTCTCGGATGCGCTCGAAGCGCTGCGCGGCGTCGAGGATGTCGCGATCGTGCGCTTCACCGAAAAGGATGTGGTGCGCCACCCGCTGGTGGCGCGGATCGTCGGCGCCTACGAGGCGCGCGATCGCGCCGCCCGCGGCGACGACCCGCCGGGCTAGGACCCAGCATCAGGGAAAGATGAAGTGCGTTGGCTCCTCTCCTTCTGCCCATCCCGGCGAAGGCCGGGACCCATGTCAGCCATAGGCACCGGCCTTCGCCGGTGTGGTCGGTGAGGAGGCTTCTATCGTCTTGCCTCTCGCGTCAGCGGGTGCCAGGAAGGCGCGATGAACCAGTTGTCGCCCGCGACGGTCTCAGTCGAGGTCTCGGTCGATTGCGATGGTTGGCTTGCCGCCTGCCCCGAGGCCAAAGGGCTGGCCGCGACGGCGGCGCGCACCGCGCTCTCTCGTGCCGCCGCGCCGCTGGCGAAGGCACCCCTGATCCTCGGGTTGGTCCTGACCGATGATGCCGAGCAGCGCCGGCTCAACCGCACCTATCGCGGCATCGACGCGGCAACCAATGTGCTGTCCTTTGCGCTTGCCGATTTGGCCGCCGATCGATCATCGCCCGCGCCCTCGGGCATGCCCGTGCTGCTCGGGGATGTGGTCCTCGCCCTGACGACGGTCGAGCGTGAAGCAAGGGAACAGGAAAAGCCGCTCGCAGACCATCTGCGTCATCTCGTCGTGCACGGCGTGCTGCATCTCCTCGGCTTTGACCATGAAACCGACACAGATGCCGCCATCATGGAGGCACGCGAGGTCGAGATATTAGAGAGTTTGGGGGTGCCGGATCCTTATCGCGGTACTATGTGAACAGGCAGACCCGGATAGCCTCCATCGATGAGCGACACAGAGCCGCCCGCCAGCGACGGCCAGCCTGAGCACACCGAGCCCAAGAACGGCGGAGGATCGCTGTCGCGGCTGCGCACCCTGTTGCGGCTCTTACGGCGGCCGCGCGGGCCGCGCGGCTCGCGCGAGACGATGGACGCGCTGATCGCGGCGGCGGCGCTCGACGGCGTCACCCCGATCACGCCGCAGGAGCGGTTCCTGATCGGCAACATCCTCAAGGTTCACGACCGCAATGCCGCCGATGTCATGGTGCCGCGCGTCGACATCGTTGCGCTCGATGTCGATCAGCCGTTTGCCGAGGTCGTCAAATGCATGATCGAGCAACCCCACTCGCGCGTGCCGGTTTATCGCAATTCGCTCGATGACGTGATCGGTTTCGTGCACGTCAAGGACGTGCTGGCACCGGTTGCCGATCGCCGCCCGGCAAGGCTCGAACGTTTGTTGCGCAAGGTCCTCTTCGTTGCCCCGTCGCTGCCGATCCTCGATCTGCTCGTCCAGATGCGCCAGGCGCGCACCCACATCGCCGTGGTCGTCGACGAGTTCGGTGGCATCGACGGGCTGGTGACGATCGAGGATCTGATCGAGGAAATCGTCGGCGAGATCGAGGACGAGCATGACGTCGCCGAGGCGCCGAGCCTGATCGAGCGGCCCGATGGCAGCATCATCGCCGATGCCCGCCTGCCGATCGAGGCGCTCGAGGAGCAGCACGGCACCCGCCTGCGCCCGGCCGGCGACGAAGAGGCGGTAGACACGCTGGGCGGCCTCGTCTTCATGCTGGCAGGCCGGGTGCCGAAACGGGGCGAGGTCATCGCCCATCCGGACGGCATCGAATTCGAGGTGCTCGATGCCGATCCGCGGCGCGTCAAGCGGCTGCGCGTGCGCGGCCTGCCGGCGGCTAGCGGCGGCAAAGGTGTGGCGGGTGCCTGAAATCTCGGTGCTGCGCGTTCGCCCCGGCGCCCGGACCGAGACGCCGCTCTGCCGGCTCGCGCAGGAGCTTGCCGCGTTATCGGGCTGGCGGCGTTATGGGCTGGGGTTTGTGCTGGGGGCGCTGCTCGCGGGGGCGCTCCCGCCGGTCGATCTGACGCCGCTGATCTTCATCTCCTTTCCCGGCCTCTTATGGCTCGATGAGGGCAGCGCGGGACCGTGGGCCTCGGCGCGGCTCGGCTATGTCTTCGGGTTGGGCTTTTTTGTCGCCGGGCTCTACTGGATCGCCGCGGCGCTGTTTGTCGACATTGCCCGGTTCTGGTGGGCCTTGCCGTTTGCCGTCCTGGGATTGCCCGCCTACCTGGCGCTCTATTCGGCCGCCGCGCTCGGCGCGATCGGCCTCGCGACGACGCGGCTGCGCTTGCCGGCGGGCGCGCGGATCTGCCTGTTCGCGGTGGCGTGGAGCGCGGCCGAATGGGGGCGCGGGCATTTCCTGACCGGGTTGCCGTGGAACCTCGTCGGCTATGCCTGGTCGGGCGGCTTCCCGGGATCGCTGGCGGTGCTGCAAAGCGTCGCCTGGATCGGGATTTACGGGTTGAGCCTTGTCACGGTGCTGGCTGCTTCGCTGCCGGCGCTGATGGGCATCCCCTCGCTGCTGCCGATGACGCAACTGCGCCGCGCCGCGCCCGCGCTTGGCGCCGCGCTGTTGATCCTGGCGCCGGCGACGGCCGGCGCGATCCGGCTCCAGCAAGTGCCATCGGGCTCGACCGGCACATGGCTGCGCCTGGTCCAGCCCTCGATCCCCGAGACGATGAAATGGGACCCGACGGCGGCCGAAGCGAATTTTCATCGGCTGATCGAGTTGAGCAGCGGCCCGGCCGAGCACCCGCTCGCGGCGGTGCTATGGCCCGAGGCGGCGTCGCCCTTCCTCATCGAACGCGACGAGGTGCACCGTGCCGCGATCGCGGCGGTCGCCCCGCGGGAGGGGTCGAGGGACGGCTATGTGATCACCGGCGCGCTGCGCGCCAACCCTCCCCCCGGGCCACCGGCTCGGATCTGGAACAGCATCGAGGCGATCGACAGCGCCGGCATGATCCGGGCCCACAACGACAAGGCGCATCTCGTGCCGTTCGGCGAATACGTCCCGTTCAAGGAATGGCTGCCGCTCGGCAAGATCACGCCCGGCAGCATCGATCTGAGCGCCGGGCTGGGGCCGCAGACGATCGCTCTGCCCGGTCTTCCCGCTTTCTCCCCGATCGTCTGCTATGAGGCGATCTTTCCGAGCGCGGTCGTCGATGGCGGAGCGCGCCCCGCCTGGATCCTCAACGTCACCAATGATTCCTGGTATGGCCGCAGCTCCGGGCCCTATCAGCATTTCGCGATCACAAGGACCCGGGCCATCGAGGAAGGGCTGCCCCTGGTTCGCGTCGCCAATAACGGCATCAGCGGGGTCATAGACCCGGTGGGGCGGATCGTGGCGCGCACCGGGCTCGACAGCGTCGGCCATGCCGATGTGCCGCTGCCCGCCGCCCTGTCGCCGACCCTTTATGCGATGGCCGGGGATTGGCTTTTCGCGGCGCTGCTACTGCTCGGCATCCTTCCGGCATTGCCGCGCCGGCGCTAGCTGATCCAGTACTCCGGGCCCGATCACCACGTGTCGGCATGGCGCCGATAGCGCGATGCGGCGGCCTCAATTCACCCGCAAGTGGCACGACACGCCGTGGCCGGGGCTCAGCTCGACGAGCTTCGGCGCCTCAACCTTGCAGCGATCGAAGGCGTAGGGGCAGCGGGTGTGAAAGGCGCAGCCGGGCGGCGGGTTGATCGGGCTCGGCACATCGCCCTCCAACAGCCGCTTTTCGCGCTTCAGTTTGGGGTTGGGCACCGGCACCGCCGACAGCAGCGCCTCGGTGTAGGGGTGCTGCGGGTTAGTGAAGAGCGTCTTCTTGTCGGCATATTCGACGATCTTGCCGAGATACATGACCGCGATGCGGTGGCTGATGTGCTCGACGACCGCGAGATCGTGCGCGATGAACAGGTAGGAGAGCCGCTTCTCGCGCTGCAGATCCATCATCAGGTTGATGACCTGGGCCTGGATCGACACATCGAGGGCGGAGACCGGCTCGTCGGCGACGATCAGCTTGGGGTTGAGCGCCAGCGCGCGGGCGATCGAGATGCGCTGTCGCTGGCCGCCGGAAAATTCGTGCGGAAAGGCGTTCATCTGGCTGCGCCTGAGACCGACCTGATCGAACAATTCGCCGACCAGCGTCTCCTTTTCCCTGCCGTGCGCGATGCCGTGCACCAGGAGCGGCTCGCCGACGATGTCGCCCGCCGACATGCGCGGGTTTAAGGATGAGAACGGGTCCTGGAAGATGATCTGCATCTGGCGGCGATAGGGCCGCATGTCGGATTTGCCGAGCCGGGTGACGTCATGCCCATCGAGCCTGATCGCCCCGTCAGTCGGCTCAACCAGACGCAGCACCGTCCGCGCCACGGTCGACTTGCCGCAGCCGCTCTCCCCGACGAGGCCCAAGGTCTCGCCCTCGCCGATCGAGAAGGTGACATCGTCGACCGCATAGACCTGGCCGACGGTGCGCCGCAACAGCCCCTTTTTGACCGGGAAGTGCTTTCTCAGGTTGACGACTTCGAGCACCGGCGGGCGGTTGTGGCCGGGCCTGACGTTCGCCTCGGGGGCGGCGACGGTGGCGATGTCGCTAGCCATAAAGCCGCTCGGAATGCCAGCAGGCGGCCCAGTGGCCCGGACGTTTTTGCTCGTAGGGCGGATAGAACGACCGGCAGCGATCGTCGGCAAACGGGCAGCGCGGTGCAAACGAGCAGCCCGGCGGCAGATTGGTCAAGGCCGGCACCAGGCCGGGGATCTCCTTCAGCCGGCCATTGGCGACGGCGGCCGCGGCGACAGTATCCCCGCCGATGACTGCCAACTGCGGGATTGAGGCGAGCAGGCCGTGCGTGTAGGGATGCAACGGCGCGCCGAACAACTCCTCGACATCGGCCTCTTCGACCTTTTTGCCGGCATACATGACGATGACGTGTTGTGCCGTTTCGGCGACGACGGCGAGGTCGTGGGTGATCAGCACGACCGCGGTGCCAAGCTTTTGCTGCAAGTCGAGGATCAGGTCGAGGATCTGCGCCTGGATCGTCACATCGAGCGCGGTCGTCGGCTCGTCGGCGATCAGGACGCGCGGGTTGCAAGAGAGCGCCATCGCGATCATCGCGCGCTGCCGCATGCCGCCCGAGAGCTGGTGCGGATACTCCTTGGCCCGCTGCGCCGCCTCGGGGATGCGCACCAGCCGCAACATCTCGATAGCCTTTTCCATCGCCGCGGATTTCGACAGATCCTGATGCAGGCGGATGGTTTCGCTGATCTGGTGACCGATCGTCATCACCGGGTTCAGCGAGGTCATCGGCTCCTGAAAGATCATCGAGATCTCGTTGCCGCGGATGTCTCGCATCGCGGCTTCGTCGAGCGCGACCAGGTCTTTGCCATCGATCTTGATCGAGCCGGCGACGATGCGGCCCGGCGGGTTGGGCACCAGGCGCAACAGCGACAAGGCCGTCATCGTCTTGCCGCAGCCGCTCTCGCCGACGATCGCCAACGTGCCGCCGCGCTGCACCGCGAAGGAAACGTCGTCGACCGCCTTGACGACGCCGAGCCGGGTAAAGAGATAGGTCTGCAGCCCGGTGACCTCGAGCACCGTCTCGGCATTGTGGCCGGGGCGCGTCAGCGGCGTGTACTCGGCCGGCTTTGCCTCGCTCCCTGTCGCCAAGTGGCCCCTCTCCAAGCTGCGTCGGTTTGGCGGCGGCTCAGCTGCGTTGCCGGGGATCGAGCAGGTCGCGCAACGCATCGCCCAACAGGTTGGTGCCGAACACCACAAAGCTGATCGCCGCACCGGGGAAGATCACCAGCCAGGGCGCTGTCCGCACGTATTCGGCCGCCGATTCCGACAGCATCCGGCCCCAGGACGGGTGCGGCTCGGGGACGCCGAGCCCGAGAAAGGAGAGGGTGGCTTCGATCAGGATCGTCGCGCCGAACTGGGCGGTCGCCAGAACGATGAACGGGGCGAGGGTGTTGGGCAGCACATGCCGGATCATGATGCGCCTCTCGTTCATGCCGATCGCCTTGGCCGCCTCGACAAAGGGCTGCTCCCGCAGGCTGAGCGTTGTGGCGCGGATGACGCGCGCGACCGACGGCACCAGCACAAAGGCGATCGCAAGGATCGTATTATGCAGTGATGGCCCAAGCGCCGCCGCCATGATGATCGCCATCACCAATAGCGGCAGGGCTTGCATCATTTCGAGAAAGCGCTGGGTTATCAGGTCGAACCAGCCGAGCAGGTAGCCAGACAACAGCCCCACCGTGATCCCAACCGTGGTGCCGAGCAGCATCGAGCCGCACGCGACCATCAGCGAGATGCGCGCCCCATAGATGATGCGGCTGTAGAGGTCGCGGCCCATGAAGTCACAGCCAAGCCAATGCTGGATGCTGGGCCGGGCCAACGAGGCAGCCGCGTTGGTCGACAGTGGATCGTACACCGTGATGTAGGGCGCAAAGGCCGCCGCGAACAGGAAGACCGCCATGATCACCGCGCCAACCGCGCCCAGCGGATAGCGCCAGATGAAGAAGCGGACAGCCCCCCATCGGCTTTTTACATTGGCGCCCGCCGCGCTCAGTTCGGCTGAGTAGTCGATCGTGCTCACTGCATGGTCTCCCGATCGGGGGCCGTTATCCTGTTCTAGTCGGCGTATTTGATGCGCGGATCCAAGTATGCGTACAGCATGTCGACGATGAAATTGATTGTGACGACGACGATGGCGATGAACATCACGAGGTTTTGCACCATCGGATAATCGCGCCAGCGCACCGCCTCGACCAGGAAGCGCGCGACGCCGGGAATGTTGAACACGGTCTCGGTGACGATCAGCCCGCCCAGCAGAATGCCGGCCTCAAGGCCGATCACGGTGATCACCGGCAGCATCGCGTTCTTCAGCGCGTGGTAGTAATTGATGGTCATCTCGGAGGCGCCCTTCGAGCGGGCGGTGCGGATATAATCCTGGCGCAACACTTCCAGCATCGACGAGCGGGTCAGGCGCGTCAAAAACGCCGAGCTGCGGAAGCCGACCGCCGCCGCCGGAACGCTGTACATCAAAAGGCTGCTCCAGAACCCGGAGGGCTCGCTGCTGTAGATCGGGATCGTGCCAAACCATGCGACGAACGCCATCAGGATCAAGAGACCCAGCCAAAACGCCGGCATCGCCAAGCCGGACAGGCTGATCACCCGCAATGTGTAGTCGAGCCAGGTATCCTGGCGCACCGCGCTCAGCACGCCGAGCGGCACCCCGATCAGCACCGCGAAGGTCAGCGCCAGGGCCGCGAGCCGCGCCGTGATCGGGATCCGCGGCGCGATCTCCTCGATCGCCGGTTTCTCCGTCTGATACGAAAAGCCGATATCGCCGCGCAGCAACCCGCCGATCCACACCGCGTATTGCACCGGGATCGGCCTGTCGAGCCCGAGATCGGCCTCGATGCGCGCCTTGTCGGCCGGATCGACGAACCCCCCGGCGTCGAACAGAATGTCGGCGATGTTGCCCGGGGTCAGCCGGAGCAAAACAAAGATGATGACCGAAATGCCGAACAGCGTTACCAGCATCAAGCCGAAACGCCGGACCATATAGGCTCCCAACGGCGTCCTCCCCCTTTCCTGTCACGCTGCCGGTGCGCAGCAAGTGGCCGAATTGACGCTAGCATGTTTCGCGGGTACCGGTCGAATCGCCTCGAACCAGTAAGCAGACGGATGCCGATTTGTTGATCGAGTGCGCGGGATTTAGCGGTCGAGCCAGACATCCTCGAAGCGCCAGCCGTTGTAATTGCCGTTGACCATCATCGTGTGGCCCTTGAAGTAGGGTTGCCAGCATGCCGCCGACACGGGGTAAAAGATGACCGGCCGGGCGCCGTCCTCGGCGAGTTTGCGCTCGATCTCCCACACCAGCTGCCGGCGCTTTTCCGCGTCGGGTTCGCTTGATTGCCGGTCGATCAGCTTGTCGACCTCGGGGCTGCAATAGCCGGTGTAGTTGCGCTCGGCGCCGCAGGCGAAATTCTCGTAGAATTGCTGGTCCGGGTCGTCGAGCCCGTTCTCGCTGACGGTGAGGCCGACGGTGTAGTCCTTGCGCATGACCGTCGGATACCACTGCGTCGTGTCGATCGCGTTGAGCGTGCCGTCGATGTAGATTTCCTTCAGCTGATCGATCAGCAATATCGAGGGATCGCGGTAGGCCCCGGCGTTGCGGGTGGTCACCGTCACCGCGAGCCGCTTGTCGGGTCCGTAGCCAAGCTTTTTCATGATCTCGCGCGCCTCGGCGCGGTTCTTGGCGACATCGGCGCCGTAGCCCGGCAGCGTCTCCAGGATCTCCGGCGGCATCCCCCAGCTTCCTGCCGGCGGCGGCATCATCTCGCCGCCGATCGAGCCCTCGCCGTCGCTGAGGATGTCGATGAACGCCTTCCTGTCGAGGCTCAGCACCATCGCCCGGCGCAACTCGGCATTGTCGAAGGGCGGCTTGTTGCGGTTGACGAGCAGCTGTCGCGGGATGTTCCATGGCACGGTCTCGCAGACCGCTTGAGGCTCCTGGCCCTTCAGCTCCTTCATCAGTGGGAGCGAGAGAATGCCCTGGCCATAGCGGTCGAACTTGCCGGCGGTAAAGGCGAGGATCGCGGTCGATGCGTTGCCGACCACCGTATATTCGACGCCGTCGAGATAGGGCCGTCCCGGCTTCCAGTAATCCGGGTTTCTCGCGATCTTGGTCGTCTCGTTCGGCTTGAATTCGACGAATTTGAAAGGTCCCGTGCCGACCGGGTGCATGCGCATGTCGCGGGCCGGAACGTGGCAGGGATAGACCGGCGACCAGCCCGAGGCCAACAGCGCGATAAACGAGGGCTGCTGCCGTTTTAGGTGAAAGGTGACCTCAAAATCGCCGTTGACGGCCACCGCATCGAGATTGCGGTACCAGGGTTTGCGCGGATTGACCCGCAGCTTTTCGGCCGACTTTCCGGCGATCAGATCCCAGGTGCACTTGACATCCTTGGCGGTGAACGGCTTGCCGTCATGCCATTTGACGCCCTGGCGCAGCTGGAAGGTCAGTTCCTTGGCGTCTTCGCTCATGGCCCAGCTCAAGGCGAGGTCCGGCACGATCGATTGGAGGGTATTCTGCGGCACATGCTGGTCGAACATGACCAGATTGTTGAACACCCCCATCATCGGCCCGAGCACGGCAATCGTCGATTCCTCGTGGATCGACATGCTGGCCGGATTGGTGATCTCCGGGATCCGCAGAATGCCGCCGGGTTTCTGTGCGATCGCCGCACCGCATGCGAGGATTGAGGCCAACGCCGCCACCGCCGAAATTGCAACGCATCGACGCATGACGTTTCCTCCCGCGGCCGGTGCGCGATTATTTGTCGAGCCAGACATCTTCCATGCGCCAGCCGTTGAACCGGCTGTTGGTCATCGTCGTCAACCCCTTGAGATAGGGCTGCATGCAGGTCGCGAAACGCGAATAGAGCAGCACCGGGCGCGAGGCATCCTCGGCGAGCTTGCGCTCGATGTCCCAAACCAGTTTGCGGCGCTTGTCCGGGTTTGCTTGCATCGATTGTTGGTCGATCAGCTTGTCGGTCTCCGGGTTGCAGTAGCCGGTGTAGTTGCGCTCGGCGCCACAGGCGTAGGTCTCGTAGAATTTCTGGTCCGGCTCGTCGAGGCCGCCCTCGCTGACGGTAACCCCGACCTTATAGTCCTTGCGCATGACGCGCGGGAACCAGTTCGGCGTGTCGATCGGTTCGAGTTCGCTCTCGATCCAGATTTCGCGCAGCTGCGAGATGGCGAGAACCGCGGCGTCGCGATAGCCGGCGACATCGCGGGTCGACACCTTGACCACCAGCGGGTGGTCCGGCCCGTAGCCAAGCTTTTTCATGATCTCGCGCGCCTCGGCGCGGTTCTTCGCCACATCGGGCCCATACCCCGGCAGCGTGTGCAGGATATCTGGGGTCATGCCCCACACGCCATCCGGCGGCGGCAGGATCGAACCGCCCTCCGCGCCCTGACCTTCGGCGAGAATGTCGATAAACGCCTGGCGATCGAAGCTCAGCGCCATCGCTCGCCGCAGCTCGATGTTATCGAACGGCGGCGCCGCCCGGTTGATCAACAGATCGCGGCTGTTGTTGTCCATCACCACGTCGCATACGGCCTGCGGCGCCTGGCCTTTGACTTCCTTCATTTGCGCGATCGACGCCTGGAGCATGTCGAACTTGCCGGCGACGAAGGCCAGATTGCGGGTCGATGCGTTGGCGATGATCGTAGTCTCGATGCCGTCGAGATAGGGCCGGCCCGGCTTCCAGTAATCCGGATTTCGGACGACCCGGATATGCTCGTTCTGTTTGTATTCGACGAATTTGAACGGGCCGGTGCCGATCGGATGCTGGCGCATCTGGGCCGGCGTCACATGGCACGGATAGACCGGCGACTGACCCGATGCCAGGAGGGCGATCAGATAGGGCTGCGGTCGATCGAGGTGGAAGGTGACCTCGCGATCGCCGTTAGTGGTGATGTCTTGGATGTTGCGGTACCACGCCTTGCGCGGATTGATGCGGAGCTTGTCCGGCGTCTTCCCCATCAGCGCGTCCCAGGTGCATTTGACGTCGCGCGCCGTGAAGGGTTTGCCGTCATGCCATTTGACGCCTTGGCGCAGCGGGAAGATCAGTTGCGTCCCATCTTCGCTCCACGACCAGCCGGTCGCCAGATCGGGCACGATCGAGGCGATGCTGTTTTGCGGGACATGCTGGTCGAAGACGACGAGGTTGTTGAAGACGCCCATCAACGGGATGCCGGCGGCGATCGTCGATTCCTCGTGGATCGACATCGATGCCGGGCTGGCGAAACCGGGCATCTGCAGAATGCCGCCCGGTTTCTGCGCCAGCGCCGGGCCGGCGGTCGCGATCGCCGCGATCACTACTCCCGCCAGCGCAGCAAACCGATTGATGCTCTGTCTCATCCCGCTCCCCAACTCGTCGCGTTTTCTTATCGGTCGAGCCAGACGTCTTCCATCCGAGCGCCGTTGAAGATGCTGTTGACCATGATCGTGAAGCCTTTGACCTGCGGCTGCCAGCAGGTCGCTCGGCGATCATAGAAGATGATTGGCCGGGCGCCGTCCTCGGCCAGCTTGCGTTCGATCTCCCAGACGATCCGGCGGCGCTTGTCCGGGTCGCCGGCGGCCATTGATTGCTTGTCGATCAGCGCGTCGAGCTCGGCGCTGCAGTAGCCGACATAGTTCAACTCGCCGCCGCAGCCATAGCCGAGATAGAGGCTCTGGTCGGGGTCCGCGCCGCTGCCGGCCGGGCTCAGCGCGACGATGTAGTCGTGGCGCATGACCTTTGGCAGGTAGATCGTGGTGTCGACGGTTTCGAGCGCACCGTCGATGTAGATTTCCTTCAGCTGGTCGATCAGCAGCACCGCGGGATCGCGCAGATAGGGCAGGTCGCGCACCGTCACCTTGACCGGCAGCCGGCTGGTCGGCCCGTAGCCGAGGCGCTGCATGATCTGTCGCGCCTCACCGCGATTTTTAGCCACATCGGGGTCATATCCCGGGAGCTCCATCAGCATTTCCGGCGGCATCCCCCACAACCCTTCGGGCGGCGGCTGCATCACCCCGCCGATATCGCCTTGGCCTTCGGTGATGATGTCGATGAAGGCTTTGCGGTCGAGCGAGAGCGCCATCGCCCGGCGCAGCTCGGGGTTGTCGAACGGCGGCTTCTCGCGATTGACGATCAGATTGCGGTTGAGGCCGAGCGCCGACATCTCGCACGATGCCTGCGGTGATCGGCTCGTGACGTCGTTGAGCAGCGGTTGGGTGATGCTGTAGGGAAATGTCATGTCGAACTTGCCGGCGGCAAAGGCCAAGATCGCCGTCGATAGGTTCTTGATTATCGTGTATTCGATGCCGTCGAGGTAGGGCCGCCCCGGCTTCCAGTAGTCCGGGTTCCTTGTCACCTTGACATATTCATTGGGCTTGAACTCGACGAATTTGAACGGGCCGGTACCGATCGGATGGGTGCGCATCTCGCGTGCCGGCACATGACACGGATAGACCGGCGAGAACCCGGAGGCGAGCAGCGCCAGAAACGCCGGCTGCGGACGTTTGAGGTGAAATGTCACCTCATAGTCGCCGTTGATCGTCAGCTCGTCGAGGTTGCGGTACCAGGATTTGCGCGGGTTGACGCGCAGCTTGTCGCTGGCCTTGCCGGTAATCAGGTCCCAGGTGCATTTGACGTCACGGGCGGTGAACGGCTTGCCGTCGTGCCACGTGACGCCCCGGTGCAGCGGCAGCGTCAGCTCGGTGCCGTCCTCGTTCCACGACCAGCCGGTCGCCAGATCGGGTACGATCGAGGAGAGGCCGTTCTGCTTGACCGACTGGTCGTAGATGACGAGGTTGTTGAAGACGGCCATCATCGGCCGCTGCGAAAACGCGGTCGCTTCCTCGAGAATTGACATCGAGGCCGGGCTGTCCGGGCTGAACATCCGCAGAATGCCGCCCGGCCTTTGCGCCAACGCCGGAGTTCCACCAGCCGCCGCGGCCGGCAGCGCGCCGGCCACGGCCAGCCACCGCAGATAAAGCATCATCACGCTGCTCTCCCGCGTTCGCGCAGGAGCCGCCCTGTCGGCGGCGCCACCCCGGCATCTGTAGTGCCGTTGACCCTGAGGCTAGCATCGCCGCGGCGGTCGGCAAAGCGACGCTCGCAATCAGCCCGAGCGGCTCACTTGTCGAGCCAGACGTCTTCCATCCGGTAGCCGTTGTAGATGCTGTTGACCATGGTCACGAGCCCTTTGACATAAGGCTGCGCGCAGGTCCCGCCGCGTGGGTAGAAGATGATCGGCCGGGCGCCGTCCTCGGCCAGGCGCCGCTCGATCTGCCATACCAGTTCTTTGCGCTTGTCCGGGTCGGCCTCGGCCGATTGCCGGTTGATCAGCTGGTCGACCTCCTTGTTGCAGTAGCCGGTGTAGTTGCGCACCGCGCCGCACACGAAGTTCTCGTAGAACATCTGGTCGGGATCGTCGACGCCGCTCTCGGTGCCGTTGATCGCTATGGTATAATCCTTGCGGTAGATCTTCGGGAACCAGTTGGCGGTCTCGACCGGTTCGAGCGTGGCGTCGATGTAGATCTCGCGCACCTGGTCAATGAGGATCACCGCCGGGCTGCGGTAGGCTGGGATATTGCGCGAGGACAGGGTGACCGCCAGCCGTTTCTCTGGCCCGTAGCCGAGCTTCTCCATGATCTTCTTCGCTTCGGTACGGTTCTTGGCGATGTCGGGATCGTAGCCGGGCAGCGTCTTCAGCATGTCCGGCGGCATTCCCCACAGCCCCTCGGGCGGCGGCAGCATCTGCGCGCCGATATCGCCCTTGCCTTGCTGGAGGATGTCGATGAACGCCCGGCGATCCAGGCTCAGCGCGACGGCGCGACGCAGATCGGGGTTGTCGAACGGCGGTTTCTCCGGGTTGAGGATCAGGTTGCGGCTGACATTGGTCGAGGTCACCTCGCACACTGCCTGCGGCGCCTGGCTTTTGACGTCTGCCAGCGACGGTATGGTGGTCCCGTAAGGCGAGGAGATGTCGAATTTGCCGGCGATGAACGACAGGTTTCGCGTCGCGATGTCCGGCATGATCTGCCACTCGATGCCGTCCAGATAGGGCCGGCCCGGCTTCCAGTAGTCGGGGTTCTTCACTGTCCTGACCACTTCGTTCGGCCGGAACTCGACAAATTTGAACGGGCCGGTGCCGACCGGTCTGGTGCGCATCTCGCGCGCCGGCACGTGGCAGGGATAGACCGGCGACCACCCCGACGCCAAAAGCGCCAGCAGCGCCGGCTGCGGCCGCTTCAGGTGGAAAATCGCCTCGAAGTCGCCATTCGTCGTCACCCGGTCGAGGTTGAGGTACCAGCTCTTGCGCGGATTGACCCGCAGCTTTTCCGTTCCCGCGCCGATCAGCATTTCCCAGGTGCACTTGACGTCGGCTGATGTGAACGGCTTACCGTCATGCCATTTGACGCCCTGGCGCAATTTAAAGGTCAATTCCTTGCCGTCCTCGCTCCACGCCCAGCTCTCGGCGAGATCGGGGATGATCGAGGCCATGCTGTTCTGCGCGACATGCTGGTCGTACATCACCAGGTTGTTGAAGACGCCCATCATCGGCCGCAATGCCGCGCCGGTCGCCTCCTCGTGCAGCGACATGCTGGCCGGATTGTCGAAAAACGAAATCTTGAGAATGCCGCCGGATTTTTGCGCCAGAGCCGGCGTGCCGCTGATTAGCGCGAACAACGCAGCCAGCGCCGCGCAGCTGTGAAGACGTCGGCTCATCGCCCTCTCCCTCTTGCGGCGCCGCGCTTGTTGCGCGTCGGCTATTTGTCGAGCCAGACGTCCTCGAAACGCCATTCGTTGTAGATGCTGTTGGTCATGCGGGTCCAACCCTTGACCCAAGGCTGGCGACAGGTGGCGCCGGCCGGGTAGAAGATCACCGGCCGGAACGCCGCATCCGCCAGCTGGCGCTCGGCCTGCCAGACGATCGCTTTGCGTTTTTCGGGATCTGCGGTCATCGACTGCCGATCGATCAGCTTGTCGAATTCCGGGTCGCTGTAGCCGGCGTAGTTGCGCGCCGCGCCGGTGTAGAAACTCTCGTAGAACATCTGGTCCGGGTCGTCGACGCCGCTTTCGATCGGCACCATGCCGACCGTGAAATCCTTGCGCGCCATCTTCGGATACCAGAGCGCGGTGTCGACGAGGTCGAGCTCGCCGTCGATGCCGATTTCCTTCAGCTGCGAGATCATGACGACCGCCGGATCGCGCCATCCCGGGAAGTTGCGCGTCGCAATCTTGAGCTGCAGCGGCTTGTCCGGGCCGTAGCCGAGCTTCTTCAGGATCTCGCGCGCCTCGGCACGGTTCTTGGCGACGTCGGACCCATAGCCGGGCAGCGTCGCCAGCACCTCGGGTGGCATGCCCCAGACGCCGTCGGGCGGCGGGAGCATCAGCCCGGCGAGATTGCCGAAGCCCTCGTTGAGGATGTCGACAAATGCCTTGCGGTCGAGCGACAGGATCATCGCCCGTCGCAGCTCGATGTTGTCGAACGGCGGTTTGTGGAGGTTGATCAGCATCGTGCGCGGCACATTGACCGCCTTGACCTCGCAGACAGCGTGCGGCGCCTGCTCCCTGAAATCCTTGAGCGTCGGGATCGACACGCCGAGTGGGTCTGCATCGAACTTTCCGGCGAAGAACGCCAGGTGGCGCGGCCCCGGCTCGCGCATGATGGTATAGTCGATACCGTCGAGATAGGGCCGTCCCGGCTTCCAGTAATCCGGGTTCTTCGTCACTTTGATGTATTCGTTCGGGTGAAAGTCGACAAATTTGAACGGTCCGGTGCCGATCGGGTGCTGCCGCATCTCGCGCGCCGGTACGTGGCAGGAATAGACCGGCGACCAGCCCGACGCCATCAGCGCCAACAGCGCCGGCTGCGGCTGCTTCAGATGGAAGGTGACCTCATAGTCGCCGCGGGTCGTTACCTCGACGACATTCTCGTACCAGGATTTGCGCGGGTTGAGGCGCAGCTTGTCGCTGCCCTTGCCCATCAAGAGATCCCAGGTGCATTTGACGTCGGCCGCGGTGAAGGGCTTGCCGTCATGCCATTTGACGCCCTGCCGCAGCGGGAAGGTCAAGTCCTTGCCGTCCTCGCTCCACTCCCATTTGGTCGCCAGGTCGGGCACGATCGAGGAGAGGCTGTTTTGCGCGACCTGCTGATCGTACAGCACCAGGTTGTTGAAAACGCCCATCATTGGTTGCAGCGTCGCGCGCGTCGCTTCTTCGAGGATTGACATCGAGGCGGGGCTGTCGAAATGCGGCAGATGCAGGATGCCGCCGGGTTTCTGCGCCAGCGCCGGATTGTCCGAGCTGAACGCGAGCAGCACCGCCACCGCCGCCGCCCCTGCTTGTCGCCGCATCACTTTTCCCTCCCGCAGCCGGTTTCTACTTTCCTTGATTCGGGCGTCCGCAACCGGGAGGTTAGCATGGCAGCGGCCCAGGGGGCAGCGCCGCCGATTCGTGCATCGGGTGCCGTTGCTCCGCCCTATCGGCTATCCTGGCCGCCGCATCGACGAGGAGGACGCGATGAAAGCGAGCCTGTGCCGCCAATGGGGCGGTCCCGAGACGCTGCGGTTCGAGGAGGTGCCGCACCGGCTGTTGCAGCCAAATGAGGCGCGCATCCGGGTTCACGCCTGCGGCGTCAACTTCGCCGATACGCTGATGGTCGCCGGCACATATCAGGTGAAGCCGGATTTCCCGTTCACCCCCGGTCTCGAAGCTGCGGGCGAGGTGATCGAGACCGCCGCCGCGGTGCGCCATCTCGCGCCGGGCCGGCGGGTGCTGGCGGTGCTGCGCTTTGGCGGTGCTTATGCCGAGGAGATCGTCGTCAACGCCGATGCCGTCGTGGCGATCCCGGACACGATGGATTTCGTCACCGCCGCGGCCTTTCCGGTCGCCTACGGCACCGCGCATTTCGCGCTGACCCATCGCGGCCATCTGCAACCGGATGAGACGCTGTTGGTGCTCGGCGCCGCCGGCGGCGTGGGCCTCTCCGCGGTCGAGGTCGGCAAGCAGCTCGGCGCCCGGGTCATCGCCGCCGCCGGCGGCGCGGACAAGCTCGCGGTCGCGCGCCAGCACGGCGCCGACGAATTGATCGATTACCGCACCGAGAGCATTCGCGACCGGGTGCGCGACCTGACCCAAGGGCGCGGCGCCGATGTCGTGTTCGATCCCGTAGGCGGCGACGCATTCGACCAGGCATTGCGCGCGGTCAATTGGGAAGCGCGCATGCTGGTCATCGGGTTTGCCGCGGGCCGCATCCAGGCGGTGCCGGCCAATCTGATCCTGGTCAAGAACATCGCGGTGATCGGTGTCGTGTGGGGCGCCCAGGCGGCGCGCGACCCGGTCCTCATCAGCCGCAACCTCGCCGAACTGTTGCGCTGGTGGGAGGCCGGGCGGCTGCACCCGGTAATCTCGCGGACATTTCCCCTCGCCGAGGCCGGTGCGGCGATGGATGCGCTCCTGTCGCGCCGCCATGCCGGCAAGATCGTGCTGCAGGCGTGATCTCGGTGAACGATGTCGCGGCATCGCGAGCGCGTCTCGACGACATCGACCGCGAGCTGGCCAGCCTCCAAGGGCTGCACGATCTGGCGATGTCGGCGTTCAAATTCGACGAGGCGAACGCGTTGCAATCGCGGATCGCCGCGCTCGAAGACGAACGGCAGGCCATCGCTGCGACGCTGCCGGAACAAATCCTTCCCCCTCAGCCCCCGTCGGGTGTGGTGCCGATGCTGGCACGGCCGCGTCGCCTACGCCGGCGATAGAATCCACTGCAATCAGAGGCATTCCCTCTTCGTTGGTGCCCGGGCTTGGCCCGGGCATCCATGAGCTATCGCACGGCTGATGTGTGCATCTCGTGGATGCACACGGATCAAGTCCGTGGGCTGAAGGCCCACGGGCCAAGCCCCGCCACGAACGGAGTATGGTAGAGCCGATAATTACACCAGCCCATCGCTCGCGCGCTCCAACCCGGCGCGGAAGGCCGGGTCGGCGATTCTGATCAGCGCCTGGGCGCGCTCGGCGAGAGTGCGCCCCTTGAGTTCGGCGATACCGTGCTCGGTGACGATGCAATCGGCTTCGGCCCGCGGGGTCGTGACCACCCCGTCGGCGAGCCTGGCGACGATGCGCGAATGACGGCGGTCGCGGCTGGTCGACGGGAGCGCGATGATCGAGCGGCCCTCTGGCGCCCGGTTGGCGGCGCGCACAAAATCCATCTGGCCGCCGGTGAGGCCGACCGAGCGGCCCGCCACGGTCTCGGCGTTGACCTGTCCGGTCAGGTCGATTTCGAGCGCCGAATTGATCGCGGTAAAGCGGCGGAAATTCCCGAGCACCAGCGCATCATGGGTATAGCGCGGCGAGCGGATCTCGATCTGCGGGTTGCGGTCGGCGAAAGCATAGAGCCGGCGCGTCCCCATCAGCATCAGCGTGACGGTCACGCCGGCATCGATTTCCTTGTGGCGGTTGTCGACGATGCCGGCCCGCATCAGATCGGCGACGCCGTCGCCGATCGACCCGGAATGGATGCCGAGGCCGCGCTTTTTGCCCAGAGCCGCGGTCACCGCTTCGGGAATGCGGCCGATGCCGAGCTCGATCGTCGCACGGTCGGGCACCAGGCTTGCGACATGCCCGGCGATCGCGCGCTCGACCGGGCCGATCGCGGGCGCCGGCAGCTCGAGCGCCGGATAGGTCGCGGGAACCAGGATGTCGATCAGCCCGCCGTCGATCAGCGTGTCGCCGTTGGTCCACGGCAGCGCCGGGTTGACATGGGCGACCACCAGCCGCGCCCGGGCGATCGCCTCGCGCAGGCACTCGATGCCAAGCCCGGCATTGTAATTCCCGGCGCTGTCGGGGCCGCTCGCCTGCAGCAGCACGACATCGATCCGCGGATGGCCGCCGGTGATCAGATCGCATAAGGCCGAGATGTTGGCCGGGATGACGTTGCCGGCGCTCTCGGCGAAAAACCGCCTTCCGGCGCCGCCGCCGCCCAGGGCGGTCACCGTCACGTTCGGGTGATCGGGCGCGAAATCGCCGGCGAAGGTCAGGGCGAAGAACAGGCGAAACGGCGGGCAGCGCGGCGCCTGGCTATCGAGCAGGCGGGTCAGGAGCACCGGCTCGGCGGTGGCCTGCGCCCAGAAGACCGTGTCGCCGCCCTGGATCAGCCCGGCGAAATCGAGCGCCTCCGGCGAGACTTTAACCGGGGTCTTCATCCCCCGACAGATGCCAGGCCGGCTTGCGCCTTCAGCCCCGCCAGTTCGCGGCGCAGCGCGCGGACCTCCTCGAACCGCGCCGTGGCGTCGCGCAGAAACGCGGCGATGCCGAGCAAGGCCCCGGCCGGGTCGCACACCGGCAGGATCGTGAATTCGACCGAAATCTGCCGCCCGTCCTTGTGCTGCGCCGGCACCGCGAGCAGAGCGCCTTCCCCATAGCGGCTCTCGCGCCCCTGCATGACCTCGCCATAGCCCTGCCAGTGACGGGCGCGCAGTCGCTCCGGGATGATCACATCGAGACTCGCTCCCAGCGCCTCCGCCTCGCCATACCCGAAAATCCGCGTCGCAGCCGCGTTCCAAAAGCGTATGACGCCGCCAGCATCGGCATAGATGATCGCGTCGGGACAATCGCAGACGAGCCGGTCGAGGAAACCGGCGGGCAATGTTTCCGTGCGCATCGCGCGCCTCCGTGCTTGTCGCCTGTTCGGATAGTGCGAGAAAAGGCGGCCTGCTTCTCCCTCCATCGCGGAGCATAACAAGAAATCCGATCGGCGGACGACCGTCGCCGCCGGGCTTGACATAGGCTCGCTGCAATCGTATTTAGCTGAATGGTTATTTAACTGATCGGTCGAATAGAGATGTCACCCGACCGTCTGAGCACCACACTCTCGGCGCTCGCCGACCCGACGCGGCGCGCGATCCTGGCGCGGCTCGCCGCCGGCGAGGCCACGGTCACCGAACTCGCCGAGCCTTTTGCGATGAGCCTGCCCGGCATCTCGAAGCACCTGAAGGTGCTCGAGCGCGCCCGCCTCATCGCGCGCGGTCGCACCGCGCAATGGCGGCCTTGCCGGCTGGAGGCGGCGGCGCTGAAGGAGGTTGCCGACTGGGTCGAGCGCTATCGGCGGCATTGGGAAGAGAGCCTCGATCGCCTCGATCAGTACCTGAAAGACGTTCAGGCGGCGGAGACGCAAGGCCGCGACCCCGGTCACGAGTAAAGCGATCACGCGAGGGAATAGCGGGATGGATCACCCAGAAGTCTCGACGATCGATCGGGAACTCACCGTCACCCGGGTATTCGATGCGCCGCGGGAGCTGCTGTTTCGGATGTGGACCGATCTGCAACACATCGCGAAATGGTGGGGGCCGCAGGGCTTTACGACGACCTCGCTGCAGATGGATTTTCGCCCGGGCGGAACCTATCGGGCCTGCATGCGCTCCCCCGAAGGCACGCTTCACTGCAGGCGGGGTGTCTATCGGGAAATCGTAGCACCCGAGCGGCTGGTCTTCAGCTTTGCCTGGGAGGACGAGGACGGCAACCCCGGCCACCAGACGATCGTAACCGTGAGTTTTGCCGACCTCGGCCGCAAGACCTTGCTCACCCTGCATCAGGCGATTTTTGAAACCGTCGAGAGGTGCGATGACCATCGGCGCGGCTGGACGAGTTGTCTGGAGCGTTTCGCCGAATACCTGGCAACTGCCGACTTAAGTGGAGGCTAAAGACCATGCAACAGCATCAGATCGTATCGCAGGAAGAATGGCTGGCGGCGCGTACCGAGTTTTTACGCAAGGAAAAGGAATTCACCCGCATGCGCGATGAGCTTAGCGCCGAGCGGCGGGCGCTGCCCTGGGTCAAGGTGGAGAAGAATTACGTCTTCGACGGGCCGGATGGGAAGGAGACTTTGGCCGACCTGTTCGGCCGGCACAGCCAGCTGATCGTCAAGCATTTCATGTTCGGCCCGGGATGGAGCGAGGGCTGTGTCGGGTGTTCGTTCGAGCTCGATCACCTCGACGGCATCGTCGTCCACCTGGCGCAGCAGGACATCGCATACGTTGTTGTGTCGCGAGCGCCGTTGGCAAAGATCGAGGCTTTCAAGCGGCGGATGGGTTGGCGCGTCAAATGGGTTTCCTCCGGCGGCAATGATTTCAATTACGATTTTCATGTCTCCTTCACACCGGAAGAAATCGCCAACGGCGAGGCGTACTACAATTACGCGATGCGCAAGATCGGCATCGATGAGATGTCCGGCCGCAGCGTCTTCTACAAGGACGACAATAGCGATGTCTTCCACACCTATTCATCATATGGTCGCGGTGGGGAGGATTATCTCGGCACCTACCGGCTGATCGACATCGTGCCTAAAGGGCGCACCGAAGCGATCAACGGAAACCTGACTGATTGGGTGCGTCACCACGACCGCTATGATACGAAGGCCGAAACGGCGGGCGCAGCGGGATGAAACTCTTCTACGGGTGGGTCATCGTCGGGGCGGGCATCGTCGTCACCTGCATCGGCTTCGGCACGGCGCTATCGCTCGGCGTGTTCCTGCAGCCGATGGCGCTCGCGACGGGTTGGTCGCGAGCCAACATCTCGGCCGCTGCGATGATCGACTTCTTGTGCATGGGGTTCGCATCGCTGTTCTGGGGCGCGCTGTCCGACCGGATCGGGACACGCTTCGTCGTCGTGTTGGGCGGCGCCCTGCTCGGCGCCGGTCTCGTGGCGGCGAGCTGGGCGGCATCGATCGAGCAATTTCTGCTGGCGTTCGCCGCCGTCGGCGTGGCGGCCGGCAGTTTTTACGCACCGCTGACCGCGACGACGACGCGTTGGTTCACCCAGCACCGCAGCCTGGCCGTCGCCCTGGTTTCCGCAGGGATCGGTCTCGGATCGACGACCATCGCGCCGCTCGCGCGGTGGCTGATCACGACCTATGATTGGCGCACTGCGCTATTCGTCCTCGGCGTCATTGCCTGGCTGGTGATCGTCCCGGCCGGCCTACTGGTGCGCAAGCCGCCGAGCCTGCCACAACCTCGCGCGGCCGGCGGTGCCGCTAGAGAGCGGGAGTTCACGGTGGCCGAGGCGCTGCGCACGCCGCAATTCGCGGCGATCGCGCTGACCCATTTCGCTTGTTGCGCGGCGCATTCCGGCCCGATCTTTCACATGGTGACCGATGCGATCGATTGCGGGGTCGCGCCGATGGCCGCGGCGACCGTCATCGGCGTTGCGGGCCTCTCGTCGGTCGGTGGGCGGGTCGTCTGCGGCCTCTTCGCGGATCGCTTCGGGGCGAAGGAAACGCTGATCACCGGGCTAGTGGTTCAGGCGGTGGCGATAAGTCTCTATCTCTTCGTCCGCGACATCAGCGCCTTCTATGCGCTGGGGATGCTCTTCGGCCTTGCCTATGGCGGCATCATGCCGCTCTACGCGACCCTTGTGCGCGAGTATTTTGGCGCGAGGGTCATGGGAACCGTGTTCGGCGCGGTGGCGATGATATCGACGCTCGGCATGGCGATCGGGCCGTGGGGCGGGGGCTGGGTGTACGACAATCTGGGCGACTATTTCTGGCTCTACATCGCCTCCTCGGCGATCGGGCTCGGGGCGGCGGTTATCGCGTTCACATTCCGCCCGCCGCTGACAGCCGACGGGGCGATGCGCCCGGCTTTGGCCTAAGCCATCGCCTCCTCGGCCGCCGGCCCCCGCTTTACTTCGTGCGCATGGCCTATCGTCGAACCAGGTTCGCCGTGTACCGGCAGGATCCGCGCAGCATCTCACCGGTGAACGTGTTGTTCTGGAACTGACCGGTAAGCTGCGCAAGACTGCCGTCCGCGTTTCGGTGCACCAATCTAACCGCGCCTGTGGCATCGACCGGGCCCCGGTAGTGGAGCCGGTGACCTTTCCAGTTGCCGTAACGAAGTGACACGTAGCCATTGCGCACGCTCATCCGCCCGTGGCGATACGCGGTGCAAATGGGTGTGGACCGTTCGAGCGAAAGGCCCGCCGGCGTGAGCTCAAACGGACCGGCGTACTCACCGTCAAACGACGCGATATTTGTCGGCATCGGCGCCGGAGCAGCCGCGACCGGGGGCGGCGGCGCGGGGGCGACCGGAGCCGAAGGCTGCGGGGCACAGGCGGAGATTGCGAGGCAGGCGCCGAGCACATAGAGGCGTTTCACGGTAATTCCTCCCTGACTACCCGCCCGAGGGCGTATCTTGTAAAACCGAGCTACGCAAACTCCTCCTCGGCCGCCGGCACGCGCTTTACTTCATGCGCCTGCAGACGCGGCAACACCTCGCGGGCGAAGCGCTCGATCTGCGCCATGTAGAGGTCGTGCGGCAGCGCGCCGCGGTTGATCGCCAGCTGTACCTGGTTGGCGCCGGCGCTTTCCGCGGCGTCGATGATCCGCTCGGCGACCTCGTCGGCGGGCCCCATCGGCATCTGCTCGGCCTGCTCGGCGAGCTGCGCCATCGTCAAGTTGCGGAATTCCGAGCGCAGATTGGCCGCGGCGCGTAGGTTTTCCGGCCGCACATAGTCGGTCGAGGACTGCGTCGTGTAGCCGCTCTCGCGCTGTTTCTCGGTCTCGATGAAATTGCCGTGGCTGAACAGCGTGCGGTTGAAATAGAGGATGTGCGGGCCGTATTCCTTTAAGGCCTGCGCCTTCGTATCGGCGACGTAGGCGGTGATGCCGAGCGAGAGGTGGTCGGGGGTGATGCGATGGCCCGCCGCGGCCAGGCACTTGGCGTAATAGCGGATGATGTCGTCGCGCAAGCCCTTGTGGCGGCCGAGCCCCGGCGTGATCGGCAAATTGTGGCGGGCGGCGAACTCGATCGACTCCTTGCTGCCGACGATCGGGACCCAGATCGGCGGATGCGGCTGCTGCACCGGCCGCGGCCACATCGCCACGTCATGATAGGACCAGTACTTGCCCTCGTAGTTGAACACCTCCTCGGTCCAGGCGCGGGTGATGATGTCGTAGGCTTCCTCGAAGCGCGCCCGCGATTCCGCGAGCGGCACGTTGTGCACCTGGTATTCGCGCAGGATGCCGCGCGCGAAGCCGGAGATCAGCCGGCCTTTCGACAGGCAGTCGATCATCGCCAATTCCTCGGCGAGGCGTAAGGGCTCGTGCAATGGCAACAGATTGCCGTAGATCAACAGTTTGAGCCGCTTGGTGCGCTGTGCGGCGGCGGCGGCTATCAGGTTGGGGCTGTTCATCAGCCCGTAGGGCGAGCAATGGTGCTCGTTGAAGCCGACTCCGTCATAGCCGAAGCGGTCGAGCGCCTCCCAGGCGTCGAGGTGCTCCTCATAGGTCCGCTCGGCGGTCGCCGGATCGAAATGCTGCTTCGCCAGCGGGTAGGGCAGCTCCTGGCTGCCGGCCGCCTTCAAATGGTCGAGATTGGCGTCGTACGCCAGGAGATCGAAAACAAAGACTTTCATTGCGCCGCCTCCGGTACCGTCAAAACTTCGGCGCGCTCGCCGCGAAACGCCAAGAGCCCGGTCGCCACCGCGGCGATCAGCGCGAAGACGCAGGCGCTGAGGAAGATGTGCAGCGGTTCCATCCCGCGCGCCAACAGCCAGCCGCCGAGGATCGGCGCAAAGATTCCGCCCAAGCGGCCGATCCCGAGCGCCCAGCCGAGGCCGCTGGTCCGCATGCGCGCCGGATAGAGCTTGCCGCAAGCCGCGTTGGCCCCGGTCTGGCTGCCGATGATCGTCATGCCGGAAAAGAAGATGACGATCACCAGCGGCAGATAGGACATCGACACCAGCGCGATCATCGCGATGAATACGATGCCGGCGGCGTAATTGAGCGCTAATGCCCGCTCGGGGCCGAAGCGGTCGATCAAGACGCCGAGATAGACCACCGCCAGGATCGCGCCCAATTCGCGGAAGCTGGCGGCGCGGGCGGCCTCGGGTGGGGACATGCCGGTCAGGTGCAACACCTCCGGCGTCCAGTAGATGAACAGGAACAGGTTCATCAGGCTGCAAAAAAAGATGATCCACATCAACGCGGTCTGCAGCGCGTACCCCTTGCCGAACAGCATCTTGATCGGATTGCCCTGGGCCACGTCGAGATGCGCCGCCGCCTGGCCCGGCGCGATGTCGAGGCGGCGCAACAATTCGGCCTCGCGCGGCGACAGGTTGGCCTTGGCCGCGAGAAACCGCGGCGACTCGGGGAGCCACCATATCATCACCAGCACCAGCGCCAGCGGGACGATGCCGCCGATCACGAAGATGCTCGGCCAACCCAGCGTCGGAAGCAGCAGGCCAGCGACCTGACCGCACAGAAAGCCGCCGATCGGCGCTCCGGTGAAGCTGAGCATGATCATCAGGGCGCGCCGTCGGTGCGGGGCGTAGTCGCCGGTCAGCGTGGCGGCTCCCGGAAACCCGCCGCCGATCCCAAGTCCGGTGAAAAACCGCAGGATGGTCAGCATGACGAGACCGGTGGCGAACGCACTGAATAGCGAGGCCAAGCCAAAAATCGTCAGGCTCGCGATCAATAGCGGCTTGCGCCCGAAGCGGTCGCCGATCGGCCCGGCGGAGAGGGCGCCCACCATGATGCCGATGCTCGACCACAGGAACGCCGTCGTGAAGGCCGGACCCGGCAGGTTCCAGGCATGGGTCAAGGACGGCACCGACACGCCGATCGAATTGACGTCGTAGCCGTCGCACAGTTGGACCACCGTGCAGATCGCCGCGACGCGGATCTGCAGACCGCCGATCCGTTGGTTTTCAAGCGCTGTCTCGGTGGCCGATATCGGCGTGTCGCTCATCTTGACCTCCGGCGTCTGCTCCCTCCCAGCGGTGTTGCATTTCTGTCCGGCCTGCGCAAGCCTCCGTTAGGTCAGCACCGCAGGAGCCCTGACATGACCACCCGTCCGCCCGCCGAAATCGGCATGTCGCTCGACGAGGTCGACACGCCCGCGCTGATGATCGACCTCGATGCTTTCGAGCGCAATCTGCGCCGCCTTACCGACCGGGTCGCCGGCACCGGAGTGCGGCTGCGACCTCATGCAAAGACTCACAAATGCCCGGTCATCGCATTGAAACAGATTGAATTAGGTGCGGTCGGAGTGTGCGTCCAGAAGGTCAGCGAGGCCGAGGCGATGGTCTATGGCGGGGTCAGGGACGTGCTGGTGACCAACGAGGTCATCGGCCGGCAAAAGCTGCGCCACCTGATGGCGCTGGCGCATACCGCGCGGATCGGGGTCTGCGTCGACGACCCGTCGCAGGTCGCCGCGCTCGAAGCCGCCGCCGGCGACGCCGGCGTCAGTTTGCCGGTGCATGTCGAGATCAACATGGGCGGCAACCGTTGCGGCGTCGAGCCTGGCCAGCCGGCGCTCGCCCTGGCGCGCCTGGTGGCGGATGCGCCGCATCTTTCCTTTGCGGGGCTCCAGGCCTATCACGGCTCGGCCCAGCATCTGCGCGGCTGGGCCGAGCGCCGGCAGGCGATAGCGGGCGCGGCCGAGAAGGCCAAGCTGACCCGCGACCTCCTCGGCGCCAACGGGATTTCCTGCGCCAACATCACCGGCGCCGGCACCGGCACCTTCGAGTTCGAGGCGGGCAGCGGCGTCTACACCGAACTGCAGTGCGGCTCCTACATCTTCATGGACGCGGATTACGGCCGCAATCTCGACCCGGACGGCGCGGCGACCCGCGCCTTCGAGCCCTCGCTCTTTGTCTGGGCGACGGTGATGAGCCGCCCGACCGCCGAGCGCGCGATCGTCGATGCCGGTTTGAAGGCGCTCGCGATGGATTCAGGCCCGCCCACTGTGTGGGACGAGCCTGCCGCCACCTATGAGCGCGCCTCCGACGAGCACGGCCGGCTCGGCATAAGCACCGCCACCAACCGCCTGCGCCTCGGCGACAAGGTGAAGCTCGTGCCGGGTCATTGCGACCCGACCGTCAACCTCTACGACTGGTACGTCGGGGTGCGTGGCGAGCGGGTCGAGGCCGTCTGGCCGATCACGGCGCGCGGCGCGGTGTATTGAGGACGGCCCGGCTACGGGCAGCGCGGCGGTAGCGTCCCGAGGGTTCTCCGTAAGCGCAAAGTGTTTGGGTGACACTCACGGCGGCAACGTGGTGGACATTCCCGTTGCGCGCCACCTGCCGGGTTGACAGCGACCGATCCACTCCCCATCTATTGCTGACAACGCAATTGCGCTTGCAGCTCGGGCGTCCGCTTATGACACGGCAGAATTCCCTGCCCGTTCCCTGCCACCGCGCAAAAAATTTCCTGCGCGGTGGCAAAAAAATTCCCTGGTCCGACCCAGCAAATCAAGCGGTGGCAACAGGTTAGAGCGCATCGCGGAAAAAATTCCCTGCCGGCAGGGAAATTCACCCGCTCCTACGGCATGCCGTCGTGCTGCATCGCGGTGAGGACGGCAATTGCGACCTGCGTCGCCGCATCGTCATCGCCGAGCGATTGGCGCCGGGTTTCGACCAGTTGCGCCTGCAGCCAATAGGCTTCGGCGCGCTCGCCGAATTGCCACAGGATCGCGGCGAGATTGGCGATTGCCGCGCAGGTGTCGTTGTCCGCCTCGCCGAGGACGCGGTGCATCGTGGCGATCGTCTCTTCCAGAAGCGCGCGGGCCTCGGGGAGGTCGCCCTGCGCGGCGAGAGTGCCGGCGAGATTGTTCCGGGCGCGCAGCGTGTCGCGTGCCTCCTCGCCCCAGGCCGCCGGCGCCAGCGCCAGGATGTGCTCCTGCAGTCGGCGGGCCTCGGCGAGATCGCCCTCGGCGCCGATCGTCGTCGCCAGTTTGCCGAGCGCCTTCAGCGTGTCGGGATGCCCCTCGCCCAAGAGCCGGCGGCGAGCGGCGACGACATGCTCTTCGAGCGCGCGCCCCCCGGCGAGCCGGCCGCGCGCCCACAGCATCTCGGCCAGGTCGAGCATCGCGGCGAGCGTCTCGGGATGCTCCTCGCCGCGGCGGTGGCGCAGCTCGTCGACGCGCTCGCGGCGCTGGGCCAGGGTCGGGGGGTCGCTCATCGCGTCACTTTGAAGCCGAACGCTTTCGGTCGCAACCTGCTCTGCTAAGATGGCGCCCGCGGTGCCAGGACAAGGAGGCGGTCATGCGCAGGATCGGACGCAACAGCTTTACCGAAATCTATTTCGCCGGCTGCAACCCGAGCTTTGTCGAGACCAACGACGGTTATGTGATGATCGACTCGCCGCAGCAGCCGATCGATGCGGTGCGCTGGCGCGAAATGCTCGAGGAGAAGGCGCCGATCCGCTACCTCGTCAACACCGAGCCGCATGGGGACCACATTGCGGGCAACGCCTATTTCACCAACACGACGGTGGTCGGCCAGGTCCAATTGCAGGAATGCTTTGAGCGTTACCTCAATGCATTCGGCTCGATCGAGGAAAAGCGGGAGCGCTTCAAGCAGACTGACCCCGACAGCGTCTGGCTGCTCGGCCATCCCGATTACCCGGCATCAAACCCGCCGACCCTGACCTTTACCGATACGCTGACCCTCCATGTCGGCGATCACACCTTCGACATCATCCACATGCCCGGCCACACCGCGCCGCAGACCTCGATCCATGTTCCCGAGGAGGGCGTCGTCTTCACCGGCGACAATGTGTTCCACAAATGCCGCAGCTGGCTGCAGGAATGCGATCCGTGGGAGTGGCTGGCGGCGCTCGACCGGATTGCCGCGCTCGATGTCGAGACGATCGTTCCCGGCCATGGCGAGCCCTGCGGCAAGGCCTACCTCAAGGAACAGGCGCAGATCGTCGAGAATTGGGTCGGGTTTATCGAGACGCAGGTCGATCGCGGGATCGGCCCGGAGGAGATCCTGAAGGCGCCGGTCCCGGTCACCCGGCAGGACCCCTACCCGATCGGCCAGCGCCTCTTCATCCATGATGAGCGCCTGACCGTCATGATCGTGCACAATCTACACAGCCGCATCCTGGCGCGCAAAGAGGTCTAGACCTAAAAAGCAACTCACCCGTTTCGTTTTCCAGGAATGGTTCGACGCATCCGCCCGTTATCCAATCATCAAACCGGTGCCGCCGGACGGACTGGCGCCGGTTAGGATCGGAGGATCGTTATGGCCTATATGAACCTCGTCAAGAAAACCGGGCGCGGGCTGGCCGCAACGGCCGCCATCGTGGCCGCGCTATCCTTGAGCGCCCCGAACTCGGCCCAGGCACGCGGCGGCATCGGCACCGGGGCCGCGGTCGGCATCGGGCTTGGCGCGTTCGCGCTCGGCAGCGCGCTCGGCGCAGGAGCGTACTACAATCCGTATTACGCCGCCCCGTATAGCTACGGATATGGCTACGCCCCGGCCTATCCATATTACCCGCCGGCGACTTATTATTACCCGTCGGCGCCGTACTATGGATACAACTATGGATCGCCGTCCTACAACTGAGGTGGGAACTGAATCGCGGCGGTGCGCGCTTCTGCGCTGGAGCGGCGCCGCCCAATCGCAATGAAGGGCGATCGTCAAGCGCCGCGAGGCTCCTCGACCACCCGATCTGAATTCGCGGGAACCTATCGCGCCGGCCGGCGTTTGCGGATTTGCGCGGGCCCTCGCCCGTTTTCCGGGTGGCGGACGAGATCCGGTGAAATTTTGTGGCGAGTGTGAAGCGCATCACGCTCGCCGCAACGGATCACGGGTATTATGGTGCTGGGAGATACCCCCGTATAAACCTCTGCCGTCTATGATGCGGTCGGCGCTGGTTTTGTTGGATTGGAGGACGGATATGGCCATCATCGAGATGACGAAACGCAGCGGTCGCGGGCTTGTCGCAGCGGTCGCGCTGGTCGCGGCGGTGGCGCTGACCGCGGCGCCAACCACCGCCAATGCCAGGGGCGGGATCGGCACCGGAGCGGCGATCGGCCTCGGGCTCGGCGCATTCGCGCTAGGCAGCGTGGTTGCCGCCGGGGCGTACGGCTATCCATACGGTTACGGATATTATCCGGCCCCGGCGTACTACTACCCGCCGGCCGCCTATTACCCGCCGGCGCCCTATTATGCGCCGCGGAGTTGCTGGAACCCGTACTACCGGACCTATTACGCCTGCTAGTCAGGGCCCGGAGAGCATATTGCGGTGGCGGGCGGCAAGTGCCGCCCGCTAGCTGGCGGCTACAGGTATTTAGCTGGCCGGATCATCGCGCGCCACATATGCGCGACCGGGCTGTTGTCGAAGCCGAGGCCTTCCTTCGGATGGCGGAAGTTGCGGCCGATCACGTCGGTAAACTCTTCCAGCTCAACCCGCACGTCGGGGTCGAACGAGTAGATGTCATGGACGGTGATCATCCGGCCTGACATGTACCATCTGTGGTCGCGCATCCGCTTATAGTCTTCCTCGACATAGGGATCGGGGCGGTAATCAGCGCCGAATGTCTTGACGTAGGACGCCGGATACTCATAGCCGACCGACTCGTCGGGATAGAAGCGCAGCACCTGGTGCGCGCGGATCGCCCAGGTCACTTCCTCGTCGACATAGGGCTCGACCAGCTGCGCGCCCCAATAGCCGTGGTCGCCCCGGATAAAGCCGATCGTCGAAATGTCGTGCAGGAGGCAGGCGAGCACCATCTTCTCGCTGAGCCCGCCCTTGACCGCGTGCCGGGCGCTTTGCAGCAGATGCGCGGCGGGGCCGAAGCGGTATTTGAAGAAATCGACGAGCGTCGGCTTCTCCGGCATCGCCGGCAGCCGCGGATCATCGCCCATCAAGACGCGCGCCTTCGGGTTCTGCGCCATCAAGGCCCCGGCATTGGGCGCCGGGCTCATATCGGCTTCAGCCATGCTGTAGAGCCGTGACTTGATGACGATGTAGTCGAGCTCGTCGCTCATCTTTTTTTCGAGCGCATCGGCCCGTTGGCTCAGCGTCATCGTATCGTTCATCGCAATCCTCCGTGCAGCACAGTTGCCGCAGCCTACCAGAGTCCTGCCTCGTCGCAACCCACGCGAAGTGCAAGGCCGCGCTGCGTTATGGCCGCCTATCGCCTGGCTCAGGGTCGGCGTCGCCCGCGCGGGCGTGGTAATCATCGACGACGGCCCGATAGGTAAGGCGGATCAACTCGTCGACGATCGGCGGCGGCGGCTCGCGCCGTTCCAGATGCCGACGGACGGCAGCAACGGGTACCTCAGCCAACAAGAATTGCGCCCGCCGAACCTCTTCTGGGCCCGCGCGACCGAATATCAGATGCGCGGCTCTCGCAAAGCCGCCGGCCATTCGCTCGGTCTGGGCGGCAACCTTGTCGCGGAGTGCCTGCGGCCACTCGCCCTGAACGAAATCGTCGCGGTGATAGAGCAGCAACAGGCGGGCTTCGTCGAGGTGCTCGCGTGCCCACGCCGGAGTGTGTAATGCCGCCCGCAAGCCGTCACCGGCATCGAGCGCAGCCCTGGTTCCTTGCTGAAAGTCGAGGACCGTCTGCAGCCACAATTCGCCGAGCAGGACATCGCGCGAGGCAAACCGATGATAAAACGAGCCCGTCGGCGCCTTGAGCCGCTCGGTAATCGATCCGACCGTGACGGCAAGGGGGCCGCGCTCCGCGGCAATCGCCAGCGCCGCGGCCTTGAAGTCCGCCTCTTCGAATTTCGCGCGTCCCATTGATTTAGAATATATGATCTAGAACTATCTGTCTATACATGATAGGCGTGAGCATGCGGTTTCCGATGGAGCAAGCCGATGACGGATGCAGGGTTCATTGACGCAGAAGCGCAACACCGCGTCGAGCGGCTGCTGGAAGCAGCTCGGCAGACGATCGCCGAGGTGCGCTATTGCTGGGTCGTGACCGCCGCCGGTGACGGTCGAGCCAATGCGCGCGTCGTGAAGGCGTTCCCGAACGCCGAGGGAGAAGATTTTTGGACACGCTGGTTCTTGACGATGCGAACCGGGCGAAAATCGGCCGAAATCCTCGCCGCCAGCCGAGTCACGCTGGCCTACCAGCACGATTCGGGCAACGCCTATGTGACGGTCGCCGGTCCCGCGGAAATCATTGACGACCCGTCCGCCGTCGATAGCCGCCTAACTCAAGTGGACGACCCCGACGGCAGATTATCGGGCAAGCTCGTCGCGGTCCGCGTTGCCGCGGATCATCTCGAACTGCACGTTCGCGGCGTCACCGCCGAGCCGTGGGGCAAGGGCCGGACATTGCTTGAGCGAAACCACAAAGGCGTTTGGCGGCTCGTGGCGTGAGCGACTGACCTATCTGCCCCCGGCCTGGGTTTTCGCCCAGCTGTCGCGCAGCCCGACGGTGCGGTTGAAGACGAGCCGGCCCGGGGCGGAGTCGGGGTCAGGAACAAAATAGCCCTGTCGCTCGAATTGCACCACCGCCTCGGAATTGCTGCCGGCGAGGCCGGGCTCGACGATGGCGCCGTTCAGTACTTCAAGCGAATTCGGGTTGAGGTCCGCCATCATATCGCCGTCCGCGCCCGGATCGGGGCGGGTGAAGAGCGGGTGGTAGAGGCGGATCTCGGCCGGCACGGCATGGGCGGCGGAGACCCAGTGGATCGTGCCCCGCACCTTGCGGCCGTGCGGCGCGTTGCCGCCGCGGGTCGTCGGGTCGTAGGTGCAGCGCAGTTCCACCACCTCGCCGGAGGCGTCCTTCACCACCTCGCGGCAGGTGACGAAATAGGCATAGCGCAGCCGCACCTCGCGGCCCGGCCCCAGGCGATGGAAATTCTTCGGCGGGTCCTCGACGAAATCCTCGCGCTCGATATAAAGCTCACGCCCGAAAGGGATGTGCCTCGTGCCGGCGGCCGGGTCATCGGGATGGTTGATCGCCTCGATCTCTTCGCTCCGGCTGACCGGGTAGTTCTCGATGACCAGCTTTAAGGGGCGCAGCACCGCCATGCGGCGCGGCGCGCTGCGGTTCAAGGTGTCGCGCACCGCGCTGTCGAAAATCGCGACGTCGACGAGGCTGTTGGCGCGCGCGACGCCGATCCGGCGGACGAACTCGCGGATCGCCTCGGGCGGGACGCCGCGCCGGCGCAGCCCGGCCAAGGTCGGCATGCGCGGGTCGTCCCAGCCGGCGACATGGCCGTCCTGCACGAGCCGGGTCAGAAAGCGCTTCGACAGCACCGTATAGGCGAGGTTGAGCCGCGCCGACTCGTATTGCCGCGGCCGCGAGGGTACCGGCAGATGCTCGATCAGCCAATCGTAAAGCGGCCGGTGGTCCTCGAATTCCAGGGTGCACAAGGAATGGGTGACGCCCTCGATCGCATCCGACTGGCCGTGCGCGAAATCATAGGTGGGATAGATGCTCCACGCCGTACCGGTGCGCGGGTGCGCCGCATGCAGGATGCGGTAGAGCACCGGATCGCGCAAGTTCATGTTGCCCGACTCCATGTCGATCTTGGCGCGCAAGACCCGCGCGCCGTTGGGGAACTCGCCGTTGCGCATGCGGCGGAACAGATCGAGGTTCTCGGCCGGGCTGCGCTCGCGATAGGGGCTGTTGCGGCCGGGCTGGGTCAGGGTGCCGCGCGCGGCGCGCAGCGCCTCGGCCGGCTGGTCGTCGACATAGGCGAGACCGTGATCGACCAGGTGCTCGGCCCACAGGTAAAGCTGCTCGAAATAGTCCGAGGCATGATGGAGGTGGCTGCCCCAATCAAAGCCGAGCCAGCGCACATCGCGCTCGATCGCGTCGATGTATTCCTGCTCCTCCTTCGTGGGGTTGGTGTCATCGAAGCGCAGGTGGCAGCGCCCGCCGAACTCCAGGGCCACCCCGAAATTGAGGCAGATCGCCTTGGCGTGGCCGATATGGAGATAACCGTTCGGTTCCGGCGGAAACCGGGTCACGACCTGCGTGTACCGCCCCGCGGCAAGGTCCGCCGCAACGATGTCGCGAATGAAATCGCGCCCGGCTTCTCCTGCCCCTGGCGCCGCTGCCGCCTCGACCGCGCTCATCCGCATCCGCTCCGTCTCTGTGCCCGGTCTTATGTGGCCGATCCGGGGGCCTGCGCCAAGGCCGGGCTTACCTTTGCAAGCTTTGTCGAGTGGCTCAGACCGTGCTATGAAGTGACCAAATAGATAGTCAGGAGGTTCGCGTGAAGCAAGTCAGCCTGGCCCATGCCAAAGCGCATTTGAGCGAGCTGGTGGAACGTGCCGCGGCGGGCGAACCGGTCTGCATTACGCGCCGTGGCAAGCCCGTGGCACAGATCACCGGGGTCGCAACCCCGCGCAAGCCGATCGACGTCACGGCATTGCGCGCCCTAACCGACGCCATGCCGATGCAACAGGAATCTGCCGGAGAGTTTATCCGACGGATGCGTGATGAAGATCGCTATTGATGCTCTATCTGGACACCTCATTGCTCGTCGCGGCGCTGACGCACGAGACAAAAACGGCACGCGTCCAGACGTGGCTCGGCGATCAGGACCCGGCCGGGCTCGCGATCAGCGAGTGGGTCGTAACGGAATTCTCCGCGGCCCTGTCGGTCAAGCTGCGGGCACGACAGATAGAAGCAGACGGCCGCGCCACCGGCCTGGACACGTTCGCCAGATGGTGCGCGGACAGCCTTGCCGTTCTACCGATTTCCAGCCTTCATTTTCGCGTGGCAGCCCGCTTCGCCGATCAGCATGCGTTCGGTCTGTGCGCTGGTGACTCGCTGCACCTTGCGATCTCCGCCGATCACGGCGCGACGCTATGCACCCTCGACCGTCGGCTCAGCGAGGCCGGATCAGCGCTCGGCGTGAGGATGGTGTTGCTGTGAAGCGCTCCCACCGCGATCCCGCACCAGCGCCTGCGCCTCTTCCTTGAGCGCGCGGCGGAAGAGCTTGCCGGTTTCGGTCACCGGCAGGGCGGCGCGGATCTCGATATGGTCCGGCACCTTGTAGCTGGAGGCGAGCCTTCGGCAATGGGCGAAGAGCGCCGCGGCGCCGATCTCGGCCGCCGGCTTCGGCACGACGAAGGCGACGATCGCCTCGCCGCGCTCGCCCGCGGCGGCTCCGACCACCGCCGCCTGGGCGACGTCAGGATGAGTTAATAAGAGGCTCTCGATTTCGGCCGGCGAGACGTTGATCCCGGCGCGCTTGATGATATCGCTGTCCCGCGCGACAAAGTGGAAGCCGCCTTCCGCGTCGACGAAGCCGAGATCGCCAGTGAGGAAATAGCCGTCGCCGCTGAAGGCGGCTTTGTTGTGCTCGGCGCTCGCGCCGGAGTAGCCCGGCGTCACATATCCGGCGACTTCCAGCGCCCCGGTTTCGCCGGCCGGCAAGGCATGGCCGCTCTCGGGGTCGACGATGCGCAGACTGACGCCGGGCAGCGGCGGCCCCTGCCCCGCCATGCGGCGCTCCAGCGGCCACTCACACGGCGTGACGCAGGAATTCCCGTAAATCTCAGTCGCGCCGTAGATATTGCAGATCTGCGCCGCGCCGAGTTCCTGCGCGGCGATGCGCACCTCCTCGGGACTCCCGATCATCAGTCCGGTGCGCAGATTCGCCACCCGCTCCGGCCGGAATTCGGGATGCCGCAACACCGGACCGGTGATGCTCGGCAGCGTATAGACCGCGGTGCAGCGATGGCGCTCGACCAGGCCGATCCATTCGCCGGCATTAAACCGGCTCTGCAACACCAATGCCGCACCGTGCGACAGCGTCGCCGGCACGGCATTGCAGGCGCCATAGGCCCAGAACAAGGGCGGCGCCAGCAAGACCCGGTCCTCCGGCGAGAGGCGCATCCGCTCGCCGATATTGAAGCCGTTTTCGATGATCGCGAAATGCTGCAGACGCACCGCTTTCGGCCGGGCGCTCGACCCCGAGGTGTAGAGAATGAGCGCATCGTCGGCCGCACTGGCGCCCACGCCCGGGGCGAGCGGGTCGAGCGGCGCAGCGCTGGCGCGGAATTCCGTGTAGCCGATCCAGCCCGGTCGGAGATCGCCGCCGAGCATGACGATCAGGCGCAGCCCGGGAGGGCCGGGCACGAGCTCGGCCAGCGCCGCGGCAAAATCCTGCCCCCCAAAGCGATCGACGGCGATCAGCGCTCGGACCGCTGAATCGGCGAGTAAATAGCGTAGCTCAGCCGGCTTCGACCAGGTGCTGAACGGCACCGCGACCGCCCCAAGCGCGGTCGCGCCAAAGCAGGTTTCGAGCCATTCGAGGCGATTGTTGACCAGGATGCCGACCCGGTCGCCGCGGCCGATGCCATGGGCCCTGAGCGCCGCGCCGATCCGACCGGCGCCATCGACAAGGTCGCGGTAGGTGGCGGTGCGTTCGCCGCAAATTACGGCAGTGCGCTCCGGATAACGTCCCGCTTGCTCGCGCAGCAGATCGAACAGAGTGCGGCTGCATGGGGCCTTCGTAACGGCGTGCTTGGTCGCTTCGCTCCTCGCAATGACGACCATCTATGCTGTCCTTGCGAGCAAAGCGAAGCAATCTCCCGCCGCGCTTTCTCCCGCTCTAAACCACGCCTTTCGCGTACAGCCCGGCAATCGCCGCCGCGTTGTAACCCAGCTCGCGCAAGACCTCGTCGGTATGCTGGCCCTGGTCGGGGGTCGGGCGCAGCCGCGCCGGCTGGGGCGAGGCGCTCATGTGGATCGCCTGCCCGACGATGTCGAAGGTCCCGAGCGTCGGGTGGTCGACCGGCCGGCGAATCCCGAGGTGCTTGACCTGCGGGTCGGCGAAGGTCTGGTCGATCGTGTTGATCGGGCCGCACGGCACCCCGGCCTTGTTCAAGGCATCGACCCAGAACGCACTCGGTTTCGACCGGACGATGTCGTTGAGGTGCGCGATCAGCGCCGGACGGTTCTTGGCGCGTAGCGGCACGGTGGCGAAGTCGGGGTTGCTGGCGAGTTCCTTGTCGCCGGCCACCTCGCAGAAGCGCTTCCACAGATTGTCGCCCGAGGCGGCGATGTTGATGTAGCCGTCGGCGGTCTGGAACATGCCCGTCCCGGGCGAGGTCGGGTGGAAATTGCCCTCCTGCTTGGCGATTTCGCCCTTCATCGTATAGCGCGAGGCCTGGAAATCGAGCATGAAGATCTGCGCTTCGAGCAGCGAGGTATGCACCCATTGCCCCTCGCCGGTTCGCTCGCGCGCCAGCAATGCCAGCGTGATGCCGTTGGCGAGCAAGAGCCCCGCCGATGTGTCGTTGATCGCGATCCCGACCCTGATGGGCCCCTGGCCGGGCAGGCCGGTGATCGACATCAGGCCTCCCATCCCCTGGGCGATCTGGTCGACCCCGGGGCGGCCTTCATAGGGGCCGTCCTGGCCGAAGCCCGAGATGCTGCCATAGACGATGCGCGGGTTGACCTTCTTCACCGCCTCGTAATCGACGCCGAGGCGGTGTTTCACCGTTGAGCGGAAATTCTCGACGACGACATCGGCCTTCTCGGCGAGCTGAAAGAAGATCTTCTTCCCTTCCGGGGTCTTCAGGTCGAGGCTGAGCGAGCGCTTGTTGCGGTGCAGATTCTGGAAGTCAGGGCCGTCGCGGCGACTGCCGGTGGCATCGGTGTGCTCGCCCGGCAGCTCGATCTTGATGACATCGGCGCCCCAATCGGCGAGCTGGCGCACCGCGGTCGGCCCGGCGCGATGGGCGGTCAAGTCGATCACGCTAAAGCCGTTGAGCGGCAGCGCTGTCATTGCACAATCTCCCGGGTTGGCAGTGTTCGCTTATGCTAGATCAGTTTGCGCCGCTGCGGAACGAGGTAGCCGCCGATGTTCGATACCCCGCGATGAGCGAAGACCGGATCGTGCAGTTCCGCTCGGATGGGCTCGGCCTGTCGTCGGCCGCCTATGCGCGGCTTCTGGCGGAAATCGCCGAAAGGCGCGGTATCGCCGCCGACGATTATTCGCGCGGTGGGGTCGTCGCCGAGCTGGAAGAGCGGATGGCGGCGCTGCTTGGCAAGGAGGCGGCGATCTTCCTGCCGACCGGCACCTTGGCCAACGATCTCGCGGTGCGCCGGTTGGCGCAGAGTGGCCGGCGGATACTGGTGCAGCAGGAAAGCCATCTGTGGAACGATGAGGGCGATTGCGCGCAGCATTTGAGCGGCCTGACGGTGATCCCGCTGGCGTCCGGCCGCGCGACCTTCACGCTGGCCGAGGTCGAAGAGGCGGTCGCCGGCGCCCCGGAAATGCGGGTCGCGGTGCCGGTCGGTGCGATCTCGATCGAGACGCCGGTGCGCCGGGTCGCCGGCGAAGCCTTCGACCCGGCTGAGATGCGGGCGATATCGGTGTTCGCCCGAGCGCGTGGGATCGGCCTGCATCTCGATGGCGCGCGGTTGCTGCTCGAGGCGGGCTATACCGGCATCGTCCCGGCAGATACAGCCGCGCTGTTCGACACGGTCTATGTCTCGCTGTGGAAATACCTGAACGCGGCGAGCGGCGCGATCCTTGCCGGGTCCCATGCCCTAATCGACGATCTTTACCACCAGCGCCGCATGTTTGGCGGCAGCCTGCCGCATGCCTGGCCGTATGCCGCGATGGCGCTCCATTTCCTCGACGGGTTTACCGAGCGCTTCGCACAGGCCGTGGCCGCGGCCGACGAGTTCTTCATCGCACTCCGAGCACATCGGCGGGTCTCGATCGAGCGGCCCGCCATGGCGACCAACGTCACAATCCTCAGGGTGAATGGCGAGGACGCCGCGAGTTTGCCGCAGCGCCTCCTCGCCCATGGCGTCGCGATCCGCGCGCCGCGGCAGGCATCGCGCCATGGCGCCGAATTCGCCCTCCACACCAACGAGACGATCCTGCGCCGCCCGGTCGGCGAGCTCCTCGACGCCTTCCTCGCCGCGCTCGATGCGGCGTAGCGCGCTCACCCGTCGAGAAATTCCGCGAAATATTCCTCGGCGGCGATGAGCCGGCTGGTGATGCCGAGCTCGTGGGCCTGGCGGCAGAACACGTCGATCGTTGAGCGGTTCCTCTCGAAGCCGTCGGCGTAGAAATCAGCGCCCATCAATGCCTCGGTCTCCTCAAGCTCGGCTTCGAGCCACGGCGACACATAGGGGAAATTGCGCTGCGCCTCCGCGAACAACCGGTTGGCGCGGCTGAACGCGTCGGTCAGGCGCCCCGCGATGGACTTGTCGCGCTCCCACACCTCGCGCCGAATCACGACGAGGTGCTGCGGCGGGAACATGCCGGTCTGGCGGAAGTAGTCGCGCTCGATCACGCGAAAATCCGGAAAGAGGCGCACGATCGGTCCGGCCGCTGCGTCATAGCGGCTCGGCCGCGGCGGGCTGTAGATCGCCTCAAGATCGCCCGCGATCAGCATCTCGACCAGAAAGCGGCCCTCCGGCACCGCATGCACGCCATCCGGCAAGGCCCCCGGATGGCGGGCGCGCCAGCCGTCTTCGACATCGCCGATCCACCATTCGAGGCGCTCGGGCGCGACACCGATGAAATTGAGGAAATGGCGGTACCAGATCGACCCGCTTGCCACCCAATCGTACATGTCGACGCGCTTGCCGATCAGCTCGGCCGCATCGGTGACCGGGCCGCCTTTGCGGATATAGAGATCGCGGCCGGTGAAGTTGCGCAGCGGGAATACAGGCAAGGCGAGAAAGCGGCGGTCGCCCTGGTCGATGCGGCGCAGATGCCCGGCCATCGACGCCTCGCCGCCGTGCACACCCGGGTCCTGCAGCGCCCGCTGGAGCATCTCGGCGCGCGCCGGCCAGGAGCCGCCGGTGCCGTGGACCAAGGTAAGCTCGATACCGTCGGGCTTGACATCGCCGGTCATCAGCGGCGCAAGCCGCGCATAATCGGCGCAGGCCAGGGTGATCGGAATATCGGTCATCGCGAAGGCCCCTCCTCGTGCAACTGTCGCCGGCACGCCGGGTCTGTCACACTAGGATCGAACCGTGCTTCAGCGAAAGGCCCCCGATGACCACTGGCATGACCCGCCATTTCGGCGTCCTGATCCCGTCGACCAACACCACCGCCGAGAGCGAATACAGCCGCCTTTTACCGTCTGAATGGCAGGCGCATTACGCGCGCATGGCGACGAGCAGCGTCAACAAGACTCCGTTTTCGCCGCCGCGCGACGAGGATGTTGACTATCAGGCAAAGCTGCTCGGCACCGCCAGGGTCGAGGTCGTCTTCCTGCTGCAGACCTCGGCGAGCCTCTTCGCCGATGAGTACTGCGCCGATGTGAGCCGGCGCATCAGCGCCGCCGCCGGGGTGCCCGCCTTTACGTCGGCGATGGCAATCGGCGAAGCGGTGCAGGCCTTGGGGATGCGTCGCGTCGCGCTCGTCTCGCCCTATTCCGAGCCGGTCAACGCCAGCGCGAAGCGTTACTACGAGGGCAAGTACGGATTGTCGGTTGTCGCGCTCGAAGGCTTTGCCGCGACGGATTCCTACACGATCGGCCAGCTCGGCCCGGAGAACGCCCGCGATGCCTTCGTCCGCATCGACCGGCCACAGATCGAGGCCTTCATCGTGCCGGGCGGCAATTTCCCGACGATGGCATCAATCCCCGGCTGGGAGCGCGAATTCAAGAAGCCGGTCGTCACGACCAACCAGGCCGCGCTGTGGGCGGTGCTGCGTCGCCTCAATAGCGCCGACCGCCTTCCCGGGCTCGGCCGGCTTCTGGAATAATCCTCAGCCGACGGGCCTTTGATCGAGCTATGCGGCGGCGCTTTCCGGCCGCTTGGCTTTCCGCAGGAACATCTCGATTGCCTGCTCGAGGGTTTCGAGCTGGCTCTGTTCGGCTTCGAGCCCCTTTAGCTCCTCGGCATGCCTGGCCAGCATCTCTGCGCGGCGCTCGCCAAGCTCATTCTTCACGCGCTGGATGTCGCCCGGTGTCAGTTGATCCCACACGATAGTGCCTCCTTCTACGCTGTCGGCCTTCAAAGCAGAGGCCGGTGAAACGGCGCCACTCGCACCGATCCGATCGGCACGGTCGGGGAGCGGTTGTTCCCGGCTGCCCCCGTCACGCGAGGCCTCTGCGGCGGGAGCGGGAGCCTGACGGGAGGCGGTTCCCTCTTTCGCCTTGGGAGACGGGGCAGGTTCGGGAGTCCTGGCGGTTTCGCCTGGCGGTTGGTCTACGGTGGCTGCGGCCGGCACGGCTTCAGCCGGACCGGCCGATGCCTGACGGGAACCGGCGCCGTCCTTCTCCCTGGGCGCCGGAGCAGGTTCGGGGGCGCCGGTCGCTTCGCCGGTAGCCTGTTCCGCGGTGACCGCTTCCTGCTCTGCAGAGGGCGCCGAGGCCTGCCGGGAGCCGCTGGCGTCCCTTGCCTTGGGAGGTGGCTCAGTCTCGGGAGCGCCGGCGGTTTCGCCGGACGGTTGTTCCGCCGCGGCCTGCAACGCTTCTGCCGCGGGAGCGGCCGCCTGACGCGAGGTGGCGCCCTCTCTTGCCCTGGAGCGCGGCGCGGACACGGGGGCGGCTTCAGCGGGCGGTTCGTTCTTGGCCGTCTCCTGGGCGGCCGCCGCGGAAGGCTCCGCGGTCTGACGGGAGCCGGCGCCCTCCTTTGCCTTTGTGCGGGAAGGTTCCGGCGCGGTGACAATGTTGGTGGAGATATGAGCAAGCAGCTGCAGGCGCCGCTTTTCTGCTCGGGTGATCTCCTCCTCTAGCGCGCCGACGCGACCCTGGTCTCCGCTTTTTCTCGCCTCAACCAGGCGCGATCGCGACATGTCGATGTCGTTAGTAAGGGTCTGCAGCTCCATCCATTCGAACGAACTCATCGCGAAGCCCTCATTCACATGCCATGCGCGACAACTCCAGATCGGACGCCACTTGATACGACCAATTCCTTAACGGCGAAGCGTATAGGATCGGCGTCGGGCGGAGCAAGGTGGATCGTTGCCCATAGCGTGGTACGCGAGGTCCGGATTTCAAGCATGGCCCGCCGGTTGGGTTATCCGCCATCGGCGCGGCAATCAGCCCGGACGAATCGGAACCGATCTCGGGTAGAATGAAAAAACCGAGGAGGGCGCACCGATGCTGTTCACCTGCTTGCCCGAAGGAGCGCAGATCCCGGGCCGGTTCCCGGGGCCCATGCACGCTCGCGGCAAATGGTTCACGATAGACATTCATTGCCATGTCTTGACGCCTCAAGCTGAAGAAATGGTTAAGGGCGCCGGCCTCGAAAACTGGCAGCCGCGCCATCAATTCGCCAACGAGCACACCCGCCGGGTCAACCGCGAGCAGGCCGAACGCAACCGAATCCAGTTCAGTTCGGTCGAGAAACGCCTGGCCGACATGGACCGGATGGGGATCGACATCCAGGCGATTACCCCCTCGCCGGCACAGACCTATTACAGCGCCGAGCCGGAGCTTGGGCTAGCCACTGCGCGGGTGATCAACGACAATCTCGCCGAGATCTGCGCCGGGCATCCCGATCGCTTTGTCGGGCTCGGCACGGTGCCGTTCCAGGCCCCCGAGCTGGCGGTCGCCGAAATGGATCGACTGCACAAATCCTTGGGGCTACGCGGCATCGAGATCGCCACGAATGTCGCCGGCGAGGACTTGTCGGCCGAACGGTTCCGGCCGATCTTCGCGCGGGCCGAGGAGCTCGGGCTCGTGCTCTTCATGCACCCGACAGGCTTCCCCGAGGCGAGCCGGTTCCGCGACCATTACCTGACCAACGTCATCGGCAACCCGCTCGACACGACCGTCGCGGTGCATCATCTGATATTTGGCGGCGTGCTGCACGAGCATCCCAATCTGAAGCTGGTTCTGGCGCATGGGGGTGGCTATCTGCCGGCCTATTCCGGACGGATCGATCACGGCGCCGCGGCGCGGCCCGACACCTGCAAGCATCTGCGCCACATGCCGACGACGTACTTGAAGCGGCTTTATTTCGACGCCCTGGTCTTTACCGATCACCAGCTGCAATACTTGGTCGATCTGTACGGCGCCGACCATGTGCTGGTCGGGACCGACTATCCAGCCGATATGGGCGAAATCGACCCGATCGGCTTCATCGAGCGCGCCCCTGGGCTCGACGATTCCGAGCGCCGCGCCATTCTGGGGCGCAACGCCGCGCGGCTGTTGAATATCGAGATCCTGCCGGTCCGAACCTGAAGAGAGGGCATGGCGCGTCCCGCCCTTCGCTGCCCCCGGCCCGCGAAACTTGCCTATTGTAAGTTGCAGAGCGGTGTTGACGACATACTATAGTATGAGATATCACAGTCGCGCTCATTGGGTGGCGCGCAAATTCATGGCAATATCGCGACCGATGCGGCGGCGAAGCCGCCAAAAATCGGACACACCGAACCCGGTCGACGTGCAGGTCGGCTCTCGGGTCCGGTTGCGCCGCAACATGCTCGGGCTGAGCCAGGAGAAGCTCGGCACGGCGATCGGTCTCACCTTTCAACAGGTACAAAAATACGAGCGTGGCGCCAACCGCATCGGCGCGAGCCGGTTGCATGAACTGAGCCGCGTCCTGGATGTGCCGGTCGCGTTCTTCTTCGATGACATGGATCCGGTGCGCGCGCCGGCGATCCCGGGCGGCTTTTCCGAGCCGCCGGCTGAAGCGTTCGACTCCGATCCAATGCGCCGGCGCGAAACGATCGAACTGGTCGACGGCTATTATGCGATCGATGATGCCGCCGTGCGGCGCCGCCTCTTGGAACTCGCCAGGGCGCTTGCGGCAGAGGGCAAGCCGACAGACGATAAAACGCCCTCTCGACCGAGGAGACGGACGCGCCGGCAAGATCCTGCTTGACGCTTAGGGCTCTAGACTCGACAAGGTGCCGAGCTAGACGGGGCACAGGTTTGCATCATGCAACCATCCGGCGGCGCCCGGCACTTTGGCCTTGGCCGATTGAGGGGAGATTGTCTCTTGCCGAAGCAAGATTTTGTTTTCACCAGCGAATCGGTGTCGGAGGGGCACCCCGACAAGATTTGCGACCGCATCTCTGACGCGGTCGTCGACACTTACCTCACCGCCGACCCGCAGGCTCGCTGCGGCGTCGAGACCCTGGTCACGACTAACCGGGTCGTGATTGCCGGCGAAACCCGCGGCCCGGCATCGATCACCGGCGACCAGTTGATCGAGGTCGCCCGCAAGGCGATCCGCGAGATCGGCTATGAGCAGGACAATTTCCACTGGCAGCTGGCAGCGATCGACTGTCACATCCACAACCAGTCGAAGGACATCGCTCAGGGCGTTGATGCCTCGGGCAACAAAGACGAGGGAGCCGGCGACCAGGGCATGATGTTCGGGTTTGCCTGCAACGACACGCCCGACCTGATGCCGGCCCCGATCTTCTACGCCCACAAGATTTTGCGAGCGCTGTCGGAAGCGCGCCACGCCGGCCGCACGCCGCTGCTCGGTCCCGACGCGAAAAGCCAGGTAACGCTGCAATTTATTGCGGGCAAACCCGTGCACGTGGCCAAATTGGTCGTCTCGATCCAGCACGCCGACCAGATCGACGACAAGCAGGTGCGCGAGATCGTTCGCCCCTACGTTGTCGGGGCGCTGCCGAACGAGTGGATGTGCGACGAAGACAATTTCCTGGTCAATCCGACCGGACGCTTTGTGATCGGCGGCCCCGACGGGGATGCCGGCGTCACCGGCCGCAAGATCATTGTCGATACCTATGGCGGCTGGGCGCCGCATGGCGGTGGTGCGTTTTCCGGCAAGGACCCGACCAAGGTCGACCGCTCGGCCGCCTATGCGGCGCGCTATCTCGCCAAGAACGTCGTCGCCGCCGGCCTCGCCGACCATTGCACGATCCAGGTCGCCTACGCGATCGGTGTGGCGAAGCCGCTGTCCTTTTATGTTACGACCGGCGGCGTCTGCGATGAGGACAAGCTGGCGCGCGTGCTGCAGGAGCTGATGGATCTGTCGCCGCGCGGGATCCGCACCCATCTCGGCCTCAACAAGCCGATCTACACGCCGACCTCATCCTACGGTCATTTCGGTCGTCAACCCGAGGCGAACGGCGGCTTTTCGTGGGAGCGGCTCGACCTTGTCGACGAATTGCGCCGCGCCTTCTAAGGCGGCTGTGCCGAGGTTCTTTGACTGAAGCAACGCCGGGTTCGGCCCGGCGATTGTACGGCCGCCGCCGCGGGCGCCCGTTGCGGCAGGAGCGGCGCGGGCTCACCACGAGCCTCTTGCCGCGGATCGCGGTGGCCCTGCCGGACCAGCGGCTGCTCGACCCGCGAAGCCTGTTCCCAACATTGCCAGCGGCGGTTTGGCTGGAAATCGGCTTTGGCGGCGGCGAGCATCTCGCGACACAGGCCGAACAACACCCTGGGATCGGGTTCATCGGCTGCGAGGTGTTCGAAAACGGCATCGCCCGGCTGCTCAGCGACATCGCGCGCCGTGACCTCGGCAATATCCGCATCTTTGCCGACGACGGGCGGCTGTTGCTCGATTGCCTGGCGCGGGCCTCGATCGAGCGGGTGTTCGTGCTGTTCCCCGATCCCTGGCCGAAGCTGCGCCATCACAAACGCCGTCTTGTCGCGCCGGCAACGCTCGACCGCCTGGCGAGCGTGATGCAACCGGGCGCCGAGCTGCGGCTTGCCACCGATGACCCCGGCTACCTCACATGGATGCTCGAGCTCGTTACCGCGCACCCGGGTTTTGTGTGGACGGCGCGTACGCCGGCCGATTGGCGCGAGCGCACGTCCGACTGGCCGGCGACCCGCTATGAGGAAAAGGCCCGCGCCGCCGGGCGCACGCCGGTGTTCCTACGCTTCATCCGGCGGGCGACTTAGTGTGCAGCGGGGCGGTTGCGCCTTGCCAGGGCCGCCGGTTTCACTATATATGACGGCAAAAGTCCCATAGGCGCGGCGTGAGCAATCAAGGCTCACCCGGCCGAATGTTGGAGTGGGCCCGGCGGCCCGCTTTTTGTTTTGTGGTCGACGCTTTCAGACGGGATGGGAACCGGTTGCCGATCGATACCAACGAGATTGCCCGCATCATCGAGCATTCGCTGGAGGCGATGGGGTATCGCCTGGTGCGGGCTGCGGTGACCGGCGCGCAACGGCCCACCCTCCAGGTGATGGCCGAGCGGCGCGACGAGGCGCCGATGACGGTCGAGGACTGCGCCGACATCAGCCGTTCGATTTCGGCCTTGCTCGACGTGGCGGATCCGATCGCCGGCGCCTATACGCTCGAAGTCAGCTCGCCGGGGATCGATCGCCCGTTGGTTCGCCCCGAAGATTACGACCGCTTTGCCGGGTTTGCGGCCAGGATCGAGCTGAGCGAGCCGCTCGACGGCCGCAAGCGCTTCCACGGCCGGTTGCTTGGACGCGCCGAAGAACATGTTCGGCTGGTTGGCGAGACGGGCGAGGTTCGCCTGCCGCTCGCCGCGATCAGCCGAGCAAAACTCGTCCTGACCGAGGACCTTCTCGCGGCGGCCCGGCCGAAGCCCGGCAACGCCGCACCGACCCATTGACCCCGACCCACTGACAGACGGGAACACCATGGAGAGCACGGCTACCTTCGCCCGCCCCGAGTTGTTGCAGGTTGCCGACACCGTCGCCCGCGACAAAGGCATCGACCGCGACGAGGTGCTGGAAGCGATGGAGCAGGCCGTCCAGAAAGCCGGGCGCTCGAAATACGGCCAGGAATACGATATCCGGGCCGAGATCGACCGGCGCAACGGCGAGATCCGCTTGCTGCGCTTCCGCGAGGTTGTCGAGACTGTCGAGAACGAGGCGACCCAGGTCGCGCTCGACGCGGCGCAGCGCCTCAACGCTGAGGCCGAGATCGGCGATTTCATCACCGACCCGCTGCCGCCCATCGATTTTGGCCGGATCGCGGCGCAGACCGCCAAGCAGGTGATCGTCCAGAAGGTGCGCGATGCCGAGCGGCAACGGCAATACAAGGAGTTCAAGGACCGGGTCGGCGAAATCGTCAACGGCCTCGTCAAACGCGTCGAATTCGGCAATGTCGTTGTCGATCTCGGCCGCGCCGAGGCGATGCTGCGCCGCGACGAGCTGTTGCCGCGGGAGAGTTTCCGACAGGGCGAGCGGGTGCGCGCCTATATCTATGATGTCCGGCAGGAGGCGCGCGGCCCGCAGATTTTCCTGTCGCGCACCCATCCGCAATACATGGCCAAGCTGTTCGCGCAGGAGGTGCCGGAGATTTACGACGGCATGATCGAGATCAAGGCCGTCGCGCGCGACCCCGGCAGCCGAGCCAAGATCGCGGTCCTCTCGCGCGACAGCGGCATCGACCCGGTCGGCGCCTGCGTCGGCATGCGCGGCAGCCGGGTTCAGGCGGTGGTCGGCGAGCTGCAGGGCGAGAAGATCGACATCATCCCATGGTCGTCCGACCCCGCCACGTTTGTCGTCAACGCGCTTGCCCCCGCGGAGGTGACCAAGGTGGTGATGGACGAGGAACAGCGGCGGATTGAGGTCGTCGTGCCCGATGATCAGCTCTCGCTGGCGATCGGCCGGCGCGGCCAGAATGTGCGCCTTGCCTCGCAACTGACCGGATGGGACATCGACATCCTGACCGAGGCCGAGGAATCCGAGCGGCGCACCGAGGAGTTTCGCAGCCGCAGCCAGATGTTCATCGACGCGCTCGATATCGACGACGTGATCGCTCATCTGCTGGTCACCGAGGGGTTCGGCTCGCTCGAGGAGGTCGCTTTCGTGGCGATCGACGATCTGGCCGAGATCGAGGGCTTTGATGCCGACGTGGCCACCGAGCTTCAGGAACGGGCGCGCAACGCATTGGAACGCCGCGACCGCGAGTACGAGAGCCGCTCGCGCGAGTTGGGCGTCGCCGACGACCTGGCCGCGGTCGCGGGCCTGACCCCCGGCATGCTGGTCACGCTTGCCGAGAACGGCATCAAGACCCTGGATGATTTCGCCGGGCTTGCCGGCGACGAACTGGTGGAGATGCTCGCCGCTTCCGACAAGGGCGGCGTGACGCTCGAGCTTGACGATGCGAACGCGCTGATCATGGCGGCCCGCGCCAGTTGGTTCGAGACCGCCGACGCCGACCCGGCGCCGAAGGAGTAAGCGCAACGGCTGCCATCGAGCGCCGAGCGCCAATGGCGGGCGAGGTGGCAGCCACGGCACCGCCGCAGAGCCCCCAGCGTCGCTGCATCGTAACCGGCGAGGTCCGCGACCGCGGAGCGATGGTGCGGCTTGTCGTGGCGCCGGACGGCGCGATCGTGCCCGATATCGCGGCGCGGCTTCCCGGACGGGGTTTGTGGTTGACGCCGCGCCGCGATATAGTAGACCGGGCGGTGGCAAAACGGATCTTCGCGCGGGTGGCGCGACGGCCGGTGGCGGTATCGCCTGAGCTTGCCGACCGTATCGAGAGCCTGTTGGCGCGACGGTGTTGTGACGCCCTCGGCCTCGCCCGTCGGGCCGGTCAGGCCGTCGCTGGCTTCGAGCGGGTCGGCGAAGCGGCACGTCGGGGCAGGATCGGGTTGTTGCTGTTTGCGCTCGACGGCGCCGAGGGCGGGCACGGTAGGCTCAACGCGATCGGGCGCGATCTGCCGTTGGCCCGCGTGCTGACGGCGGCCGAGCTTGGCGGCGCGTTTGGCCGCGAGCGGATCGTGCAGGCGGCCGTCGCCGGCGGTCCGTTGTGCCGGCGGCTGCTGGTCGATCTGCTGCGGCTCGTCGGTCTGCGCGCCGGGGCGGCGGTGGATCGCAGGATGGATCTCGCGCCGGCAGGGCCGGCGCTACAGGATGGTGGTACCGAAGCCTATGACTGAAGCCAACGAGCAAGAAGCCACCGAGCAGGAGCAGAAGCGGCCTTTGACTCTGGGGCGCACCGGCACCAGGCTCGAATTGCGCCGGCCGGTCGAGACCGGGCAGGTTCGCCAGAGCTTCTCGCACGGGCGCTCGAAAACCGTCACCGTCGAGGTGCGCAAGAAGCGCACGCTGGTGCCAGGCGGCGCGCCCGAACCCGGCCGCGTCGAACCGGCCACACCGGCCGGCGCAAGCATCGTCGCGCGCGCCCAGCCGGCTGAGTCCGCGCCGACGGTCGAGCCGATCCGCCGTCCGGTAACCGTGCCGCGCGCGCTGACCGCCGAGGAACGGGCGGGGCGGGTGCGTGCCCTGCAGGACGCTCGCAAGGCCGACCAGGACACGCGCTCGCGGGCGGCGCTGGAAGAGGCCGATCGGCGGCGCGAGGAAGAGGAACGCGCCGAGCGAGAAGCTCGCGAGCACGCCGAGGAGGAGACCCGCAGGCGCGCCGAAGAGGAAGACGCCCGCACCCGAGCCGAAGAGGAGGCGAAGAAGCGCGCTGAGGATGAGGAGGCGCGCCGCCGCGACGAGGAATCGCGCCGCGAGGTCGCCGAACGCGCCGGCAAGGCGGCCGCGGCCAAGGTCGCCGCCCTCGCTGCCGCCGGCAAGATGGCGCTGCCGGCCGAGGAGGAGGAAGAGCCTGCCGGCGCGCTGCGTCCCGGCCGGCGTCCCGAGCTCAAGCGGCCCGCCGCACCGGCCCGCCGCGACGAGCACCGCCGCCGCACCGGCAAGCTCACGGTGACCCGCGCGCTCGATGACGATGCCGGCGAGCGGATGCGCAGCCTCGCCTCGGTCCGCCGCGCCCGCGAGCGCGAACGCCAGCGGATGCTGCTTAAAGAACTGCCCAAAATCGTCCGCGAGGTCGTCATTCCCGAGACGATCACGATCCAGGAGCTGGCGAACCGGATGGCCGAGCGCGCCGCCGATGTCATCAAGTCGCTGATGCGCATGGGCGTGATGGCGACGATCAACCAGGTGATCGACGCCGACACCGCCGAGCTGATAGTGACGGAGTTCGGTCACCGCCTGCGCCGCGTCGCCGAATCCGATGTCGAGATCGGGCTGCGCGGCGAAGCCGACGAGCCCGAGACGACCGAGCCGCGCGCTCCGGTCGTCACGATCATGGGGCATGTCGACCACGGCAAGACCTCGCTGCTCGACGCGCTGCGCGAGACCGACGTCGCCGCCGGCGAGGCGGGCGGCATCACCCAGCATATCGGCGCCTATCGGGTCACCCTCAAAGGCGGCATGCAGATCACCTTTATCGACACGCCGGGCCACCAGGCCTTTACCGCGATGCGCGCCCGCGGCGCCAATGTCACCGATATCGTCGTCCTGGTCGTCGCAGCCGATGACGGCATCATGGAGCAGACGGTCGAGGCGATCCGTCATGCGAAGGCCGCGGACGTGCCGATCATCGTTGCGATCAACAAGATGGATCGACCCGACGCCAAACCCGATCGGGTGCGCCAGGAGCTGCTGCAGCATGAGCTCGTCGTCGAAGAGCTCGGCGGCGAGGTGCTCGACGTCGAGGTGTCGGCCCTCAAAAAGACCAATCTCGACAAGCTCGAGGAAGCGATCCTCTTACAGGCCGAACTGCTCGACCTCAAAGGCAATCCGAACCGGTCGGCAGAGGGCGTCGTGCTCGAAGCCAAGCTCGAACGCGGCCGCGGTCCGGTCGCCACCGTGCTGGTGCAGCGCGGGACGTTGCGAATCGGGGACGTTTTCGTCGCCGGCGGCGAATGGGGTCGGGTGCGCGCGCTGGTCGACGAGCGCGGGCAGACCCTGCCCGACGCCGGTCCTTCGACCCCGATCGAGGTTCTGGGGCTCAACGGCATGCCGCTGGCCGGCGACGATTTCGTCGTGATCGAGAGCGAAAGCCGGGCCCGCGAAGTCACCGATTTCCGGCAGCGCCGGCGCCGCGACAACGCCGCCGCCGCGGGTGGCCGCGGAACCCTCGAGCAGATGTTCTCGAAGATCGCCTCGGGGTCGGCGAAAGAGCTGCCGGTCGTGGTCAAATCCGATGTTCAGGGGTCGCTCGAAGCGATCGTCGGTTCACTCGAAAAGCTGTCGACCGACGAGGTCGCGGTGCGGGTTCTGCACTCCGCGGTCGGCGGGATCAACGAAAGCGACGTGATCCTCGCCAAGGCGACCGGCGCATTCATCATCGGCTTCAACGTCCGGGCCAACCCGCAGGCGCGCGACCTGGCGCAGCGCGATGGCGTCGAGATCCGCTATTACGCGATCATCTACGATTTGATCGACGATGTGCGCAACGCGCTGTCGGGCATGCTGTCGCCGACGCTGCGCGAGCAGTTCCTCGGCAACGCGGCGATCCGCGAAGTTTTCAACATCACGCGGGTCGGCAAGGTGGCCGGCTGCATGGTCACCGAGGGCGTGGTTCGGCGCGGCGCCAAGGTGCGCCTGTTGCGCGACAACGTCGTGCTCCACGAGGGTGCCCTGAAGACCCTGAAACGCTTCAAGGACGAGGTCCGCGAGGTGCGGGAAAGCTACGAATGCGGCATGGCTTTCGAGAATTACGAGAACATTCAGATCGGCGATGTGATCGAGTGCTTCGAGGTGGAAGAAGTCACTCGCACGCTGTAGCCCATGCGCAAACGACGCGATCAAGATTATGCGTCCGGGCCGCGGCCGGTCGGCCAGCGGCAATTGCGCGTCGGCGAAGAGCTGCGCCATGCGCTGGCCCAGCTTTTGCGGCCCGGTGAGTTGCGCGACCCGGCGCTGCGCGACGCCAGCGTCACTGTGACCGAGGTGCGGGTCAGCCCCGACCTGCGCAACGCCACCGCCTTTGTCATGCCGCTTGCCGGAGTCCAGGCCGATCAGATCATGGCCGGGCTGAAGCGCAGCGCCGTTTTTCTGAAGGGACGAGTGGCGCGGATGGTCGAGCTTCGGCAGGCCCCGAATATCGTTTTCGCTCTCGACGGCGCCTTTGACAATGCCGCCCGCATCGCGGCGCTGCTCGCCCGCCCCGAGGTCGAACGCGATCTCGGCGCGCCGCCTCCGGACCATGACGATACCAGGTAACGCCAGGGTCCTTTGCGGGATGCATGGCTGGCTCGTCATCGACAAGCCCTATGGGATCAGCTCGGCGCGGGCGGTCGCGCTGGTGCGACGCAGCAGCGGCGCCAAGAAGATCGGGCATGCCGGCACCCTCGATCCCCTGGCGACCGGAATCTTGCCGCTGGCCTTGGGCGAAGCGACCAAGACAGTCCAATTCGTCGCTGCCGGCAAAAAGCGCTACCGCTTCCGCATCCGCTGGGGCGAGGCCCGCGACACCGACGACCGGGAGGGCGCGATCATCGCCAAGACCGCGGCGCGGCCGGACGCGGCCGCGATTACGGCGGCGCTTCCCGCGTTCAGCGGCGCGATCCTGCAGCGCCCACCGGCCTATTCGGCGATCCAGATCGGCGGCCGGCGCGCCTATGCGCTGGCGCGCGCCGGCAAGCCGCCCGATCTGGCCGCCCGCGTGGTCGAGATCGCCGAACTGCGCCTCATCTCGGTGGTCGATCCGGATCGCGCCGATTTCGAGGCGGCAGTCGGCGCCGGCACCTATATCCGCGCCCTCGGCCGCGATCTGGCGCAGGCGCTCGGAAGCCTCGGCCATATCGCCGAACTGCGCCGGCTCGCCGTCGGCCGGTTTGCGGAAAGCCAAGCGATTTCGCTGGATTCGGCCGTGGCCCTTGGGCATAGTCTGGCCGCTTCCGAGCATCTGTTGCCGATCGAGACGGCGCTGGACGACATCCCGGCCCTCGCCTTGACGGCAGCCGAAGCGGCTCGATTGCGTCACGGCCAGCGAGTGCTGCCGGGCGATGCAGACGAACGGGCGCGCCTCGGCGACATCGCCCAGGGTACGATCGTCGGCGCGCGGCACGACCGGCTCGTAATCGGCTTGGCGCGGATCGAGGACGGCGCTCTTCGACCGGTGCGCATCATCAATCGTTGAAGGGACGAACCCGATGTCGATCACTGCCGAGCGCAAGCAGACGCTCATCGGCGAATATGCCGTCAAACCGGGCGATACCGGCTCGCCCGAGGTGCAGGTCGCGATCCTGTCGGAGCGCATCCGCAACCTGACCGACCACCTCGCTACCCACCGCAAGGATTTCCATTCCCGGCGCGGGCTCCTGGTCATGGTCGGACAGCGTCGCCGGTTGCTCGATTACCTCAAGCGATCGGATGCCGACCGCTACACGACCGTAATCGGCCGCCTCGGCCTGCGGCGTTGACCTCTCGTTGATCGCGGCCACGCTCCCCATTGGACTCTCCAGCGAAATCGCCGGCCGGATTGCGGCTGGCGCAAGAATTGCCATATGCGGGGAGATATGGCGGTGACGCGATTTTCGCGGCGCGGTTTGTCGCGCCAACAGCGCCCCGGGGGATGGCCTCCGGCGGCGCTGTCGCTTGTCTGGAAGGATGAAGAGGAATGTTTCAGGTTCACCGTAAGGAGTTGATGTGGGGCGGACGCCGCCTGGTCCTGGAGACCGGCAGAATTGCCCGCCAAGCCGATGGCGCGGTGCTGGCCACCTATGGCGAGACGACGGTGTTGTGCACCGCGGTCGCATCGAAATCGGCGAGGCCAGGGCAGGATTTCTTTCCGCTCACGGTCAATTACCAGGAAAAAACGTTTGCCGCCGGCAAGATCCCCGGCGGCTTTTTTAAGCGCGAGGGCCGGCCTTCGGAGAAGGAGACCTTGACGTCGCGGCTGATCGACCGCCCGCTCCGGCCGCTCTTCGCCCCCGGGTTCCTCAACGAGACGCAGATCGTCTGCACGGTGTTGAGCCACGATCTGGAGAACGACCCGGACGTGGTCGCGCTGGTCGGCAGTTCGGCGGCGCTGACCTTGTCGGGGATCCCATTCCTTGGGCCGATCGCCGGCTGCCGAGTCGGCTATATCGATGGCGAGTACGTGCTGAACCCGACTCTCGACCGGCTGCCGGGCTCGCAACTCGACCTGCTCGTCGCCGGGACCGGCGAGGGCGTGCTGATGGTCGAGTCGGAAGCCCAGGAGCTGTCCGAAGAAATCATGCTCGGCGCGGTGACCTTCGGGCACCAGAGCTTCCAGCCGGTGATCCAAGCGATCATCGAACTGGCCGAGGCGTGCGCCAAGGACCCGTGGGTCGTCGCCGAGCCGCCGGCGCACAATTCCGCGATCGAAGCCCGGCTGCGCGAGGCGGTCGGCCCGCAAATCGACGCCGCCTATCGCGAGCGCGGCAAGCAGGAACGCAGCAACCGGCTCGACGCCGCCAAGGCAAGCGTCCCGGGCCTGTTCGAGAACGAGGACGAGCGTACCCTCGCGTTCAATCTGTTCGAGGACATCGAGCGGCAGATCGTGCGCGGCGCCATCCTGCGCGACGGAACGCGGATCGACGGCCGCGACACCAAAACGGTGCGGCCGATCGAATGCGAGGTCGGGCTCCTGCCGCGGGCGCATGGCTCGGTGCTGTTCACTCGCGGCGAGACGCAAGCGATCGTCGTCGCCACGCTCGGCACCGGCCAGGACGAGCAGATCATCGACGCGCTCGCCGGCGAGTATCGCGAAAACTTTATGCTGCACTATAATTTCCCTCCCTATTCGACCGGCGAGGCCAAGCGGATGGGCTCGCCCTCGCGGCGCGACATTGGTCACGGCAAGCTTGCCTGGCGCGCGGTGCGCCCGCTCCTGCCGTCCAAGGAGAGCTTCCCCTACACGATCCGCGTCGTCTCGGAGATCACCGAGTCGAACGGCTCGTCGTCGATGGCCTCGGTGTGCGGCGCCTCGCTTGCGCTGATGGATGCCGGGGTGCCGCTGGCCAGTCCGGTGGCCGGCATCGCCATGGGGCTGATCAAGGAGCCCGAGGGCTTTGCCGTCTTGTCCGACATTCTCGGCGACGAGGACCATCTCGGCGACATGGACTTCAAGGTGGCCGGCACCGAGCACGGGGTGACCGCGCTGCAAATGGACATCAAGATAACCTCGATCACCGAAGAGATCATGCGTGTCGCGCTGGCGCAGGCGAAGGACGGCCGCACCCACATCCTCGGCGAGATGGCGAAGGCGCTGACCGGCGCGCGCGCTGAGGTCAGCGACAACGCCCCGCGGATCACCACGATCACGATCCCCAAGGACAAGATTCGCGAAGTCATCGGGTCCGGCGGCAAGGTGATCCGCGAGATTACCGAGACGACCGGCGCCAAGGTCGACATTTCCGATGACGGCACCATCAAGGTGGCCGCGGTCGACGGCAACGCGGCGAAGGCGGCTATCGACTGGATCCGCGGCATCGTCGCCGAGCCGGAACTGGGTGCGATCTACAACGGCAAGGTCGTCAAGGTCGTCGATTTCGGCGCCTTTGTGAACTTCCTCGGCGCGAAGGACGGACTCGTGCATATCAGCGAGCTGGCCCAGCAGCGCGTCGGCAAGGTGGCTGACGTCGTCAAGATGGGCGACACGGTCAAGGTCAAGGTCCTCGGCTTCGACGACCGCGGCAAGGTCAAGCTCAGCATGCGCCAGGTCGACCAGCAGACCGGGGAGGATCTGGGCGCGGGCAGACGCCAGCCGGAAACTACAAGAGAACCGGAGCCGGTCTGATCACGCGACGCATTAGAGGGGCTTCAGCCGCGGTGCGTCCTTCGAGACGCCCGCGGAGCCTGTCATCGAGCCGCCCGCAGGGCGGACCCGGGGGCGGGCTCCTGAGGATGAGGTAAGGTTTTGATATCACATCCAAATCTTCCTCATCCTGAGGAGCGCCCCGGCAGGGCGCCTCTCGAAGGACGCACCGCGTCCCTGCGACTCCCCCCGGTCATCGGCCATCGCGGCGCAGCGGCGCATGCCCCCGAGAATACGTTGGCCGGGTTGCGGGGCGCCAAAGCGCTCGGCTGTGCTTGGGTCGAATTCGACGTGCGGCTGACCGGTGACGGCGCGCTCGTGCTGTGCCACGATCCGCGGCTCGACCGCACGACCAACGGCAGCGGGTTGGTTTCGGCCAAGTCATTGGCGGCGATTCGGGAATTGGATGCCGGCACCTGGTTCGCCCCGAGCTTTGCCGGCGAGAGGGTGCCGACCCTCGATGAGGCTTTGTTGCTCACGTCGGAACTCGACCTCGGCGCCAATATCGAGATCAAGTCCGATCGGGGCGGCGAATATGCGACTGCAGCTGCGGTCGCGACCACGCTTCAGCGGCTGCGCGGCCGCGCGCCCAGGGTGCTTGTGTCGAGCTTTCTGCCGTCCGCGGTGGCCGCGCTGCGCGAGCTCGCCCCGCAGATCCCGCGCGGCATGCTCTTTCGTCTCATCCCGCGGGGCTGGGCCGAGATGGCGCAACGGCTGGGTGGCGCGATGATCGGCGCCGACCATCGCCGCTTGCGGCCGCGCCGTATCGCCGCGATCCGGGCCGCCGGATACCGGCTGGCCGCCTATACCGTCAACGACCCGGCGCGCGCACGTCTGCTGTTCGATTGGGGGGTGACTTCCGTTTTTTCCGACGCGCCCGATATAATCCGCCCCGCTATATTGCCCAATACGAGCACGGGTCACAGCCCGGCCCTGGCGCGGCAAGGAGCGATGCGGTGAAGCCGCTCAATCCGATCGTGATTTCCGGCTGCGAGATGCTGCCGCTAGTCGAAGGCGGCAAGGGCATCTCGATCTCGAACGGCGAGAGTTCCGGCGCCTGGGCCGCCTCCGGCGCGGTCGGCACCTTCTCCGGGGTAAATGCTGACAGCTACAACGAGACGGGTGAACTGATCCCGCAGCTCTATTTCGGGCGGACCCGGCGCGAACGCCACGAGGAGCTGGTCGCCTACGCCATCGCCGGCGGCATCCAGCAGGCGCGCGTTGCCTATGAGCGGTCGAACGGCGAAGGCCGCATTCATATGAATGTGCTGTGGGAGATGGCGGCGGCCGAGCGGGTACTGCACGGCGTGCTCGAGGGCGCCCGCGGGTTGATCCATGGCGTCACCTGCGGCGCGGGCATGCCGTACCGGATCGCCGAAATCTCCGCCCGCTATGGCGTCTATTACTACCCGATCGTCTCCTCCGGCCGCGCCTTTCGCGCCTTGTGGAAGCGCGCCTACCACAAATTCTGCGACTGGCTGGGCGGCGTCGTCTACGAGGATCCGTGGCTCGCCGGCGGCCATAACGGCATCACCAACAGCGAGGATCCCGACCACCCGGAGCCGGCGTTTCCGCGGGTTCGCGAGCTGCGCAGCCTGATGACCGAATTCGGCCTGGCAGAGACGCCGATCATCATGGCCGGGGGGGTGTGGTACCTGCGCGAATGGGCCGACTGGATCGACAATCCCGAGCTCGGTCCGGTCGCCTTCCAGTTCGGGACGCGGCCGCTGTTGACCCGCGAGAGCCCGATTTCCGATGCGTGGAAACGCCGGCTCTTGACCCTGCGCGATGGCGATGTGCTGCTCAACCGGTTCAGCCCGACCGGGTTCTACTCCTCCGCGGTGCACAATGATTTTCTCAGGGAGCTGCAGGAGCGCTCCGAGCGCCAGGTCGCCTTTACCGTCGAGCCGGTTGGCGAGCATATCGCGCCGTTTGGCGTCGGTGCGCGCAGCCGCATCGTCTATCTGACGGCGCATGATCGCCAATCGGCGCAGGGCTGGGTCGCCGAGGGCTTCACCGAGGCGCTGCGCACCCCGGATTCGACACTGATCTTTGTCACCCCGGCAAAGGCGCTCGACATCCGCACCGACCAGATCAACTGCATGGGCTGCCTTAGCGCCTGCCAGTTCTCCAACTGGGCGCAGAACGAAAACGCAACGACCGGCAAAAGGGTGGATCCGCGCAGCTTTTGCATTCAGAAGACGCTGCAAGCGATCCGCCACTCCGATGATGTCGAATTCCAGCTGATGTTCGCCGGACGCAACGCCTATCGCTTTGCCTCCGACCCGTTTTACGCGAGCGGCTATGTGCCGAGCGTAAAGCAGCTGGTCGAGCGCCTGCAAACCGGCGATTGAACTGCGCCCGCGCAGCACGCTTTATTTTTGCGCCGGCACCGCCTATCATTTGGTCATGGAACTGTCACAGGCGACATCCGCGGTGATCGATGGTTTGCGCGCCGTGGGGCTGCGGCCGACGCGGCAACGCCTTGCGTTGACGCGGCTTCTGTTTGACAAGGGGGATCGTCACGTTACCGCCGAACAACTGCACGGTGAGGCGCTCGCAGCAGCGATCCCGGTGTCGCTCGCCACGGTCTACAACACGCTTCACCAATTCACCTCGGCCGGGCTGTTGCGCGAGGTCGTGGTCGAGCCGGGGCGGTCCTATTTCGATACCAACATCGCCGATCATCATCATTTCTTCTGCGAGGCGATCGGGCTGTTGAAGGACATCCCGGCCGAGGATCTGACGGTGATTGGACTTCCGCTGCCGCCCTCTGGAACCGAGATCGGCCGGGTCGAGGTCATCGTCCGCGTGCATCCGGAAATCCGCTGATCGCACGCGCGTAACGAGTTTTCCAGTTTGGAATTTTTCTGATCTGTTGACTCGGTCGCTGCCCCAATCTATACCAGGGCATCGCATCGGATCGGCCGCATCCTCGCGACCGCCCGTTCCAGGAAACCCGAGGGACGGATGCCGCTTCCTCGCAATTTCACGACCGCAATGGTGATCGCAGAGGCTGCCGGCGAGATCGCGGGACGTCGCCTGCAACGATCGCTCGTGCCTGTCGCGCTCCGCGACAGGTGATCTAACAGCAACCTACCTCACTTAGGGAAGAAGGAGACCCCCGGATGGCACACCAAGACGACATCGCTCTTATGGCGCATCTGATGCGGCGGGCGGGCTTCGGCGCAGGCCGCGACGAAATCGAGGCGCGCGTCGCCAAGGGCTACGAGGCGACGGTCGAGGAGTTGCTGCACCCCGAGACGCAGCCTCCGGTCGACGCCTACACGCTCTTACGCTATCAACCGGCGTCGTTGCTGCCCGGCGGACAACCGCCGATGGGCAACCTCAATTGGATGTTCTACCTAGTGAACACCAAGCGGCCTCTCGAAGAGAAGACCGCGCTGTTCTGGCACCATGTGTTCGCCACCGGCAATTCCAAGGTCGACAATTACGACCAGCTGCTGGAGCAGATCGATATCTTCCGGAAGCGCGGCCTGGGCAGTTACCGGGACCTGCTGCTTGAGATGGCCAAAAACCCGACAATGATCTTCTGGCTGGACAACCAGCAGAACCACGGGACGGCCGTCAACGAGAACTGGGGTCGCGAGCTGCTCGAGCTGTTCAGCCTGGGCGCCGGCAACTACACGGAGACCGACGTTCGCGAATCGTCGCGTGCCTTTACCGGCTGGACCTTCGAGACCAAGATTCCGCGCGCACCTTATGGCCGGTTTCCCTGGAAGTTCGAGTATCGGCCCGAAGACCACGACAACGGGGAGAAGACATTCCTCGGTCATAAGGGCAATTTAAACGGCGAAGACATCATCAACATCATTGTACAGCAGCCGGCCTGCGCCAAGTTTATCTGCCGGCATCTGTACAACTTCTTCGTCGCCGACGAGCCCCAGGTACCCGCGTGGCCGCTCGAGCCGCCGCGCGATCCCAAGGCGATCGACACCTTGGCGGGAGTGTTCAAGGATTCGAATTTCGACATGACCGCCACGCTGCGGGTACTGTTCAATTCGGACTTCTTCAAGAACGCCCGCTTCCAGCATATGAAATCACCCGCCGAAGTGGTGGTCAGCACCCTCCGGCTGGTCGGTGGCCATGAGCTGCCGCGGCCCGGCTACGGCGAATTGGCGATGAACACCGCCTATATGGGCCAGGATCTGCTCAACCCGCCATCGGTCGAAGGGTGGCATACCGGCAAGGAATGGATCAACAGCGGCTCCCTGATGGCCCGCGTCAACTTCTGCGCCGAGAAAATCGGCGATCCATCGCTGCCCGGGGTTCGCGCCATTATCGACCGGCTGAAGGCGAAGGGCAATTTGAGCCCGGATCAGCTGGTCGATGGGTGCCTCGACCTGCTGGGCCCGATGGTAATCCGCGACGACACCAAGCAGGAGCTGGCGGCGCAGGCCAAGGAGTGGGGCCAGATCAGCTGGGATAGCAAGGCCAATGCCGAGCTTGCCGACACCCGCACCAGCCAAATGCTGCAATTGATCGTCGCGACCAGAGAGTATCAGTTTGCGTAACAACTGAATCTGATCAGACAAGGAGAAATATGATGCCAGCAACTGAAAAAGATCCCGTAATCGTCGTATTGCAACTGACCGGCGGAAACGATTATGTGAACACGGTCATTCCCTACAACAATCCGCTGTACCGCGATAACCGGAAAGCGGTTGGGATTCCTGACAACCAGATCATGCACCTCGACAAGGACTACGGGATCCCGCACTACATGGCGCCGCTGAAGCAGTTCTGGGATGACAAGAAGCTCGCCATCCTGCACGGCGTCGGCTTCAAGGACTCGCCGCGGTCCCACTTCCGGGCCATGGACATCTGGCACACCTGCGAGCCGATCAAGGTCGGGACCGAGGGGTGGCTAGGCCGCGTGGCGCGCGAATTCGACCCCAAGAAAGAGAACGTCGTTACCACCGTGAGCATGGGACCAAGCCTGCCGCGGTCTTTGGTGGTGCAAGGCGTTCCGGTGGCGTGCGTGGCCGGCCCGTTGGAGCGGTACGGCTTTCTGCCGACCATCCAGGGACAGCAGCGCAAGCAGGTGCTCGGTCGCTTTGCGCAGATGTACCAGCCGGCGGTCGGCAGCGGCCTCGTGATGGATTACATGAGCGAGACCGGTCTCGATTCGCTGAAGGGCGAAGACATCCTCAAGGTCGCGCCGCAGAAGTACTCCTCGACGGTGCAGTATCCGAACACCCCGATCGCGCGGAAGCTCAAGGGCATCGCCCAGGTGCATTTCGCCGATCTCGGCACCCGGATCTTCTACTGCGACCACAGCACCTTTGACACGCATGCCGGGCAGAACCCCGGACACGGCAATCTGTGGACCGCAGTGACCGAAGGTATCGACGCGTTCATGAAGGACCTGCGCGAGCACAATCACGCCGATAACGTCATCCTCTTGATGTTTTCGGAGTTCGGCCGTCGCGTCCGCGACAATGGCTCGGGCACCGATCACGGCGCCGGCGGCGTTGCGTTCGTGCTCGGCGAGAAGGTCAAAGGTGGCCATTACGGCGAGATGCCGTCCATGAAGCCGGAGCATTTAGTTCAGGGCGACCTCAACCCGAACATGGACTTCCGCAGCGTCTACTCGACGATCCTCGACAAATGGCTGAAGTTGAACCCAGCCCCGATCGTCAACGGCACGTTCGAGCAGCCGGCCTTCCTAAACTAGAGGCAAGGTCGCCCGTTACTGCTCTCCTTCCCGCGGCACCAGCCGCGGGCGAGGAGGGTGTGATGGGAGAGCGTAAGCGAGCGCCTCCGGGATGCCGGAAGGCTGACACGTGATTGAATGGAGGAAACTATGCCGCTGACAACGGTCGCGAGTGGACGGGTCTACGATTGGAGCCATGCCGTCGGGCGCGGCGCAGCGCGAGGCACCGGCTTCAATTACATACAGACGATGTGCCTCGGCAAAGACGGCGTCATCTACACCGCCAATCGGGGCAACGAGAACAATTTCGGGATGCACGTCAACAAGGTAAAGCTCGGCGCTCCCGGCGAAGAGGAATTGATCGCCGACTTTTTCGAATACGGCGAAGGCGACGGTCATTGCACTTGGCCGTTCGGGGTCGCAGTCGACAACAACGACCATGTCTACTGTTCTGATGAATGGGAGAACTCGATCTCGGTCTTCGACAGCAGCGGCAAGTTCCTGCGCAAATTCGGCAAACCCGGCAGCGGCGATGGCGAGCTGTCGCGTCCTGCCGGTCTGGCGGTCGAAAAGAGCGGCAATATCATCGTCGTCGACAGCGGCAACAACCGCCTGCAGGTCTTCTCCCCCGACGGCAAGTTCGTCGGGAAATGCGGCAAGGCCGGCAGCGGTCCCGGAGAGTTCAACCAGCCTTGGGGGATCACCCTCGACAAGGACGGCAACATGTATGTCGCCGACTGGAAGAACCACCGTGTGCAGAAGCTGTCCAACCAGGGCAAGCCGCTGATGAGCATCGGGGAATATGGCGCGAACGAGGAGCCCGAGGATTCCTTTGCGGTGACCTATCTGGGCCCCTATATCGCCGCCGCCTCGGAGAAGGCCGGCAATCCGAGCCCCAGCAAGCTCAACCATCCGACCGATGTGGCGGTGGACAACGACGGCGACATCTATGTCGCCGATTGGGGCAACCATCGGGTTTGCGTCTTCGATCCCGAAGGAAACCCGATTACCAGCCTGATCGGCGACGCCCAGGTGCTGTCGAAGTGGGGCCAGCAGAGCATCGACGCCAACCCGGACATGATGAAGGCGCGGCGCCGGGTGAAGAGCCTCGAGCCGCAATGGCGCTTCTGCTTCCCGACCGCCGTCGACTTCGATCCGGAGACCGACAGCGTCATCGTCGCCGACAGCCAGCGCAACCGCCTGCAGATCTATAAAAAGGTTCGCGACTACACCGATTTCCAGGCGAACCTGTAGGATCTGAACGATGGCGGGCGCTTCTGCCGGGGGCGTCCGCCATAGCTTCCGGTCTCCTGTGGCTCCTGTCCCTTTCGAGGGACAGGAGGCAGGGTGTGGCATGGCAATGTTGCCGTCAGAGCACGGCATTGTTGCGTTTGGTCGTCTCTCTCCCTATATCGCCTGACATGAAGAGAATATTGCCACAATCGATCGTGCTGGGACGGTTGCGCGCGGCCGGGCTGCGGCCGACGCGCCAGCGTCTTGCGTTGGCCCGGCTGCTGCTCGAAAACGGCAATCGTCACGTGACCGCCGAGCAGCTGCACAGCGAGGCGCATGCGGCGGCCATCCCGGTCTCGCTCGCGACGGTCTACAACACGCTTCACCAGTTCATCCATTGCGGCATCTTGCGCGAAGTGGTGGTCGAGCCCGGGCGCTCCTATTTCGACACCAACATGGACGACCATCATCATTTCTTCTGCGAGTCGAGCGGCATGCTCCAGGACATCCCAGGCGAGCTGGTCTCGGTCGGCAATCTGCCGCCGCCGCCGGCCGGCGCCGAGATCCGCCGGGTCGATGTGATCATCCGAATCCGACCCGAGACGCGGCCGAGCGCGGCTTCAGCGTAGAATAATTCTTACCTACACTGACACGGCCGCCCCACCCTCTGATTGAGGGTCGTGATGGCTCGTTGGTTTCGACCGATCGAGCTGCCGCACACATGGCGGCGATGCGGCCGCCTGGCCCCGATTGAGGATTGGGGGTGCCGATGCCCATGCACGATACCAGCTGGCCGACGCTCGATTACGAATCGTGGAAGGACAGCTGCGCCACGCTGCTGCGATGGGTGCAGATCGTCGGCAAGGTTCGCCTGGCACAGGCGCCGATGGCGAACCATTGGTGGCAGGTGCCCCTTTACCTGACCTCGCGGGGGCTCACCACCTCGCCGATGCCCTATGGCGAGCGCACATTTCAGATCGACTTCGATTTCATCGAGCACCAGCTGCGCATCGATGTCAGCGACGGCAGGCGCGACAGAATTCCGCTCGTCGCGTGCTCGGTCGCCGATTTCTACGGCGAGGTCATGGGCCGGCTGCGCGCGCTCGGCCTGGAGGTGCGAGTTTGGCCCATGCCGGTCGAGATCGCGGACCCCACTCCGTTCGACCAGGACCGCATTCATGCGGCCTACGACCGGGAGCGGGTCAACCGGTTCTGGCGCGCGCTCGCGCAAATCGACCAGGTGTTCGCCGTCTTCCGCGGGCGCTTCCTCGGCAAGGCAAGCCCGGTGCATTTCTTCTGGGGCAGCTTTGATCTTGCCGTCACCCGCTTTTCCGGGCGGCGGGCCCCGCCCCCGCCGAGCAACCCTGTCATCCCGGATCGCGTCAATCGCGAAGCCTATTCGCACGAGGTCAGCAGCTGCGGTTTTTGGCCGGGCAATGGCGGCTTCGGGCGCCCGGCGTTCTACTCGTACGCCTACCCGCAGCCGGCCGGTTTTGCCGACGCTGCCATCGGGCCGGCCGACGCGTTTTATGCGAAGGATCTCGGCGAGTTCGTGCTGCCCTACGACGCTGTGCGCCAAGCCGAGCGCCCGCGCGAATTCCTACTCGAATTCCTGGATCGCACCTATGCCGCGGCGGCCGACCTCGGGAAATGGGACCGCGCCCTCCTGGAACGCGCGCCAGCATAGCTGGGATCGCCGGGCTCTTGGTTGCGGCGCCGGCGAGCGGGGACTAACCTTGCCATCAGCCAAACCCGCCGCAAGGCGTCCCCTGGGGAGAAGCGCTCATGTCGATTCTGATCATCGGCGGCACCGGCTTCATCGGCCGTCGCCTCGTCCCGCTCCTGGCCAAGCGCGGCGAGGAAATCGTCTGCATGGATATGAACCCGCAGACCGCTGATTACTCGGCGCTGGGGAAGCAGGTGCGGGTGATGCGCGGCGATGTCAGCCAGTTCGACGACGTCATGGCGGCGATGACCGGCGCCAAGCCGTCGCGGGTCATCAACCTCGCCTATTTCCTCGGTAGCGAGCACATGCCGCGCGTCGCCTTCAAGCTCAACATACTCGGCATGGACAATTGCTTCGAGGCGGCGCGCCTCGCCGGGGTCAACCGGGTCGCCTATGCCAGCTCATTAGCGGTCAGCGGCGAGCAGAAATTCTATGGCGACCGGCTGGTCGATGAAGACGATTTTCGCCACGGCCACGTGCAATACGCGATGCACAAGATCTTCAACGAGTGGCAGGCCCAGGATTACCGCGAGAAGCACGGCATGGAGATCACCGCGATCCGCCCGGCCAACGTCACCGGGCCGGACAAGATCGTGGGGTCAATCGACCACGTCTATTGCATCACGACGCCAGCGCGCGGCAAGCCGGTCTCGTTTCCCTACAAGGATGCGATGCGCTGTCCGGTCCATGTCGACGAGATCGCCGAGGTCTTTGCGCGCGTCATCATGACCGACAAGCCAAAGCACATGGCCTACAACACCGGCGGCCAGGCCATCAGCCTCGGCGAATTGGCTGACATCGTCCGCGAATTCCTGCCCGAGGCAAAAATCACCTTCGACAAGGATGTTGGCGGCAAGGAGCTGTCGGGGAATTACCTGATCGACAATACCAGGCTGGTGCAGGAGTTCGGCGTCCAGTACCGGCCCTATCGCGAGCGCGTCTTGCAGATCATCAACGACATCCGCCGCGAGGAGGGCCTGCCGCCGGTCGGCGACCGCTGACCCGATGCGCCGGCCAAACGAGAAAGGCCGCCCCGGAGGGACGGCCTTAACGCGTCAATGTGGTTGTCAGCGACCTGACCTGAGTTGGTCGAGCGCAGATTACGGCGGCTAATATTAAGATTTGGCTAAAATGCCGGCGATTTTTATCGTTTGAACAGCGCTTCCGCGCCGGTGCGCTGCCTCTGCTTGGCTGCGATCTCGGCTCGGGCGCGGGCGATCTCGCCGTCGAGCCCGGCGATGTATTCCTCGAGCTCGGCCACGCCCATCAGGGTTAAATCCTTGAGTTTCGGCGGCTGACGCTGCGGCGCCAGGTCCTCCTCTTCCATGCCTGTCCCCTTTGTTCCGCGCTGCCGTCTTCCCTCGGCGGCCGCAGCCTATTATATCCACAGCAAAGCCGCATGTTAGCGCGGCTCTATCGGGAAATTTGCCATGCCCGCTCCGTTGATGCCGAAAGCGACCGCCGTCTGGCTGGTCGAGAACACCTCGCTCACCTTCGAGCAGATCGCCGATTTCTGCGAGCTGCACCCGCTCGAGGTACAGGCGATAGCCGATGGCGAGGTCGCCATCCAGATGCAGGGGCTCGATCCCGTCGCCAATGGCCAGACCACGACCGAGGAGATCGCGCGCTGCCAGGCCGACCCCACCGCGCACCTCAAACTGTCGCCGCAGGCGATCCCACAGCAATTCGTCCGGCACCGCGGCCCGCGCTACACCCCGATTTCCAAGCGCCAGGACAAGCCGGACGCGATCGCCTATCTGGTGCGCAACCATCCCGAACTGTCCGACGCACAGATCTCCAAACTGATCGGCACGACCAAGCCGACGATCGCGGCGGTGCGCGAGCGCACTCATTGGAACAGCACCAACATCAAGCCGCGCCACCCGGTCGGGCTCGAGCTGTGCACGCTGGAGGAGCTCGATACCGCGATCGCCCGAGCCTTGCGCGGCAAGGCTCGGCCGGTCGATGCGGAAGCCGGCACCGAAGAGAGCGAGCCGGCCGAAACCTGAACGGAAGCGCGATGAACGCCGTGGTCGACACCCTGCGCGAGGCACGCTCCGCCCTCGACGCCTTGCTCGCCAATCGATCCGCCATCGCGGCGATCAGCGAGGCCGGCCGTCTGATCGCCGCCGCCTTCGCCCGGGGAGGTCGCGTGTTCAGCTGCGGGAATGGCGGCTCGATGTGCGATGCGATGCATTTCGCCGAGGAACTCTCCGGGCGCTATCGGCTCGACCGCAAGGCCCTGCCGGCGACCGCGATCAGCGATCCCGGCCATTTGAGCTGTGTCGCCAACGATTACGGCTATGAGCAGGTGTTCAGCCGCTACATCGAGGCGCATGGCCGTGCTGGCGATTGCTTGTTGGGGATCAGCACTAGCGGAACCAGCCGCAACGTGCTCGCGGCAGCCGAGAGCGCGAAGGCGCAGGGCGTAACGGTCATCGCGCTCACCGGCCGGCCGGGTTCCCGGTTGGGAGCCTTGGCCGATATCGACATATGCACCCCGGCGGGCCGCTTTGCCGATCGCGTCCAGGAGCTGCACATAAAAATCGTGCATATCCTGATCGAGCTGGTGGAGCGCGAGTTGTTCCCGGAAAATTACCGGGCGTAACCCGGGGAACACCGACTCGTCACCCCCTCGCAGGCGGGGGTCCAGGGCAAGCGATCAAACGGTTGCTTGTGGATTCCCGCTTTCGCGGGAATGACGATTCAAACCGAATGGACAACCTGTTGAAAGATCACATCTAGAAGCGGAATCGGATCAAGCGCGATCACCTCCCAATCGTCATCCCCGGGCTCGACCGGGGGATCTCGTTGAATTTCTGGGAGATGCCCACGTCCGTGGGCTGAAGGCCCACGGGTCACCCCCGGAACGGCCCGCAGGGCCGGCCGTCCGGGGGCGGCCATGACGAAGCCGCGCGAACATTGCTCTAGCGCGGGATCGGGTTAGCTGGATCGAAGGAGAGGGATTCCCAAGGGGAAGGAATTCTGCTTCAAGATGCTGGCTGGGTTGGAGGCCAGCATCGATGGCAAGACCCTATTCACAGGATCTGCGGGATCGGCGGGTTGTGGGTTCGGTTGAGGCGGTCGCTCGTGCCGAGCGACGGCGGCGCTGTTTGGTGTCAGCGTGGCCAGCGTGGTGAAGTGGTCACAGCGCTTTCGGGTGAGCGGCAGCGCGGCGACCAAGCCGATGGGTGGGCATC
>Ga0073928_10000359_pt1 | contig 108346 bp, 111 predicted proteins | sample PaiPotPPA55metaG_FD_76969 | JGI IMG/M metagenome (GOLD analysis project Ga0073928, IMG submission 76969) | Iron sulfur acid spring bacterial and archeal communities from Banff, Canada, to study Microbial Dark Matter (Phase II) - Paint Pots PPA... ... | reverse complement strand
GAGATGCGCGAAGAGCTGCGCTGCCCGCCCGACCGCATCCTCGGCGTCCTGGCCCACCTGCGCCAGAGATGGGGGGGCGTACACGGCTATATGGAAGCCGCGGGCATGACCCCGACGACCATCAACCGTTTGGCGGCGAAGCTTTTTTAGGGGTCTCGTGGCGCGACGTGACGCGCTCGCGCCCGTTTAGAGACAATCAGACTCGTGGGTGGGGGGGACACCGCTTCTACTGCCGGTCACGGCACTGATTGGGATGTCGCGCCTGAGGTAAACGAGGTCGACGGAGTCCCCGTCTTCTCAACGGACATACCCGGGCCCCTTCGCGCGATGCTGATCTTCCGTGTCGGCGCCGTCGACGAGACGCTCCCAACTCACGGCATCACGCATCTTGTCGAACATCTCGCGATGTTTCCCCTGATGCAGACCCTCGGCGCGGTCAATCGCCTCAACGCGACGGTGGAACCTCTCCGGACCAGGTTCATGGCGACTGGAACGCCACATGAGGTTGCCTCGTTCCTTTCCGACGTCACCGCCAACCTCACAGCCCTTCCGCTCGACCGGGTCGAGAGCGAGAAGAAAGTGCTTCGCACCGAGGCTGCGAACCGGGCGACCGGCTCGGTGAAGGGCGCCTGGACCTGGCGGTTCGGCGCTGTCGGTCCGGGTCTGATGGATTTTGAGGAGTATGGTCTCCGCTGGCTGACGGGCGAGCACGTCGCCCATTGGGCTGAGAGCTGGTTCACCGCCGGCAACGCCGTGTTGTGGCTCTCAGGTCCACTGCCCGAGAACCTGCACCTCAACCTGAAGGCGGGCGAGCGCAAGCCTGTCCCCATGCTTCAGCCTCTCCAGCTCAAGACCCCCGCGATCTACCAGCAGGGCGACCGCTGGGTGCTCCTTTCCATGCTGGGCCCGCGAACCACAGCCATCAACGTGGGCGCGCGCATCTTCGATACGAGACTGCGCGACCGCATCCGACACCAGTCTTCGATTGCCTATGAGGTCCATGCGAACTACCAGCGCCTGGACCCCAGCACCGCGGAGATCACGGCATTCGCCGACTCACTGGCTCCGAACGCCCGAGATGCGGCGCAGGCGCTGGCAGATGTCGCACGCGATCTGGCCGCATCGGGGCCGAGCGTAGAGGAGATCGCCGCGGTCCGGGCCGAAAGGCGCCGTGCGTGGGAGCACCCCGAGAGCGGACTCGGCCTCCTCGAGCAGCAGGCGATCGAAGAGCTCGAAGGCCTGGAGCGCCAAAGTATCGCGGAGCTCGACGCCGAGGCCGAAGCCCTGACGCCGGCCGAAGTCGCAAAGGCGTTTCAGGAAGCCTTGCCCACCTCGGTCCTTGCCATCCCGAGAGAAGTTCCGATGACGATCGCAGGGTTCACACCTATCCCGCTGGGCAGTGGCGAACGTGTCAAGGGCGTTCAGGTCTCGCCGATGCCGGGGTCGGGCCATTCGGACCTTATCGATTTCTCGGATCAGGGAATCTCACTCACGCTACCCAACCGCACCACCATCGGAATGCGATGGAGCGATGTGGTCGTGGCGCCGTGGTGGTCAGACGGCAGGCGCAGCCTGATCAACACGGAGGGCGCAGGCATTCACATAGTCCCGGAGAAGTGGCAGTTCGTCCAGCCGCTACTCGAGGCGATCCGCCAACGAGTGCCACAGGAGCGTTGGATACCGATGGACGAGCCCGACGCAGTGCCACGCGCCGCGGGTCCCATCTGCGCGATCTGCCAGGCGTCACCTGCGATCGAGGTTACCTTTCAAGATCCGCGCTCGGCTTTCATGATCTGGTTGCGGAAGGTCCATGGCGTGCTGTGTCGCGATTGTGGAATTGCAAAGTTTCGCGAAGTCCAGAGAAGAGTCTTATTGCGCGGCTGGTGGAGCATTCCCGGCGTGTTCTTCACGCCATTCGCCCTGTTGATCAACTCGGGGGTCTACCTCCGGTTTCGCAACCTTCCAGTCCCGATCCGAACCTCGGGCATCAACCCTCTGCCCAAAGGCAGGACGGTGTGGCTCTACCCGGGAATGCTCATACCGGCCGCCATCGCGCTTTTCCTCGTATTTATCTTCTGGCCGCGCTGACGGTTACTTGAGGCCCGCCGCCTCGCGAGCGCTCTGGTAGGCGACCAGGGATGAACCCAGGTAACCCCATGGAAGGCCCTGGATCCCGGGACCGATCAGTTCGAGCTCTTTGCGGAGCTTGTCGCGCGCGCCCATGAGGTAGAAGCAGCCCGCGAACAGCTCTCGAAACTGAGGTTCGAGATAGGAATGCCGCTTTGCGGGCGAGCCAAGATATTTCGCGTACGCGTCATTGATGTCGCCCTGGACCTCCGCCTGTTCCCAATAGCGGCTCGGATGGACCGCAGAACCCCCTCGCATCCTGTCCGAAACCCACTGCTCCAGATGGCCGTGTGGGACCAGCGACCACCGCGGGCTCCCCTCCGACTCGCGCTCCGTCAGGTCGCGTATGAACGTCCACATCAGGTCAGGATCACCGTTCCACCGCGGGCCGATGTGTGTCGTGTAAGCCAGGGCCGCAAGCTCGGTTTGAGGATTGCGGCTGATCGCATTGTCGAACCGCACGCGCGCGTCGTCGATCGGGATCCCGAGGCCCACGCCGCACCACAGCAGCGCCACCCATGGCGCGCTGTCGCCGGGAGTCATGGTGGCCGCGGCATTGAGCTGCTCCTGGGCATGGTTCAACCAGTCGTGGAATCCCTTCATCTGGTCGGAGGACACGTACCGCGGCGCGAGGCCGCTCCTCACCTTCCATGCGAGCTGCACCGCACAGGCGCCCCACATGAGGCGCGCGGTTTGCGATTCGGGTTGCTCCCTGACCCACGCATCCACCCAGCCCAAGTCCTCGCAGTTCATTGCCACGGCATCGGCGAGGAACTCGCGGCGTGGCGCCTCTCGGGTTGCGCTCAGCGCTACCTCGACTGAACGCCAGTCGCCCGCCCCGGCAGCCTGTCTGAGCCGCTGCGCTTCCGCGTCACCGCGCGCCGGGTCGATAAATGGTTTCGGCGCCTGCTTACCGAAAAGTGGACTCAACTGGCTCAACCCTCCTCACCGCTCAAATGTACCGTCCGCCCTTTCATCAGGCCAGGATCGATTCGACCGTCTTCCCCAGCGACCGCAGCGACACCCGGTAACGGTCCGTCCGCCGGTGCCTCATCGCGCCTGGCACCAGCTCCAGAGTGATCCATTCTCCTTCCACCCGTGCGATGTCCATCAACTCGACGCTCGGGATGAACAGGCAGTCGTCTTCGAACAGGTCCGCGTCGCGATTCCACCCCACGACACATAGATAGGTCGAAGGAGAGGACCGAAAGCTCGAACGCCTGACGTAAACCCGGTTCTCGAGATGCTCCCGGTCCCACCCGACCGCCTTGACCTGCAGCCCCAAAAAGCGATGCGTCGAAATGTGACGTGCGAGCACCTCAACCGTCTCCAGGTCCGGAAACGGTCGAAAGAGATTCAGAGCCTCCGCCTCGGCAAGCCGCCTCACGACCTCCATCTCGCCCAGGAACCCCTCGTGCCCGCGATCGACACCCCGAGCCTCCAAGGCCTCCGACTCGCCAAGCGCCGCCGAACCAAACCGCTCCGCCAGCCGCTCCCGTGCCACCAGGTGCGACGCCCATCGCGAATCTCCACCCGAGTGCAGCTCGAATGCCGCCGTCAGGTACTCGCGCCCATTCACCATGTCGTGAACCGCCAGCGACCGAAATCGAGCCTCATCGATGACGAGTACGAAGGACCCAAGCTCGTCGCCATTCACCAGCGTTGCCACCACCAGCGCCTCGTTGTCCATCAGGCTGCTCGCCGTCACCGTGATGTGCACCTGGCCCGCGGGAGTGAGCGACGTACGCGCCTTCACCTGTACCGGCATATACGCGCCATCGGAAAGCCGGTGCACGACCCCGTCGATCCCCATGTCCCGCAGCGGCAGAAAGATGTGCAGCCCGCCCATCGACTGCCGCACAAGCTCCGCCCACACCTTGAACTCCGCCACCTGCCCCGCGGCCAGCGTCTGGCCGTGGTGCCACCGAATGTCTTGTTCCAACCCGCAGGAATTGTCCTTAACAGGCGGGGTTGGTGTCAGCCGCCCCCGCCTTGAGACTCAGCACACCTGACAACACAAACGCACGGAGGAATCAGCAGTGAAGGAAAAAGCGCCCGTCGTCAAACAGCTCTACCGGCTCAATGTCGAGCCGAAGGTCGTGGATCAGCTCACCAAGCTCGCCTCGCGCACCGGCGAGCCCAAGAGCCGCCTGGCCACGCGCCTGTTCACCGAAGCGGTCATGGGCTTCAAACCCGCCCCCAGAAAGAAGCCCGCCTGACCCCGCCGCCCGACCATTCGGGCACAAATGGCCGCACCGAGGCCGCCGCAGTCAGCCAAAAGGGCACAAATGGCGGCATCAAGTGCCTCGGACAGGGCCAAAAGGGCACGAATGGTCGCGTCAGCCGAAGGGACGGGGCTCAGCCCGCCGCGGAATCCGCCGTCTCGCGCGCCGGGTCGACCGAGTGCCCGCCCGGCGGCTCGGCGTACATCGCCTCGATCTGGGGCTTGTACTTGGTGTGGATCACGCGGCGCTTGAGCTTCATCGTCGGGGTCAGCTCCTCCGACTCGGACGACCACTCGCTCGGAAGGATGGTGAAGCGCTTGAACTGCTCGACGCGCGACAGGTGCGTGTTCGCAACGGTCAACGCGCGCCGCACCTCATCCACCACAGAAGCCTCCTCGACCAGCTCCGTCATCGACGTGGCGGAAATGCCGTGCGCCTTGGCCCACGCCGGCGCGACCTGCGGATCCAGCACCACCAGCACGGAGATGAACCTCTGCCCGTCACCGATCGCCACGGCCTGCCCGATGAGCGGGCTCGACTTGGCCAGCGCTTCGAGGTTGGCGGGCGAGATGTTCTTCCCAGCCGAGTTGATGATCAGCTCCTTCTTCCGGTCGATGATCTTGAACTGACCGTTGGGCCCCGCCTCGGCGATGTCCCCGCTGTGCACCCAGCCGTCCGCGTCGACCATCTCCGCCGTCTTCGCGGGCTCCTTGTAGTAGCCCATCATCACGTTGCCGCCTCGCACCAACAGCTCGCCGTCCTCGCCCAGCCGGATCTCCACCCCGGCGATGGCCACGCCGATTGAGGGCGCCTGGTGGTCATCGTGCGGAACCGCGGACGCCGGCCCGGTGAGCTCGCTCATGCCCCACACCTCGTACAGGGGCATGCCGTTGGCGGCCCAGAACTCGTGCACCTCCGGCCTGCACGGCGCGGTCGACGTGACGGCCAGCGTGCATCGATCGAGGCCGATCTTCGAGCGCAGCATCACAAACAGGGGCTGTGCGCGCTCGACCACCGCCGCCAGCTCGTCCGGCACGGGTTTTCCCTCGTGTCGCAGCCGGTAAGCAGAGATGGCGGCCGACATGGCTCCCTGCGCCATCTGCCGCTTCGCCTCGTCGGGCTCGGCCGCGACCCCGGCCTGGAGGCCCGCCATCAGCTTTTCCCACACGCGGGGCACGCCGACGAACTCCGTCGGCCGCGCAGCGACGAGGTAGGGGAGGAGCTGGTTGATGTCCGGGCAGAACCAGACCTCGTGGCCGAAATAGATGCCACCCCACTGAGAGGTGAACCGCTCCGAGACGTGCGCGAGGGGGAGGTAGCTCACCAGCGTCTGGTCGACGAGGGACCAGAAACGCCCGATCGACTCCAGCGTCCACGCGATGTTGTAGTGGGAGTAGACGACGCCTTTCGGCGGACCCGTCGTGCCCGACGTGTAAATGAGGCTGACCGTGTCCTCCGGCCCCACCGCCTTCCACGACGACACGAAGTCACCCGGCGACTGCGCGTACATCGCGCGGCCGCGCTCCACGAGCGCAGACCATGACAGCACGCCGGCCGGTGCCTCGCCCTTGATCAGGATGATGTGCTTGAGGTGCGGCGACTTTATCGACTGGAACTTCTCGAGAAACCCCGCGTCCTCCAGGAACGCAACGGTGGCTTCCGAGTGGTTGGCGACGTACTCGATCTGCTCGGGCGCCAGCGTGTTGTACACGCTGATCGCCGCTCCGCCCGCATGGACGATGCCCAGGTCGGCGATCACGTGCTCGGGCACGTTGCGCGCCATGATCAGGCCGAACTGCCCCGGCCCGAAGCCCAGTGAGCGCAGGGCCAGGGTGACGGCCGCGACCTCGTCGCGGTAGCCCTTCCATGTGAGGGTGCGCCAGTCCCCGTTGTCCTTCCAGTGAAAAGCTGTGCGGTCGCCCCACTTCGCCACCGCGTCCGCGAACAGCGTGCAGACGGTCTTTCCCGAGACCGCTTTGTCGATGTCAGCTCGTTCGGCGATCGCGTCCATGTCTGGGAATACACTACTCGCTGGTGGGGCGCGCTTGATCTACGTGAGATCGCGCCGGTCGATCGTGACGCTGGGAGCTGCGGGGCTCGCTTGCGCGCTCATTTTTGGGGCCCTGGCGGCGGTCGCCATGGTCGCGCAGGTCTGGCCCGCCGGCCTGGCTCTCGCGGTCGGCGCGCTGGGAGGCGCCGGGCTCGGCGCGTGGGCCGGCTGGGGGCTCGCGACCTGGCCCGCGGGCAAGCTGGGCCTGTTCCGCGACCGGCTCGTCGTGATCCAGGGCAGGCACGAGATGCGCGCGGTGTGGTCGCTCATGGAAACGGTGACCCTTTCGGAGCCGGGTGCGTGGCCGCATGTGCGCCTGACCGACCGGCTCACCATCAGCTTCACGAATGAGCCGCCCCTCAGCTTCAAGCCCGCGCAGTTCGGCCTGGACCCGCCGGCTTGCCGGGATCTCATGATCCGGCTGCGCGACGACTCTCGGCTGCGGGCCCGCCTCCCGGAGTTCGACTCTGTGCGCGACCTGGCCATCTCGCCGGTCGTCGCCGGTGAGCTGATCGAACCGCGACTCTAGTTGAATCTCAACTAGCGGCGCTCCAGCGATCATGATCGCTTCCGTGAATGCTCTCGCCGGCCGCGACTTCCTCGACGTCGCAGACCTGAGCGCCGGCGAGCTGCGTCAGGCGCTGGACCTGGCCCACGCCATCAAGGGCGGCCGCTGGTCGCAAAGGCCGCTCCAGGGCCGTCACATCGCCATGCTCTTTCAGAAGCCTTCTCACCGCACCCGAGTCTCCTTCGAGGTGGGCATCGCCCGGCTGGGCGGTACTGCCACGACCCTTTCCGAGCACGACGTCCAGCTTGGAGTCAGAGAGACGGTGGCCGACGCCGCCCGGGTGCTCGATCGATATGTCGACGGGGTCGTGGCCCGCCTCCGCACGCATGACGACCTGCTCGAGCTCGCCGCTGCTTCCGCCAAGCCGGTCATCAACGGCCTCACCGACCGCTCGCACCCATGCCAGGTGCTCGCGGACCTCCTCACCCTCGAAGAAAAGGGAGGCGAGCTGGCCGGGCAGCACGTCGTCTATGTCGGCGACGGCAACAACATCGCCGCCTCGCTCATCGAGGCCTCGGCGGTCGCCGGCTTCCGGCTCACAGTAGTGTCGCCGGATGGCTACGAGCCAAAGGCAGATGTGCTCGAGCGGGCGCGTAGCATCACGCACGAACCGCTCCAGGTCGAGCTCACGAGCCGCCTGGCCGGTCTAGGCGACGCAACAGCGATCTACACCGACGTTTGGGCATCGATGGGACAAGAGAGCGAGAGGGATGAAAGGCGCAGGGCGTTTGCGCCATACCAGGTGAACCAGGCCGTGATGGACGCCGCGCCCGGCGCGGTGTTCCTGCACTGCCTCCCGGCGCACCGCGGCGAGGAGGTCACCGACGAGGTGATCGACGGTCCGCGCTCGGTCGTGTTCGACCAGGCAGAGAACCGCCTCTACGCGCAGATGGCGATCATGGCTGAGCTCTTCGGAGCCGAGAGATGAACCAGTTCTTCGGGCAGCTGAACGATGTGCTCCGCCACCTCAGCTTCGTCGAGGTATTGGACGTCGCGGTCGTGGCCGTGATTCTCTATCTGCTCCTGCGTCTGCTGCGTGGAACCCAGGGTACGCAGATTGTCGTCGGACTCATCCTGCTGGCGGTCATCGGCGTCGTCGCCACGCAGTTCAACCTGATTCTTCTTTCCTGGCTTTTCCGCAACGCCACCTTCTACATCATCATCGCGGTCATCGTCATGTTCCAGCCGGAGCTGCGCCGCGTACTGGACCAGCTGGGCCGCATAGGACACATCGGCCGTCCGCTGTCGGGCTACAACACGCGCCTGTACAGCCAGGCCATTTCCGAAGCGATCCGCGCCACCGAACGCTTGAGCATGAAGAAGACCGGCGCCCTGATCGCCTTCGAGCGAGAGGTGGGCCTGGAGGACTACGCCGCGACGGGGGTCCGCATCAACGGCGAGATCTCCGCCGAGGTCCTGCAGTCCATCTTCTATCCCAACTCGCCGCTGCACGACGGCGCGGTCATCGTGCGGGGCAACAAGATCGTCGCGGCGGGCTGCCTGCTGCCTCTCCCCGAGGAAGGCGTCGTCCGCGAAAGGCTTGGCACGCGCCATCGCGCCGCGCTGGGCCTGTCGCTGGCATCCGACGCCCTGGTCCTCGTAGTCTCGGAAGAGACGGGAAACATCTCGGTGATAGAAGAAGGGAAGATCACGCGCAACCTTGACGCCGACGGGCTCCGCCGCCGTGTCAGCGTGAAAGTTCCGTCGCCGTCAAACGGCAACGGCTTCTTGAGGTTCCGCAAGTGAACCTGATCACCGACGACTGGAAGCTCAAGCTCCTCGCGCTTGGGCTCGCCGTCCTCATGCTCGGAGCGGTCGCTTTCTCCCAAAACCCGCCGAAGCAAGTGGTACTCCGAGGCGTGAGCATCGACTACACGGTCGGGCCCGACATCGTCGTCATCAGTCCCCCGACCAAGACCGACGTGACCGTCACAGGTCTCGCGGATGCGCTCTTGACGGTGAGCACGAGCAGTGTCGCGGCATCGTTCGACCTGACCAAGACCGCTCCGGGGTCCAACGTTCAGGTCGATCTAAAGGTTCGATCGCTGCTCACTGGCGTGCAGGTGCAGAACCCGAGTGTTCCGTTTGCCTTGAACGTCGATCGGCTCACGAAGATCAGCCTTCCCGTCCAGGTCCGGACACAGCGGGTTGTTCCGGGCTGGCAAGTGACCAAGCAAATCGCGCTTTGTCCGAATTCGCCGTGCTCGGTGGCGTTCACGGGTCCTTCCACTTGGGAGACGAACCTGACCGCGTATGCCGACTTCACCAACCCAATCCAGCAGAACAGCTACGACTTGCTGAGCCAACCTGTTCTTCTCGTGCAGAACGGGCAGGCGCTCGACCTCACAAGGCGAACTGAGCCGGCCCTCGGCCTCGACCCCAGCAGCGTTCAGATCCACATCGAGGCCAAGACGGGCACCACAAGCCGGCAGGTCGTCCTGATCGACGCGCCGCCTATCCATCCACCGGCGACGGGCTATCGGGTCACGACCGTGACGGTGGACCCGGTTACGGTCGTGCTCAGCGGAACGCCCGATGTCCTGGCAAAGATCACCACCATCACGCTGACCGGGGTCGACCTGAGCGGCGCCACCTCGGACAAGACATTTCAGGTGACGATCCCGCTCCCCGCTGACGTCACCTCGTCGGTGTCGGTCGCCAAGGTCACGTATTCGATCTCAGCCAACCCGAACGCGAGCCCCTCCTCCTAACCCAGGAGTAACCTGACCCCCGTTCCCGCCGTTCATCTCAGCACCGACCGAATCCTTATCGCCTTCCAGGAGTTCTAGTAAAGAAATGTGCGGAATCATCGGTTACCTGGGCGATCGCGAAGCCACCCCGATCTTGATGGAGAGCCTCAAGCGGCTCGAATACCGTGGCTACGACTCGGCCGGCGTGGCCGTGCTGGAGCTGCTCAAGCCGGGCGAGGAAGCCCACACGAGCCTCACCAAGTCGGAAAAGAAGGTCGACACACTCATCGAGAAGCTCAAGGCGAACATGCCCACGGGGCACCTGGGCATCGGCCACACGCGCTGGGCCACCCACGGCAAGCCGACGTACATCAACGCCCACCCGCACACCGACTGCCACGGCAAGATCTTCGTCGTCCACAACGGGATCATCGAGAACTTCGCCGAGCTCAAGGCAGAGCTCCAGGCGCAGGGTCACGAGTTCACCTCGGACACGGACACCGAGGTCGTGCCTCACCTCATCGAGGCCAACTACAAGGGCGACTTCCTGGCCGCCGTCCGCGCCGCCTTGAAGCGCATCACCGGCGCCTACGCACTGGCGATGTTCTCTACCGACGACCCGGATCTGCTCATCGGCGCGCGCCTCAACGCACCGCTGGTCGTGGGCCTTGGCGACAACGAGTACTACATCGCCTCGGACATCACGGCGATCATCCCGTACACGAAGCGCGTCCTCGTGCTCGGCGAGGGCGAGGTCGCGGCCATCACTCCGCTCGGCGCCGAAGTTTCGAGCCTTGACGGGGTCACCGTGCAGCCCAAGCTCATCCAGGTCGACTGGGACGTGAGCCAGGCCCAGAAAGGCGGCTTTGCCCACTTCATGCTCAAGGAGATCCACGAGACCTCCGAAGCCGTCGCCAACGCGATGCGCGGCCGCCTCAGCGACGACGGCGTCGTCTCCTTCCGCGAATTCGACGTCAACGACGAGCACCTGAAGTCCTACGAAGAGGTCCTTCTTCTCGGCATGGGAACATCGCGCCACGCAGCGATGGTGGGCGAATATCTCATAGAGGATTGGGCCGGCATCCAGGCCCGCTCGCAGGACGCCTCCGAGTTCCGCTACCGGCGCCCGACCTTCGGTCCGAAGACCCTCGCGGTCGTGCTCACCCAGTCCGGCGAGACCGCCGACACCCTGGTCGGTTTGCACCGCGCCAAAGAGCGCGGCGCTCTGACAGTCGCGGTGACGAACGTGTTCGCGAGCTCGGCGGCGCGCGACGCCGACGGCGCCATCTACCTTCATTCGGGGCCGGAGATTTCGGTGGCGTCGACGAAGACCCTCGCCGCGCACATGGTCAGCCTCTCGCTGCTCGCGCTGCGGCTGGCGACCGTCAGGGGCCGCGTGTCGCTCGAGCGAAGGCGCGACCTGGTGGAGTCGCTCAGGGCGCTGCCCGACCAGGTCGAGGAGCTGGTGGGGCGCGAGAAGGAGATCGCGGAGCTCGCGAAGCGCTACAGCCACTACCGCAACTTCATGTACTTCGGCCGGGGCCTCAGCTACCCGGTAGCCCTCGAAGGGGCGCTGAAGTTGAAGGAGATCTCATACCTCCACGCCGAAGGCACAACCGGCGGCGAGCTGAAGCACGGCCCCATCGCCCTGCTCAACGAGGACTTCCCAGTGGTCGCGATCTGCACGGCGAGCCCGACCAAGGACAAGATGGTCAGCAACGTCCACGAGATCGCCGCGCGCAACGCACCCGTGCTGGCCCTCGTGACGAAGGGCGACCATTCGCTCGACGGCATAGCAGCCGACATCTTCGAGATGCCCGAAGCGGAAGAGTCGATGTCAGCGATCCTGAACACAGTGATGCTGCAGCTGTTCGCCTACCACGTAGCAGTAGAGCTGGGCCAGGACGTAGACCAACCCCGCAACCTGGCGAAAAGCGTCACAGTCGAATAGGTCGCTTCCCCGCTCGCGGGGAAGGTGGCGCGCAGCGCCGGAGGGGGAGACGGAGTCTGTCGAGGCCGCAGCCGATTAAATAAGTGACTTCCCCGCTCGCGGGGAAGGTGGCGCGCAGCGCCGGATTGGGAGGTCCAAACCCCCAATAGCCGCACAATCGATTAGATAAGTCACTTCCCCGCTCGCGGGGAAGGTGGCGCGCAGCGCCGGATGGGGAGCTGGAATCCCCACTAGCCGCACAATCGATTAGATAAGTCACTTCCCCGCTCGCGGGGAAGGTGGCGGCAGCGCCAGATGGGGAGCTGGAATCCCCACTAGCCGCACAATGAAGTAATGCAACGAATCGGCGTTGATGCTGTCTCAGTCGACCGGATCGAGCTCGCCGTCAAACGCTCCGGCACCGGCTTCCTGAACAAGGTCTACACGCCCGCCGAGCAGGCCTACTGCGCCGGCAACCCCGATCGCCTGGCCGGCCGCTGGGCCGCCAAAGAAGCCGTGATCAAATGCTTCGACGGCACCGGCATCTGCTTTCCGCGCCGCCGCATCGAGGTCCTGCCCGGTCCCAACGGCGCCCCGCGGGCCCGGCTCCTCGGCGACCACAGAGGCGCCCGCCTCGAGGTGAGCATCACCCACCACAGCCGGCTTGCCGTCGCGACCGCGCACCTCGAGATGCCCGACATCGTGGACGACCTGCTGCCCGCCCCGGACGCCGTCCTTTTGCCGGACCGGCCGCGCGGCGCTCACAAAGGGACGTTCGGGACCGCGATCGTGCTGGCCGGCAGCCTCGGGTACACGGGCGCGGCTTATCTCGCGTCGACCGCGGCCGCTCGGACCGGCGCCGGGCTCGTCAAGCTGCTCGTCGCCGACACCATCTATCCAATCCTGGCCGCCAAGTGCACCGAGGTCATGGCGACGCCGGTGCAGGAGGTTGCGCCGGGCGCCATCGGCCACGCGGCCTACGGCTCGATCCTCGGCCAGCTGGCGAATGCCGAGGTCGGCGTGATCGGTCCGGGCCTCGGTCGCGACAGCTCGACCTGGCGCCTCGTGCTCGACCTTGCGCTCCACGCCAAATGCCCCCTGGTGATCGACGCCGACGGCCTCAACGCCCTCGCCGACTCCCCCCGCTCGAAGGGCAAGCTGGCGAAGAACCGGGTGCTCACACCCCACCCCGGTGAGCTGGCGAGGCTCACGGGCAAGACCATCGAGGCGCTGGAGGCCGACCGCCACGCCTCAGCCCGCAAGGCGGCCAAGGAATGGGGCGCCGTGGTGGTCATGAAGGGTGCGCACACCGTGGTCGCGCACCCGGACGGAAGGATCAGCGAGGACCCGCACGAGGTCCCCGCGCTCGCGACCGGCGGGACGGGCGACGTGCTCGCGGGCATCATCGGCGGGCTGATTGCGCAGGGCTCGGACCCGTTCTCGGCCGCGGTCACCGGCGTCTACATCCACGCCGCGGCCGGAAGGCGCATCTCGCAACGCCTGGGCGACTCGGGCCTCCTGGCCGGCGACCTGCTGATGGAGATCCCGGTCGTCATGAACGTCCTGCGCCAGGGCGGCCTCTGACGACTTCTCTTTCGCTGCGCTGGGCCGAGATCGACCTCGGCGCGCTCGGGGCCAATTGCGGGCGCATCCTCGCGCATGTACCGAAGGGCACGCGCCTCATTGCCGTGGTCAAGGCAGGCGGTTACGGCCACGGCGCGCTGCCCGCGGCCAAGGCGGCGCTGAGCAGCGGCGCGACCGGTCTTGCGGTCGCCACGATCGAGGAGGCCCGCGAGCTCGGCGCCCTGGTGCCACCCGAGGACATCCTCGTGATGGGCGGGCTCACCGTCGAACAGGCGCGTGCCGCCGCCTCTGGCGGCTGGTGCATCGCGGTCTCGACCCGCGAGCTGGCGACGGCGCTTGGCGAGGCCGACGAGAGAGTGCCGGTGCACCTCAAGATCGACACCGGGATGGGGCGTTTCGGATGCCCGCCCGAAGGAGCGCCGGCCCTGGCTCGGTTCATCGACCAGACGCCGGGTCTTCGCCTGGCGGGAACCTGGACTCATTTCGCTTCGTCGGACACCGACGACGCGATGACCCGCCGGCAGTTCGACCTGTTCACTCAGACCCTGAAGGGGTTCGACGTCGACCCTGGTCTGCGCCACGCCTGCAACTCGATGGGTGCCTACAACCACCCGGACTTCTCGCTTGATGCGGTGCGCTGCGGCATCGCCACGTACGGTTGCGAGTGGCCGGGCACAGAACCAGCGCTGGCGCTGCGCTCAGTCATCACGCTCGTCAAGACCGTCGAGGCCGGCGCCACAGTCGGGTATGGCGCAACCTGGAGAGCCTCTGGAAAAACACGGGTCGCCACGGTGGCGATCGGTTACGCCGATGGAGTGCACCGGGCCCGCTCCAACCGCGGCCAGGTGCTCGTCCGGGGCCGGCGCGCGCCCCTCATCGGCGCGGTCAGCATGGACGCGATCACCGTCGACGTCAGCGATATCCCAGGCGTCGAGGTGGGCGACGTCGCGACCCTCATCGGAACCGACGGCGCGGAGCGGATCACCGCCCAGGAGGTCGCGGAATGGTCGGGCACCATCTCCTACGAGGTGTTGACCAGCCTCGGTCCACGAGTCGAGAGGCGGTATTCGGAATAGCCGCCGCGCCCTTGCGATTTCAGATGGGGCAAGGCAGGTGACCCTAAACTGGCACTACTGATGGCGGAAAGTCCCGCACAAACTGCCTTCGCGGAAGAGGCATTGACACATCTCGACACCCTGTACAGAGGCGCCCTCCGGCTCACCCGTGATCCGGACCAGGCGCAGGACCTGGTGCAGGAGGCATATCTGCGCGCCCTGCGCTACCAGCACAGCTACCAGCAGGGCACGAACATGAAGGCCTGGCTCTTCGCGATCATGCGCAACCTCTTCTGGGATCGCTTCAAAGGCTCGCGAAAGGACGACGTGAGTCTTGATGACGTGGGCGAGTTCGTCCTTTACGAGAAGCTGCGCGATGAGGGCGCCCGGCCGGAGGCCGACGTCCTCGACAAGCTGGCCGCTTCAGAGGTCGTGAAAGCGGTCGAGACCCTCCCGCCGCTACACCGGGAGGTGGTGCTGCTGGTCGACGTGGAAGGGTTTTCCTACAAGGACGCCGCCCAGGCGCTGGGCGTGCCCATCGGGACCGTCATGTCCCGCCTGCACCGCGCCCGCCAGCAACTTCAAAAATCCCTCTATGACTATGCGGTCGAATCCGGTATTGTCCGCGGCAGCGACGGGCACCCGGTGCCGCAGTCGTGAGAGGAAAGGTAAGGCGATGAACTGCAAGGAGTGCGCCGACAAGCTGGATCGTTTCGTCGACCGCGAGCTCAATTCGACGGAGGTCCTCGAGCTCCAGCTGCACCTTGAAAGCTGCCCCGACTGTCAGGAGCATTACGAGTTCGAAGCCGAGCTCAAGCGGCTCGTGCGGCACTCGTGCGATTGCGACACGCCGCCCGCGTTTCGCGAAAAAATGCGCCAGCTCCTGACCTAGTAGTTCCCCCCTGCACGCCGCGCACCTCTACGTCATCACGGCCGACGCGCTGCCTGAGCGCGTCATCGAGGTGGCGGCTTCCGCTCTGCGTGGAGGCGCCGACGTAATACAGCTCCGCCACAAGAGCCTGGGTCGCGGAGAGCTCCTGGCCCTGGCCCGAAAGCTCCGCGAAATCACAAGTGACTCAGGAGCTCTGTTCATCGTCAACGACTATGTCGACATCGCAATGCTGAGCGAAGCCGATGGCGTCCACCTCGGGCCGGATGACCTCTCCATCGCGTCCGCCCGCCGCATCGCCGGCGACCGGCTGCTCATCGGGGCGTCGGCGTCGAGCCCCGGGGCGGCGCGCGCGGCCATTGCGGACGGCGCTGATTACCTGGGCAGCGGGCCCGCCTTCGCGACGCCGATCAAGACCGAAAAAACTGTCATCGGACCTAAGGGTGTGGCGGCGATCGCTGCAGCCGTCGGCTCAGGGGTGCCGGTCTTCGCGATCGGAGGCATCGACGAATCGAACGTCGGTCAGCTGATCGCGGAAGGTTTGCGGCGCGTGTGCGTCATCCGGGCGGTGTCCGACGCACCCGACCCGGAGCAGGCCGCCCGCCGCCTGCGTGCCATGCTCAAGGGCTGATGAAAGTCGAAGGCCTCGGCGAGTTCGGGCTGCTCGAACGGATCAGGCCGTATCTCTCCGCGCACGCTGGACAGGACGACGCCGCGGTGCTGGAGAGTGCGGATGGTTTCGTCGTGGCGAGCTGCGACATGTTCGTCGAGGGCGTGCATTTCGACCTCGGTTGGATGCGTGCGGAGGACGCCGGGTGGCGTTCCCTCGCGCTGGCGCTGGGCGACCTCGCGGCCAAAGGCGCGACGCCGTGGTGGGCGCTGACCTCGATCGCGCTGCCCAACGCCTGGGCCGTCGAGAGCTTGACGGGCCTCTACGCTGGGATCGCAGAGCTCGCGCAGAAAACGAAGGTGCTGATCGCAGGCGGCGATATGAGCTCGACCGATGGACCGGCCGTGCTCTCGATCACGGTCGTGGGGCGCGTTGAAAAGCGACCGCTCGCGCGGAGTGAGGCCCGACCCGGCTGGGCGGTGGCGGTGACCGGCCCGCTCGGCGCCTCCGCGACCGCGCTGCGCGAGCGGCGCTCGATCCGCCTCGTCCCGCTGCTGGAAGAGGGCCGGCGACTGAACAAGGCCGGGCTCTGCTGCGGCGACATCTCCGACGGCCTGCTGCGCGAGATGGACAAGTTCGTCGCCTTCTCGGGTCGCGGCTGCGTCATCCGCGCGCCAGAGGTTCCGGTCGCGGAGGGCGCGACCCTCGAAGAAGCGTTGACGAGCGGCGAGGAGGCAGCCCTGGTCTGCGTCGGGCCCGAAGCCCTGCTCGAAAAAGCCGGCCTGCGGCCGTTCGGCTTCCTCACCGACGACGAATCCATCCAGGTCCTGGGCGCCGGCGGCAAGCCGATGCAGCTGGAGCACACCGGCTACGACCACTTTGCCTGACACCGTCACGAACTCGGCTGCCGAGACCGAGGCCCTCGGCGAGCACCTGGGCAAACGTCTTTTGACCGGCGACGTGGTCCTGCTGACCGGCGAGCTTGGAGCGGGCAAGACGACTTTCGTGAGAGGGGTCACGCGGGGAGCCGGATCGTCCGCGCCGGTGGCGAGCCCAACCTTTCAGCTCGTGCGCGTCTACCCGGGTCGCGTGCAGGTCGCGCACGTCGACCTGTACCGCCTCCAGGAGCTCTCAGAGCTGGCCGGCCTGGGCCTCGAGGAGCTGGCCGAGCAGGGCGCGGTCGTCATCGAATGGGGCGATCGTCTGGAGGCGGGCAGCGCGGCTCTGATCGAAATCGAGCACCTCGGCGGCGACCGCCGCCTGATCAGGACGAAGCGTGATCTTAGTCATTGATACATCGGCGACCATCGCCTCAGTCGCAACGATCGATGGGCCGGTGTGGTCGGAAGAGTTCACGCCGTCCCGTGACCCCGAGCTCATCGCGTATCTGCGGCGCACCGCTCAACTCAACTCGATCACCAAGGTCGCGGTGGTGACCGGTCCTGGATCCTTTACGGGCCTGCGCAAGGGCGTTTCCTTCGGATTGGGCCTCGCAATCGGGTTGCGGATCCCGATCGTTCCCTTGCCGGCGCTCGAGCTGCAGGCGGCTCGCAGCGACCAACCCGTTACGGTCGTCTCGGAGGCGGGACGGGGACGCTTTTACTACCTGGTGCCAGGCGGAAAGCTCGCTCTTGGCGAGCCGTCTGACATCCCAACCAACCACGAGCTCGTTGGGAGGGTCGTGGCCGCCTCAAAGGCATCGCTCGAAGAGGCGGGCCACCGCTTCAAGCCAGAGAGCGAGCTGCGGCATTTTGCCGAGGCCGCCGCCGAGCTTCTGAAGACGGCTCGCGAAGTGCCCTACGACAGTCTTAAACTCGAATACATGCAGACGTTCTCTGCGAGCAAGTGATGGTTCAGCTCCGCCAGCAGCTGGCGATCGAGCTCATGCGCGAGGCGGATGTGGCGACGGTCCAGGAGATCGAACGCGAGATCTTCGCGACGCCGTGGCCGCGCAATGCCTACTACCGTGAGCTCGCTTCGCGCGCCAGCGCGCACTACATCGTGCTGCGCCAGGAAGGCCTCATGGAAACCCCGCCTGGCTTCAAGGCGCCGGACCTCGACCCGACGATCGTCGGCTACGGCGGCATGTGGCGCATGTACGACGAGGCGCACGTCACGACGATCGGAGTCCGCCACGACCTGCAGCACCGCGGCTACGGCCGCATCGTGTTCGCGGGCCTCGTCCAGGCGGCCTACGACATGGGCGCGAAATGGGTCACGCTCGAGGTGCGGACCACCAACGAGAACGCGATGAGGATGTACGAGGGCTTCAGCTTCAAAGTCATCGGCCGCCGCAAGGGCTACTACACGGACAACGGCGAGGACGCGATCGTGATGTGGTCGGACAGCATCCACAGCCCGCGCTTCCGCCGCGCCTACGAATCAAACCTGGAACGCATAGAAGCAGACGTAAGAGGCCTCCGCCGAGACCTGATCACGAAGGGGGACTCGTAAGTTCCCCCTCTCCCCGCAGGGGAGAGGGTCGGGGAGAGGGTCACCCAAAGAAGTAATGGCACTGACCCTCGGCATCGAAACCAGCTGCGACGAAACCTCCGTCGCCGTCGTGGAGGACGGCCGCCGCATCCTCTCGAACGTCATCCACTCGCAGGTCGAGCTGCACAAAGAGTTTGGCGGCGTCGTGCCGGAGCTCGCCGCCCGCGACCACCTCGAGCGCCTTCCCCAGCTCCTCGAAATGGCAATGAAGATTGCCGGTGTCAATTCGGACGGCATCGACCTCATCGCCGCGACCCGCGGCCCCGGCCTCGCCGGCTGCCTGCTCGTTGGTGTGGGTGTCGGGGAGGGCCTCTCGGCCGCATGGTCGAAGCCGCTCGCAGGCGTCAACCACCTCTGGGGCCACATCTACGCGGCCATGCTGGCGCGGCCGGACCTCGAGCCGCCGCTCCTCGGTCTGGTCGTGAGCGGCGCGCACTCCGACCTGGTGCGGATGCCAGAGCACGGCCGGTTCGAGGTGATCGGCCGGACCAGGGACGACGCGGCCGGGGAGGCCTTCGACAAAGCCGCCCGGATGCTCGGCCTCGGCTACCCGGGCGGGCCGGCGCTGGACCGCCTCGCACGCACCGGCGAGGCGCGCCGTCAGCCCCTCCCGAAACCCTCGCTCCCTGGTCTGGAGTACAGCTTCAGCGGCCTGAAGACGGCGCTGCTCTACCGCCTGCGCGACCTCGGCGACAAAGCCACCGAACAGGACAAAGCCGACCTGGCCGCCAGCTTCGAGCGCTCGGTGGTCGAGTCACTGCTCGAGAAGCTGGACACAGCCCTCAATGACCATCCTTACCCGGAAGTGGTCATCTCGGGCGGAGTGGCAGCGAACACGCTCCTGCGCAAACGAGCAGCCGAGGTCGTGGGGGATAGAGCAAGGCTCACCATGCCGCCCCTCGAGCTGTGCACCGACAACGCAGCGATGATCGCCGCCGCCGGCTATTTCAGTTCTGTCTTTCACCTCCCGGGTGGGCCGCCGGGACCTGTTACGGTCGACCCCTCGCTAGGCTGGTAGCTATGGCGGTCAAAGGCTGGTCCGTTGTCTTCCGGGGCGAGCGCATCCAGGCCGACCTGGTGGCGGCCGTCCTCCAGGCGGACGGCCTCCGGGTCGAGGTCTTCGGCGACCACGCCTATGGGGTGGGGGTCAACCTGACAGACGCCCGAGTCATGGTCCCGGACGAACAGGCGAAAACCGCCCGCGACATCATCCGCGAAGCTGAGCAAACGCACTTCCCCGCTGGCGGGGAAGGTGGCCCGCCGGCGTAGCAGGCCGGCCGGATGGGGAACCGGGGGTTTATCGCGCCCTCCCGGCGGGTAGTAGACTTAGCAGTCGACCCCCCTGAGTGCTAAGCGCTTGGGCCCGGGGAGTGCCAATCAAACCAATTTGCTGAGGAGGGCGCACATGAATCTGAGACCGTTAGGCGACCGCGTCGTGGTCAAGCCGGTCGAGAAAGAAGAGAAGACAAAGAGCGGGATCGTTCTTCCCGACACCGCCAAGGAGAAGCCCCAGGAGGGCATCGTCGAGGCAGTGGGCACGGGAAGGATCCTGGACAACGGCACCAAGGTGCCGATGGAGCTCAAGGTCGGCGACAAGGTGCTTTACGCCAAGTACGCCGGTAACGAATTCAAGCACGACGAGATCGAGTACCTGATCGTCTCGGAGAAGGACGTCCTCGCCGTCGTTTCGTCAAACGGCAAGAAGAAGTAATCCGGAAAAAGTAGAAGAGGGATTTATATGGCAAAGGTAGTCACATTCGACGTAGAGGCGAGGCAGGCCCTGAAGAAGGGCATTGACATCGTCGCCTCATCCGTACGCATCACGCTCGGCCCCAAGGGCCGCAACGTCGTCCTCGAGAAGAAGTTCGGCGCCCCGACCGTCACCAACGACGGTGTGACGATCGTGCGCGAGATCGAGCTCAAGGACGCGATGGAGAACACCGGCGCGCAGCTGCTGCGCGAGGTCGCGACCAAGACCAACGACGTGGCCGGTGACGGCACCACCACGGCGACGATCCTGGCGCAGACGATGATCTCCGAAGGCTTCCGCAACGTCGCCGCGGGCGCCAACCCGATGCAGCTCAAGATCGGAATCGAGAAGGCCGTCCTGGCCATCGTCGACGAGATCAAGAGGCTGTCCGTCCCGGTCAAAGGCCACGAGGACGTCGCGCACGTCGCTGCGATCTCCAGCCAGGACGCGCAGATCGGCAACCTCATCGCCGACGCGATGGACAAGGTCGGCAAGGACGGCGTCATCACCGTCGAAGACAACCAGGCCATGGCCACGGAGCTCGAAGTGGTCGAGGGCATGCAGTTCGACCGCGGCTACGTTGCCGCCTACATGGTCACCAACCCCGACCGGATGGAAGCGGTCCTCGAGGACCCTTACGTCCTGATCACCGACCGCAAGATCTCCGCCATCCAGGACCTGCTCCCCGTTCTGGAGCGCGTCGTTCAGCACGGCAAGCCGCTGCTGATCGTCGCCGAGGACGTCGAGGGCGAGGCACTCGCCACTCTCGTCGTCAACAAGCTGCGCGGCACCTTCACCGCCGTCGCCGTCAAGGCGCCGGGCTTCGGTGACCGCCGCAAGGCGATGCTCGAGGACATGGCCATCCTCACGGGCGGCCAGGTCATCTCCGAGGACATGGGCCTCAAGCTCGACCAGACGAAGATCGAGCAGCTCGGCCACGCACGCCGCGTGACCGTGACCAAAGACGACACCACGATCGTGGAGGGCGCGGGCAAGCCCGAGGCCATCCAGGCTCGCATCAAGGCGATCAAGAACCAGGTCGAGGAGACCACCTCGGACTTCGACAAGGAGAAGCTGCAGGAGCGGCTCGCCAAGCTCGCCGGCGGCGTCGCCGTGATCAAGGTGGGAGCTCCGACCGAAGTGGAGCAGAAAGAGAAGAAGCACCGCATCGAGGACGCGCTGAGCGCGACCAAGGCCGCGGTTGAGGAAGGCATCGTGGCGGGCGGCGGCACCGTGCTGCTGAACGCTCAGAAGAAGCTCGACGGCGCGCTCGGCCTCAAGGACGACCAGGCGACCGGTGTCAACATCGTGCGCAAGTCGCTCGAGGAACCGGTTCGTCAGATCTGCCTGAACGCCGGCAAGGAAGGCTCCGTCATCATCGAAGAGATCCGCAAGGGCAAGCCGGGCTTCGGCTACGACGCCCTCAACGACAAGTTCGTGAACATGTTCGAGGCGGGTATCGTCGACCCCGCCAAGGTGACTCGTTCGGCGCTTCAGAACGCCGCGTCGATCGCAGCGATGGTGCTCACCACCGAGGCGATGGTCACCGAGGTCCCCGAAGAGAAGCGGGGCGGCGGCGGCGGCATGGGCGGCATGTCCCCGGACATGATGTAGTCGATAAGGTCACTTCCCCGCTCGCGGGGAAGGTGGCGCGCAGCGCCGGATGGGGAGATCCCTCTAGGCCCTGCGACGCAAAGGAGAGGCTCCTCGCTTCGGCGAGGGGCCTTTTTCTTTTCCGGCCGGTTCATCGACCGGGATGATCCCGCCCAGGCCGGCCATCCGCCGCGCGGCGAACGTGACCGCGAACGGGAGCAGGATCATGAAGCTGGCGACGAAGACCGACAGCACATCCGGCAGCCGCTTCGGGTCACGCAGGCCGAGGTAGGTCAGGTAGCCGCCGCCGGCTGCCGTCAGCAGGACGATCAGGGTCGCGACTCCCAACGCATACCAGCGGTACTCGCGGTAGAGCGGGGGCGCGGTGCGGCTCGCCAGGCGCAGCAGCCACCAGGCGGTCAGGCCGTTGAGCACCAGGCCGGACAGCAGTGCGCAAGCCGCGATTCCGATCCGGAACTGGGTGAGATGGACCATGACGAACGCAGAGGCGTTCACGGCGAGGATGCCGACCGGCGTGATCACGCCAAGCAACAGGAGCACGGTTTCGCGCAAGCGCCTGGACCTGAGCATTCCCTTGGAAAAAGATAAGGCGCCGGGGGTACCGGCGCCTTGGTTGGGATTCTTTAGGAGGTTAGTGACCGCACCCGCAGGCCTTGGCCTCGCCGGCGTCGTCGCCGGTGTCGAACGAGGTGCCAGGAGCACGAGTGCACCGCGTTCGGGTTGTGAACCGTGAAGCCGGCGCCCATCAGGCTGTCGACGTAATCGATCTGCGAGCCCCGAATGTAAGGGGCGCTGAAGTCGTCGACGATCATCTGGACACCGTCTTGCTCGATCACGACGTCGTCCGGCCGGCGGTTGTCATCGAAAGCCATGCCGTACTGCATGCCCGAGCAGCCTCCACCGCTGACGAATATGCGGAGCGCCAGCTGCGGGTTGCCTTCCTTGGCGAGAAGTTCCTTGAGGTGAGCCTGAGCTTCGGGGGTGAGTGAGACGGCAGCTTCTTGTTCGATCACGCCCCGGATGTTACCACGACGGATAAGTCACTTCCCCACCTGTGGGGAAGGTGGCGCGCAGCGCGGGATGGGGAGATGGGGCAGAGGGATAAGTCACGTCCCCACTTGTGGGGAAGGTGGCGCGCAGCGCCGGATGGGGAGATGGGGCAGAGGGATAAGTCACTTCCCCACTGTGGGGAAGGTGGCGCGCAGCGCCGGACGGGGAGATGGGGCAGAGGGATAAGTCACTTCCCCACTTGTGGGGAAGGTGGCGCGCAGCGCCGGATGGGGAGATGGGGCAGAGGGATAAGTCACTTCCCCACTTGTGGGGAAGGTGGCGCACAGCGCCGGATGGGGAGATGGGGCAGAGGGATAAGTCACTTCCCCACTTGTGGGGAAGGTGGCGCGCAGCGCCGGATGGGGAGATGGGGCAGAGGCAAGGCGCTTACCCCCTTCCGAGCTTGAACCCTCGCTTGGTTTCCTTCTTCTCCGCCGTGGTCGAGGCCCCGGCGATCAGCTGGGCCAGCTGCTCCGCCCCGCGCGAGATCGCGCTCTTGGGATCTGTCAGGACCAGGATCTCGCCCTTGACCGCCGCCTCATCCGGTTTCGTCCCGTCGAAATCGATCTCAACCGCGAGCTCCTGCTTGAGCGTGCGGACGACGTCCTCTCGGCTCACGACTGACTTGGGGACCTTGTTGTTCAGCGCCAGGATGACCCGGCCCGGAACGATGTTGAGGACGTTGGTGAAGATGTTGAGCAGCTCGCCGACGTCCTTCAGGGACGAAAGCTCCGGCGTGACCAGCACGAGGACGCGCTGCGAATGGTCGAGAACGCTGATCACGATGTCCGTGAAGGCGACCCCAAGGTCGAACACGATGTAACGGAACGCGTTGACCAGGATCCCCATCGCCCGGTTCACCAGGTCGACCGTGATGAGGTCGGCCTGCTCGGCGCGCAGCACGCCAGGGAGCAGCATCATGCCGCCCGGGTGGTGGAGGATGGCGCCAAGCACAGCCTCCTCGAAGTTGGCGGGCGGCACCTGGCTGGCGGCCGCGAGGCAGCCGGTCGGGGTGAGATAGGAAATAAGCGCCGCGTGGTTATACGGCAGCGCGAGATCGACCAGGAGGACCTCGCCGGGGAACCGCTTGCCGAGGGCGGCCGCCAGGTTCACCGCCATCGTCGTCCGGCCGGAACCGCCCTTGGGCGAGTAAATCGCAACGGTCGTCGCCGCCTGCTCGGGGGCGACCATGCGCGCCCGGGCGATCAGGTTGGGAAGCGTGTCCTTGCGCTGCTCGACGAGCTTGGTCAGCTCGATGATCGCATCAGAGTCCGCCGGCAGCGTCTCGTAGAGCGTCTTGCGATCGAGGGTGAGCAGCTTGCAGTCCTCGAGCGCGCGGACGCTCGCGGTCCGCGTTTCTTCAGAGATCAAGGCCATCTCGCCGAAGAAGTCGTCGGGCCCCATCAGAGCGATGGTGATCGTGTGTCCTGGAGACTCCTCGACGAACACCTCGCAGCGACCCGATTCAACGACGAACATCGTGTCGCCAGGGTCACCCTGGTGGACGATCACGGAGCCCTTGGAGGCCGAGGCCGGGGCAAGCCGGCGGGCCAGGGCGTGGAGCACGTTGTCGGGCAACGTGAAGAAGATCGCCACCCGTTCCAGGATCTGGAACCGCTTCCGGAGCTCGTCCGGCGATCCGCCGCCTTGCCGATCCGTGTCGCTCACGCCGAACGAATTATAGGTATGGGGTTGCCGGGCCCCACCAAACGGGGCTCACTTCAGGCGGTTGGTAGACTTAGCCGCTGTCGGTCCCGTGGTGTAGCCTGGCCAAACACGCGGCCCTGTCAAGGCCGAGAACGCCGGTTCGAATCCGGTCGGGACCGCCATCTGACCCCTGCGACAGCATCGCGGGGCTGCTGGAGAGGTGGCCGAGTCCGGTTGAAGGCGACGGTCTCGAAAACCGTTATAGGTGCAAGCCTATCGTGAGTTCAAATCTCACCCTCTCCGCCAACGCTTTTTGGAGAGGCCTTCGAGCGGTAGCCTGTATTCGAAACCTGGTCTTGGGACCGGGTTTTCGTGTTTTCAGGACCCGCGCTGCCGGGCTCCAAGGAGGGTGTAAGCCTGTGGAAAAGACCCTGGAAAAACCGTCAAAACCGTTGGGTTTTTCGAAAACCGTTGCCACGTCCTATCAGGCGCCAGAGACCCCGCCGGAGCACCGCTCCAAGCGCCGGCGCGGCGCGCAGCTCGGTCGTCCGACCAGCCGCCTGCTCCGGCGCATCGATGCGGACGATGACGATCTGACGGCTGTGGACGCCACTCGAGGCAGTTCGCGGCGCGCTACGGCTCCGCCGATCGCGAGTCTGGTCCGCGAGTGGCTGGCTGAGCTCAAGGTCATGGGCCGCAGCGAACAAACCATCAAGTGGTACCGGCAGAAGATGGAGTTTTACTTGGAGCACGAAGGTGGCCCAGCTACCTTGGACGGCCTAACGTCAGGTGAGGTCAAGCGGCTGCTCGGCAACCTGATCGACCGGCATCTGGCCCCCAACACGATCCATGGCTTCTTCGAGGTCGTGCGCGCGTTCGCCAACTGGGCACTCCGCGAAGGCTTTCCAGTCGACCCGGCCGTCGTCCGGATGCGGCCGCCCAAGGTGCCGGAAACGGAGCTCGAAACCTACAACCCGACCCAGCAGGAGGTCATGCTCGCCGCCGCGGCGCCCGGTTGGCCAAGCCTTGCCGTGCAGATCCTGCTTGGCACCGGCATGCGCGTTGGCGAGCTGGCGGCTCTAACAGTCGAGGACTACGAGAGCGACGGCGACGTCGGCTTCTTAAAGGTCCGCAAAGGCAAGGGAGCCAAGTTTCGTCGCGTCCCGGCTGCGACGAGAAGTCGATCGCTACGTGAATCGCCATCGGGTCCAGGCCGAGACCAACGGCCTGCTGGTCAGGGCCGACGGCCAACCGGTCCGGATGGTGACCGTCGGCTATCTACTGAAGCGGATCAAGCTGCGGGTTGGTTTCAAAGTCCACGCCCACAAGTTCCGCCATACCTTCGCCACCGAGTACTTAAGGAGTGGGGGAGACATCGAGCGCCTCCGCCGGATCCTTGGCCATTCCAGCTATGTGATGGTGATGCGCTACCTCCACCTGGACAAGGGCGATCTGGGCAAGGACTTTGATCTCCGATCTCCGTTTTGAACTAATTAGGAGCTCAAGCAAGCAGTTCCGGAAACGTAAACCAGCAACGAGTTCCCTCGTGGGAGCGGAGGGCTTCCTTCCGCACCCAGATTCGCGTCAGTTACGTGCTGATCCTATGAACTATTGAGAGTTACCTCTCAACATCGTCAGGAACGAGGTGCGACCATTCCTTCATGAGCCTTTCTGTCATTGGTTTCCTGGGGACAGGAGGGTTAATCGCTCGTTCTTTCGGCCGAAAACCTCGAACAACCTTCTCGTTCGGCTCATAGACCTCAACGGAATGAGGTTTGGTGTCTCCCTCGTTCGCTGAAAAGAAAACTAGCCGCGGCTTGTGTGGTGCGTATAAGAAGACCTTCGACCGTTGGCGGCGCGCCGCCGTTCGGGTTTCTTGGACCCATCGTTGTGCCGAACCGTAGATCGACCACTCTGCGCCAGCGTAGCTTCGGAGGTTGATGTCAGAAATGACGGCGTCGTTGGCATCGGCGTGCGTGAATCCCGGTCTGCCCCGTCGGAGTAGGAGGCACGTGGTCCGGGAGATCGGAAATATGACCTCGGAGGTTGGGGAAATCCAACCGACTCCTCGGTCGGCGGGTACGAAAGGATCGAACATGCAAACAGGGTGGTCCGCCAGTACGAATTCCCCTCCGACTGCATGAAGGATCGTGAGTTTCGTTCGCGGCGCGATTTCGCCAACAATCTCCGTTGCACGAAACACGCCGAGAACCTCCTCGTCACTGGTCGCCTGAGGCCCAAGGCGACCCTCCTTTAGATCTTCGATCAACTCGTCGCGCAGCGCGCTTGCATCTTCGTCGCCGATGCCGCGCTCGTTCTTCAAATGCTCGATGAAGTCAGGGGTCGAAAACTCCAACTCGGCGACCGAGCGCTCAGCGTGCTCCATTAGCTCCGTATGCCACTGGCGGGATCGTGGCGTCCGGCGCTGCTGGAACACGGAGAACATCACAATCTGAGCCAGATCCGTCTCGTCTAGCTTCGCCCGGTTAATAGCCTTCGCTAGCGAGGGCTGGCATTGTCCTTCGATTGAGGCCAGGGCTCGTTCAGCGGCATCTTCCGGCATCCCGGGGGGAGGATTCTCAAGCCGATTGAATGGCCGATCACGGTCTCTTTGTCGACCGAATTCATGGCTTGGCTGCCAGTCGACTTGTCCAGTCGGCAGATCAATGGGTTTTCGGCAGCTGGCTCCGAAGAAAACCACTTGAGCAAGAACTTCGGGATGGTGTGATGACGCTTGGAAAACTTGGCCATTCGGGTCTCCCTCACCGCGTGTTTCAACGCATGGCATTGGGGCAGAACGATTGTACGCGTCACAACTGATGTGCGGCCTAGACTTATGAAGCCGTGCAGGGCGACATCGTTAGGTACATGTACCGGTCAGGCTGGTCTTTCAGTCGGTAGAGGCAGTCAGGCCGGAATTGCCACGCTGGGAAAGGCTGTTGCGGAGTTGGGGCGTCACTACGATTCCTCCCCTTCCGTCGCGGTCGTGGTCGAGCGCCGACTCATAGGCTCACAACCTACTGAACCTCCAGATGCGGCAGGCGTCGAAGGATAGGGACAAGTCTTTCGAGCATCACCTGCGTAACCTCACGGGAGTGCGCCCCTACAAGCCCTGACGGGCGTGGCTGACTTGAAGGTTTGGTGGAAGTCGGTCGGCCGCCTTTCGATCAGCTTGAGCGACACCAAACTCCTGACACAGCGAATGCCTTGCGGCTAATGCGGTGCGTACGAAACTTCCCGGCGTTGTGGGGCCAGCGAGTCGTATAGGCTTTTCGCGCATTGAGGTTATAGCAAGACGTCTCGGGTGACATGCAGACGGTGGGCGATGCTTGTCTGCCCCCTCCACAATGAGGTGACAAACGGCTCCACCCGGGGGTGACAAACGACGCCTTTGGCGTAACAAGATAAGAGCCGCCGCCGGCGGCTTTGAAAGGTAAGATGTTCCCGTGGGCACTTGGCTCGACGGGCGAACAGCGCGCATCCGGTGGCCGGTGCGATTCTTCTATGTGATGCTCGAAAGACGCGCTTGGCTCGCCTATGTGCCGGCCGCCGCGGCATTCTTCATCGCCTGGTGGGAAAACGGCCGGTTGTTATGGCTCTTAGCATTAAATGGACCGGATTGGCTCGACCTGGTTCGGGTTGGCGTACCTATCGCACAGGTATTGACCGCGCTTGTGCTAGGTGGCCTCCTTGCTGTGGCGGGAATTCGCGTGGGCTGGGAGGAAAGGGCTCGTCCGCAGAGCCAGTAGTTCTCTGATACAACGGCCGATTCGGCAGCGATTGACTTTCAAGAACGGCCCTAGCGAGTCAGTTGTAGTTGTCACAGCGGCGCAGAGTTTGACAGCCATGTTGACAGCCATTTGCGCGAACCTCGGCGATTTTCGGCGCTTCAGCGCGGACGAACTTTCAGGATTTCGAATTCCGATGTCATATGGCGGCACGCAGCGACGGCGCTTCGCGGCCACTGAGGGATCGCAGCGCCACAGTTGCTGTTCAACCAGGTGTTCGCCACCGAATTCACGAAGGCGCCGGACGCGGCGGCCGTGCGCGCTCCACTGATTACAGCCGCAACGCGGACAGCCATCTCAGGCTGCGGTGGTACGCTCCGGGTGGTTCTTTTACCAGGCATTCGGAGTGAGCCGGCAAGCCAGCTCAGGAGGCTTTTCCTTGCCTCGAGTCTAGTCCCGGATGCTCAGCTCACGACGGACCCTTGGTCTCGCCATTCGGCCGATCGTACCTGCCGGTGACTGTTGGTTCTGCCCTGGCGCTTTGCTCAGCTCACCGCCAACCTTGCCGCAACTGCAAGGTCGGGGCTACGTGCAGACCGTTTAGCTGATAACGAGACTTGATCGCAACCTGCCCGCCCTAGTGACACGGCCGCAGATTCTATTGCCAATTTGGAATAACACACCACTTGACAGGCCGCCTGTTGTGACTTAATTTCCCAATGAGGCGCTGCTGCTGGCGCCGTTATGCTGGGGGGAGAAAGGGCCATGGCTAGGTCACCGTTCGCGCGCGCCATGGCGGCGGCCATGGACTCCGGGCGCCACTTCAAGGCGTCGAGCTAAACGACCACAAACGTGCTTGTACCAGACGTCCGCCCTGAAAAGCTGACGCCTCTCGAGCGGCACACCCTGGAACTCTTCTCTAGTGGCATGGGCCGAGCGGAGATCGCCAAACGGCTCAATCGGTCTCCGAAAACAATTAGCAACACCCTGACGGTCGCCAAGGAGAAGTTGCGGGCGATGTCATTGGCTCAAGCTGCAGCTCTGTTTGTGGAGGCCTCGCTACTGATCCAAACGCCGAACGGCTAGGCCGCAAGACAACCAACAGCGGCATGTGTAGGTATTGGTCTGTTAAGAGGCGGACGCGGTGGTGGCGACGTGGAAAGCAGCAACAAATGGCTGCGCGAATAGGCGTTGCGCTGGCCACGCTGACTGGCCTTAGTCCAAACGTCAGCAAATGTCAAGGGAAGGGTTCCCTGGAATTTGCATTAGCGAGCGACCAGTCTAGCGCGGACTCGGAGTCCTGTTCAGCCGACTGAATTGAGGAGAATGCTTATGAGAACCGGACGCTGGCTGATTACGCTTGGGGCGCCGCTTATGGTTGGCATGATGATGGCGCTGTCGGCGCCGGTTACAGCAGGCGCGAGCAACGGGAAAGCTGAACAATTGGCAGCCATCACGCCTGGCGCTTGGTCTCAGTGTGCCACTGGCAACAACCAGTCCCAGTATGGTGGCAACACGACCAGTAAGTGTTTCTCTACGCCTTACTATCAGAACCTTGACACTGGCTGGTGGTGGTGCTCACAAATCGGAACGTATTCTGGTGCCTGTGGCTTCGCTGCGGGCGGTTCCGGTTTTACGGTCGCCAGTGCTTGGTTTGACTATTACGGCAACTGGATTAAGAATACGTCGGACGTCATCGGGGGCGATGGGCGCAACTATTGCTGCGGGAACGCGACCGGGGGTAATTACCAGGACTACTACAAAGTTTTTGGGCCGTAGCACCTAAGAGTTCAGCTGAGCACGGATGCTCGTTTACGCCTACAACGAACTCACGCGGAGGCCAACGCGAAGCTTGGCCTCCGCCGCCGGCTTTATTGTCCCAACTGCCCTGTTGACTCTAATCGGCGCACTGAGTCTTGGGTTGGCGACTACGGAGTATCGCGCCACTCATCCTCTCGTTGCGATAGGTGCTCAGATTCTTTTGACAAGACCATTGTCTGGTCCGGACGCGGCTGTCGGGCCTCCGGATGCTGCAGAGCTTCAGAACGAGCAAGCCGTCGCCGACGAGGCTAATCACCTAAATCTCGCCAAGTTAGGATCGCCCGGAACACATTTCAGCGAGGACTTCTTTACACCGACAGCGACCGCGACGTTCTCAACCTCAATCGTGCCGGCGATCCAAAGGTTTGTCGGCGTTCGAGCCGTCGCCATGGGGCTGACCATAGGCGTCGAACACCGGGAGGGGACAGTTCCGGACATAGACGCAGTGTTCAAGGTGCCTCGTGAAGTTGTAGCTGCACCGACACCGACCGCAACTGAAGCACTCGACATTTTCAACTGCCTCGCACCCCTGCCAACCGCCCAGCGCACCGCAATTGCAATTTTTCAATGTTTGCCTGGGCGCCTGAAAAGCGTCCATGTTCCGGAGCGTGTTCTAAGTCAGTTGGTATCGCTACCTCCGCTCGATATTCGACAGACCCAGATCACCGTCGGTGGAGCCGACCCTGCGGGGACGGACATCGGGCTCATTACACCGCGCCAGTTGATCACCGGCACATGGTTCGGGTGTTGCCGTGACCAAGCCATCGTCGCACAAGGCTTTGCGCAGAAGTCTCACTTGACGGTGGGCTCGGCGGTGGCGATCGGCGGACAGTCATATGAGATATCCGGTTTGTATCAAGCCGTTCTCGGAGGAATGAACCCACAGGTCTACCTACCCCTCCCTGAGCTCCAGCGCTTGAGTAGCCGCTTGGAACGGATCAGCTATCTGCTGGTGAGCCTCGACTCGTCTTCGGATCTGGATGCGGTCGAGCACCAGATCGCCCAATCCTTTCCTTCGCTACAAATTACAGACCAACGGCAGGTGGCGGAAACCGTATCCGGATCGCTGGTGGCAACGGCAACCGTTGTTTCCCAGGCCCGCCTCTGGCTTGTGCTGCTGGCAGTCGTCGGTGGGGCTCTCAACCTAGCAGCGTTCGCTTACGTTTCGAACCGACGCCGGTATCGCGATTTTGCAATTCTGCGGGCCATCGGATGGGGGCGCCCTCGTCTAGTGTGGCAGGCAGTTCTCGAGACATGTCTACTAGGCGTCGTCGGGACTAGCATCGGCGCACTGTTGCCCTGGCCACTCGCTCCGCTGGTCAGCTCTGGGATACCTGCACTCAGTGCAGCAGATACACACGGGAACCTGATCACTGTCCGTGTTCCGCTCTCGCCAGATCCTGTGCATGCGTTGCTCGCCGCGATACTCCTCTTGGCTGTGGGAGCGCTTGTCGGTCTCGCCGCAGGCCTGAGCGCCGCCTCAATCGATCCCGGCCGGGGTCTGCGAGATGTTGAGTGAAACGCTGCATGCGCCTTTTCATGCACGACCCATTTATGGAGAGTCGGGATGTTGCTAGCGTTTGCCTTAGCTGAACTTGCTCGGCGCAAGCGACGAACCGCATCAGTTCTCGCCGTCTATATGCTGACTGTGGCGCCGCTGGCGTGTTTGCAATCGGTGAGTTCGCAGATTGGCGATAGCGTGCGGTTGGCCTTGAACCCCATTTCGCAAGTCGACCGCGACCTCTATGTATCGGCAACTGCCCCGACACCGTCTCGCGGTCAAGCGCCATCCGATTCTGCAACAGCTTTAGCTGAAGAGCAGCAGGCGTCAACATCAAATGCCGTTCTGGACATTGCCAACGCCGGTAAGCCGGGGCAACCTTTCACGCAGGATATTTTTCTCCCACCAACTATCCCTACTTCCGATCAAGACTCCAGGCTATATCTAGCCGCCATACCCGGCGTGGTTGACGTCACGCCGGCACTCACCGTAGTTGCCGTCAAGCGCACGGGAACCGTTCCGATGATTCTTGCGACCTACAAAGTTCCACCTGCCACGGTTGCGCTGCAGGCTCCAAATGGTGCTGACCAGGCCCTCGTCAGCCAGTGTCTCCAGAAATTCATCGCCTCGCTTCCTCGCCCTACGGGACCCCCGCCGAGCAAGGGGTCAAGCGGTCAGGCAGTCCCGATACCTTTCACATCGGCCTATTTCGATTGCCTGCCGCCGAGTATGCGGGAGGTTGCCATCGAACAACAGGTTATTCACCAGTTTCTTGATCCGCCTGAGACGGACTTCACCATATCTCGCTTCAGTATTTCCGGGATTGACATCGGAAAACCAGGCATCGGACTTCTCATGCCTGACGACATCGTGTCTGGTCACGTACTGCATAGCAACAATGAGGTCGTCCTAGAGGAGGCCTACGCCAGCCAATTGCATCTTGCAGTTGGATCGAGTTACCTCGTACGGGGAACGAGCTATCTGGTGGTCGGACTGGCTCGGCCGTCATTGACCGGCCTCGCAGCAGATGTCTACATGTCCCTATCGGAACTGCAGCGAATCTCAGATCACTCGGGTCGAGTCAATGTCTTCACGGTCCGAGTATCGAAGATACAGGACCTCGGGAGCGTAAGGGCGAGCATCCTCACGTCGATGCCCGGTTCTCAGGTTGAGTCGAGCTCGGATTTAGCTGGGCAGGTTCAAGGCTCGTTGGCGTCTGCTGCCGCGGCCACCCACAGTGCTGGATCCGTAATCCTCTTCCTTCTTCTCATTGCGATCGTGACGTTTGTGGTGGCGGCCACCTCCTCCGCTATGAGTAGGCGGCGCCGGGACTTCGCGATTCTTCGGACCATCGGTTGGACCGCACGGATGATTCTCTTGCAAGTGGCGATTGAGGAACTGTGCCTATGCGTGTTGGGTACGTGCGCGGGGCTAGCGCTCGGACTCGGGCTCATATTTCTGGTCGCGGGCCTGACGCCGCCTCTCAACTCGGCGGTCGTGCCATGCGGATTCGGAGAACAGCTTTGCCGGCCACTTCCGATGCAAACGCTCCACATCGCCGCAGCCCTTGACTGGTCCACTATCGCAATCGCCATAACTGGAGCCCTAGTGGGCATGATGGCCGCCATCACTCTGGCGGCAATACGGGTGAGTGTTTCGTCTCCAGTCGCCAGCTTGGGTCGGCCCTAATGGCGCTCTTTGACGTTCACGATCTGTCCCGCGTGTATCGCCGCGGGCGTGAGCGGTTGAATGCGGTCGATATTCCACAGCTGGTCTTGCGCCCGCGCGAGAGCGTCGCGATTGTGGGTCCGAGCGGCTCCGGCAAGACGACGCTCCTGCAACTCCTAGGGGGTCTCGATCGGCCGTCGACCGGTAGCATCCAATACGCGGGCCTCGATCTTGCGAGCCAGCCCGACAGGAGCTTGACGCGTCTCCGAGTTTCTGACTTCGGGTTCGTGTTCCAACAGTTCTGCTTGATCCCGACCTTGACTGCCCGGCAGCAAATAGAAACAGCGCTGTCGCCTTCTAGCCTCAATAAGTCGGACCGGTCGGACAGGGCGGCAGGCTTGTTGGAGGCGGTCGGATTGAGCGCGCGTGCGCGTCATCTTCCGGGTCAGCTATCTGGCGGGGAGCAGCAACGGATCGCCATCGCACGGGCCTTGGCCAATAGCCCAAAGGTTCTGTTGGCCGACGAACCGATAGGGAGCCTGGACGCGGACACCGGAGACGAGATCCTCAACCTATTGTTCGACTTCTCAAGACAGGATCGGGTGTTAATAGTGGTGACCCACAATCAGCGTGTCGCAAGGCGTGCTGATCGGATCATCGAGCTTCGCTCAGGCAGGATCGCCTTGGACTCCGCGGCATGACAGGGATTGCTTTCCCCCGTTCCGCAGCGCCGGGCGGCTCACGTGCAAGGAAGGCAGCCTCAACAACGATCCAGATCTTGCTTGCGATTTCGGTCGGCCTCGCTGTTATCAGGGTTTGCAACGTGGCAGTCGTCGCGGGGATTAGCATGGAGCCGACCCTGACTAGTGGAGATCATGTCGTCTTCTCGAGACTCGCCAGAGTCGAACGGGGCGATCTGATCGTATTTCGATCACCCGCCGACGGCGCCATTCTGGTCAAGAGAGTTATAGGCGTTCCTGGCGATCGACTACTCATTAGCGGGCTGGATGTATGGCTTAACGGCCACTATCTCTATGAGCATTATCGGGTTCTCTCAGCCTGGACGCCGGAACCAGCCGGAGTCACCGTGTCGATGAAGCAGAACCAGTATTTTGTGCTAGGCGACAATCGCGCACTCTCTAATGATTCGCGCGCATTCGGGCCCATTTCAGACCACCAAGTTCTTGGCAAGGTATGGCTGCACACGGCAGGCGAGCGGTTCAGCCTCGTAAGCCTGCCCATCTAGCCAAAACCTGAGGCTCCTCTCGTTCGTGTTACGTGTAGCCGATGACAGACACTGAGGCGATTGACGCGCTCCGCCGCGGAGACTCTGAAGGCATGGAGGCCCTGGTCGCCCGGTACCAGACTCGGGCTATGCGACTCGCATATCAAATCACCCGCGATCGAGCGATGGCCGAAGACCTCGTTGCTGATGCCTTTCTGGCGGTGTATAGCAACGTTGGTCGTCAGGACCCGTCTCGGCCGTTCGAGCCGTGGTTCCTACGCATCGTGGCCAACAGGGCAATTTCGTATGCCAGGAGAAGAGCTCGCTTTCAGCAGCTCGCACATCTGCTGCAAGGTAATGACCGGTCAGAGGCTCCAGACGAACTAGCTGAACGGCGAGACATCGGTCGTGAAGTAGCTGACGCATTGACACGTATTCCGCCGGCCGAGCGGGCCGCACTGTCCCTGAGATACGCCATGGACTTAGATGAGCGTTCAGTCGCGGAGATCATGCAAAAACCGATCGGGACCGTTAAGACACTGCTTCATCGGGGCAGGCACCGGCTTCAGAGGCAACTCCTTGCCGCAGGAGGGGGAATAGTTGCAATGAGCACAACGGGGGGAAAGCTATAAATGGAAGGTTCGTACGATCACCAGGAGGCTGCGATTCGCGCCTTAGTTCAGGTTGATAGCCTGGCAATCGACTCAACGGTCGATGTCAGTCATGCTGTGCGCGACAGAGTCGCGCGGTCGCTGACTAGACCTTGGCGGTATCGTTATGGCGTCGCCTTTGTCACGGCAATACTGGTTGCCATCACTGTTGGTGGCGTAACGGCCATCGCCGTCGGCAGTGCGAGTGGCCTCATCCAGATCCAATGGCTGCGGGTGCCGCTCCTCGGCCAAGGTAAGCCTTTGTCTGCCTCTGTCCAGAATCGCGAAGTAACCTCGTTGGCAGACGCCCAAACCAGAGTTGGTTTTCCAGTCGAGGTGATCAGCGGCATCGAGGCGCACCTGGATCGCGTTGAGTACCAGCCTCCACTCATGATGGAGGTGAACGGTCAGGTTGCGCCGCACAATACCGGTGCAGTTGTCCTGTACTACACCCTTGGACCAACGAGGTTGCAGGTGGTCGAACAACTGGACTCTGCGGGGCCAGGTCCGCTTCACGTGGTCCTGAAGTCCCCGCCACCATCGGCCGAAGACGCGTCAAGCATCGGAGTCGAGCCCGTCGCCGGAGCCGATCGTGTTGTGACGCGAAGTTCCAGGGGACAAATCGTCGCCTTGGAGTGGAAGACTTTAGCCAACGTGATTATCACAATCAATGTCGAGCCGCCGGTTGGCATTGATTCTTCGACTGCCGCGTCGCTCATTCTCCATCTCGGTTAGCTACTTGCGAGACTTTCCCGAGCACCCCACGGCTTCGGTCAATACAGATGATGTCCTCGTTGAATGGCCACTACGAGTGGCACGCCACGTGTTTTCTCGAGGAGCATGGCCCCTTCTAGCCATCGACGCTCTGCTTGCGCTTGTCACGTGGTGGCATGGCGGCGCAATGGGCTCGAGGCCGGTCTAAGTAGCATTCGCGATGCGCTAGTCGATCTCAAAACCCTCGAACACGGGCTCGATGGGCGAGATAGGCCAGATTTCGGTACCGTGAGCGCCCAGACTCCCTGAAAAGAGACGTAGGCGCTACCTGAGTTGCCGTAACTCGTCCCTCTTATTGCTTCCGGTTAGTCTCCAGGTCCCGTGCGGCACGGTGAAGCAGGGTATTGCCATCAATGCCTGGCGCTCTAAAGTCAACGTCAACGGCCTGGAACCACTACCACGGTTTCTAGACCGGTGCGTTCGCGGTCCGCGCGGGCCGTTTCGAATACAAATCGCTAACCGCAGTCTCGAAAACCGTTAGAGGTGCAAGCCTATCGTGAGTTCAAATCTCACCCTCTCCGCCACGCGCCCTCAGTAGCAGCCCATACTGGCGCGATGCGGTTGGATTGGAGCGTTGGCCACTACGAAACCACCGCTGGACAGCTCAACCCGGTGTCCCTGGCGGCGGTGGAGCGCGCTGGGATCTCGCCCGGGGATCGGGTTGTCGACGTCGGCTGCGGCACCGGCAACGCCGCGCTGTTGGCCGCGCTTCGAGGCGCACATGTAACTGGGGTTGACCCGGCAGCTCGGCTCCTTGAGGTTGCACGCGACCGAGCTGCGGAGAGCGGAGTCAGTGCCACTTTCGTTCAAGGCGACGCAGCCTCGATACCCGTGGAAACGGCCGGCGCGGACTTGGTGCTCTCGGTGTTCGGTGTGATCTTTGCTCCTGACGCGGCCGCCGCAGCGGCTGAGATGGCTCGAGTGACCGCGCCCGGAGGTAGCATCGTGCTGACCGCTTGGATCCCCGGGGGTGCGATCAACGACTGCGTCGGTGTCTTCCAGAAGGCAGTCGTGGTGGCGATCGGGTTGCCCCCCGGTCCACCTCCGTTCGCGTGGCACGACCAGAGTGCGCTTGCGAGTCTCTTTGGCGCACACGGTTTTTCCGTTACCGTCGAACCGGGCCAGCTTGCGATCACCGCGACCTCAGCCCGCGAGTACCTCGAGATCCAGGGCCGGGACCACCCGATGTCGGTCGCCGGCCGGGCGCTGCTCGAGTCGCGCGGCGAGGGCGAGGCAGTCGCGGAGCGGGCGCTTGGCATCCTGGAGGCGGCCAACGAGACTCCCGGCGCTTTCAAGGTGACAAGCCGCTACGTGACGGCCATCGCCAGGAGGAAGCAAGAAGTGCGATGACGGAGGGAGACAGCGGTGGCGCCCACGTCGCCGCTCGGGGGGAGGGCAGGAAACTGTTCATCGGGACATTGCAGGTATCGGCTAAGGAAAGCGGCGGCGCGGTTGAAGTAATCGTTTTGAACGGGGGGCCTGCGGGGGCTTCGGGGCCGCCGCCGCACGTCCATCATCACCGGGACGAGCTCTTTTACATCCTCAAGGGTCGATTCACGTTCGTCTTGGGAGCTCGCGAGTTCGAGGTAGGGCAGGGCGGGACGGTGTTCGTCCCGCGTGGAACACGTCACGGGTTCAAGGCTCAGCCCGATTCGGAGGCCCTACTGATCATCGCGCCCGCTGGTCTCGAAGGTTTCTTCGCGGAGCTTGGCGAAGGCCTCGCCGCCGGTAAATCGAACGAGGAGATTCGCGCCGCGCTTGCAGGGAAGTACGACTCAACCCCCTCCGACCTCTAAGACCGCGGTTCGAAGGTGTCTATGACACCCCGCCAACCTGGCTTCACGCGGACTACCATCGAATCGCTCCGATGAGTCGACCGGTCGCAAGAGCTGGCGTCACGGCGGCAATCCTCTGTGGTTTGACCGGCTTATGCCTCCTGGAGGTCCCGGCCTTCTTGCCCTCCTGGCACGTTGCATGGCTCGTCAAGCCGCTTATCGGTATAGAAGTCCGCCCGCTGCTGGCTGAGTATTTCGGCCTGGACTCGGAGACGGGTCTGGCTGTCGCAGTCGCAATCGGCGGCATCGGATTAGGCGCAACCGCCTTCTACCTAGATCATTGCGTGATAAGCCAACCGATGTGGGCGGTTGTTGGCGGTTGGGGACTCCTTCTCGGCGGATTGGTCACGGCGACGCTTCAGGAAGTCGTCAATGCCTCTCGCACGACCTTCGTGGATACCGACCACCTTTTGTGGCCTCTTGGAGTCGTACCAGTCGTCATCGGTGCAACCGTCATCCTCGTGAGTTGGTGGCGGGCGCCCGAGTTCTTTTCTCCACATCTGAGCCGCTGGACGGTGCTCGGGTTGGTCCCTGCCATCGCCATCATTGCCGTCGCGAAACAGACCGGCCTAGCCCAGACGGCGACACTCGCTCTGATCGCCGTGGTCGTCTTAGTGGCGCTGACGGCCGGGGAATGGCCTGCTGGCCGGTCGAGCGCTGAGTCAGTGGCGAGCCCGACCCGGCCTGACCTCGATCGCGTCTAGGGGATCAGCACATAGCGCGAGACGTTGAGAGGAGACAAATCTCTCCCTCTCCGCCATCGCCTTCGTGCAGTTGCGTCACGACAACCCGCGATTCCGATTCGTCAACGGATGTCGAGGGGTCAAACCGTCCTGTCGGCTGAGTCATGCGGCGCTTTGAGCCCCAACTGCGACCAGCTGACCAAACGGAATCCCAGCGGTAGCAGTGCCGCAGCCAGCACGACGACTGCGGCGCTCCCAGCTGCGATCGCCGCCCCCGCAAAGGCGGGATCACTCGGCGCGCTCGGACAGTCGAGGCAAGGCGGCCCGCTGGACAGTAGACCGGCCAGCCCTGCGACGACCACGCTCGCCACTACGGTCAGGGCCGACCTGATCACCAGCCACGTCCACCCGACCCGGCCAAGGCGGAGAAGGGTTCCCACCGCCAGTACGAGTGCGCCCACGATGACGGCGCCAGACCCCAGGTCGGCCATCAAATATGCGGAATCGGGCGCCTTCGAGAAGCACACGATCGCTTCCCCCGGCCAGGTCGTCTGGATGTCTCGTTCCGGGCAGCGGCAGGGCACGGTCACGATGGTCTTGCCGGCGCCGCAGTAGTCCCACTTGGAGCTCACGTCGGCGCGCAAAGCGCCGCCGTAGGCGGTTACGAGCCCGGCGGCAAGGACGACGGCGCCGAACAATCCCAGCCACCGCGTCCATCCGGACCTGCGAGCAGCGCCGTCCAGGTCCATGGCACATCGAGTCTATTCCGCGCTCTTCCTCGCCACGCGAATATCACCGACGAGTTCGAAGAGTGTCTACGATGCCCCGCCAGCACTTCCACCCTGGCCTGGCTCTTCATGCGGCGGTGATGGCGAATGCCGTCAAGACGGCCGCCGGCGGCCGCTGAACACACCTGGGTCAGGGGAGGTCGAAAACTGTTACGCCAAAGCTCTAGGGCGGCACTACGCCGAGGCGCAAATCTGACTCAGTTCGCATACCCAGCCATCCGCCTGAGGGCGTCCGGATCAAGAACCGTGACACTGCTTCGCCCCGTCTCCACAATGCCTTCGCGCTCGAGGTTGTGGAGCGCGCGCGCCACTACTTCCCGGACCGAACCCGTCGCGTCAGCCAGCGACTGATGAGTCACCATCACGTGAATTCCCGCGGCCAGGGGACCTGACAGGCTGGCCCGCTCCACGATGTCCCGCGCCACCCGTGCGCGCACCGTCGTGAACGTGCTTGCGGCGAGGACTTGAAACGAGTGCCGGAGCCCATGGGTCGCTTCGTCGAGCAGTGCTCGCGTGAACTCGGGCCTGCGTTCGATCAAATGATGGACGCGATCTGCCTGCAGGTGCCAGAGAATCGTCGCGGCAATGACCTGGATGCGGAGACCGGCAGTCGATTCATCCTGCAACGTTCCAATCACATTTCCAGGCCCGAGATAGCCAACCGTGACCTGACGCCCGTCGGCTGCCGGAAGGTAGTAGCGCAAGGCGCCGGAGACAATCAAAGCCAGACCGGCATGGGTGGGCGTTTCCACGACCAATCCAGTGGAGTAGGACGCCGCGCGCGACGACTGAACAAGCTCTTCGACGAGCTCGGACGACAGCCGGCCCAAGAATCCTCTCTGCGCAACCCCCGCGGGCAAGCGTTCGCGCGGCGCAGCACCGTGACGATGGACCTGGGACAAACGCTGCATCTGCATCGGCTAAAAGCTACAGGGAATCAGGCGGATCGTCTCGTTGGCGTCATCGCATCTCGGGCCGTTGGTCCGCTGGGTCCCTGGTTCGCACAAGAAGGAGGGGTTCAGGCTCGAGCGGCGGTAGCCTTCCCCTCATGGACGAGGACGACGGCGAGAATGGGGACTACGACCCGCAGCCGGACGCGTACTCGACTCTGTTCGACCCCTGGGCCGGAATCCGCGAACGCTTGATCAGCCGGCTCAACTGGTGGCAGAGGGCACTGCTGGTCCTGGGTGCTTTCGTCGTCGTGGTGGCGGTGTTCGCCCTGCTCACGTTGCTCAGGATCATTCAGTAGATGAGGCGACGGTACGCTCCGCGGACCGCATTTAAGATCGACGGGTTGCGATCCAAACGGCGACCCAGGGTGACTGGGCTCACGCCTGTCAGGCCGACCAAGCTTGCCGACGAGGACCTCGATTCAGAAATTCGCGGTTTGCTCGAGGACTACCGGGCCAAATTGGGACCGCACGGGTGGCAGATTCACGTCGACACGGTTGGAGCCCACTTGAGCTTTCAGTTCGATAATCGCTTGAGCGGTACTTCGACTGGCATGCAGTTTGAGCCCGGGCGACCACTCGCTCAAGTAGCGCAACAAATTGAAGAGGGCATTCATGGAGACCCCGAGTTTGCGCGCACACAGCAGGCTATTGCGCCTCGCCGGCAGCGACGCCTGATCGGTGCTCTGAGGTACGCCGCGACCTTGTATGGCTGGCCGACCAAGGTATACGAAGAGGTGATCGAGGTCCTTTTCCACTTGCATTCCATCTCGAAGGCCGAGTGGGAGTGGATGAAAGCGGTCGGGCCCCAGGCTTGGCCCGAGAGGATCGAACGCGACTTTCGAAAGTACCAGAGGGCCGAACGGCGCCGCAAGAAGTCGAAGCCTGACTAGGGTGAGCACAAAGACGCGTCAGCGAGACCCTGGCAGTCTTGGGCTGCGCAACGATCGAATCGTCGCGCGGGTGCGTGCGATCCCGGCTGGATTCGTCCGTACCTATGGCGACATCGACCCAGTCGCGCCCCGCTTCGTGGGACATGTGCTTGCGAACTACGTCGGGCTCCCATGGCATCGCGTCGTCCGCGCCGACGGGAGCCTCGCCAAAGGCAGACAGCAGCGCGCGTTGCTGGTTGCAGAGGGCGTTCCGATGCGCCGCGATCGCGTGGATTTACGCCGTGCTCGGCTGTCCTCGACCTTTGGACAGGCCCAATAGCTCCTTCCCTGGATGGGCCTGAGAAGATGCGTCGGCGCTTAAGGGCGGAGCTCTGACGCTCCGCCCTTAAGCCGTCTCATCAGCACACCGTGCCGACGGTCCATGGCGCGCCGTGTCCCTGGTTGGGCGCGCGGTCGGCCTCGGCCGTGTAGTAGAGACCGGTGCCGTTCACGGTGAGGGTCCCGTGGGTATCGGCCAGGGTGTTGGTCAGTGAAGCGCCCGCCGGTGGGTTGCCCACGCCGGCCAGCGGCACCTGCATCACCAACGTGCCCGCTGTTCCGCCCGCGTAGACGCCCGCGTTGGCGGTCCCGCTGATGGTGTTCACAGGGTTGAACCTGCCGCTGCTGAACGTTCCATCGCTGAACGACCAGACCGCCGCCGCGCCGGAGCCCGTGCTGGTCGCCTGCGCGTAGTACTCGATGCCGTTGTACGTCCAGTAGACGCTCCAGTAAGCGGACAGCATGTTGGCGGGCGGAGGCGGCGCCTCGAGGTTCTTGATCGCCAGCGTCACCTGGAGCGTAGTAGCGCTCGGGGAGGCGAACGATGCGTTGACGATGTCGAGGTTGTCCATGTTGGAGCCATCGCCGCCCGGATAGCTGTTGGGCGCGTCGCCCGCCGGATCGATGACCTGCGGACCGGGGCAGGTCGTGCCTCCGTTGTTGCCGGTGTCGACCGGCGGCGGCGGAACCGGGTTCGGTGTCGTGAGGTGCGTGGGTGCGGTCTTGCCGTCCACATCGAGCATCAGATTGGTGACGTCGGGCGTTCCCCATCCGGTGAGGTAGTCCCAACCGAGATGGGAGCAGTTGTAGGGGTTCGGACCGTTGCACGACACCGTCGTGTCGGTGGAAGTTCCACCGATGTCGAAGAAGTCGCGCGCGTACTTCGTGGAGTCGCCCGCGATGCGGTAAATGGTCGCATCAGCAAAGCCGTTGCCCTTGGAGTGCGCCGACGCGGCCTGGAGCCGCGTCCACATGCCGAGCCACAGCGGTGACGAAAGGCTCGTCCCGCCACCGGCGGAGTTATCGTTGCCGCTCATCGTCACGGTGTAGCCGTTGGAGATGACGTCCCCGGACTGCGCCGCAACATCGGGAATCCCTCGGCACAGGGGCGGCGGAAGCGGATAGGGATTGCCCTGCGAGTCGGTCGCGCAGTGGAACAGCAGAGGAGGCAACATGCTCTGCTGGTATGCGCCGGCCGCGATGAAATCGCTGGTGCCACCTCCGCCATGCGTCCAGCCATACTCGAGCGCGCGTGACGCGGGGGTCGTCGCGGTCGGGTCGTTGAAATAGAGGACCGTCCCACCCACAGCGGTGACGAAAGAGCTGACCGCCGGGTAGTTCATCATCGGCGTCGGCACCAGGGTGACGCCGTTCAGCACGAGCGAGATGACCGGGCATCCCGAGCCCGTGTCACCGGTCGAGGCGAACATCGTCCGGCCTTCCATGACGATCTTCCGCAGCACACGCTCATACAGCGCCTGGTTCGGGTTGCCGGCAATGAGCACGCCGGTGGGGCTGCCCGGGCTGCCGGACAGGCTGTTGGTCCCTGCCGCCTGCTCGCAACCGCCGAATGACGAGCTGCCCTGCAGCGGGCCGCTGCGGTCGGCGGCCCAAGCGTGGTACGCGGCCACGAGGTCGGCGTCGGTGCCGGCCTTCCCGAAGTAGAGGTGCTCGCCCACGACGTTCGGCGCCATTCCAGTCGAGGCCTGGGTGTCGATGTTCCACTCGCCCTCGCCGCCGCTGTCGCTGATCGCCGTCTCGGTGCCGTAGTACGAAATCGTCACCGGCACCGATGGCAGGCTGTACTCGCGCTCGAACGAGCGCAGATCGTTGATCGTGTTGTTGGTGGTGCCCCAGCCGAAGATCGCCATCTGCTGGCCTTCGCCTTTGTTGTTGGCCGGCTGGTCGTAGATCGACCAGAGACCTGGCGGCGTGGTGAGGTTCATGTCGGCCGACGGGCTGAGCGTCGAAGGCCGAGTCGCAACCGTCCCAGGCGTGGCGTGAGCCTGCGCGCTCAGGTGTGGGCCCTCGACGTTGTTGAGGCCGGTGATCGCGATGACTTCCAGCGCGGCGGGCACGGTCGGCGCGTTCACGTTGGCGTAGAACGCGCGGGCGTTGGAAACGAAGTTCTTGATTTGAACGCTGAGAAGGCTCTCGACCTGTGCGACCGAGCCCGTCGCGGTGATGTACTCGCTGCTGCCAGGGATGGTCTGGACCTGCAGGCCGGTCGAGCCGAGCCAGCTGACCGCGCTGTTGTAGCGATCGGCCGGCACACCGAATTGACTCTCGTAACCGGCCGGGTCGAGGTACTGACCGTAGAGCGGGCTCGCCGGGTCATATTCGCCGGCGAGATAAGCTGCCTCTGCGGCGGAGTTGGACCCCTGGAGGCCGACGCCGATTCCGATTCGCGCAGCCGGCGGGGCGTCGCCGATCGGAGTCAGGGTCGAAAGGCCCTGCAGCACGTTGCTCGTCAGCACGACGTTCCCGGTGTCCGCCAACCCGGGAGAAGCACCGATCGGGGCAACCATCGCGGCCAGGGCGAGCGCCCCAGCGGCCACGGGCACGAAGGCACGACGCATCAAGGAGTATCGCTTTCTCAAAACCACATCCCCCAATTCAGTCGCAGGCGGCCAGGCCTGTTGGTGAGCTAAGGAAATATCACTCTGGGCGCCGCATCGCATCCCTCAATTGCAGTAGGACTTAGCCTGATGTGCCGGGATCGAACCTTTCCCCGGCTCTGGCGCATTTGATGGGCAGCGTGGATGACTCAGGCGTCCTGACCCGAGCCCGGCAGGGCGACCGCCAGGCATTTGAACAGATCCTGCGGCCTCTAGTCCAGCCCGCGTACCGTCTCGCGCTCGCGATGCTGCACGAACGCGAGGCCGCTGAGGATGCGGTCCAGGAGATGGCGCTCAAGGCCTGGCGTCACCGCGCACGCATCCGGCCGGAGCTCGGCACCGCGCGGCCGTGGTTCCTCGCCATCGTCGCCAACGAGTGCCGGATGGCGCGGCGCGGACGCTGGTGGTCGGTGCTCCGGCTGGCGGAACCCGTGGATCGGGCGATGGGGGAGAAGGACATCGCGGGGGGCGTCGACCTGCGCCAGGCGCTCGACCGCCTGCCCGACCAGGACCGCCTGCTCCTACATCTCTATTTCGTGCTCGACCTGCCGGCCGTCGAGGTGGCGCAAGTCCTCGGCATCAGCGCCGGCGCCGTCAAATCCCGACTTCACCGCGTGACCAGGCGCCTGCGTCCCGGTCTCAACACCGTGGAGGTGATCCCATGAGCGAAGACCGTCTGGCGGTCGAGATTCGTGATGCGTTCGACAGCACCTACGAGGCAAGTCCGGGCCTCGACAACCGGGTGATCTCGGCGATTCCGTGGGAACGGACCCGTGACGCCGCCGGCTCGATGCCCCGGCTGGCCGGCCCTGTGGCCGTGGCGATTGCCGTGCTCGCGGTGGGGATTCTCCTGGCGCCAACCCTGCTGAGCAGGCTCAACATCCAGTTCCCTGGCGCGACCACCCCCGAGCCCCCGGCTTACTCGCTGGCCGCTGTGAATGGCGACTCCATATTCGTCGTCCAGCGGGGCGGCGTCGTTGCACCCAGCCAGCCGCCGGGCAACGTGTTGCTGCAATCGAGAGACGGAGGAAGGAGCTGGTCCGACCGTCTCCACTTCACGGGCGTCTATGACGGAATGCGGGTCTTTGGATCAGACGGGTTCATCTGGACGATCGACATGAGCATGCATGGCTGCGACGCCGCCGGGCGAAACTGCGCGCCACTGAGCCAGTCGATGACCACTTATCGCACCGTCGACGGCGGGTCGTCATGGGTAGCCCTTCCCGTGCCCGCCTTTCCTGTCCAGGACGCCTTTTTCCTCGACGGCAGCCACGGGTGGGCCGACACTGGCGGACCGATGACGGGGCTCGGAGCCGACGTCCTCTACCAGACGAGCGATGGCGGCACGTCGTGGTCTCGAGTCGGTGCTCTGCCTACCGCGTCGCCCATGGGTTACATCTTTGGCGTCGGCAACTACCGCGTCACATTCAGCCGCCAGAGTGATGGATCACTGTTGGGTTGGTATGTGGGCGCCACCCAGCTGTACACAACCACGGACGATGGCCGTTCGTGGCGAGCGCTGGCCCCGAGCGTGCCGGCGGCGGAGGCGGGCTGGACCAGCACGCCCAGCCAGCCGGCATTCAGTGGCAAAGAAGGCGTTCTGCCAATCGCGTATCACGACCCGCAAGGGCCCGACAACGCCACCGCCAACCACATCTACCTATACGTGTCGCACGACGGAGGCGCGACCTGGGGGGATCCGCGCTCTGCCCCCGCGGGCTTTGCCCCGGTCGGAGACGATCTTTCAATCTCGATCCTGGACTCTAAGCACATCTGGTTGACGAGCCAGTCGGAGAGCGGCGGCGACAACGTCCAGGCCGGCCCGGCCGTCGCCCGCTCATCAGACGGCGGCGTCACGTGGACGGTGACCAAGCCTGCGCCGCGAATCCTGCAGATGACCTTCGCTGACGCCACTCACGGCTACGCCCTCGACGTCACCGGCACATACAACGTCAACGGCATCCTGAGCACGTCGGACGGCGGGACGACCTGGCAACGCGTGACGGTGCCGATCTTTCCGGCCGGCTGAATCGCGGAGTACTGGGTGGGATCTCCCAATTCCCCCTTGACGGCTTAGACTCGACTCGGGGGTTACCTCGTAACCCAACTTCGCGGGGGTGTGATCGTATGAAGCTGACTCGACTCCTTGCTTGCGCGGCCGCGGCCGGGACCCTGCTGGTGGTGGGCGCATCCAGCGCCCTGGCCGCCACGACGGTCGTCGTGACGCCCACCAACCAGCAAGGCTGGAACACCGCGGACACGCGACCGGGGGGAACCGTGACGTTTGTTTCGGATCCCTCGTCACCGCTTCCGCCGGGTGCTCTGCAATTGACGACCGACCTGACCACGACCGCCAAGGCGCAGTACCTGCACGCCGCGAACACGCCGCTGTCGTCGGTCACCGAGGCGCGCTACGACACAAAGCAGGTAAGCGGGACGCCAGTTGCCGATCCCTCGTATCAGCTCGTGATGTGCTTGAGCGGGGGCACCTTCGCGGCCGGCACGTGCGGGTTCTCAACGTTGGTGTTCGAGCCTTACCAGAACCCTCTCATGGGCCCGGTCGTCCCGAACGCCTGGCAGCACTGGAACGTCGAATCTGGATTGTTCTGGTCAACCAGGACGGTCACCTGCTCAAACGGAACGGTCCTCGGAACTCCCGGCGGGCCGGCCACCTACACGATTGCGCAGATCAGCTCGACGTGCCCGAGCGCGGTTGTCATCGGGTTTGGAGTCAACATCGGCACCAACAACCCCGGTTACGTCGTGCGGACGGATGGGTTCGACTTCAACGGCACGACGTACGACTTCCAGCTCACCAACCCGCCGACTTCGAAAGATCAGTGCAAGGATGGCGGCTTCGTCAACGTGACCGATGACCAGGGCAACAGTTTCAGCAACCAGGGCCAGTGCGTGGCGTTCTTCGAACACCAGGGCTGACTCGATCTCAAATAGCGCGAAGGCCCCCGAGCGATCGGGGGCTTTTCTTTTGATCCCAGCCGTTCTAGCTTCAGACGCGATCCGGCACAATCGCCTCGAGCCATCGTGACGAAGCACCTCGAAAGTACCTGTGTCATCCGCGAGGCCACGGTGACGCCGGTCGCCTTTCCCGACCCACCTTTGCTCAACTGTGTCGGAGTCCATGAGCCGTGGGCCCTTCGGAGCATCGTTGAGCTCCACTGCGACGGCGGAGTGATTGGCCTGGGCGAGTCCTACGGTGACGCCGACTTTTTGCGATTGCTCGAGGCCGCGGCCGACGCCGTCGTGGGCGCCGACGTGTTCGATCTGAATGCGGTTCGTGCGCGTGTGGACGGAACAGTCGGCGATCGCGTGCGGCGCGATGCCCACGGCCTCACCGGCGATTCGTCCTCTCTCAAGACGCGGCTGTCGGCCTACTCCCCGTTTGAGGTCGCATGCCTCGACGCGCAGGGCCACGCCCTGGATCGCCCGGTGTGCGACCTGCTCGGGGGGGCTGCCCGGCGGGACGTGCCCTTTGCCGCCTACCTCTTCTATAAGTGGGAGCGGCATCCCGGCGGCGAGGTTGACGCCTGGGGTGCGGCACACGACCCGGATTCCATCGTCGCCCAGGCCCGAGAGATGATGGGCCGGTTCGGTTTCCAGTCGATCAAGCTCAAGGGCGGCGTCTTTCCGCCCAGCCAGGAGATCGAGGCGATCCGGGCGCTGCGCGAGGCGTTTCCCACGCACCCCTTGCGCCTCGACCCAAATGCCGCCTGGCAGGTGAGCACCGCGGTGGACGTCGCCGAGGCCCTCGACGGATTCCTCGAGTATCTGGAGGACCCCACCCCGGGACTCGCCGGGATGGCCGAGGTGGCCAGGCGGGCTCCGATGCCGCTCGCGACGAACATGTGCGTCGTCAGCTGGGAGGACATTCCCGAGGCCATCCGCCGTGGCGCGGTCAAGATCGTGCTGTCCGACCATCATTTCTGGGGCGGCCTGCGGCTCAGCCAGTCGCTGTCGGTGCTTTGCCAGACCTTTGGCCTTGGCATGTCCATGCACTCCAACACTCATCTCGGTATCAGCCTCGCCGCCATGGTTCATCTCGGCGCGGCCACCCCTTACATGACGTACGCGCTGGACACCCACTACCCCTGGCTGGACGAGGACGTGGTCGTGGGGGGGAAGCTGCCTTTCTCCGGCGGCGCCGTTTCCGTCCCGGAGGGCCCTGGCCTTGGCGTCGAGCTGGATCGAGGTGTGCTCGCGAAGATGCACCAGGCGTACCTCGATTGCGGCTTGGTGCGGCGCGACGACACCGGTTACATGCGTCAGATCGAGCCGAAGTTCGAGCCGAACACTGGGCGTTGGTGAAGCATTCGAATCCTCATGGCGCGCCGTCCGCTCGCGTGAAAGTTCCGCCCTGGAACTTGTCCGGAGGGCCGGGCTCGACGTCGCCGGCGAACGCCTCCGCATCGTCCTGCGGCTCATAGCCCAGCCTCCGACCCGGCTCTAGATCCCACCAGCCGCGCCGGTTCGCGGATGCGCCGTAGACAATCGCGAATCCCAGCTCGGCGGATGTGAGGCATGCGGTCACAAGGCGCACGAGGTCGCCTGGCGACAGCCACGTCGAGAGATGCCGCTCATCGATGGGACGGGGGAGGGCGGAACCGATCCGGATGCAGGCCACGCGCATCCCGTGCTTTTGGTGGTAGAGACTGCCCAGCGCCTCGCCGAACACCTTGCTTGCCCCGTAATAGCTGTCGGGGCGAACCGGGTCTTCGGGACCGATGCGGTCCTGGATCGGGTAATAGCCGGTTGCGTGGTTGGACGAGGCGAAGACGACTCTCCCGCAGCCCTCGAGGCGAGCCGCCTCGAACACCGCCCACGTGCCCCGGATGTTCGTGTGGAGGATCTTTTCAAAGCTTGATTCGACCGGAATCGCGGCCAGGTGAACGCACGCGTCGCAGCCCGAGATCGCCTTGCGCATCACGGCGAGGTCGGTGATATCGCCGGCGACAAGCTCCTCGCCAATTTCAGGCTGGATCGCGTTGATGTCGAGCAGCCGAATCTCGGCCGCGAGGCTGCCGCGCAGTCCTTCCCGGAGCGTGGTCCCGACAGTGCCCCCGGCGCCGGTGATCAGCAACCTCACGGCGCAATCATCCCAGCGCATGCGCGCGAGGCACACTTGAAGGGTGGTGTATATTCTATACACCATGCGTCGAAGGCAGATTTACCTCGATGACAAGCAGGTTGCCCAGCTCAAGGCAGCCGCGAAGACCTCGTCGCGATCGGTCTCGGAAATCATTAGGGACGCGATCGATGAGAAGCTTGCGCGTCCGACGAAGGGCGACGACTTCGAGGATGCCCTGGCGGCAGTGGCCGGTATCTGGGCCAAGCGAACCGATATCGGCTCGACCGACCAGTACCTGCGCAGATTGCGCACAGACCGGCGCGGATCTCCCGCCTCTTGATCCTCGACTCCGGCGTGATCATCGAGATTCTTCGCGGCAACTCCGCAACGATCGCGTGGCTCCGAGCCCAGCGAGCCAATCAAGTCGCGTTGTGCTACTCGCCGGTGAGCCGGGCTGAGATTCGCGCCGGTTCCCGCAAAGCCGAGCGGTCGACCATCTCGGCCCTGTTCGCAAGTCTTACCGCACTGCCAATCGAAGCGTCGACTGGAGAGATCGCCGGTGAACAGCTCGCCGAGTTCGGGCGGTCACATGGCGTTCAGATGGGCGACGCAGTCATCGCGGCGACTGCCATCGAGCGCGCGGACGACCTGGCGACCTTCAACGCGAAACACTTTCCCGGCGTCCAACGGATCGTCAAGCCAAAGCGTTGAACACGACCGGGTCAGGATTCGGTGAACATGCTCGAAAACTGCTCATCGTTCACGGCGGGAAAGGGGGTGACCCCCGTTTCGAAGAAGCACTCGCCGCCGAATGACAACCCGATTGCCTGGACGTGCTGGGTCGCCTCGATGAAGGCCTCGGGGAACAAGGCCGCGCGCTGGCCATTCCAATCCGACCAACCGGTCAGATCGCCCATGCTCACTGTGATGTGTCCGGTTTGGGTCCCCGTAAGGAGTTGCATATTCACGGGGTTCGACCACCAGTACTGGGTGTAGAAACCGGCCGGCGGAGTGCCGGTGCTCGGGCCAGACGCGGAGGGTGACCGGAAGAAGAACCGCACGGCCGCCGGGGTGTTGCCGGCGCAGTCACCGCCGCCGTGCTGAGTCATGAAGGTCGTGCCAGAACCATTCACGTTGATGTTGTCGCTCAGCGTCTTGCAGCCTGTCGGAAAGGCGGGACACAGGTTGCCGGTCACGCCGGCGTCCGTCGTCGTGAACAGCGCCGTGAAGACGCTGGGTCGGAAATTGAACTGCCAGGTGGCACCGCCGTCGGGTGTCGTCGCCGGCATCGAGTCTGGCGAGTTTCGCGGGGCGATCGCCCGATTCGATGGGTTGTAGTCGTAGACCGTCCACTCGCTGGTTTCGCTCGAGGTGGCGATTGCGGCCGTGTCCAACGTGCAGCTGAGTCCACCTACCCCTGCGTTGATGGCCTGAACATCCGCCACCAGATTCGTAAGTGTGAGCTGGTCGACTGTGGCGACCACGCTGTGGCCGTCGTTGCAGGAGAGCGTGATCTGGGCGGTGCTGAAGTCTGCTGAAGCGATTCCAGCACCTGCAATGGCCACACCAAGACTTCCGACAAGTGCGAGAACCAGTGTCTTCATTTCACACCCCCGAATGCTTTGCGCAGCGACTGCACTCCAATTGCCGGCTCAGGAAGACTTGCGTCCGTAAATCAACGCACGGCTCGCTTCGACTACTCGATGGGCCGCGACCTGCGGTCGCAGGCCTATTGGGGCCGCAGCAGCCGGCTGAACACGACCAGGCGCTGGTTATAGGTGCGCGTGCTCCGCGAGTACTGCCCGTAGCACGTGATCAGCACCAGCCGCTGCTCGGCGGTCGGGCCGAAGACTTGCAGCTGTGTGGCATCGCTCAGATCCATCGGAGCGACCCGTGTGACCTGGTAGACGAGCTCGCCGCCGTTTGCATCCGAGACGTGAATCAGTTCACCCGGTCGCATCTTCTCCAGGTGGCTGAACAGGGCCTGAGTGCCGATGCCTCGGTGGCCGGCAATTACCGCTGAGCCGGCCTGGCCCGGGCGCGCGCTGCTCGACAACCACGTGGATGTCCAGAGGTCAGCCGGCACGCCCATCGAACCATCCGGCATCAGACCCACGGCCGCCACTGTTGCGTCGACTCCGATCGACGGAATCCGCAGCCGGTAGGGTGTGATGGAACCGCTCGCGGCGTGGAACGTCGCCACGACTGGGACCACGGTCGTGCCCCGAGCCACGTTCGCCCGACCGACAAGCGCTGCGCGCGCGCCCACCTCATCCGCGCTGACGACCGGCCCCGTAGCTGTGGCTGCACTCTGGACAGGTACGAACTGGCCGATCGCGAGCGCACACACAACCACGCCGATCAAAACGGGAGTCGCTCCGAATCCCGGCCGCCTGCGGCGCTGCCGGAACCGAGCCCGCCTGCGCCCGCCGGCGATCGCCAAAGCCAATCCCGCGGCTCCAGCGAGCAAGCCCAACGCGATCGACCAGTCGCCAGCCGGCGTCGTAGGCGCGCTCGCTGCTGCTCCGTCACCCAAGAGTTGGACCCCTGACGTGTTCGGCAGCGAGGCCAGCGAGATGATGTTGGTCGGGTCGCTCGCGGTGTCGTTCGCTGCGTTGGTCTCGCCGCCACCGCTGACCGTTGCGACGTTGGTTAAGGCGGCCGGTGCGCTCGAAAGCACCGTCACCGTCACCCGGATCACCGGGTAAGAGGCGCCGGCGGCGAGTACGTCGGATCGCGTGCAAGACGCGGTCTGCCCCGACGGCGCGGGACAGGTCCACCCGGACCCCACCACCGCCGTGGGCGTCAGCCCCGCAGGCAGCACGTCCGTCACGGTCACAGTCCCCGTGGTCGGGCCGCCGCCAGAATTGTGCGCGGTCAGCGTGTAAGTGGCTGTGGTCGATCCTCTGACAAAGGGGTCCGTGTGAGTCTTGGCGATCGTCATGTCCGGGACGCCCACCGACACCCGCTCAGGTCCGCCACCGGGATAGGTCACCGCCGTGGTTCCGGCGATCGTGGTGCGGGCCGGGTCGAGATAGGTGGCCGTGGCGGGGTTGTTGTACGTGCCAGGAGCCACACTCGGCGCGATGTTGACCGTGAAGGTGATCACGACCGAGCCGGCACCGGGAATGGAGAAAGTTCCAAAAACTGGATTGGTGTCGCCGACGACCGGGTTGACGGTCGCGGTTCGCGTCGCGCCGCCGTTTAGGGCGATGCCGCCTGTGCTCGCATAGGTGAACCCGGACGGCAGCGCGTCGGACACGCTCACATTGGTCGCCGCCGCGGTGCCGGCGCCGTTGCCCAGCGTTATGGAATAGGTTGCGGTGGTTCCGCTCACCGTGTTGGTCACGTTGGGAGTGCTCGTGGACTTGGTGACCGCCACCACCGAAACGCACTCGGCTCCGGAAGAGGAACCCGGGATCCCTCCGGGCGTTGTGGCAAGAACGACGCCGGCACCACCATCTGACGACCCGTAGGGATCCGCGGCCGTTGTCGTTGTGCCGTGGGCGCCGCCTAGAACGCTGGTCGATGCGGGTGGGGTGGAGGTGACGATCACGCCGCCCGCGCCTCCGCCGCCAGGACCATGTCGCTCGCCCATCCCGACACGTGTCGCTGCCGCATTCGTGCCCACCCCGCCGTTGGCCATGATGGTCAAGCCGCCGACCGTTCCAGTGGTGGTGCTGACGACGACGCTGCCACCTGCGCCACCGCCACCGCCGCCGTCGTTGTCCGGCGTGACACCAATTCCACCGTTGGCGGTGACCGTGCCGGTCCCAGCCAGCGAGCCGGCGCGGATCATCGCTATTCCGCCGCCCGTTCCGCCCGACGATGCAGACAACGTCGAATTGTTCCGGCTTCCCGCGCCCCCACCGCCGCCAAGCACGACCCGGGCGGCGGAGGGCGTAAAGGCGGCGCCGCCCAAGCCGCCGACTGGCAGGTTGCTGCTCCAGCTGTTGCCGCCCATTCCGCCCTGCCCTCCGTTGGCGCCACCGCCTCCGCCGGAGTTCTGGTCGTTGATCGCCGGATCCGCGTCGGTGCCGCCGCCACCAGCGTTGCCCGGTGCGCCTCGCGCAGCATCACCCAGTGGATAGCCGTCCGCGCCGTTGTTGACCGCGGCGGCCGCGATCGGGTCATAAAGGAAGTGGGGGGTGCCCGCGATACCCTCGGCCTTGTAACCGTGCGCGCCGTTCAGGCTCGGTCTGGCGTAGTCCGCGGCAGTGTTGCCGTTGAGCGGCCCCGCCTGGGCGACACCAAGGCCGCCCTTGAATCCGAGCTGGTCGACGCTGATCGTCTGGCCGTTGAGGTTGAGCGCGCCAGCGACGTCGATCGCGAGGATTCCACCCGCGTGTGCAGCGCCGTTCCACGCCGTGGCGGTGAGCCCGGCGACGACCGTGGCGCTCGAGTACTGGGGCACCCGGATCACCTGGAACGTTCTGAAGCCATGAGTTGCCGTGACGGCCCCAGCGAAGTCATAGGAGTTGACGAGACCGCCGCCTCCTCCAGTCCCGGCGATGCTGACCGCGCCGGCCACGACCGCGCTCGTCGCCTTCACGTACTCGTACAACCCGGTTGAGCGAAGCGCGTTGGAACCACGCCCGGTGGCGCCGTCGCCGTAGGCGATCGAGTTGACTCCGTTGATGTCGGCGTCCTGCATCTGGATCACCAGGAGCAGGTCTCCTGCTGCGATGGGCGGCGATGCACCCGGAATGCGGGCACCGACCGAGATGGAGGTCGCCGTAGCCGCGGCGCCGGCCGTCGCCGGGTAGTAGGAGTTGACGACACCGGTCAACGCGGCGGCCGGCCCGTCGTTGCCCGGTGTGACGCACCCCCGTCCGGCGGCCAGAGCGAGCGCCGGTGGCTCGAGTACGAGCGCCGTCAGGGCCAGCAGCATGGCCGCCGCCCCGGCTGCGCCTGCTCTCAGTGTGGTGAGTGTGACCTTTGTCGCACGAATGGATGCCATGTTGGGCGCGATTCTAGGGCCGCGGACCGTCATAGACGCATGGCGGCTCGTACTCTCCGATCGTGAGCGCCCTCACCAGGTGGCTTCCGGCGTCTGGCCTGCTCGCGGCGATCGCGTTTGCGTTGACCGGTCTCATCTCGCCGCCGCCACCCGTCGCCGGCGCACCCGCGGCAGACGTCATCGCCTACTACGCAGGTCACCACGCGGGCCTTGAGCTCGAGAGCCTCGCCGACGGCATCGGCGCCACGCTGCTCGTCGTGTTCGCGGCGACGATCCATTCGCACATCAGATCGATGCCGTCGCTGACGGCGTTTGCCGCCGCAGCCATCGTCGCCGCCTGCGTCTTCGTGCAGGTGGCGGCTTTTCAGGCGCTGGCCTTCCGCCCCAACCCGGAACCGACGCGGGCCGCGCTTCTGAACGACCTGCAGAGCTTCACGTTCCAGGTCGCGACTTTCCCAACACTGTTATTTCTCGGCGCGGCCGCCGCCGCGATCATGAGCTCTCGATCTTTCCCCCGGTGGTTAGGACTGGCCGCCGTTGCCGCGGCAGTCCTGCAGGCCGTGTCCTGGATCTCCTTTTTCGCGCCTTCCGGAAACCTGGCGGCCGGCGGCCCGCCCGACGTGGTGTCATTTGCGGCACAGTTGGCGTGGCTCGTCGCCTGCTCGCTCGTGATGTTGGCAAGACGCGTTCCGGTGGAATCGCCGGCGCCCTGAAGACGATTGCAATGGACGTGACCACATTTAAGAAGGACGTAATCGACGCCGCTGCGCGGGAGAAAGAGGTCAAGCTGACTACCTTCGGACGGAAGACAGGCAAGCCATCGGAAGTCATCATCTGGATCGCGACCGATGGCGAACGTCTGTACATCCGCTCGGGCAAGGGCATGCGCCGGCAGTGGCCGCAAAACCTGGAGGCCCGCGGCGAAGGCGTGCTGCACCTCGGAAACATGGACGTAAAGGTCACGCCACGGCGAGTCACCGATCCGGCCGAAGCACGCGGGACCGCAACTTTCTACGCTCGCAAGTACGGCGATTTCGTCAAGGCTTCGAAGCCGGACGAGCCGCTCACGCCGGGCGAAGTGGCCAGCTTCGAGCTGCTCCCCTCCCAGTAATGAGTCGAGACCGCCGCGCGGTCTCCATCGCGTTCCTCGCGTTCGGCGCCGTTATGGGCAGTTGGGTCCCCCGGCTTCCCGCGCTCAAAGACCATCTTCACCTCTCTGACGGGCAGATCGGCTACGCGCTTGTTGCCCTAGCGGTGGGCGCAGTCATCGGCGCGGCCGTTGGGCGAGTCGTGCTCGGTCGCGGAGCCCGCGCGTGGGTGAGAGGAGGCACCGTCGCAATCGGCGTAGCCCTGCTCGGCCCGGGTCTCGCCCAGTCCTTCGCGCAGCTGTTCATCGCACTGGTTCTGCTCGGGATATGTGCCGGATTCATCGACATGCTCGAAAACGCGCAGGCCGCCGAGGTGGAGCGTACCGAAGGGCGCCCCCTGCTCAACGGCTTTCACGGTTTCTGGAGCCTCGGCGCTTTCCTCGGAGCGCTGCTTGCGGGCGGGGCCGCTTTCGCCGGCGTCCCACCACTGCCGCAGTTCGCGCTGGCCGCCGGCGCCGCCGTCGCAGGGTCGGCATTCTTCCTTCGCGACCTGCCGGATACTCGCTCCGGCGCCCCGCGGCTCGCGCCGGCCGGAGCCGGACGTTATTCGCTGACCGGGTTTGTGATCGCAGTCGCGGCGATCTCGTTCTGCGCCATCCTCGTCGAGGGCGGCGGGGCGGACTGGAGCGCGCTCTACCTCAGGGAGTTCAGCCACGCCGACCCCGGCATCGCGGCGGGAGGGTTCGCCGCGTTCGCGCTCGCCGCGACCCTGGTGCGATTTCGCGCCGACCTGCTCACGGCGCGGACGAGTCCTTCGGTCGTGGCGAGGCTTGGGGCTCTGGTCGCCGCCGTCGGACTCGCGCTCGCGATCGCCGTGCCCGCGCTGCCGAGCGCGATCGTAGGTTTCGCGCTGGTGGGAATCGGCACCGCGGCGCTGGTTCCGCTGGCGTTCAGCGCCGGCGCCAACCTCGGCGCAAGCGGCACTGCGCTGACGCTGGTCCTGGCGGTCGGTTATCTGGGGTCGATCGCGGGCCCGGCGATGATCGGTACCACCGCAGACCACGTCGGCCTACGGGTCGCGCTTGCCATCCCGTTGGTCGGAGCCCTCGTGGTCATCGCGCTGGCCGGCAGCCTGAACCGCGGGCCGGCCGAAAGCCGGCCGGCCTCCGCGGCTCGAAACGCCTAGTGGCTGCTGAGGCGCACGCAGGCGGCGTCGTACTGGGAGACGGTCGCCGTGCTGTTCGAGTGCGCGAGAGAAGCGGTGTTGGGGTTGCCCGCATACACGTTGCCCGCCTGGCCGCTCGTATTGAACGGTGAGCCGGGCGAGGAAGCCGAACCACCGGGAGTCACCGGGTTGGCCGTGCCGCAGGTGTTGTTGGGCGCTCCCGGCTGGCCCGTGGTCGGAGTTTGCAGGGTCCCTCCGGCCAGCGCGGTGGCCCCCGTCGCCACGGTCAAGGCGATCACGCAGAACGCAGTTGCCGTGAAATTCCTGATAAGTCTTGCCACTTGAACCTCCCGGTTGGTGAACGGGCCGCAGTCTTCACCTTTAGCTACCGGGGAGTGTTACGCCCGGGCCAAACCGCAGATGAAACGGATCACGGCTTCGATTCCCCGGTAGTAGTTGTCGATGACCAGCCGCTCGTTGGGCGAGTGGACCGCGGAATCGGACTGTGCGATGCCGCTGATGACCAGCGGGGCGCCGACCGCCTCCTGGAAGTCGATCGAAACCGGGATCGATCCGCCGACCCTGATCAACGAGGTCTCCTTGCCAAACGCCTCTTTATAGGCCGCGCGCATGGCCTGGGCTGCGGGGTGGTCAACACCGCACGTCACCGGCGGCGCGGCGCCGAGGAGGTCGACCTTGATCTCGACTCCGGGCGTCGTGAGCTCCTTGACCTGCTTCTCCAGGGCGGCGAGGATCGCCTTCCAATCCTGGTCCGGCACCAGTCGCAGGCTCACCTTGGCGGACGCGCGCGCGGGGATCACGGTTTTCTTGCCTTCGCCGGTGAAGCCGCCCACGATGCCGTTCGCATCCAGGGTGGGCCTGCTCCCGGTCCGCTCGAGCGCCAGGAACCCTTCCTCGCCTTCGAGCGCGCGCGCGCCGGACAGGCGCTTGACCGTCTCGGCGTACCTCGCGTCCTTCTTCTTCCAGCCGGCAAGCTCTTCGGGGCTGGGCCTGAGCACCGCGTCGTAGAAGCCGGGGATCGTGACGTGGCCGTGGCGGTCCTTCAGCTCGCCGACAATGCGGGCCAGGGTGTTGATCGGGTTGGGCGCGACACCGCCGTACACGCCCGAGTGCAGGTCGACCGCGGGGCCGCTGGCATGGAGCTCTACATAAAGGAGACCGCGCAGAGCGGTCGCGAGGGTCGGATGGCCGTCTTCATCCAGGCCGCTGTCCCAGATGAGGACCGCGTCGGTCTTGAGGCGCGACCCGTTGGCGCGGATGTAGCGCGGGAGTGATTCGCCGCTGATCTCCTCCTCGCCTTCGATGACAAAGCGCAGGTTGATCGGCGGCCCGCCCGCGGCGAAGAGGTGCTCGACCGCCCTCACGGTGGCCATGTGGTTGCCCTTGTTGTCTGCGGCGCCACGTGCGAAAAGCTTGCCGTCGCGAACCTCAGGTTCGAAAGGCGGTGACTTCCATTCGTCCATGGGGTCGGGTGGCTGAACGTCGTAGTGGCCGTAGATGGTGAGATGGGGCTGGCCGGGACGCCCATTCCAGTCGGCGATGACCACAGGCAGGCCCTTCTCCATCACGTCGATGATCTCGGTCTCGAAGCCGAGGCCCTTGAAGCGGTCGCGCAGCCAACGCGCGTTGCGCAGGCAGTCCTCGAGGCGCTCGGGCAGGGTGCTGACCGACGGGATCTTCAATTCCTCGACCAGGTCCGCAAGGTCAGCCTCACGACTTACGGCGGCGCGAGCCAGGGCGTCTTGTTCCACGCCTTGCGTCTTCATGCCTTTCCCCTCGCGCGCTTGATCTGCTCTGCGTGGTCGTGCGCGTGCGCGGCGTAGATCTTGAGCCAGTCTTCGGCCGAGTAAAGGCCACTCTCGGTGTGAGTTCCCACTTTGCGCCAATCCTCATCTGTCATCCGCTCGATCAGCTGCGCGCTCGTCTCGCGCGCCCACCGCATCGCCTCGAGCGACGGCTCGATAGGGCGGTCGGTGGTCAGCTTGCGGGCGAAAGTCGCCTCGTCGTAGCCGTGGATGACCGGTTCGTCCTCGGTCAGGAGGCGCCGGATCCGGATCGCCGACATCATCTCGCTGTCCGCGAGGTGGTGGGCAGTCTGCCGGGGCGTCCAGTCGCCGCTGGCTGAGCGATCGAGCTCGTCGTCGGTGATCCCCTTCAAGGCGTCCATCACCACGCGATGCCCATCGCGATACCGCTTTATCAGCTGCTCTCTTTCCTCAGCCTTCATCGAACCCTCCATGGGAGCCGTCCCAACCCGCTTGAGTACGAAATCATGGCATCGAGCCGCCATACGGCGCACCGCCCAAGATCGTGGCGCGACAGACTGAGGACCGATGAACAGGCGCACTCTGGCAATCCTCGCCGCGATCTTTGCCGCCGTCGTCTTGATCGTGATCGCCACCAACGCCGCCCTGTCCGTGCGCAACGCAGGCACCGCAGCGACCGACACCAGTCCGTCGCCCGATTTGTCTGTGCCCGCATCGCCGATACAGTCGCCATCGCCCTCATCCATAGCTAGCCCCCCTCCCGCTGACGCATGTCACGCCGCAGCGGTCACCTACTGCGCGCTGAATCCCGCCGTCACGCAGGCGACGATCGCAACGACCATCTGCGTCAGCGGCTGGACTGCCACCGTGCGCCCGCCCTCGTCCTACACCTCATCGCTCAAGGTCGAGCAGCTAGCTGCGTTTGGATACGCGGACCAGAATCCGCGCGACTACGAGGAGGACCACCGAGTCCCGCTGGAGCTCGGCGGAGCGCCGCGGGACACCTCGAACCTCAGCCCCGAACGGGGCGCGAGCCCAAATCCCAAGGACTCAGCAGAGAATTCCGCGCGCGCCGACGTGTGCGCCGGCCGCGTCACTCTGCAGCAGGAGCAAGTCGCGTTCGTGGCGAGCTGGCTTGCGCCGTACCCGGGCTATCGGCAGTGAAAATTTTCCCATTGGAGCCGGCAACAGGAATCGAACCCGTAACCTGCTGTTTACAAAACAGCTGCTCTGCCAATTGAGCTATGCCGGCGTCATCGGGAAGGGTAACGGAACCATTTATGAGGCGAGTGGCAGGCGGGTCTGAACTCGATACCGGCCTCAGAAGGAACGGCTTCGGAGTCTTCAGGGGACCGGAGGCAAGCGCCAACCGGGTACCAAGTAGGAGGCAATATGCCCCGAAACATCTGGTTATTTCAAAAACAATTGGTCACGGATTGGGCGATCTTGAATGGATACAATCGGTTAGTCGCGACGCCAAACCTTGCTCCTCAGCCAGCGCCGCGGCCAGCGCCAAAGCCGGTTGTTCTGCCCAAGCCTGATCCGGCCTTGATGGGTTGGACCGGCAAGGGCGTACCGAAGCCGGACATCAAGAAGAGCTAAAGCTGTTCGGCCTCTCTTGAGCGAGGGGTGCGCGGGGACAATTGGCCCGGTATCTCGAGCGAGGTGTTGGCCAGCGCTGCCAGTCGGTTAGGTTTCAGGCGGCACAACACGACCGGAGCTCGCGGGCAGAATGCTCCCTATGGAAACGGCCCTCGTGATCGCGGTCGACGCTCTTCCTCCAGAGATCGCCTCGCTTCGGCGACATCTCGATCCGTCCGCCGCCGCCGGGGTGCCGGACCACATCACGGTGCTCTACCCGTTCTTGCCGACGGAGCAGATCGACAACGGTCTCATCGACCGACTGGCCACTGTCATCGCCCAAGTCCCGGCTTTCGACTATCGGCTCGTGGACGTCCGATGGTTCGGCGACCTGGTGATGTGGCTGGCGCCGGACCCGATGAACCCTTTCGCCGCCTCACCCTGCTGGTGGAAGTCGCCTTCGGCACGCCTCCTTACGAGGGCGCCTACGACGGGGTCACGCCGCACCTGACAATCGCCCACCAGGCAGGCGTCCAGGCCATGAATGCTGCGGCCGCTGTCGCTGCGGCCCATCTCCCGATCATCGAACGAGCTGACGAGGTTCGATTGCTCCAGAAGTCCAGCGAAATATGGTCCGAGGTCCTCCGCTTGCCCTTGGGCTTGGCGGACCGCTCGGAGCTCGAACTGCGCCCTGGGCGCCGAGGCCAAGAGTGACTCGCCGTCGTGGAAGCCGAATATCCCGATGATCTTCGTTCCTGGCTTTCTGGTCAGCCGGGGGAGCAGCGCGCGCGCACGATAGCGACGCCTGGGCCCGTGAGATCGTCGCAGTAGGCGCTTCGGCCCGCCATCGCCATGGTCAACGCAAGGGTCGTGCCGCTGACGAGCGGGCCCGCGCCGGTCGCGAACGGACCGTCGGTCGCCTCGACCCGTAGGCCTTCGATGGCGGTCCGGCTGGCCACCGTGGAGTTCCGCCGGGCATAGAAGCGAGCGACCTCGGTGACCGTTCCCACCGAAGGCGTGCGGACCAGCCCGAGGGGACGGCGGATGTCCTGAGCGTGCACGACGATCTCGCCCAGGCAGGCGGATGTTGGCACGGGGGCCGACGTGGTGCCGGTGACGATGCGGCGAAAGCGTTCGAGGGTCTCGGCGGGTGTTGGGCCGCGATACTCGGCTAGACGCCGTTCGTTGTACAGGTCGAAATCGAACCGCGCTCCCAGGACGCTGGCAAACCAGCGCAGCGGGCCGACGCTCGCCCCTGCGGTGAGGTGGGCGACGACGTCCTCGACCGTCCACCGCTCGGATAGCGACGGATGCGCCCACTGCGCATCGTCGAAGGCCGCGAGGTCATCGGCGAGGGCGGCGCGTTCGGCGTGCACAAGCGGCCAGATGCTGCTCATGGACGTGTTTGCCGGGTCCAGGACTCGGGCGCAGCCGAGGCTTTCTGCGCGGGTCGGTGAGCTATCCGGATCAGGTCGGCCGTCGAGTCGCGTCCGTGGCGGCAAGGGCGGCTTCGATCTCGTCCAGGTGCTCACCGCGATGGTGGGCGCGAACAGGATTCAGTGGGCTGTTGTCGTCGATCTTCGCAACGAGCTCGGGGGACAGAGACGCGACGAGCTCGTCCGTCTCCTCGGCGATGCGCAAGGCGACCTCGGCCGCCTGGCGGGGAGGGATGGCATGGATCAGCGGGCGGGTGGAATCGTTGATCCAGTCCACGCTCTCCGGTTCGGAATCGGATGGCGTGAATGCCCCGTCCCGCTGCAGCTTTCCAGCGAGGAACAGCGCGCGGCCATCCCAGAATGCCATATGCCCCAGCACGCCGGCGACGGTCCAGAATTCGTTGACCATGGAGCCGAGTTCTTGATCGCTCAGCCTCGAAACCAGCGCCCTCAGGCGCTCGAGCTCGCGCGCATTCTCGGCTGCATAAGAGCGTTCCATGCCGCTTAGCCTCGCATAGTCAGGACGGAGCCGGCGTGTGAATCGCTGGTTCGACCCGAACGTCGTCGATGCTCTCCGCGAGACTCACGGATTGGGCAGGATCGATTCGCGTCGTCCAAAAGGGGATGTAGCCGGATCTCAGAGGCAGCCCACGTGATGGCGCTATCTCAGGCGATCACCAGTGCCGGTCAATCCGCGCGGCATCCGGGTTTGCCCGCTGCTTGCCGTATTCCCGGTAAGTGAGCCAAACCACCACGACGTCGAAGATGGTCAGCCCGAGAAGCCCGATGGAAAACGCAAACGTCATTCGGTAGACCTGGTAGACGATGAACACGACCAGGAAAACGATCATCCAGGGGTAGGCCCAGATCTTGTCCCTGAGCAGCGCCGCCACCAGCACGATCTTGACCACGCCATGCAGCAGCAGGTATGCGGCGCCGAACTGTAAGGACGATCCCGTCAGGCTGCCGGCGGCATGCAGCAAATGCGTGGCCAGAAAGTCGTGTGGATCCTCTGAGAGCTCGTGCTGAGTAAGAAACCTGCTCAGCTGGTCGATCGTCGTTGGGCTGACGACGAGTAAGAGGACGCCACCCACGACCTCGAGAACGCCGTCGAGGCCTTTGAGAATGATCCCGACGGCGAAGGCTCTGTCGAGCAGGTCTCCGCTCTTGAACCAGTTCATAGGAAGCCCCTCCACGATATCGTCCGGTAAGCAGGCGCGGCCGCGATCGCTGAGGCTTTGTTGCCAGGTCAGCTGGAAGGCAACGTTTGGCATCATCGGCATCTTCTGCCTGGCCGCGACATTCCCTCAACTGGTCGTGGTCGTGGTCGTGGCGATTTACCTCGGTCCGAAACTGCTCCCCTAGGCCTGCGGGCGCCGCTACACTCCGGCAGGTCGTTAGTCGAGTGGTGTGCCGGGAAGTCTGGTCGGCAGGAGGAGATCGGGTTGTTTCGGCGCGCATCTTCACGTCTGCCAGGCTGGCTGCCGCCATACCAGGTGGTCCTGGCGGTTTTCGGGATTGTGGTCGGGTTCACGCCGGGTCTTCCACATGTACGTCTCGGCTCGGACCTGATCCTCGCGTTGTTCGTCCCGGCTCTCGTGTTCGACGCGGCTCTCAACCTCGACCTCACCGCTCTACAGCAGGTGATCCGGCCGGTCGCGCTGCTCGCAACGGTTGGCGTCGTGATCTCGATCGGTGTGATCGGAGCCCTCATACACCTCGTCGTCGGACTCGCCTGGCCCGGTGCGTTGCTGCTGGGAGCAATTCTCAGCCCGACTGATCCGATCGCGGTGGTGGCGGTCATCCGCCGGAGCGCTGCCCCCATCCAGCTGGCAACCATCCTCGAGGGGGAGAGCCTCTTCAACGATGGCACAGGCGCGGCAGCGTTCATCGCGATCCTCGCCGCGACGAGCTCCGGGCATTTCTCCGTGTTGGACGCCGGCTTGCATTTTCTGGTGCTGACCGGCTTCGGGGCGCTGATCGGGTCGGTGGTTGGACTGGCGGGGGCGGCCATCGTGCGAAGGACGAGCTGGGCGCCGCTGGAGGTAACCCTCACGATCGTGGTGGCCTATGGCAGCTACGCGATCGCCGCCGCGCTGGGCGTTGCCGGCGTCATGAGCGTGGTCGCCGCCGGGGTCGCCATGGCTTCGGTCGGCAGATGGGGCCGCGACACCGAGCGGTCATGGGCACGGCTTGTCCTTCTGCTCAGCGTGGTCCTGTTCACTCTGATCGGAGTCGGACTACCCGCATACAACGTGCTCGGCGCGGCGCTCCCGATCCTGCTCGGGTTCGCCATCCTGGTCTTGTCGCGCGCGATACCCGTCTACCTGCTCGGGTTCGGCATCCCTGCGAGGTGGAGGCAGCTCATGTGGTGGGGAGGGGTCCGCGGCGCCATCTCGGTTGCTCTGGCCCTGGCGGCCACGGGCCAGCCGGGTGTCGACTCGTCGGTGCCGGTGATCGCGTACGGAATCGTCGTCCTCTCGCTGGTCTTCCAGGGAAGCCTGATCCGCCCAGCCCTTGGTCTGCTCCGTCTGAACGTGACTCCTGAAGCATGACTACAGCTCAAGGCTTCCTATTTTTCCTCCTCCTGCTGGGGATCCTGGCCGCCGTGCTTCGGCTCTTGTCTCAGCGCGCCCCTGTCATCCCGTACCAGGTGATCCTGGCCGCGGCCGGCGTCGTCCTGGGCCTCATCCCAGGCCTACCCCTGCCCAAGATCGGCCCGGAGCTCTTGTTGCTGGCCTTCGTCCCGGGTCTCGTCTTCGAGGCAGCGCTGTCGCTCGATCTACACGAGCTGGGCAAGCAGGCTCTTGCAATCGGGCTGCTCGCGACGGCCGGCGTGTTCATCGGCACGCTCCTCCTGGCCCTGATCGCGCACTACCTTTTTGGGTTGGACTGGACGGCTTCAGCCGTGCTGGCGGCGATCGTGGCCACCACGGATCCGGTGGCAGTGGTCAGCGTGCTGCGCCGCCTTCGGGTGCCGGCAGGGCTGACCGCGATTCTCGAGGGCGAGTCCCTCTTCAACGACGGCACCGGCGTTGCGGTCTTTGCGGCGGTGCTGGCGTCGATCGCCGGAGGCGCGTTTTCCGCGGGGGATGCCTCAATCCGCTTCCTTCTAATCACGGTCGGGGGCATCGCGGTCGGTCTGATCTCGGGCACGGCCGCTGTACTGCTGCTGCGCCGCGCGGATGAGGCTGAGCTCGAGATCTTGACGACGCTGGTGGCGGCCTACGGGTCGTACCTGTTTGCCGACATCCTGCACTTTTCAGGCGTAGTGGCGGTTGTGGTCGCGGGGCTGGAGGTTGCCCGATATGGGCACCGGTCGAGACCAATGAAAGGGACACAGCTGCTCGGCTTCTGGCGTCTGCTTGCCTTCGTGCTCAACGCCATCCTGTTCGTCCTTGTCGGTTCCCGATTGCCGACTTCCGAGGTCATCCGGCTTCTGCCACTGGCTGCCGGCCTGTACGCGGCGATGGTGCTCGTGCGTGCTGTTCCTGTGTTTGGGCTGCTGGCGATCAGCGATCCGCGAGCCATGGAGATCAAGTGGTCGTGGCGGGTCCTCACGTATTGGGGCGGCATGCGCGGCGCGCTTTCGGTCGCTCTGGCGCTCGTGGTCGCGGCAACACCCGGCATCGACCCGCGCGTTTCGACCGTCGCGTACGGAATGGTCGTCCTGTCGCTGCTGATCCAGGGGGGTCTCATGGGTCCATTGGCACATGCACTGGGTCTGTCTTCGACACGCCTGCCTTCCGCATCATCTGATCCGTGTGAAGGCGCACCCGATTTGATCACGGAAGAAACGTGACCGTGACCTATGCCCCGATCGCACCCACGATTCGGCCCACGAAGGCGGTGACCGCCATGGCCAATCCGCCTCCTACGCACACCCGTATGGCTGCGCGCATTATCGGCGCGCCGCCGGCACGGGCCCCCGCGATACCAAGCACCATTAACGCCAGGAGAGCGCTGATCACCACCGCAACAGTCCGGGCGTCTGTCGGGACGAGCAGGAAGGCGGCAATCGGCAAGACAGCTCCGGCCGTGAAGCTGAGCGCCGAGTAGAGGGCCGCCTGTACGGGACGAGCCTGGATCGCAGCCATGCCGAGCTCGTCACGGGCATGGGCGCCCAGCGCATCAGAGGCCGTGAGCGCTTCGGCAACCTTGCCGGCCAGGTCGACGGGGAGTCCGCGTTTGACGTAGATCGCGGCCAGCTCTTGTCTCTCGACTTCCGGATGCGCCTTGAGCTCGCCTCGCTCCTGGTCGAGGTCGGCGCGCTCAACATCTCGCTGCGAGCTGACCGACACGTATTCGCCGGCAGCCATGGCCATCGCGCCGGCGACCAGGGCGGCGATCGCCGCCGTGAGCACGAAACTGGTCGAGCCCCCGGCGGCGATCACACCGATCGCGACGCTGGCGACAGAGACGATTCCATCATTGGCGCCGAGCACGGCGGCTCGCAGCCATCCGGCCCGCTGCCCCCTGTGACGAACTCGGGTGGCCTTCTGGACGCTGGTGTGTGGCGAGCGCGACGCAATCAAGACGCCGGCCGCCTGCTGCGCAGTGGAGTTTGGATCGACGCAGCTCTGGGTTGACCGGGAGTCCGGAGCGCAACCCAGGCCAGGGCTGTGCTCGCTGCCAGGGCAACGCCGAAGATGACGATCAGCGGTATCGCGAGCGGCTGACCGTCGATCGCCATGAATATGGTCATGAGCAGAACGCTGGTCGAGAGCAGCGGCAGAAATACCAGGAAGGGAACTGCAACTTGCGCGCCTCCACGGTTGCCGCGGAGGAGTCGGAACCCGCCCAGCATGGCAGCGGGTATGACAAATCCGAGGTCAAGCACATAAACGGGATTCATCGGCCAACCGGCAGCTGCAAGCGCGGCCGGCAGGTGTCCGTTGATGGCGGATCCGGCGATCTCGCGCAGCCACGTCAGCGCAAAGAGGGCAGCGATGACGATCATGAAGCCGGCCGTCAGCCTCTTCTGGAGGTGTCCGGCGGTCAGCTGGTCCGCGTCGTGATCGTCGACGGCGGCGAAACCGGTGATGAAAGACCAGACCCCGAATCCCAGCACAGCGATGTAGAGCACTGTCGCTGCATTGAGCACGATTAGAAATGCATACGTCACGAAGCTGTACAGGAGGTACACAAGAGCGCCGATCGCGACCAAGCGGCCGCGGACCGATCCTCGGGCGGACCATGAAAGGCCCAATCCCAGGACCAGCGCCCCGATCAAATCGCCGATGTCGAAACCATGGGACTGGGCGATCACGGCCTGGGGATCGCGGTAAACGCCGGGAATGAAGCCGGCGAGAGCGGCAATCGCAGCGCCAGCGCCGGCCAGCAAGGCCAGCCGTTCCGAAACCGAGAGTGCACGGAGAGTTTTCATGCCTGATGCCATGGTTCCACTCGCTTCACCCCCGTCCCAGTGCCAGATGGCCCGCTGTGGCCAGGACCTGTAAAAGGAGCGGAACCAATGCAGGGTTAGGGAGATCCCCGTTGCGTGGGGCGCCGGCTTGCCTCCGAGGACCTCTGCATAGGTCCGGTAGCCCGCGCATCGCGGGTCCAATGACCCTGCCCCCAACTCCGAGGGGAGCCCAGACTCGGACACATGGTCCCGATCGTCATCGTTGCCGCGGTTGTGATTGCAGTTGCGTTCTTCGGTCTCTACCGCCCATGGCATCTCAAGTGGGGCGCTACGTCCGAAGACCTGGCGCGGAGCATGCCCGGCGATGGGATCGTCCGTCGCCCGAGCTTCAACGCCACGCGTGTCGTAACGGTCAACGCCCGACCTGAAGACATCTGGCCCTGGATCGTGCAGATCGGCTTCAGCCGCGCGGGCTGGTACTCATACGACCTGTTCGACAACCTGGGTCGCCACAGCTCTGAACGAATCGTGCCGGAGCTCCAGCACCTCGAAATCGGGGATCTCGTTCCGCTGGGCCCTGGGGAGGGCTCCGGGATGTTCGTGAAGGAGTTCGTCCTCAACCGGTGGATGCTTTGGTGGACTGGAAAGGATGGGCAGACGACCTGGGCGTGGGGGTTGTACCCGACTTCCAGTGGGGCCACTCGGTTGGTGACCCGCGTCCGTGCTCCTTTCTCGTGGCGTCAGCCAGTTTCGGCGGTCTGGATTTTGCTAGACGAGGTCGCCGACTTCCCGATGATGCGGAAGTGCCTGCTCGGCATCAAGCGTCGAGCCGAGGCGCAGGCTGCGGCGGACAGCATTCGGGCGCTCGGCGTGCCGTACCTGCCGGCCAGGACTCCGTGAGGTGGCGACGAGTGGCAGCCGGCTGGATCTCATCGGCTTTGACCCGATCCACCCCAGCCGGCGCCAATTTCTCAAAGCGATCGGCCTAGGTGGCGCCGCAGCCGGCTTAGGCGGCCTCGGGGCGGCGTCGTGGCGCGCGGCCGCACAGGGCGTGTTTGCGGCAGGCTCCGGACCCGCCTATGCGGCCTGGGACGAATGGGACCAGGGCAGCGGACCCATGACTCTGGTGCGAGCGGCCATCCTGTCGGCCAATCCTCACAACTCGCAGCCCTGGAGATTCCGAATCTCAACCTCTGCGATCGACATGTTCGTAGTCGCGGGCCGGAACATGGGCAACATGGACCCGTATCGGAGAGAACAGCACATCGGGCTCGGAGCATCGCTCGAGAATCTCCTGATTGCGGCCACGGCCAAGGGCTACGACCCCCGGCTGATAGTGCTGCCCGACGCCGGCGACGCGACGCTGGTCGCTCACGTGGACCTCAACCCAGGCACGGTGTCGAGTCTCGAGCTCTATCGAGCCATCCCCAAGCGGCACACCCACCGGGCCCCGTTTGACACCACCCGCACCTTGCCTCAGAGCACTCTTTCGGCACTCGACCAGGAGGTGGCTGATATCCGGGGAGCCGCGATCGTCTGGGTTACAAGCGCGATTGCGATGCGTCAGGTCGGTCAGTTGATCGTGGAGGCAGCTCAAGCGATTGCCGCCGACCGCGAACAGAGCGTCGACAGCTTTCGCTGGTGGCGTGACAGCTGGAGCGACATCCAGGATTACAAGGACGGCATGACGATCGACGCGGCCGGTCTGTCACCGCTGGTCACCGCCCTCGGCAAGATTCTCCCGCCACAATCCCGAGAGCAGAACGACCAGGCCTGGATCCAGCAGACCCGGGACAACAACGTGAAGACGGCGGCAGCTTTCGGAATCGTCGTCGTACGCGATGCCACCGACAACGCGCAGAGGATCGCCGGCGGTCGCCTCTACCAGCGCCTGCATCTTGCGGCGGTCAACCGTGGACTGGCCATGCAGCCCCTCAACCAGATTACGGAACGCATAGACCGTGAACAGTTGCTCGGGCTGAACCCGCGGTTCACCCATGCTGCGGCCGACCTGATGCCCGAAACCGGTTGGCAGCCACTGATGTCGTTCCGCGTGGGATTTCCCACCGTGACTGCGTTGCCGAGCCCACGACGCCGTGCGGAGGCAGTCCTGCTTTAGCTGGCTCGACCTCCCGCCCCCCGCTTGGCGCATCCTGAAGTGCGATATGAACGAAAACCTCAGCCTCGGCCGCATCTTTGGCATTCACGTCGGGCTGAACTGGAGCCTCCTGGTCGTTGCGGCTCTCATCGCCTGGAGCCTCGCGACCAGCCTTCTGCCGTCGTCCGCCCCCGGCCATTCCTCAGAGGCCTACTGGATCGCCGGTGCGGTGTCGGCATTCGTGTTCCTCGCGTCTCTCCTTGCGCACGAGCTCGCTCACTCTGTCGTCGCCACGCGCCGCGGCGTTCGGGTCGAGGGGATCACGCTCTGGCTCTTTGGCGGCGTGTCGCGATTCAGCAGCGAAACGAACTCGCCCGGCGCGCAGGCTCTGATCACCTTCGTCGGCCCCCTGACGAGCCTCGTGCTGGGCGCCGCGTTCTACATCGTTTCGATCGCGGCCGGCGGCGGCCGGGGCCTGTTTCCCGTCACCCTGTCGTGGCTGGGCTACATCAACATCACGCTCGGAGTGTTCAACCTGGTTCCCGCCTTCCCGCTCGACGGGGGTCGGCTCCTTCAGTCGCTGATCTGGCTGCGCACAGGTGATCGCTTGCGAGCCACCAGGATCGCCGCCCGCATCGGCATGGGTTTCGCTTACCTGCTGATTGCCTACGGCCTGGCAACATTCGTGTTCGCCGGCAGCCTGATCGGCGGGCTGTGGTCGGTCTTCCTCGGGTGGTTCCTGTTGAGCGCGGCCCGCTCCGAAGAAGCCGGCGGCCTGATCCGCCAGGCGCTCTCGGGGCTGACCGTCGCGAATGTGATGACGCCAAATCCCGAGCAGGCGCCTGACAACATCACCGTCGACGATGCCCTGCATGGTTACGTGCTGGCATCTCGCCACTCGACCTTCCCGACCCACGATGCAGAAGGTCGCCTGAGCGGCCTGCTGACCCTCACCGCGCTCAAGAACGTCGCGCCGGAAGCTCGTGCCACGACTCTCCTACGAGACGTCATGTGTCCGCTGGTCAGCGTGGCGACAGCCGGCCCGAACGACCCCGCCGCCAATCTGCTGGGCGCCTCCGCGGGATGCAGCGAAGGGCGCACTCTCGTCGTGATGGACGGCAAGCTGGTGGGGATTGTTTCCCCGAGCGATATCAACCGGCTTCTTCAGAGCTCGATGTCGGGCCGGTCCCAGATGCCGGCCAGTCGGGCGTAATCGAAAGTTGGTCCTGAAGCCGTTCGTAGATTTGCTGCCCGTGCCGCCGCGACACGTGGTCAAAATACCGACCCGGCTCACGATCCCTCTGCGCACCGTCGAGCATCGCTTCCACCGCGATCTTCCGCCTTCACGAGTCTGGGCCTATGACGGCCACATTCCAGGCCCAACCATCGAGGTCGATCGGGGAATTGAGGTGGAGGTGCGCTGGGAGAATCGTCTTTCGGGCCCGCTGCCGGTCGTCGTCACACGGGCGCCCGTCCACGCTGCGGACGGGATTCCAGTTCAGTGCGAGCCGGGCCGCAGCGGCGGCGCGGCCGATCCGCAGGCGGCCTCTCTCACCGGATACTCGGTGGCGCACCTACACGGGGCATTGACCCAGGCTACAAGCGACGGCTGGACCGAGAACTTGATCGCGCCGGGGCAATCGACGGTCGACACGTACCAGAACGATCAGCGTGGTGCGCTCCTCTGGTACCACGACCACGTCATGGGAATCACGCGGTTCGACCTCTATGCGGGCCTTGCCGGTCTGTGGATGGTGCGCGACGCTCGCGAACGTGAGCTGCAGCTGCCTGAAGGTCCGCCATACGAGCTGCCCCTCATGCTCGCGGATCGAAATTTTGACACCGCACCCGACGGCAGCCTTACCGGCCAGCTACTTCATAAAACCGATCCCGATGTGATGGAGTGTTTCAGCCCTTTCACCACAGTCAACGGCGTGATCTGGCCTCGAGTCGATGTCGAGCCCACGACGTACCGCTTCCGCGTCTTGAACGGATCGAACGCGAGGACCTACCGTCTCGTGCTGACTCGCGAAGGTCGACCCGACCACGACCGCATCAGCCAGATCGGCACGGACGGTGGGCTGCTGATCGCACCGGTCCCGCTCCCGGACCAGGGTCTTGTCCTGGCGTCGGCCGAGCGGGCCGACATCCTGATCGACTTCTCCGATCTCGCTGTTGGAACGGAGCTCACGCTGTGGAACAACGCGCCGTCCCCCTTCAACGGAACCTTCGCCGACCCGTACACAGCCGGCACTCCCGACCTGGCCGGCCTCCTCCCATATCCGGAAGTGCTGCAGTTTCGCGTGATCGACGGCGGCCGGGTTCCTCCTACGCCGCGACCGGTGCTCGCCACCGACTTCCAGCGGCCGGACCGCAAGCAGCTCGAGGGCTGCCTGGTGCGCGCCATCGCGCTTGTCGAGCAGGAGAGCAAACGGGAGGGAGAACCTTCGATGCTGACGATGCGGGAGCTGACTGAAAGCGCACCGACCGACCAATCAGAATTGACGCTGGTCGAACTTGGGGCTGGTCAGAGCGAACAGGTCAAGCGCTGGCGCACGGTAGCCACGCGATTCGAGGACAAGACCAATTTTTTCCCGGTGATGGGCCGCGCCGAGATCTGGCGCCTCATCAACCTGACTGGCGATACGCACCCGATCCATGTGCATCTCGATGCCTTTGAGATCATCAGCCGGCAACCAGCCGTTGTGGAACTACCGGAAGGCGGCATCACCGACACCGGCACCAGTGCGGCCGTGCGGATCGGCGAGACGGCCGGTGACGGGATCCCGCACGGCCTAGATGCGAACGAGCTCGGGCTCAAAGACACCGTTCGGGTCAACGCGAACGAGGTCGTCGATATCCTCGTGTGCTTCAGGACCTTCGCGGGCCGATACATGTACCACTGCCACATCCTCGAACACGAAGACCGCGACATGATGCGCCCGTTCGTTGTGATGCCGCCCGAGCTGATGCCCTTCATGTGACCATGAACTGGAAGGGGGAGAAATGAGAAATACGACGCTGCTGACGAGCGTCCTCTGGATCCTCGTGGTGGTTTATGCAGTTGCCACCTACTCGAACATGCTGTTCTCGCTCTCCATCCCAATCGGAGCGGTGCTCTTGGTGGCGGTGGTCTTCTCACTCCTTCATGGAGCGATGCGCTATCGCTGGACCGGCATCGCGGCGTTCATCGTCATCTGCCTGGTGGTCAGCAACATCCTGGAGAACACGAGCATCCTGACGGGGTTTCCCTTCGGCCACTATCACTACACCGATGCGCTCGGGCCAAAGCTCTTTCTCGTACCACTGCTCATAGGTCCGGCCTACTTTGCCAACGGCTACCTCGCCTGGGCGCTCTCGACGGTCCTGGTCGGAGATGTCCGCCGAGAGTCCACAGCGTTCACGACCATTGCGGTTCCTTTCATCGCTTCCTTTCTCATGGTCATGTGGGACCTGGGCTTTGATCCACAGGCGTCGACCATCCAGCGGTTCTGGATCTGGGAGCAAGGCGGCGGCTACTTCGGAGTACCGCTCACGAACTACCTGGGGTGGTTCTTCACCGTATTTGTGTTCCTCCAGCTGTTCGCTCTCTTCCTGCGCGTCCGCGGTACGGAGTCCCTGACGCTGGCGAGGCCCTATCACGCGCAGGCAGTCGTGATGTATGCAGTGGTCGGCCTGACGCCCGTGATTGGGTACCTGGCGGCGAGGACCAACACCGCGGTCACCGACGCGGCCGGCGCCGTCTGGCACACCGGGAGCATCACCGAGTCAATGGCCACGGTCACCATCTTCACCATGCTGTTCGCGGCCGCCCTGGCCGCCGTGGAGTTGCTCCAGGAGCCAACCGCAGTGTCCGACACATCGATAAATCGAACAGCCACGGCAGAGTCAGCTGTCTCTGCCGCGGCTGTCCATCCGGGTGTGGGGGACGGCTAGCGGGGTTACCCGATCTGCATCCCTGACGGCGCGACGACGAACCACGGAGCGCCGAACGCGTTGACGGCCTGACCTGCGGCGTCGCCCGCGGCCTTGTCCATGACGAAGCGGTAGAGAGGGTGGCCGGCGTATGTGACCTGCGTGGTTCCATCAGCGCGGGCGGTGGTGCCCAGCAATGAGCCGGTCACTCCGGATCCCGCCTGTGGGGCGCCGCTGGTGAGGACCGGTGGCCAGTATTGAACACAGGCGGCGCTGTTGCAGCTCGACGCGGTGCCCTTGTCGGCAAGGAATAGATAGACGGTCAATCCGTTGGAATCGACCAGCACCTGGCCCAGCTTCGTGCTCCCGGTGTTGATCGCCGCGCCCGTGGCGGCCGGCGTGGAGGGTGGGGGGCTGGGCACGGCGACAGGTGCCGCGCTCGGTGCGGGGCTCGATGAAGGGGCTCCGTAGGCGCTCGTAGCTCCGGTGGTGGGCGAGCACGCCGCCGCAATGAACGCGGCAGCGACGACGCCGCCCGTGAGAAAAAGTCGTGAATGCATGTGACTGCTCCTGAATTTGATTGGTGGTTGATTCGCAACCAACTACGAATCGCCGTTACAAGCCGATCCAGGTGGTCGTAACGCGAAGGCGTATTTGTCGGCTGGGCCGCGCAACCGAAGCGGCCGAGAGCTACCGCCAGGCACTGGCACTCGGCGGCTCGGACGCCGAACGTCGATTCTTGGCGAGGCGGCTCGCCGAGGTGGCCGGTTCGCACTGACGCTGTACTTTGGTGACGTGGGCATCCGCTCCACCGATAGGGAAACCGGCGACATCGTTGCCCGGATGCGATTGGGAAACGAGACGGCATTCGCGGCTGTTACCGAGCCCTATCGGCGACAGCTCCACCTGCACTGTTATCGAATGCTGGGGTCCTTCGACGAGGCGGAGGACCTGGTTCAGGAAACACTGCTTCGTGCGTGGAGGGGTCGAGCCGGCTTCGAGGGTCGCGCCGCGGTCCGCACCTGGCTCTACCGCATCGCGACCAACGCATGCTTCGACTTTCTAGAGAGCTCTTCTCACCGGCTCCAGTCGCTCGAAAGTCCACAGGCCGCCGAAGCGAACGCAGTCAGCTGGATCCAGCCGTATCCAGACCGGCTGCTCGACCAGATCGCGTCCAGTGACGCCGGGCCCGACGCCCTGGTCATCGCGAGGGAGACCATCGAGCTTGCGTACCTCGTCGCCATCCAGTACCTGCCGCCCAAACAGCGGGCGATCCTGATCTTGCGCGATGCTCTCGGCTGGTCGGCGAAGGAAACCGCCGGCCTGATCGACGAAAGCGTGGCCGCGGTGAACAGCGCTCTGCATCGCGCCCGGTCGTCGATGCGCAAGCGATTGCCGAGGCAGCGACTGGATTGGTCGACCGCGACGGCAGCGACTCTCGTAGAGAAGACCTTGCTCGACCGCTACATGGAGGCTACCGACCGGGCGGATGTCGCGGCGCTGACAGCCCTCCTGAGTGATGAAGCCCGCCTCACAATGCCTCCGTTCCCGACATGGTTTGAGGGCCGGCAGGACATCGCGGCCTCCTTCACGCTTGCGACCGATCCCAGCTCGCCAAGTTACCTGGGTCAGTTCCGCACCGTCGCAACGGCGGCTAACCGACAACCGGCGGTGGCGGCGTATGTGCGCCGGCCGGGCGACTCTGAGTTCCGGGCGCTCGGGCTCGACGTCCTCCGGCTCGAAGGCGAGCTGGTGGTCGAGATCACCAGATTTGTGCAGGCCCATATTCTCGCGCCGTTTGGTCTCCAGCCGGTTCTCTAGAAGCTGATTCCCTTTCCTCGACAGCGAAAGTGTCGAGGAAGAAGGACATCGAGACCGATCAGTTTCTTGCTCATTTCCGTCTAAGCACGAAACGGCATTGGTCACGGGAGGTTTGCGATGAGAACAGCAGTTTCGGCTGACGGCACCAGGATCGCGTTCGATCAGACCGGCGAGGGTCCACCGGTGATCCTTGTCGTGGGCGCCTTTAACGATCGATCGACCGGCGCGCCGCTCGCCAAAGTTCTCGAGTCCGAGTTCACCGTGTTCAACTACGACCGGCGGGGCCGGGGCGCCAGCGGAGATACCTCGCCTTATGCCGTCCAGCGCGAGGTCGAGGATCTCGACGCGCTCATTCGAGAGGCAGGTGGAGAGGCGTTGGTATTCGGTTATTCATCGGGCGGCAACCTCGCGCTCGAAGCGGCGGCATTTGGGCTCAACATCACGAAGCTGGCCGTATACGAAGCGCCGTTCATGGTCGGCGATGATGATGCGCGGCCGCCTAAGGATATGGCCGGACAACTCGCGAAGCTCGTCGCATCGGGCCGCCGTGGCGATGCGGTCGAGCTGTTCCAGACGAAGCTGGTCGGGATTCCGGAGCAGGTGGTGGCCCAATTGAGGCACGCGCCTTTTAGGCCGTCTCTGGAAGCTATGGCACATACCCTGGTCTACGACGCGACGCTCGTCGGTGACCTAACACTGCCCATGGGCAGGGTGCGGAGCATCAAGGCGCCGACCCTCGTGGTCTACGGCTGCGCCAGTCCGGCTTTCATGGGTAGTGGGGCAGAGGCGCTGGCGGAAGCGATCCCGAATGGAAAGGTCCGCGGTCTAGATGGGCAGACCCACGACATCGTACCGACGGTATTGGCTCCGGTCCTCCTGGAATTCTTCCGCGCTTGATGTCGAGGATGGGCCGCCAGGTCAGAACCTGCGCAGGATCGGAATCCGCGGGGCGACCACGTAATTGAGCTGGATGAGGACGATCAGCGTGATGCTCACCCAGGTCGAGAAGACGAGCGAGAGGGCGGCGGCGACGGCATAGAGCGATTGGGCGATCAGGATCCGGCCCCTCATCAACCGCACCAGCTCGCGCTCCTCACTGTCCTGAAACAGGTGAGCCCGAGACGCGTACTCCAGCCCCACGAAAAGTATCCCGCCGAGCAAAACGATGTTCAGCCAGTATTCGACCAGGGCAAGCTCGAGTGTCGGAAAGGCGGCAAGCAGGGCCGTCGAGAATGGAACCAGCGTCACGAAAAGCAGAAACGCGAGCTGGATCCAGACGTAGTGGCGGTCGCTGCGTGCCAGGTGGCCGATCTGCGTGCTCTGGCCGACCCAGAAAATGCCGAGCGTCATGAAGCTCATGACGTAGACGAGGGCGCTTGGACCGAGGGTCGCCAGGTAATTGAACAGGTCGCCGTTGGTCGTGGCGGCGCCCCTCAAGGGTTTGACGGCCAATCCCAGGACGAGGAGGGTCATGCCGACCGAGAAGATGCCGTCCGAGATGCCTGCCAGCCGGTCGATGCTCGTCCCGGCGAATTGGTTGAAGACTCGCCGCGGCCCGGGTGTTTGACCCATGCCGATAAGAATGCCAGTTACCCTGACGCTCATTGGCCACGTCATCGGTAAAGAGCGAAGGCAGGTGCTCGTGGGCTGACAGCTCACCGGCCATGCGCGACTATCACGACCACGAATGGGGCTTCCCTTCGCACGACGACCGGTACCTCTTCGAGATGCTGACCCTCGAAGGCGCCCAGGCGGGCCTATCCTGGGCCACCATCCTCAACCGCCGCGACGGATACCGGCATGCGTTCGCGGGTTTCGACCCGAAAAAAGTCGCGGCGTTCACCGACCACCGGCTCGAAAAGCTGCTCGAGGACCCCGGAATCATCCGCAACCGGCTCAAGGTCTACGGCACACGCTCCAACGCCAGGGCTTACATCCGTGTCCAGGCCGAATTCGGTTCGTTCGCGACGTACTTGTGGACTTGGGTCGATGGAATTCGTGTCGTGAATCACCCACGATCTCTTGCGGACCTGCATGCCACGACGGACCTGTCCGACCGTATCAGTAAGGACCTGAAGCGCCGAGGCTTCACGTTCGTCGGATCGACGATCGTCTACTCGCTCCTGCAGGCGGCCGGAGTCGTCGACGATCACATCGTCGGCTGCCCGGCAAAATTGAAATCAGCTCGCAAGAAACCGTAAGAAGGAGGGGGTTATGTCCGATTCACGAGCCGTCGCAATCGCCCGCGCACACCTGGAGGCCTGGACCAACCACGACCTCGACACGGTGCGAGGCAACCTGGCGGATGATGTCCAGTTCTTCAGCCCGGCCGCCACCCTCACCGGCATCGACGAGTACATGGACGCGCCAAGAGGCCTGACCCAATTCGCGAAACAGGTCGTGCCCGGCAGCTTGCGGGTGATCGCGACGATCGGCGATGACCGGAACGCGCTGATCATGTACGAGGTCAGCACAGAAGGGGGCCCAATCGGATCGAAGCTGTTTCCCTCTGCGCAGACTTGGTTGCTGGACGAGAGCGGGAAGATCAAGGTCGAGCGGATCGTCTCCTACATGGTTACTCGACCGTAACGTTCCCCAAGGAATGATCCCGACCCGCATGCGGTAGCTTCCATCGTGGTGGAGCGAGCCGGACGGTTGTCGCGTGGGCACGCCACCTGGCTGCTCTACGGCGTGTTCAGCTCGATGGCCTTCTTGCTCAACGGGCTGGGCGCCGTGCTGCCGCCCCTGCAGAAAGAGCTCCACGTCAGCCGCGGGCAGGTGGCGTTCTACCCGAGCCTTTTCGCCGTGGGCCTCGTCGTCGTGGGCCTTGTCGGAGGGCCGTTGGTGAACCGGATCGGTCGCGCAATCGCGGTGCGACTCGCCATCGCAGTGATGATGGCGGGCGGCTTCTTGATCGCCGCTCCCGCGCAGGTCGCGACTCTGTTCGGCGCGCTGCTGGTGGGTTTGGGCTCGGCGCTGCTGATCCAGCTTGTGCCGGCGATCCTCACCGCGGCCCAACCGCAGGCGCCGGCGGCTGCGATCGGCGAGGCAAACGGGCTCGCCAGCGCAGCTTCCGTGCTCGCGCCCCTGGCCGTTGCGGCCGCACTGGCGGCGGGTCTCGGTTGGCGCACCGGCTACCTGGCGGCGCCTTTGCTTGCGCTCGCGGCGCTCACTTTGCCCGCCTGGCGGCTCGCGATACCGGATGCCCCGACGCACCCTTCGGAGCCGCCAGGTGCTCCGGCGGCAATGCTCGGTCGCTGGCTTGATCTGCTGCTGGCGGTGAGCGTGGAGTTCTGCATGGTCTTCTGGGCCGCGTCCGCCTTCATCGCGTGGGATCGCGCCACCCTGAGCCAGGCGCCAGCCCTGGCTTCGCTGTTCCTGGTCGGCATGGCGACCGCTAGAGCACTCTCGGCCCGGATCATCGGCCGGGTACCCGACCAGCGGGCCCTGATCCTGGCCTGCGCCGCCGCGGCCCTGGCCGGCTTCGCGCTCTTCTGGGCCGCGCCCACGCTGACGCTCGCCGCGGCCGGGCTTCTGGTCACCGGCCTGGGGGTCGCCCTTCTTTACCCGACGACGGTGAGCCGCGTCATCGCGGCGTGGCCGCATGCACCTGATCGAGCTTCCGCTAGAGCAGCGCTTGGTTCAGGCCTTGCGATAGGAGTTGCCCCGTTCGTGCTGGCTCAGGCATCGGACCGGATCGGGCTGCGCGCGGCGTTCCTGATCGTCCCCGTCCTGCTCCTGGCGCTGGCTGTCCGCGCCGGGAGGGTCTATGCGTCCTCGCCGAGGTGACGGGCCAGCCAGGCATCCAGGTCCCTGCCGTCAATCCACGCCTGCCTGACTCGTTCCCGGGCCTTCGCGGTTGCGATCCACGGTTCGATCGCCCAGCGACGCCAGTAGATGAGGCGCTTGTGCTTGAGGAGCTCGCCGCGCGGGTGGTCCTGAGGGTGGGGCGATGGAACGCGCTTCAACTCCTGCCCTTCGACGCCGTAACCCTTGGAGCGCAGCGCGGAGACGATGGCAGCGATCTTCTCGCCAGAAGCCTTCGCCGCGACCGCGCCGCGATACGAGGCTAGCTGCGAGGGCTCCATCATGTAGCGGCCTCCACCGGCCACCAACCCGTCAGCATCCAGGGCGACGTACCCGCCTGCGCTCGTCGAGGCGTAGATGTTCGTCTTGTAAGGCGACTTGTCCGCTGAGAAGCGGATGTCGCGATTGGGCCGCGAAAGCCGGGCCGAGCCGAACTCGGATTCAAGGTCCGCGAGGAGCGCGACCATCGGCGCTTTGACGTCTTGCTCGTACTGCTTGCGATGGCTCTCGAAATAGGCTTTCGAGTTGTTCAGCTGGAGCCCGAGGAAGAATCCTTTGAAGTCACCCTTCCATCCGGCAAACGATCCTGCCATCCTCGCGAGTCTAGTCTCCGGAGCGGGACACTAGGCGCCGAACGGCTGGATGCTCGCGATCATTTGTTGAGCGACAGAAGCGATGACCGGACCATAGTCGTTCGAGTACGCCCACCAGCTGATCAGAAACACCGAACCCTCAGGTAGGACAAACGCCGCCGAGTGGACGTTCGCCGGCGACTCCGGACCCGCAAGCACGTAGTCGAAACCGATGGCCGGCCTACCGGCGATCTGGATGTCGGCGAGATTTGAAGTCGAATCCCAGAAGTGATTGGCGTCACCGCTGCTTACCTGGCCGATGTGCGACGCCACCCAGTCTCTGAGTGAGTTGCCGGTGTTGACCACAGTCGAAATCTCGACCTCACCGGCGGGGTATCCGGTCAGGTACTTGTCATCCACCGCACGAGCGTGGAACAGCCGGCCCGGGGTCAGCCCGTAAGTCTGCCAGCTGAAATTGGCGGGGCATCCGACGCTGAATCGAAAGGTGTCGCTCGTGAACGTCCTATCCGGCAGGTCCTCGCACTTCACCAGGATGGCCGCCGGCGGGGACAGGCTCACCGGCGGTTGGGAGGGGAAAGCGGTAGGTGCTGCGCTCACCGAAGCGCTGGATGAGGGCGACGCAGACCCCGTGGCGTTCGATTGCGCGCCGCCGGCGTCGCAAGCCGATGCCACCATAACGATGAACACGATCGCAAGCGCTTTTGACAAAGGCACCTTCACCACAATGCCGGAATGCCCCGCCTGGTTACGCCTGACGTTTCGCTAGACGCCGATGTCCTTTCTCGCGAAGCGCATTGTGCCGAGGACCAGCGCCACGGCTGCGACCGCGAGCACTCCCAGCACCGACGCCGGCTGCCACCCGTGCAGCAATGGAGTTCCGTAGTAGTAGAAGGCGGAAAGGCGAAGCGTCGCGTCGGGCAGCTTGAGCTCCGGTCCGATGAAGCTGATGAAGAACCAGGCCGCCAGCACGAAGCTCAGAAGCCCGGTGTCCGCAGCGGTCCGCAGCCAGCCCGACGCGAGGTACCCGATGGCGGCGATGAGCAGGCCGAGCGGGATCATGCCCAGCATCGCGGCGGTAAGGTTGCCGGCGTCGAGTTTCAGTCCCGAAGCGGCTGCGGAAGCGAAGCACGCAAGCAGCGTCACGACCGCGATCGCGACGGTGGCGGTCGCAAGCGCGGCGAAGCGACCGAGCAGCACGGTCGTCCGTGATTGCGGCGCCGCGAGGACCAGCTCCAGGCGGCCGTCCTGCTCATCGGCCGACCAGCCGTTGACCTGCGTAACGGCAAACGCCATCAAGGCCAGCGGCAGGAAGAAGAAAATCGCACTCAGGAAGCCGGCATTGAGGCTGGCGTCGCCGCCGCCGAGATTCTTGATCAGAGTCGTGAAGGCGGGCGAGCCGGACAGCAAACTGGACATCTTCGTTTCGAGCAGCTGGACGGCGTAAACCATGAATGCGGCGAAGGCGGCGATGCCCAGGGTCCACCAGAAGGTGGGCATCGCGATCATGCCCATGCTGCGCGCGTAGACAGAGCGCAGCGACCAGTCGCCGACCGGCAGAGCGCGGCTCGCCTGGCGCTCGGGCGGCTGGAGCCAACGCGGCAGAGGGACGGTCCCTCCCACATCGCGCCGCACGAAGAGCCAGATCGCAGCCCCACCGAGGATTGCAGCCAAGACCACCTCGACAGCCAGCGCTCCGAAATTGGTACCGAAGCTTGGGATCAACGGCTTGCTCAGGTTGTAGTAGTAGATGGGGGAGAGGCGGGAGATCCACTCGCTGTTGGGAACGACACGGTGGACCATGTCGAGCACGATGAAGAACACGAGTAGGCCCGCGGTCGAGCCGGCTGCCGGGCCTCGCTCCTGCGTGAACTGCGAAATGAGCAGCGCCAGGGACCCGAACACGGCGCAGATCAAAGCCAGGTTCAAGCCGTACAGCAGGCCATCGCCGAGTCCGAAGTCGGCGCCGAACTTCTTGCCGCCCGCGAAGGCGAGCAGACCGATCAGCACGCCCATCACGAAAAGGGCCGTCCACATCGCGGCGAGCTTCTCGAACGCAACGTTCAACCGCGGGCGCGGCAGCGACAGGAGCACGTCCATCGAGCCACGATCTTCCTCGCCCCGCAGCATCCGGCTGCCCACGAGCAGCGGCCAGATCACGATCAGGAAGACGAAGAAGCCGATCTTGAAGGTTGCGTAGCCACCGATGGTGTCGACCTTGATGGGGTCGGCGTTCCACGCGAAGCTTGCGGCCAGGCCGACCAGCTGCTCGCGAGCCTGTGGAGTCGTGACCAGGGCCGCGACGCTCGCCATCGGCGAGACCACGACCAGCCCCATGCCGATCCCCCAGCCCAGGATCGCGATTCTGTAGTCGCGGAGGGTCTTGAAGAAGACGCTGCTAAGCCACACTCTGGGCTTCCTTCGCGGGCGCTGCGTCCGTCTCGTAGTAGCGGAGGAAGATGTCCTCGAGGCTCGGCTCGTAGCTTGTGAGTGAGACGACCGGAAAATTCGCGGCGGCCTTGATCACCGCGTCCGCGGATCCCTGCATCGCCAGGCGCACCGCATGCCCGTTGTCCAGCGTCTCGACGTCGGCAACACCTTCGAGCGCCTTGAACGTCTCGGCTGGAACGGGACCGGCGAAAGTGATCGTGATCTCGTAGCGCTTGATCGCCTTCACCTCGGCGACGTCACCGATCCGCACAATGCTGCCGTCCCGGATGATGCCGACCCGGGTACAGGTCTTCTCGACCTCGCTCAGGACGTGGGACGACAGGAAGACGGTGCGCCCTTCGTCGCTCGCCTCTTTGACCATCCGATCGAACTCCTGCTGGTTCAGCGGATCGAGGCCGCTGGTCGGCTCGTCGAGGATGAGCACGCGCGGGCGGTGCATGAAGGCCTGGATCAAAACGACCTTGCGCTTGTTGCCTGTCGAGTACTGGCGGAACTTGCGGCTGGTGTCCAGCTCGAAGCGGTCGACCAGCTGTTTGAGATACGACTGGTCGACGCCTCCCCTCAGGTGCGCGAAATACTCGAGGATCTGTCCGCCGGTCAAGTTGGGGTCGAGCGCGGGCTCGCCGGGCATGTAGCCAGTGAGGCGCTTGATCTGCAGCGAGTCCTTCCAGCAGTCCAGGCCGGCGATCCGCGCGGCGCCGGTGTCGGCGTGCAGCAGTGCCATGAGGACCCGGATGGTCGTGGTCTTGCCCGCCCCGTTCGGGCCCAGGAAGCCGAACACCTCGCCCTCCTCGACGGAGAACGACACGCCGGAGATGCCGCGCTTGCTCCCGTAGCTCTTGGTCAGATTTTCAACTTCGATGATCGATGCCATTTCCTTTACCTCTCTAGCCGAACCAGAACCGCAGGGTCTTCTCGTCTGAGAGCGTGAGAGACCCCTTCGGAATGCCGAGGATCCGCTCAAAGGCCTCGGTGTGTGCCACGACAGAACGCTGCACGACCTCAAAAGCGATGGCGCCGGCGTGACGGGCGACGTAGAGATCCGTGGCCTTTTGTTGAAAGCCCAGCATGAGCGAGACGAGGACCATCGCCGTCTCGTCTGGCGAATCGACGTGCAGCGATCCCTCGTCGATGCCCTGCCTCACGACGGATGAGAAGAGCGGGTTCATGATGCGCTCGGAAAGTCGGCGGACCTTCTCACGCACAATCGCGTTTCCGTCGGAGTTCCAGACCTCGATGATCGCGAGCATCAGGTCCTTCTGTTCCGCCTTCATGGTGGCGATGCCCGCTAAGACCGCCTCCAGCTTTTTGAGGGCAGGCAGCCCCGGATCGTTGAGCACGGGCGCGAGGGAGGCCATGGCGCCGTCGGCAAAGCGCTCGACGACCGCCTCCAGGAGCGCCTGCTTGGAGTCGAAATAGTGGTAGAACGCCCCCTTCGACGCCTCGAGCTGATCGAGCAGGTCCTGGATGCTCATCGCCTCGTACCCCTTGGTCTGGATCAAGCGCTGAGCGACATCCAGAAAGGCATCGCGCCGCACCATATGAAGGGTCGAATTGACGGTGCGAGCCATCGCCAGACTATAACAGACCGACGGTCGGTCTGTTAATGTGTTTTACCTCGCGGGACAACCAATAAGTGACTTCCCCGCTCGCACTACAGCCCGCAGGGAAATAAATAAGTGACTTCCCCGCTCGCGGGGAAGGTGGCGCGCAGCGCCGGATGGGGAGACGGGGTTACGCATAGCGGCGCGCGCCGGATGGGGAGACGGGGTTACGCATAGCGGCGCGCGCCGGATGGGGAGATGGGGTTACACAAAGCGGCGCGCGCCGGATGGGGAGCTGGAGTGACACACAGCGGCGCGCGCCGGATGGGGAGCTGGAGTGACACACAGCGGCGCGCGCCGGATCAGGGAGATGGGGTTCCCCAAGCCGATCGCCGAATAGATAGGTGACTTCCCCGCTCGCGGGGAAGGTGGCGCGCAGCGCCGGATGGGGAGCTGGAGTTTACTCATTGGCGGCGCGCGTCGCATGGGAAGATCAAGTTTTGAAATCGAGTCCGAAAGCAGCTGGCGATCGCATCCGGGACGCCGTCATGTCTTGGCCCGGCGTGGAAGCCATCCCGCACCGCTTCGGCGGCACTGAATACCGCTATGGAAGGAAGGAGATGGGCCACGTGCACGGCGACCGGCTGGCCGACCTACCCCTACCCCGCAAGCTTCACGACGAGATGATCGCCTCCGGTCGCGCCGAACCCCACCACGTCTTGCCCGAAACCGGTTGGGTCTCCTGCTGGATGACGAGGCCAGAAGACGCGGAGGGGGTGATCGAGCTCTTCCGCATCCAATACCAGCGCTACAGCCGGGGAACGATCGCCTCCCCTCCGGTGTAGCTCTTTCATGACAAGAACAGTCACCGGTCTGGCCGTAGCGGTCCTCCTTGCGGCAGGCGCCTGCACCCCCTCGCAATCCGCGCAAGCAAAACCGAGCCCGCCGGTGACGCATACCTTTGCCGGCGGGTGTGCCGGCACGGTGCTGACCGACGCCGAGCCTCCCGTCTGGGCGCAGGGCGGATGGAACGTCGTGAAGGGTGCGCCGTGGAGCGTGCCATGGGCGCTGGGGAGCGGCGGCAACGCCGTCGCGTTCGTCTTCGCGAGGCAGCTGGTGGCGGGCAGCAGCCCCAGCGTCGACGGCACCAGCAACAAGGTGCTCTGGGTCGCGAAAGGCACTGCTTCGAGCTTCGTGGTCGAAGGCTCACCAGCCGGCGGGACGCAAGTCGCCGTAACGGTGAACGGCGGCCCGAGCATCGTGGACGTCCCGTCGCCTGGTTGCTGGAAGTTCAGCTTGTCGTGGGGCCAATCGCCGGCAACGAGCACGATCAGCCTCGACGTTCTGCCGGCAGGAAGCAAGCCGCCGGCCTAGCGCGCCTGAGGAGCTCCGGCGCCCACTACTTGATTCCGACGCGGATGATGCTGGCCCCGCCTGCCGAGTTACCGCCACCGAAATCTGACTTGAACTCCAGATTGTAATAACCGGGCGGCAGGTCCACGGGCAACAGGAAGATCGACACTGGCGGCTCAGCCGGAGGGACGCTGTCATCCATTGTTATCACTGACCCCTGGACCAATTTAGTGGCGCTGCTCGCATGCTTCAGAGTGTCGATGTCGCTGTAGGGGCCCATCAAGGTGGCGGTGATTACAACCTTGTGACCTGGACTGACCGCCGTGGTCGTCCTGCTGTCGACGATCCAGTGGAGATCGACCTCTGTGCCAGGCTGCCAGAGCTGCTCGATGTCGGCCTTGTTGCAGCACGTCAATTCATACGCGGTGTACGTGACAGGGCTCGGGCCGACCATCCCGCAGCCGGTCGTGAGCGTTCCGACCGAGAGGGCGAGCGCCCACCGAGCAATTCGCCTCACTTCGCGTCGATTATGGAGCTCTGCTCGATCGTTTTCAGGTGCCGCAACAGCAGCGCGCGGTCAGACCGGCTCACGCCTGACAGCACCCGATCCTGCACCCCTTCCGGTCCTGGTCATGCGAGCACGGGAGATCGGCAGTACGGTAGAGGCCCCAGCGGACGTTATTGGAGGAGTGAGGTCATGAGCCTTTCGAAGCGCTGGCAGGACTACGCCACCATGGTGTTCGGCGTTCTTCTCTTCATCTCGCCGCTGGTCTTCGGCGAGACTTCGCACCACCTGTCCACCTATGCGGCGTACGCGTTGGGCGTGCTGCTCTTCGCGTCAGGTATCGTCGCCGCGGCGACGCGTGAACCGCGCCGTTCGCTGATCGTCAACGCGCCGGGCCTCGTAGCCGTCATCACCTTTATCGCGGCAGTTGTCCTCTTGTTCGGCGGGGCGCCGGGGGTTGCATGGACAGCAGGGATACTGGCGATCCTCACCGTCGCGGCGGGAGCGACCCTGCGCATGGGCCGCGCGACCGAGATGAAGAGCGCTTGAGATGGAGACCAGCACGGCGCGGGTCCTCTACACGGCGGAGGCGACGGTCACAGGAGGCCGGGCCAACGGACACGGGCGCACGAGCGATGGGATGCTCGACGTGCAGCTGCGGCGGCCGAAGGAGATGGGCGGCGAAGGGGATGGCACGAATCCCGAGCAGCTCTTTGCCGTCGGTTACGCGGCGTGCTTCGAGGGCGCGCTCGGAGTCATCGGCCGCCGCGAGCACGTCGAGGTTGGGGACGTCTCGATCCTGAGCCACGTGAGCCTGATCCCCAAAGAGGGGCGCGCTTACACGATTGCCGTGGAGCTCAATGTCACTCTCCCGCAGATCAAGGATCCGGATGAAGCGGCGCGAATCGTAGCGGCGGCGCACCTGGTATGTCCTTACTCGAACGCGACGCGAGGCAACATCGAGGTCAAGCTGACCGCCAACGGCCGGGAGGTCTAGCAGGCATCTCTCCCTTCCCCCGCAGGGGGAAGGTGGCCCGCCGCGAAGCGGCTGGTCGGATGGGGGGCGGTGGAGTTTATCGCTAGCGCCGCCGCCGGCCCATAAATAGGTCGCGCCCGAAGTCGTCGAGCGCGACCTTGATCGATTTCAGATCGAACCCGACGCTGCGCAGCAGCCGGCGCCACGTGGCCCGTGGGAAAAGGCCGTAGACATGGCGGTCGTGGACCAACCGGGTCTGACCCTGTAAGTCGCGGATCAGGATCGCGAAGTCGACCAGGTAGTTGGTGTCGCGACGGTCGGGATCGGTGGTCCACTGCAGGAAGCGCACGCTGCCCCCGTCGGTGTCGTTGCCTCCGTGGTCCGTGTTTTCGACAAACGTCTCGCGCACGAAGTCGGGGACGAACATGGCCACCCCACCTGGTCGCAGATGCTCGTAGGCGGTCTCGATCACGGCGCGCAGGTCAGCCTCTGTTGTCATGTGGCAGATGGCGTCGTGAACGAAGACCGCGTCGAAGGTTCTTCCGAGCCGCACTGAGCGAATATCCCCCTCGAGGTGCTCGCACTCGGGGTTGAGCGCTCGGCTCACAGCGAGCATGTGTGGAGAGATGTCGACCAGAGTCATCGCGAATCGCTTCTTGAGATGGACGGCGCTGTTGCCGCCGCCCGATCCGAGCTCGAGCACGCTTCGCGGTTTGGGGTCGCCTGACTCGCTCAGCGCGCGGACGAAGAAGGCCGCCTCTACCCGATAGTCGTCTGGAGACGAGAAGATCGGCCACCACTCGGACAGCTCGCCGTAAAGCTTCATGCGCAGTAATTGTTGCGACCGCCGGCCCTACAGTGGCGGACGGAGCTCGGTGAACCAACCCCGCACGTCCGCCGCGAGCCGCTGGCAGATGCCCGACTGGGTGATCTGGATCGTCGCGCTGGCCGGCCCGGGGATCGTCACGGCTGTGCTGGTCGGGTACAGCCACCAGGTCCAGCGCGACTACGTCTTCATCTACCTGGGCCTGGTCGCTGTAGTTGGAGTCCTGCGCGGGCTGTGGCCGGCGCTCGCGTGCGCCACTGTCAGCTTCTTGCTCGTGGACTATTTCTTCGTCCCTCCGGTCGGGACGCTGACGATCGCCGACGAGCAGGACATCGTCAACCTCATCGCCTTCCTCGTCATCGCGGGGGTGGTCGGGTTCCTGGCGTCGCGGCGGCGGCGGGCGCTGCTGGAGTCCCAGGCGCTCGCACGGCAGCTCAGGGAGGTCAACTCCGAGCTCGTGCGCCTGAACAAGGAGCAGGCGGAGGCGGCCCAGGCTGAGCTCAGGCTCGCCCGCAGCGAGCAGCAGATCCGATCGCTCCAGGAGGCCGATCGGCTGCGGCGCGAGCTGCTGGCCAACGTGTCGCACGAGCTGCGCACGCCGCTCGGCACCATCCTGACCGAGAGCACCGATCGGTCCGCGACGCTCACCGTCGAGGTGGCTGAACGCCGCCTCGCCACCGTGGCGGCTGAGGCCCGGCGCCTCGAGGCCCTGGTCAACGACATGCTCGACATGGCGCGAATCGAAGGCGGGGCGCTGGATCTCGACCTCGAGCCGGTGGCCCTCAATGACGCAATCGCGGCAGCGGTCGAGAGGCTGCATCACGCGTCCAGCGACCGCGCAGTGGATTGGGACCGTGCGACCGGCGGCGTGGATGTGCTGGCCGACTGGGCCCGCCTGGGCCAGGTCTTCGACAACCTTCTGGCCAACGCCGACCGTTTCGCTCCAGCCGCGACCCCGATCACGGTCGAGGTTTCGAATGAGGCCGGCGGACTGGCGACCATCCGGGTGATCGATCGTGGACCCGGGGTCTCACCTGAGCTGCGCGATCGGGTTTTCGAGCGGTTCGTGCGCAGCGACTCGAAGGCCGACCCGCCTGAGAGCACGGGCACCGGGCTAGGCCTGGCCATCGTGAAAGGCCTCGTCGAGGCGCACGCCGGTTCGGTGGCGCTCGATCCATCGCCGGAGAGTGTTGGTGCTGTCTTCCGTTTCACGCTTCCGCTCGCACCGGAGGCGGTTCGCTGAGCCGGATCCTGCTCGTCGAAGACGACGTCGCTCTCCGGACCTCGGTTCGCGAGATCCTCGAGCGCAGCGGGTACGACGTGCGTGTCGCGGCGGACGGCGCCGCCGGCGTGCGCGAGCTCGAGTCCACGGCATTCGAAGTGGTGCTGCTCGACATCGGGCTGCCGTTCGTCGACGGATGGCGGATCCTGGCGACGCTGGAGGGAAAGAGACTTCCCTCCGTCATCGTGATCAGCGCGCGTGGCGAGGAGAGGGACAAGGTGCGCGCACTCGACATGGGGGCGGACGACTACCTGGCCAAGCCATTCGGCGCTGACGAGCTGCTCGCGCGCATCCGCGTGGTGCTGAGGCGAGCCCAGCCCGTTCCCGGACCCGGGCGTGTCGTTCGAGGAGGAGGCGTGACGATCGACCTGGCCGCTCAGTCGGTCGTGCGCGACGGGGTCGAGGTCAAGCTCTCACCCACCGAATATGGTCTGCTCTCGGCGCTCGCGCAGCACGCCGGCCAGGTGATGGACCACCGCACGCTGTTGCGGACGGTATGGGGACCTACCTATGGCGACGAGCGCAACTACCTGCGCACGTTCATCCAGCGATTGAGGTCCAAGCTCGAGACCGATCCAAAGAACCCGGACCTGATTGTCACCGTCGGCGCGCGCGGGTACCGCTTCGGGCCCCCGACAGTCAGCTGACTCGGCGCATTCAAGCGTTGACTCCGCGTTGACTCATGCCGGCCTAGATTGACTGGCATGCCGCTCGATTTGTGGATGCTGATCCTGGGACTGGTGCTGCTGGTCGTGAGCCTGCTGTACATCCGCGGGATCGAGGAGCTGCCCTGATGCAGGCCAACCTTCCCTACATCATCACGGGCGTCGTCGCGCTGATCGTGACGATCTACCTCTTCGCAGCGTCGCTGTTCCCCGAGAGGTTCTAGTCGGTGGTCCTGGACATCATCGGCGTCGTCGTCACCTGGATCGCTGTCGCGATCGGTGCGTGGTTCCTGGGTCTTTACATGGTCAAGGTCTTCAAGGGCGAGCGCACGTTCATGAGCCGGGTCCTGAGACCGATCGAGCGCGGCTCTTACTGGTTGATGGGCGTGAAGGAGGACGAGGAGCAAACCTGGGTCCGCTACACGTTCGGCGTGTTGATCGTGTCGGCGGTCAGCCTGATCTTCACCTACCTCTTGCTCAGGTTCCAAGGCAAGCTGCCCTTCAACGACTTCGGCCTCAACCCGATGGGCTTCGGCCCGGTGGCGCCGGACCTCGCCTTCAACACCGCGGTCAGCTTCACGACCAACACCAACTGGCAGAACTACACGGGCGAATCGACGATGTCGTACCTGTCGCAGATGCTTGCGTTGGTCATCCACAACTTTCTCTCGGCCGCGGTCGGAATCGCAATGGCCGTGGCACTTTTCCGAGGCATCTCCAGCCGCTCGCTCAAGACCATCGGCAACTTCTACGTCGACATCACGCGGGCGACGCTGTACATCCTGATCCCGCTCTCGGTTGTGATCGCCTTCATCCTCCTGTCCCAGGGCGTGGTGCAGTCGATCAGCAGCTACCCCGTCGCCCACACCGTCGAGGGCGCGGTGCAGAACATCGCGGTCGGACCCTTCGCCTCGCAGGAGGCGATCAAGGACCTCGGCAACAACGGCGGCGGCCCGTTCAACGCCAACTCCGCCCACCCATTCGAGAACCCCAACGGTTTCACCAACCAGTTCGAGCTGTTCCTCGAGCTGCTCATTCCGTTCGCGCTGTGCGTGACGTTCGGCAAGATGGTCGGCCGCGTCCGCCAGGGCCTTGCCATCGGCGCAGCCATGGGCATCCTGCTGGTCTCGTTCACGTTCATCTCGATCGCCGCTGAGGTGCAGGGCAACCCCGCTCTCACCAACGTCGGCGTCAACCAGGCAAACAGGTCCACGTCCGCCGGCGGAAACATGGAGGGCAAGGAGGTCCGCTTCGGGCCGGTCTACTCGGCCATGTTCGAGGCGACCACCACCGGCACCAGCACGGGCTCGGTGAACTCCAGCCACGACAGCTTCACGCCCATCGGCGGAATGGTCGCACTCGTCCAGATGCAGCTTGGCGAGATCGATCCAGGCGGCATCGGCGCCGGGATCTATTTCATGCTCGTGTTCGCGGTCCTGTCGGTCTTCATCGCGGGCCTCATGGTCGGTCGCACGCCCGAGTACCTCGGCAAGAAGATCGAGTCAAAAGAGGTCCGCCTTGCGGCGCTGGCCGTGCTGATCGACGTCCTCAGCATCCTCGGCTTTACCGCGGTCTCGGTGCTCACACCGGCGGGTTTGTTAGGTCCTCTCAACAGCGGCGCCCACGGTTTCAGCGAGATCCTGTATCAATTCTCGTCAGCGACCGCCAACAACGGCAGCGCGTTCGCGGGCCTCACAGGAAACACGATCTACTACAACACCACCGGAGCCGCGGCGATGTGGATCGGTCGGTTTCTCGAGGTCATCCCCATCCTCGCGCTGGCCGGCGCGCTAGCCGGCAAGAAGGTCGTGCCCGCCAGCGGCGGCACGTTTGCGACCGATAAGCCGCTGTTCGTTGGCCTGTTGATCGGCGTGGTGCTGATCGTCGGCGCCCTCACGTTCTTCCCGGCGCTGGCGCTGGGTCCGATCCTCGAGCAGCTCCAGCTGGCTGCCGGCCACCTGCACTAGTGTCATGAACGAGCAAATTCAGAAGCGCGAACGGCGAAAGGGGCGGAGCAGCCTGACCGACCGCACGATCCTCATCCCGGCGATCGGAGCCAGCTTCAGGAAGCTCGACCCGCGCCTGATGGCGCGCAACCCGGTGATGTTCGTGGTCGAGATCGGTTCGGTGATCACCACCATCGTCTTCGTGGCCGGTCTTTTCAACGGCGCGCCCGCGACCAGCGGCAGCAACAACGAGCTCTTCGTGGGCCAGATCACCCTCTGGCTCTGGTTCACCGTCCTCTTCGCCAACTTCGCCGAGGCGGTGGCGGAAGGCCGCGGCAAGGCGCAGGCCGCGGCGCTGCGCAAGACGCGCTCGGAGACGATCGCGCGGCGCCTGGTCGACGGCAAGGAAGAGCGCGTCCCTTCGACCACGCTGCGCAAAGGGGACCTGGTGGTGTGCGAGGCCGGCGACATCGTCCCCGGCGACGGCGACGTGGTCGAGGGCATCGCGTCCATAGATGAGTCCGCCATCACCGGCGAGTCGGCGCCGGTCATCCGCGAGGCTGGGGGCGACCGCAGCGCGGTCACCGGCGGAACCAGGGTGCTCTCCGACCGCATCGTCGTAGCGATCAGCGCCAATCCCGGCGAGACCTTTCTCGACCGCATGATCGGCCTGGTCGAGAGCGCGTCGCGCCGCAAGACGCCGAACGAGATCGCCCTGAACATCCTGCTTGCCGCGCTGACGATCATCTTCATGATCGCGACGGTCACGCTGGAGCCGTTCGCGGTCTATGCGGGCACATCGGTGACGATCACCGTCCTGATCTCCCTTCTCGTGTGCCTCATTCCGACCACGATCGGCGGCCTGCTCTCCGCGATCGGAATCGCGGGAATCGACCGCCTCCTGCAGCGCAACGTTGTGGCACTCTCCGGCCGGGCGGTCGAAGCGGCCGGCGACGTCGACACGCTCCTGTTGGACAAGACCGGAACCATCACCTTTGGCAACCGTCAGGCCTCCGAGTTCATCCCCGCGTCCGGCGTTGCAATGGATCGCCTGATCGACGCGGCCGAGCTGGCGAGCCTCGCCGACGAGACGCCGGAGGGCAAATCAATCGTCGCCCTGGCGCACCGCCTGGGCTCCAACGGCCACGCCGTGGACAAGACGAACATGACCTTCATCCCCTTCTCGGCGACGACGCGCATGAGCGGTGTCGATTTCGGGGGCCGGGCGATCCGCAAGGGCGCCGACGACGCGATGGGCCGCTGGAGCGAGAGGGGCCTGCCGGCGGAGGTCCGCGAGCGGGTGGACGCGATCGGCCGCTCCGGTGGAACGCCGCTCGTCGTCGGCGAAAACAAGATCGTGCTCGGCACCATCCACCTCAAGGACATCGTCAAGCCTGGCATCCGCGACCGGTTCGCAGAGCTGCGCCGCATGGGCCTGCGCACCGTGATGATCACCGGCGACAACCCGCTTACCGCCGCCGCCATCGCGAAAGAGGCCGGCGTCGACGACTTCCTCGCGCAGGCGACTCCGGAGATGAAGCTCCAGCTCATCAAGGACGAGCAGGCGCTCGGCCGCATGGTGGCGATGACAGGAGACGGCACCAACGACGCGCCCGCGCTCGCTCAGGCTGACGTCGCGGTCGCCATGAACACGGGTACACAGGCCGCCAAGGAGGCCGGCAACCTGATCGACCTCGACAGCGACCCGACCAAGCTCATCGAGATCGTCGAGGCCGGCAAGCAGATGCTGATCACTCGCGGCGCCCTCACCACGTTCAGCATCGCCAACGACGTCGCCAAGTACTTCGCGATCATCCCGGCGATCTTCTTCGTGGCGCTGCCCGAGCTCAACGCTCTCAACGTCATGCAGCTGCACAGCCCCAACAGCGCCGTGCTGTCGGCCGTGATCTTCAACGCGATCATCATCGTCATCCTCATCCCGCTCGCCCTGCGAGGAGTGCGCTACCGGCCGATCGGCGCGGCCGCCCTCCTGCGCAACAACCTGCTGATCTACGGCCTGGGCGGGATCATCGCGCCGTTCGTCGGCATCAAGCTCATCGACCTGTTCATCACAGCCGTGCACCTCTCGGCTTAGGAGTCCATCGAAAATGTTGAAGTCACTTCCGGTCGCGGTCGTTCGAGGTATCAGGGTGACGCTCGTCTTCGGAGCGGCGACTCTCATCTATACGTTTTTTGTCACCGGTGTGGGCCAGGTGCTCTTTCACGACCAGGCGAACGGAAGCCTCGTCACCAAGAGCGGCCAGGTGGTTGGCTCTAGCCTGATCGGGCAGTGGTTCGACCCCAACGACCTCCGCTACTTCCACCCGCGCCCGTCGGCGACGGTCGATCCCGCCACCGGCCAGCCGCTGCCGTATGCGGCCAACAACTCGACCGGCAGCAACTTAGGGCCCTCGAACCAGAACCTCATCAACCGCGTGCAGGCGTCGATCCAGCAGCTGATCGCCACTGAGAAGAACATCCCGAGCGATGGGGTGCCGGCGGACATGGTGACCACGTCGTTCAGCGGGCTCGACCCGCACATCTCGGTGGCGAACGCATACATCCAGGCCGCCCGGGTGGCCTCGGTCCGAGGCCTCGATCCCGCCAGGGTGCGGGCCCTGGTCGACAAGTACACCCGGGGCCGGATGCTGCTGGTGTTCGGGGAGCCGAGCGTGAACGTCCTCCTGCTCAACCTCGCGCTGGACAACGGAGAAGCGGGTTAGCCTTCTGACCATGCGCTCCGGCGCGCAGACCGCAGCCGTGCTCACCGAAAAACGACGCGGCCATTTGAAGGTCTACCTGGGCGCGACCCCAGGCGCGGGCAAGACCTACGCGATGCTGGGCGAGGCGCATCAGCTCGTACGTCACGGACACGAGGTTGTCGTCGCGTACGTGGAGACCTACAACCGCCCGCGCACAGTCGAGCTGGTGGCCGGACTGGAGGTCACACCAAGGGTCAGGGTTCCATATCGGGGAACGGTCATCGAGGAGATGGACCTCGACGCGGTGCTGGCGCGCCGCCCGGAGGTCGCCCTGGTGGACGAGCTGGCGCACACCAACGTTCCAGGTCTGCGCCATGACAAGCGATGGGAGGACGTCGAGGAGTTGCGAGGCGCCGGCATCGACGTGATCACCACGGTTAACGTGCAGCACGTCGAAAGCGTCAAGGACCTGGTCGAGAAGGTCACCGGCATAGTCGTTCGCGAGACTGTGCCTGACCGCGAGCTGGACGGCGCTGACGAAATCCAGTTCATCGACATCACTCCGGAGGCGCTGCGAAAGCGCATGCGCCACGGCAACGTCTACGCGCGCGACAAGGTCGAAACAGCGCTGGCGAACTTCTTCCGGCCGCAGAACCTGGCCGCGATGAGGCAGATCGGGCTCCGGCTTGTCGCCGACTCGATGGCGCGTTCCCACCATGTGCTTGCCTCGCCCGAGGATGTGCTGGTCGCCGTCTCGGGCGGTCCGTCCTCCGAGGATCTCATTCGCAGGGGTTCACGCCTCGCCAGGCGGCTGGGCGGCACCTGCATGGTCGTCACAGTCCAGGCGGAGGCGAAGCCTTCTGCCCACCTGATGCCTTATCGGGTTCTCGCCACTCAGCTCGGAGCGTCGTTCGCGGTGCTTGGCGGCTCGGACGTAGCCGCAGCGGTCATCCAGGCTGCGCGCGACTCCGGCGCCGAACATGTCGTGGTGGGGGAGATGATCTCGCCGTCTGTCTTGAATCGCCTCCGGCCCACGGTGGTGGATCGGATCATCGACCAGCTGCCCGACTCGGACATTCACGTGGTCGCGAGGCTGGCGCAATGAGCGGCCGCGATGAAGCGCGGCCGGATCCGATGGAGGTCCTCAAACGCGTCTCGGCCGAGACGCGACGCAGGGTCCTGTTCCGGGTTTACCTGGGCTACGCGCGAGGCGCCGGAGCGACCACGACGATGCTCGACGAGGCCCGCCGGCGGTCGGGCCGGGGCACCGACGTGATCGTGGCCGCACACCGCGTGCACGGCGACCCGGACCAGGCGCTGCGTGATCTCGAGGTGCTGGGCGCGACGCGGCACAGGCCATCCGCCATGCTGCTCGACGTCGAGGCGGTCCTGGCGCGCAATCCAGAGGTGGTGTGCATCGACGACGTTGGGGAGATGGACAGCGGCGAGGTCCGGCTCGATTCGGTGTCACGCCTGCTGGCGGCGGGCATCACGGTGCTGGCAACGCTCCACGTGCTCTCGGTCAAGAGCACGGCCACAGCCTTCGGCCCGATGCTCGGCGATCCTGCACCGACTGCGCTGGTCGACGACCGCGCACTGGAAGCCATAGATGAGCTGGAGCTGGTCGACATCACGCCGGCAGACCTCCTGCAGCGGCTCCGGGAGCAGGGTGTCCTGACGCCGGCGGAGCTGGCGGTTGCTCTTCAGCGCGACCTTCGCATGAGCGTTCTCGAGGCTCTGAGGGAGTCCGCCTTTCGCGTCATCGCCGAGCAGGCCGACATACAGCTTGTCAACTTCATGCGCGAGTCTGGGGTCGATGTGCCCTGGGAGGTGCGCGGCCGCATCGTGCTATGCCTCCCGGTCGAGCGCGGACTCGAGCGACGCATCAGGCGTTCTCATGCGTACGCGGCCGCCCAGGACGCCAAGTTCTCGGTCGTTTCGGTGAGGACGAAACGGCTCACCGAGGCGGAGAAGGAATGGATGGGCGGTTATGCGGCGCTGACGCACCAGCTGGGCGGTGAGTACGTCCATCTTCACGGGCGGTCGGTCGCTCCCGCGCTCGTCGACTACATTCGCCAATCGCTTGCCACCGAAGTGATCCTCGGCCACCGGCGGCGTGCCCGCTGGCTGCCGGGCAACGCGACCAGCGAGGTGATCCGCCGCCTCTCAGGCGTCGACGTCCACATCCTCCGAGCGGAACCCACAGCCTGAGCGTTCTCCCTCTCCCGCGAAGCGGGAGAGGCGGAACCCACAGCCTGAGCGTTCTCCCTCTCCCGCGAAGCGGGAGAGGGTCGGGGAGAGGGTGGGGAGAGGCAGACCGGTCCGATCCGAACGCGTCGAAGCCTTAGGCCAGGGCGCCACGCCCTCCCAGCAACGACATCCGGTAGATCTCGAGCGTCCCTGTGCGCCCGCGCACGGCGGACTGGTTGGTCAGCTCGCTCTGCAGCATGGCGGCCACTTCGCGGTAGACGGTGCCCGTCATCAGAACCTCGCCGGGGCCCGCATGCGTCACCAGCCTTGCCGCCACGTTGACCGCATCGCCGAGGACGCCGAGCTCCGATCGCTCGACCGAGCCGACCGCGCCGATGACCACCGGGCCCGAAGCAATCCCGACGCCAACCTCGAGTCTGAATCCCCAGGTCGCCGCGGCGCGCCGGTTCAGAGCTTCATTGGCGCCTATGAGCCCGATCGCCGCTGCCATCGCCCGATGCACGTGGTCGGGCAACTCGTCCGTCGCGCCGAACGTCGCCATCACCCCATCGCCGACGAATTTCTCGACGACGCCGCCACAGATCGTGATCGACCGGACGACTCTCTTCAGATGCGCGTTGAGCACGTCGAGCAGACCGGCAGGGTCGTCGCCGAAGCGCTCCGTCAAGCGGCTGAAGCCGCGGATGTCAGTGAACAGGATCGAAATGGTGCGGACGACTGGTATCGGGACGTCGGGCCCGCCGAGCATCTCCCGGCCGTGGTGCACGTACGTCTGGCGCAAACGGACAAGGCGCTCGAGATCGCTGGTGCGATCGGGGACCGCGGTCGCCGGGTCGTGGATGCGGATCAAATCGCCACCAGCTCGGAGGCCAGGCATTGAACGAGCAGGTTCGCGGCCGCCGCGGCGGTTCCCGGCCCCTTGCGCAGCACTGCCGCGACGCCGGCCTTCTGCAAGGAGAGATTTTCCGCCGGGCCCAGGTCTTTCAGAGTCACGACGACAACCGGGATGCCGGGGCCGCGGGTCGCCCGCAGGTGGTGCAAGAAGCCCTCCCCGGAAAGTCCTGGAAGCAATAGGTCGAGCACAACCGCACGCGCCTTGGTCACCAGGTGCTCCGCGGTCTCGGCATCCGCCGCCCACATCGACGTCAGGCCCCTGGCTTCCAGCTCCGCCTCGACGAGGTTGGCGAACCCGGAGTCATCCTCCACGATCAGGACCTCTCCGGCCTGCGCCTGCGCTCGCGCGATCGGCACTGTGAAATAGAAACGTGAGCCTTTGCCAAGCCCCTCCGAGCGCGCGCCGATCTTGCCGCCATGGCTCTCGACGATGTTCTTGCAGATCGCCAGCCCGAGCCCTGTCCCGCCGATCGAGCCACGGTCGGCGGTCTCGACCCGAAAGAACTTGCCGAAGAGATGAGTGAGGGCGCCGGCTGGAATGCCCAGGCCCTTGTCCTGGACGGCGACCTCGACCATGCCGTTGACGACCCGCGCGCCAATGCTGATCGAGCCGTCAAGCGGGGAGTACTTGCGAGCGTTCGACAGCAGGTTGGCGATGACACGGAACATCGAGTCTCCGTCGACCCGAACCAGCGGGAGATCATCCTGCACGCGCATCTCGATCGGTGTGCCGCCCGGCACGCTGAAGAGATCGACGGCGCGCCTGATCAGCGCCTTGATGTCGGAGGGCGCGAAGCGCATCGAAAGATGGCCGCCTTCGAGGCGGCGGAGGTCCAGGAAATCGTTGACGAGGGCGGACAGACGGCGGCCTTCCTGCAGCATCACCGCCAGATAGTCCTTCCGCTGAGCCGCCGTCACCTCGCGCGTCGCCAGCAGCTCCGCAAAGCCGACGATGCTGGCGAGCGGGGTCCGCAGCTCGTGGCTCACCACTGTCACCATCTCGTCCTTGGCGCGCGCGAGCTCGGCGCTGTGCTCGGCGCGAGCGTGAGACTCCACGAGCTCGAGCTCCAGGTGCTGGCTTTCAGTGAGGTCTTCAGCGAGCACGAACCGTGCGTGGTGGTCGCCGAAGATCAACGCGTGCGAGGTGATGAGCACCTGGATCGTGGAGCCGTCCTTCAGAAGGTGGCGCCACGGCCCTGTCCGGTCGGAAGTTGGCATAGGCATCGCCTGGAGCTCGAGGAACTTCGGGACGTCCAGTGGTTGCTGGACGTCACAGATCGTCATGGCCATGAACTCTTTGCGTGTGTAGCCATAACGGTCGCAGGCGCTGTCGTTCACCTCGAGAAACGCAAACGTGTCCACGTCGTAAAGCCACATCGGCTGGGGATGACCCTCGAATAGCGTCCGGTAGTTGCGCTCCGAGACGACGGCCTCCTGTTCGCTGTTGAGCCGCTCGACGAGCTCGCTCTTCACGGTCGCCATCAACCTGGCGAAATCCTGTGCTAGGTCCGTCACCTCGGAAGCACCGATGGTGTCGACCGCGGACACTGCCCCATCCACCGTCGAGCTGCGGATGACAAGGCTGAGCCGTCGAATCGGATCCACGATCCGGCGGTAGACCACGAAGATGACGACGAGCATGATGCCCGCGCCCCCGAGGATGATCGCCAGTTCGCGATTCGATGAAAGGTCCGCTGCGGTCAGCGCGGCCGCCTCATCCGCGCCGGCATAGACCAACCAGGTGGTGGAGCCGACACGAGACCAGTCGTACAGGCGTGTCCTGCCATCGAGCCCCGGGCGTTCGACCGCGCGGGCAGACCCGGCGAAAGCCGTCCCCGCAAGCGGCTTCCCCACCCAGCGCGACGGTTGCAGCGATCGGGCGAGCACTGTTTCATCGCTGTTTGTGGTGACGAGGAACTCGAGCTGACGCGCCCCGCCGAGCGTCGCCGCCAGGTTGGGACCCACTGGGCCAAGGGCCACGATGGCGGCCACCAGGCCCGCTCCACCGGCAACCGGCGCTGCGACGACCGCCGAGATCTCACCGGTGGCCGGGTCGAGGAAGGGCGCCGCGGTGACCGGGCCGAGGAGGGCCGCTGGAAGCCAGCTTGCGGCGCCGTAGACGGCCCCGCCGGCGATGGCTTGGGATGAGCAAATCACGGAACCATCGGATTTGACGATGTCGAGATGCCCAGCTGAAAATGGGCTGGCGCCGGCGAAGGTCAGCGTGCACGATCCTTTCGGCGCGGCGAGGATGGCCGGCAGCTGCGGATTGACCGCGAGCCCGGCGGTGGTTTGCTGCAGGAGAAGAAGATCTCCCGCGATCTCTGCCGCCGCCACACGCGCCGCAAAGCTCGCATCCGCTGCGGCCGACTGGCGTGCGTCCTGCTGCCCCAGCGTTCGGACTGCGACGCCCGCGATCGCGGCCACAGCGATCAGCACCACCATGAAAAGAACCACGTAGCCGCGGACCGACCAACCACGCCGGCGAGGTCGGTCTTTCGACCCTGACGCGCTTCTGGACGCGCCCATCAGAGCTCGAGCGCTTCTTCGACCCGTGTCAGCAGGTCCAGCGGCGAAAACGGTTTCGTGAGGTAAAAGTCGGCGCCCGCGATGAGACCCACCTCGATGTCCCGTTCCTGGGCTTTGGACGTGAGGAGGATCACCCGCGTTGCCCTCAAGTCCGGGTCCGCCTTGATCGAACGCAAGACCTCCAGGCCGCTCTGTCCAGGCATCTGCACATCGAGCAGCACGAGCGACGGCTTGAGCTCCTGTGCCAGCGTCCACGCCTGCGCGCCGTCTGAGGCTTCCACCACCGTGTAGTCGTCCGACTCGATCGTGGCGTGCACCAACAGCCGGATGCTCGACTCGTCATCTGCGATGAGGACCGTTCGCAGCAGGCCGAGCTCGGTGGGCGTGCGGAAGGTCATCCCGCCACGGGTTGGGCGGCCAGTGCCTGGGCGATCAGCGCCACCGCCGCCTGGGGCGCCCCGGCCTCTTTGGGAAGCACCGCGGTTGCGCCTGTGAGCTCGAGCGCCGAAATCTGCTCCGGTCCCAGGTTCTTCATTGTCAGCACGACGACCGGGAGGCGTGTGCCGCCCGCCGCCCACAGGCGAGCTAAAAAGTCTTCGCCTTGAAGGCCCGGCAGCGCGAGGTCGAGGACGATCGCCAGTGGCATCATGTCCACGAGAAGGCGCTCGGCTGTCTCCGCGTCGGGCGCCCTGACCGTGGTCAGGCCCTCCGCCGCGAACTCCGCCTTCATCAGGCTGGCGAATGCACCATCGTCTTCGACGATGAGAATCTTTCCGGCGGTCGCGCTCGGTCGCGAGATTGGCAGCGTGAACTGGAAGCGGGCTCCCTTGCCCGCACCACGCGAGCTCGCGACGAGCTTTCCGCCGTGGGCTTCGACGATCTTGTGGTTGATGGCGAGGCCCAGCCCGGCGCCGGGGGCGAGGCGGCCGGCCCCGAGTTCGGCGTGATAGAACTTTCGAAATAGCTTGGGCAGCGCCTCGGCTTCGATGCCGACGCCGTGATCGCGGATGTCGACCTCGACCATGTCGCCGAGCTGGCGCGCCGCGATCACGATCGATCCTCCTTCTGGTGAAAACCGGCGCGCATTCGATATGAAGTTGGCCAGCACCTGGAGGACCCCATCCGCTTCAGCGGACACAAGCGGAAGCTCATCGGGCACGTCGAGCTCGATCGGCCTCAACACGTCTTCTCCGGCCGCGAGCGCCGCGCGCTGGATCAGCGCTCGCACGTCGAGCGGGGCCAGGTCGAGCTCCCGGTGACCCCGCTCCATGCGCTGCAGGGCCACCGCGCCGTTGACAAAGGCGCTGAGGCGTCGGGCCTCCCGCAGCAGGATTCCCGTGTACAGGTGGAGCGCGTCATCCGCCAGGTCTCCGGAATCGATCAGCTCAGCACAGCCTATGAGGCTCGAAACCGTGTTGCGGAGCTCGTGGCTGCCAAGGGAGACCAGGTCGTCGGCGGGTTCCGCTTGGGTCCGGCGGTCGTGGTTGCGGCGGTCGTGATTGGCGACCGCCGATGGAATTCTCAAGATTTTGAGCTGCCGCGGAGTCGGGTTCGAACGGCTCATTGGCGGCGCGCGCCCCGTGAAATCAGGATCATTGGGACGTCGGAAACGGACACCGCGGCGGCGTCCTCGTAAGCCCGTTGCGGCTGCCTTGTCACGAGCAGCGCGGTCCAGACGCCAAAGATGTATCCGAGTGTGACCAGGGCGAACACAACGCCCACATACCCCATGGTGCAGGTGTACGCGCGAACTGGCCCAAAGTCGCCATGCGCTGACACTGCATGTCTGCCCTACATGCGCAGGGCAAGAGTCAAATCTCCCTTCCCCGTGGGGGAAGGTGGCCTGCCGCGCAGCGGCCGGTCGGATGGGGCGGTCCGAGCTTGAAATGTCGAACTCCCATCGATTTGCATGGGCGAAGGACCTGACTTCGCAGGGAGCATTAGCGCCCGGGCGCGCGTATTACTTGCGCGTGGCGGCCACCAATCTTCGCAGAGACGTACCGGTGGGAGCGTTCGCCTGGGGCGCGATGTTCAGGCTGCCTCGCGAGCCGGCTCTGGCCGCGGACCCGGCTCAGGTTCGACTCGGCCAGGCGCTTGCAGCACGAGTCACCGAAGTCACACGCTTGACCGTCGCGGCAGCCGTTTCGGCAGGCATCATCGAGCTGACCTCGCCGGGATTCGCGAAGCAGATCCGCGACGTCCACATCTTGACAAGCCGCGCGATCGCGAGGTTCCTGGTCACGGGCCAGGGCACCACCGAGACAGAGCGCAACTTCATCAGCCGGGTTGGGATCTTCGCGGCCCGCTACGGCGAGTCGCTTTCGACCCTCTCGCGCTCCTACGCGTTGTGGCGCGATACCAACATTCGAATCGTCAATGAAGAGATCAACCGCCTCGGCATCGGGCACGTCGCGGCCGGCGTGGCGCGGAGCATCATCCGATCGACCGCGGACACCGGTCTGCGGCGCATGGCGCGGGCGTACGAGTATCAGCTTCGCTCGGCGCGGACCTCAGAGCGCCCATTGGAAATCGCGATCCTGCGTTAGAGGCGCGGCGCCTCTACGCGGTCGTATCCAGCATCACAGGGACGCTGGCCAGGATGGAGTCCGCCACCTTTCGGAGATCCGCGACGAGCGGGTCTGTCGGGTCGGTGCCGACCAGCGGTCTGCCGCTGCCGCCATCCCTGTCGAGACGCGGGGAATTCTGGATCACGAAGTCCGGCCTCCGGCCCAGCACAACGGGGATTTCGGCGATGTCCAAGCCGTGGGTCGTGCTGTTGTTGAGGATCAGGCGCACCCGCTCCGGCGAGACGCCAAGCGTGTCAAAGAGAACAAGGCATCGGCGGGTCGCCTTGAGCGATGGGAGCGACGCCGAGGTGACGAGACAGATCAAATCGCACGTGTCGAGAGCCGTCAGCGTGCGTTCGCTGAATGATGCCGGCGAGTCCACGAGCACGTACTGACAGGTCGCGCTGAGGCGGTCGATCGCCAGCTGGATCGCCGGGAGGGTGACCAGCTCCGCGCGCTCCGGAAAGTCCGAACCGACTACGAGCCGGACGCTGCCCGATTCGGTCACGAAACCTTCGAACAAAGTCTCGTCGACCAGGGCGCCGGGAGGGGCTTTGAGGTCGGCCAGCGTCCGGCTGGGATGGAGGTTCAGGTAAAGGGCCGAGTCGCCGAACTCGACGTCGAGGTCGAGAAGCCCGACGGGCTTAGAAGAATGAGAGGCGAGAAGGACCGCGGTGTTCACGGCGAGACAGGTCGTGCCGACCCCTCCTTTCGCGTGCGCGAAAAGAACCACCTTGCCCCGGTTGCGCCGCGCCGTAGCTCCGGCCGAGCGCCGCAGCAGGGACTCGACCTTGGCTTCGAGGATCTCCAGCTCGAAAGGCTTGGGCAGGTAGTCGTCGGCACCGGCCGCATAACCGGCGAGGGCGTCGGGTGCGCCGCTGAGCTCGGAGAACATAAGGATGGGAACGCTGGCCGTGCGGTGATGCGCACGCAGCCGCGAGGTCAGCTCGATCCCGTTGAGCTCCGGCATGCGGACGTCGGTGATGACGAGGTCCGGAATGCGATCGCGCACGTACTGCAGCGCCTCGATTCCATCGCTCGCCTTGCGGACGACGTAGCCCCTTCGCTCCAGAAAGCCGCCGACCATCTTCTGGATCACGCGGTCGTCGTCGACGAGCACGATGTCTTGTTCAGCCATCACCGAACCCCGGCCGTCAGCTTGTAGGCGATGGCGGTCGCCAGGTCGCGACGCGTATAGCCCCCCAGCCCGGTGACGTCCTCGGTGCCGTTCCCGCTCACCATCGCCAGGCCGGCAGCGCCAAATGCGCGTCGCGCTTCGCGGACGTCACCCGCGAGCTCGAGAGCCGCTCCGAGCTGAAAGTACGCGATGGCCACGTTGGGGTCCAGGTAGGTCGCCTGCCGGAATGCGCGGACCGCCGCTCGAATGTCGCCGCTCGCCGCGGCGCGATTGCCTTCGGTCATCAGGGCAGGCAGGTCGCGGGGGGGTGGTCGTGCATCGCCGGCCCGCGTTCCCACCACCGGGGCTGGGGGAGCGACGGTGAGCCTCTCGTAGCACAGAGCCCCTTCGACGCGGACCGCCGCGAAGTACGAGGCCATGCGGCCGGGTGAATCCGAGTGGCCGAGAAAGAGGTGCCCGCCCGGAGCGATGCGGGAAGAGATGCGCTGGATGCATGCCTCGGACTCTTCGCGACCGAAGTACATCAGGACATTGCGGCAGAAGACCACGGCCGCGTCCTGAACAATCGGCCCGGCGTCCTCGCGCGCCAGGTTGTGGTGAGCCATGCGCACCTTGCGCCGGATCGATGCAACGATCTCGTACCCGCCGCGGGCCGGCGTGAGATATCTTCGCCTGCGCTCGCTCGACAAACCCTGGACCTCGGACTCGCTGTAAAGGGCTTTCTCGGTTCGGGCCAGCGCGTGGAACGAGACATCGCTGGCGACGACCTGCCAGTTGCCTCGCGCGGTTTCGTCGAGGAGCATCGCAAGGCTGTACGGCTCCTGGCCGTTGCCGCACCCGGCGCTCCACACGACCTTCTGTTGGTGGCTGGCCTCCTTGCGCACCAGAACGGCCAGCGCGGCGAATTGAGCCGGGTCACGAAAGAAACTGCTGTGCTGAACTGTGACCCGGTCGAGAAGATCGTCGAATGCGGCAGGCTCTCTTTCCACGGTGCTCACGTACGCGTCCACAGCGACGCCCGCGATTTTCGCGCTTTCCTGGAGCAACCTCGCCAGCCTAGCCTGGCTGACCGGCTCTGACTTGAGCCCGGCTCTCGAACGCAGGAGCGACGTCGCATAGTCGAGCGACGTCATGTCCGGCTCGCCGCGGATGAGCCGGTCACCGGCTCGGCGCTTTGGCTCGGTTCGCGCCCGCGAGCACCGTTGCGGGTGGGCGGAGTCGGGTTTCCCGTCCGGCCGAGCAGGCGCGAAACGGCGCTGAGGAGCCCCGCCTCATCGAACGCGGTCTTGACGATGTAGCCATCCGCACCGGCGTCCATGCCGCGCTGGCGATCCTCCTCGCTTCCGTGTGAGGAAACGATCAGCACTGGGACGTTCGCGAGTCGAGGATGCGACCTCATGTTGGAGATGAGCTGCAGGCCGTCGAGCTTCGGCATCTCGACGTCGGTCACGACGAGGTCAGCGGGTACTTCGATGAGCATCTCGAGCGCCGCGGCTCCGTCCGCCGCCGTGCGCACCGCGTAGCCACCGCGCTCGAGGATCGACCGCTGCAGCTCTCGCACCATCAACGTGTCGTCGACCACGACAACCTTCAGCTGAGGCGGCGGACCGGACGGCTTGTCGGCGCCATCCGCGCCGGCGACGACAGCTGACTGACTGCGCTCGATGAGCGTCGAGATGTCCAGCACCAGGAGGATACTTCCGTTGGGTTCGATGCAGGCGCCGCTCACTGCTTTGAGGTCGCGCAGCCGGCCGGTCAAGCCGCGCACGACCACGTCGCGTTTCTGAACGACCGTCTCCACCTGGAACGCGTGCGGAGTCTCCGCCGGGCCGAGCAAAACCCACGGACCGACGCGGGCCGACGGCAGACCCAGGAGCGATGCGAGGTCGGAAACGGGAACGGCGTGCCCATCGATGACCGCGAGAGTTTTGCCGCTGACAACCTGGACGTTCTGCGCCTCCAGCATGCGAAGGATTCGATGCAGGGGCAAGCCGAACTGCTGACCGCCGATGGACACGATCAGACAGGGGACGACAGTCAGCGTGATGGGGACCACGATCCTGAACTCGGCTCCCGCGCCGGGGTGATTGACGATCTGCACCTCGCCGTGGACAGCCTCAACAGCGGTCTTCACCACGTCGAGGCCCACCCCGCGGCCCGAGGTTTCCGTGAGCGTCTTCGCCGTCGAGACCCCGGTATGGAAGATAAGGTGAAGCGACTGGTCCTCGGTGAGACCGTCGACGTCGAGGCCGCGTTTCACGGCTGCGGCCCGGACCGCCGACACATTGATTCCGTCGCCGTCGTCGCTGATCGCAATCACGACCTTCGATCCGACCTGCGTCGCGTGCATGCGAACCACGGCTTCCTCGGGTTTCCCGGCCGCCAACCTCTCGGCGGGGAGCTCGATACCATGCCCGATCGAATTCCTCACCAGGTGCAGGAGGGGCGAGACGAGCTGCTCCAGGACGCCTCGATCGACCTCGATGTCTTCGCCGACCATCTCCCAGCGCACTTTCTTGCCAAGCGAGCGGGCGGTGTCGCGAACCGTTCGGTGCAGGATGGCGCCGAGCGTCCCGACGGGCACCATCCTCGTTCGTTCGGTGACCTCCTGGAGCTGGTTGATGACCTTTGTGAGCTCGCGATACTCGGTTATCGCGTCGGGGTTCTGCTGCAGCTCTGATCCGAAAACGTGGCCAACTCTCAGCTGTGCAGCAGACACCTCGCCAACGAGTCGGTTGAGCTCATCGATCCGCGCCACAGGCACGTCAAGGGTGGCCGTCTCCACTTTCTTGCGCTCGCCAGCCGCAGGTCGATACTCCTCCCCGCTCGGTGGGGCGGTGGCGCGAGCCACAACTAGGAGCGCGGGTGGGGGGCTGGGGCTTGCAACACCTGTCACCTCCCCGCTCGGTGGGGCGGTGGCGCGAGCCACAACTAGGAGCGCCGGTGGGGGGATGGGGCTTGCAACACCTGTCACCTCCCCGCTCGCCGGGGAGGTGGCGCGAAGCGCCGGTGGGGGGATGGGGCTTGCAACCTTCACCTCCCCGCCATGCGGCGAGGTCGGTCCGTCAGGACCGGGTGGGGGGCTGGGGTTTGCAACAGCGACCGCCGGCAGCAGCCGCTCCATCGCGAGCTCGTCGCTGGCGTCCTGCTCCGCGCTCGAGGGGTTGGCGATGAGCCGGCCCAGGCCGTCCACGACCAGCAACATCGAGTCCGTCAGCTCGGGTGTGGAGCGCCGCGTCCCGGAACGAAGCTCGACGAGGAGGTCTTCGAGCCGGTGGGCGAGGCGGCTCACCCGCATCATCCCGACCATGCCGGCGGCCCCCTTCATCGTGTGCGCTTCGCGCAATATCCCGTCGATCGCGGCCTGGTCGTCGGGCGCCGTCTCGAGCGCCATCAGCCCGGTCGCGATCCGTTCGAGGTGGCCTTTCGCCTCCTCGATGAACAGTGGTCGGAACTCGTCCTCTAGCTCGCCCGTTTCAAGTCCAGCCGGTTCTTCACCAGCTCCTCCACATCAATGAGAACCACGAGACGGCCGCCGTCGCTGTAGACCCCGACCTCGCCCGCTTGCGAGCCGGGCCCCACAGGCTCTTCGAAGTCAGCCGCGATCGGCAGGTCCTGCGCGGCCAGCGCGACCATGTCCTCGCCGCCGCTCACGAGCACGGCGAAGGGAGGTTCGTTGAGGCTGCCGGTTCCGGTCAGGACCGCAGTGTCCAGCAGGGGGACGATCTCGCCGCGGACGTTGACGACGCCGAGCAGACCGGCGGGCGAAAGAGGGATTCGGGTCACCAACGGGTGGCGAAGGACCTGGTGCACGCGCGCCATCGGCACGGCGAAGTACGCATCGTTGGCCGCGATCACGAGCACGCGTGTCATCGGTTCGCCTCCGCCGTTCGCCCTGGATTCGCGGCCGAGGCGAGCTCCTCGGCGGCCGCCGCCATCTCCCGACTTTTCTGAGCAACGACCTGCACGGCGACCTCGAGGCTCTCCGTGCCGGCGCGATGCCGGCTCATGGCCGGCTCGACCTTTTCTGTCAGCTCCGTCATGGCCTTCGTCAATCCCATCCACTGGTCCAGCTGCTGTCCCCGCCGCACGATCGCGAGCACCGCTTCGCCGCTGGTGGTCTGGGCGCCGTGGGCCAGGATGGCGATCTCAGAAGCGGCGGCTTTCGATCGCTCGGCCAGACGCCGCACCTCGTCGGCGACCACGGCGAAGCCTCGTCCGGACTCGCCCGCGCGCGCTGCTTCTATCGCGGCGTTCAACGCGAGGAGCGCCGTCTGGTCCGCGATGTCATTGAGGAGCCCGAGCATGTCCTGGATCTCCTGGACGCGCGTGGCGTTGGCTTTCGTGCGATCGCTCGACGCCTGCAGGTCGGTTTGGGCACGCTGGATGTTGCTGCGGAGCTGGTTGGCCTGTGCGACGACCGCTGCGAGCGTTTCGGCGACCGCCGATGCGGCGCCCTCGAGGAGCTCGAGCTCGGTGCGAGTTCGCCGGCCCGCGGCGGCTTGCTCTTCGACCGCCGCCGCGACCCGCTGTGCCGCCAGGGAAATCCGGGCGGCGCTCTCGCGCGCCTGGGCGCGCGTTCCCGTGTGGTCCACGTCGAGCCGGTCAAGCATCGTGTTGAAAGTCGTGGCCAGCCGGCGCGTGTCCTCCCCGCCGGCGACAACCGCACGAGCGGCGTAATTCCCTGAATCGAAGGCCGCGGCCGCCGCGGCGATGCCGGCTACCGGCCGCGTCATCCACCACGTCACGAGCGCCAGCAGTGCCGCCAGCACGAGGAACGAGCCGAGGCTCAGCCAGATTCCGACGCTGATCAGACCCGCGACGATGAAGAACGGCGCGGCCACGAAGGTCGTGCCCACAAACGTCCGCAGAAATACGCCGTCCCAGGTCATTTGGCGCGAATGCACGATCCGGGGTGGTCCGGGTTCAGGCGTTCCGGGTTTCAGCACCCGCAGGTTCGTCGCCGTCCGGCGTGGGATCACCGTGACGGGCGGAAGTCTATTCACCACGGACCGCCGCCTTCCGGACCGGCGCCGGCGAGCCTGCCAGCTCGGCTGCGATCTCGCCCTGACGGGCGGCGGCCAGCGCGATCTCTTTGGCGGTCTCGGAGACCGACCGGCTGCTCGTTGCGATCTGCTCGATGGCTTCGACCGCCAGATCGACGGCGGACCGCTGGTCCTCGGTTGCAAGCTGGACCCGCCCGCTCGCGTCGGCCATCTTCGCCATCATCGAGAGCCAGAGCTCCATCTGCCGGCCGCGATCCTCGACGGCGGTCACAGTGGCGCTTGCCCCGGTCTGAGCCGCGCTCACCAGGATTCCGATCTGCGCGGCGGCCGCCTTCGAACGTTCCGCCAGGCGCCGCACCTCGTCCGCCACGACGGCGAAACCACGCCCTGATTCGCCCGCTCGGGCGGCTTCTATCGCAGCGTTGAGAGCTAGAAGGTTGGTCTCGTCCGCGATGTCGTTGATGAGAACGATGATCCCCTCGATCTCGCCGACGCGTTGCGAAAGCGCGTGCACCCGTTCGCCCGATGCCAGGAGCTCTGTCTGTGCGCCCGCGATCCTGGCGCGCATGTCCGAAGCCTGGTTGGTCACCGAAGCAACGTTGCCCGCGATCGCGATTGCGCTGCGCGCGAGCTCCTCCATACTGGCTGACGTCTGGGTGGCGGCGGCGGTCTGGTCCGTGGTCGCGCCGACCAGCTCCTGCGACGCCTGGGCGAGCTGGCTTGCGGCGGCTGCGAGCTCGCCCCGGATCCGGAGCTGGAATCCGCCGAGTTGCTCCAGCATCGAGTTGAACGCCTCGCCCAAGTGGTGAACCTCGGTGCTTCCGCTGGGAATTACGCGCACCGACAGGTCACCGGCTTCGGCACGGGCGGCGGCCTGGGAGAGGACGACGAGCGGGCGGATCATCAGGCGCGCTGTCAGGCCCGTGAGTCCGACGAGCAACGCGATGGCCAGGATCTGCGGTCCGATGCCCCATGACTCGAGGATGTCTGGAATCAGTCCGGCGATGATCAGGAACGGAAACGCGACCGCAAACAGGCTGAGCAGCAATCTCGCGAAGAAGCTGTTCCACAGCGCCTTGTAAGGCAGGCTCGCCGGAGCCGCGACACGAGCGGGAGGCTTGACCGTCAGGACGCGCACGTTCGGACGCGTGCTCACGACGTTGGGCGGGCCGGCCCGCTTCTTAAGCTCCACGGTCGCCCTCGATGAGGCCCTCCCAGCCGGAGCCGGCGAGGTCGGCGGCCAGCGCGCCCTGGCGAGCGGCGGCGGAGGCGATCTCCTGGGCCGTGACCGCCACGGAGCGGCTGCCTTCGGCGATGTGCT
>Ga0073928_10000353_pt1 | contig 109322 bp, 99 predicted proteins | sample PaiPotPPA55metaG_FD_76969 | JGI IMG/M metagenome (GOLD analysis project Ga0073928, IMG submission 76969) | Iron sulfur acid spring bacterial and archeal communities from Banff, Canada, to study Microbial Dark Matter (Phase II) - Paint Pots PPA... ... | reverse complement strand
GATGCCTGGTTTCGCGATCCTCGCGGCCGGCCCGCCGGGGTACCGCTTTGGCCTTTTTGGAACTGCATGCATTGTCCTCGTTTTGCGAAGCGGACGACGGCAGACGGACGATTGGCCAAACAAGAATGGCCAAACAAAAAGCCCGGCGCGGTAGTCCGGGCCGGGCTTCTCTCACAGCTTTGTGAGATTAGCGACTATAGCAGACTTTCGTTACAACGTCAAGATACCAAAAGTTGTGTGTACCAAAAGTTGTGTATATCAAAAGTTGCAATGTCGGTGGCACATGAGTTGTCCGGGTTAGGTGGCACCGGAGTTGTTTGGTTTCTGCCTCCTTGCAGCATCTACGATTCTATTCGAGCGGTAACTGCTGTCGGAAGCACACGTCGCGCCTTGCCCACGCGGGCGCGAGCCTCACGGCCGACCGTGTGGGCAAAATCCCTCGAAGACCGAGCGCAGCGTAACGGCACGTCAGGCGATTTCACCCACCTTGCGTCTGCGTCAGCGGCATCTTCTCGTTTGTTCCGGTCTCCGGCACCCGGGCGGCGTATTTGAGCCCTTCCTTGACCTTGGGGACGGTGAGCTTCACGTCCGTAATCGGCAGCCCGTGGGTGGGCGCGATGGTCTTCACGGCCAGGCGCTCGAGCAGGTGATCCAGCCGATCGCAATAGGCGTCCATGTTGGCGAACTTGGTCCAGAACAGGGCCAGGTCCGCGAAGACCGCCGATACGTCGGGCAGGTCGAGCGAGACCGCCTCCTCCGCCACCAGGCCGCAGTGGCCATCCTGGTGGTAGTGGCTGTAGGCGAACCCGTCGCCCGGGAACAACACGCGCTCGCCCGTGTCGAAGCCCCACCAGGTCGTGCGCAGGTCGCGGATCACCGGCTCGACCGCCATCAGGCTGCGGCCGCCGAGGTCAATGGCGTCGCCCTCGTTCATCCAGCGCATGCGATGCTCGTAATGCGGGAACGCCAGATGGTAGTCGCTCACGTCGCCGCAAAGAATAGCCTCGGGAAAGCGTTGGAGGATTCGACCCAGCCCGCCGCAATGGGGCGTCTCCTGATGAGTAACGAAAAGATATTTCAGCGGCGCCACCCCGCGGGCGAACAGCTCGGCGAGGTGCCGCTCTATCACCGGAAAGTCCTTGGGGTGACCGGTTTCTACCAGCATCGACGCGGTGTCGCCGGCGATCAGGAACGCGGCGTTGTAGCCGTGATAGATCTTGCCCTGGTGGCGCTGCGCCAGGCAGTCGCCGATCCAGAAGACTCCGGGCGCGATCTCGCGGGGCATTCTGCCGGCCACTGCTCAGCGCTCCTCGTCACGGCCGACGTAGCGCGACACCGCCACGCTGTTGTCGAGCCCTTTAAGAACCTCGTCCAGCATCTGCACGTGACGCGCGACGACCTTGCGGCCGTGCAGGATGCACCCATACCCCGGCGCGATCGTTTCCACATCGCGCTGCTCGAAGACCTCGGCGATGCCGCGCCGGATAGCCGCGGTCGGCGCGCCTTCGAGCCACCAGTAGCGCGTGTTCAGCAGAAAGGATCGGAGCTCGCGCGCGGACGTGGTGTCGTCATCATCCGTGACGATCCACGCTCCCTCCGCACGCGCGCGCCAGACATGGGTGAACATGTCGGAGCTGAACAGGGTGCGAGTCGTGCGGTCATAGAGCCAGCGCGTGGCAATGAGGCGCAGCGGCGCCTGCATGACGTCAATGGCACGGCCACTCGTCCCAAGCTGGATGGTGTCCGATCGCGTCACTGCAGTGACCGGCATGGAATGCAGGATGCTGCGGCCATTCGCCTGGGCGCCGAAATCAAACCACAGCGCCGCATCGATGTTGCTGGTGTAGCATTGCTCGACGTTGAAGTGGCCGGCGAACGTTTCCACGTTGTTGATCGACATGAACTCGTTGAGCCGCAACGGAAAGAGCGAGAGCGGCAGGCCGGGCGCGATCAGCGACTCGATCTCGCTGCGGATCGCCTGCTCGTCCTTCCCGAACCCGGTATCGATGAGCATGGCGGCGTCGCTCTCCCGGAGCAGATAGCTGTTGGCCACCGAATATCCACGCGCGCTCGCCGGATAGGAGCTCACCCGGCCGTCGAGCGCATAGGGGTGTTGCAGCGCATAGAGCTTCTCGTCGGCGAGCATCGTGATCCCGCCGGGCACGGTCCGAGCTGGCGCGGGCGCGCGCTGCAATAATGCGGACATGAGCCAACCTTATCGGGCCTTCCCGAAGAAGGAAATGCCCGGTTAAAGGCGGCCTCCGCGGCGGAAGCATGCTATGCTTTCTTGATGCGAAGCACATCTGAGCATTGCTGGCCGCGCGATCATCTGCAATCAGAGCTGATGCCCGATGTTGCCTGGTCCCAGGTAACTCTGAGCGATCCACGATAATGCGCGGCGTAACGTTCCTGGGCGAGCGCAAATTGCAGCTCGCGGAATTTCCCGATCCGGTTCCCGGAGTGCGGGACGTGATTGTCGAGATCAGGGCTTCCGGCATGTGCGGCAGCGATCTCAAGTTCTATCGCGGGGCCGGCGGACCGGCTGCATTGGGACTGGGAAAGCTCAGCGGGCCTGTCATCGCGGGACATGAGCCATGCGGCATCGTGGCTGCGGTCGGGGCCCATGTGTCGGAGCGCGCTGCTCGCGTCGGTGCGCGGGTCATGGTGCATCACTACAGCGGCTACGGCGCCTGTCCTCATTGCCTTACCGGCTGGTCGCAGATGTGCGTGGAGGGCAGCATAGTCTACGGCGTGACCGGCAACGGCGCGCATGCGCCATATATGAAGGTTCCGGCGCAAACCCTGGTACCCATGCCGGAGGAGCTGAGCTTCGCAACCGGCGCCGCGATCTCGTGCGGGACCGGCACGGCCTATCAGGCGCTCCGGCGGATGCAGCTCAGGGGAGGGCAGACGATCGCCATTGTCGGCCAGGGGCCGGTCGGCCTTTCCGCCACGCAACTCGCTGCGGCGATGGGTGCTCGCGTCATCGCGCTTGATGTAAGCGAGCAGCGGCTCGCGCGGGCCAAGGATTTCGGTGCGGAGGCCGTCATCGGCCGAGAGCCGGAGGATCCGGCCGCCGGTATCAGGGAGCTGACCCATGGCCTGGGCGCCGACATGGCGCTCGATACCTCCGGGGCAGCAGAAGGCCGGCTAACGGCGGTCCGCGGCACGCGGGCATGGGGGGTGGCGTGCTTCGTCGGTGAGGCGGGCAGCGTCACGCTCGATGTCAGCCCCGACATGCTGCGCAAGCAGCTTACCGTCATCGGATCCTGGACCTTCTCCACGGTCGTCCAGGCGGAGTGCGCGCGGTTCATCGTCGATCGCAAGGTCGCAGTCGACCGCCTGTTCACGGATCGCTGGCAGCTGGCGCAGGCGGAGGAAGCCTACCGGGTGTTCGACACCCAGACCAGCGGCAAAGGTGTCTTTCTGATGTAGAATGTGATAGACGTCCGCTACGCCATAAACAAAATACGGTCTCATCCGGAAGGGAGGATAGACATGGTTCGGATACATCGACGAAAGCTGTTGCAACTCTCCGGCGCCGGCGCGATCGCAGCGAAAGGCGGCGGCATTGCCGGGATTATCGCGGCCTCGCGTGCGCCCGCATATGCCCAGGCCACGACGGTCCACTGGCTGCGCTGGAACGACTTTGTTCCGGCCTCCGACGAGCTTCTGAAAAAGGAAATCGCGCCCGAGGCGGAGAAGGCACTCGGGCTCAAGCTCAATATCGAGACCATCAACGGCAACGATCTGCAGGCTCGCACCACGTCGGCGATCCAGTCAGGTTCGGGCCCCGACATTATTCTCGGGTTAAACAATTGGCCGCAGCTCTACGCCCAAAGCGTTGCCAACGTGGATGAGGTGGTCGAGGAGATCGGCAAGGCGCAGGGCGGCTTCTATGACGAGTCGAAGGCCGTCGCCAACGACGGCAAGAAGTGGCTCGGCGTGCCCTGGTGCGTGCTCGGCGCCATGATCGTCTATCGCAAGTCATGGCTCGCGGAAGCGGGCGCGAGCGCGTTTCCCGCGACCTGGGAGGAATACCGTGCGGTCGGCAAGAAGCTCAAAGCCGCCGGTCGTCCAATCGGGCAGACCCTGGGCCATACCTTCGGAGATGCTCCGACCTTCACCTACCCGTATCTCTGGTCCTGGGGCGGCAAGGAAGTCGAGGCGGACGGCAAGACGGTGGCGCTCAATTCGAAGCAGGCGGTCGACTCCGTGAATTTCATGACCGCCTTCTGGAAGGAAGCGCACGACGAAGGCGGACTGGCCTGGGACGACACCAACAACAACCGCGCCTTCCTCTCCGGGACGATCAGCGCCACCCTCAACGGGGCCTCCATCTATCTCTTGGCCAAGGGCAAGCCCGATACCTATCTCGACGAGAAAGGCAAGCCGATGTTCCAGGACATGGCGCACTCACCCCTGCCCAAGGGTCCCTCCGGCCAGTTCGGCTATCATCTGCCCATGACCAACATGGTCATGGGGTATTCGAAGAACCAGAAAGCGGCAAAGGATTTCCTCCGTTGGGTCACCTCCAAGGACAACTATCAGAAGTGGTTCAACTCGCAGCAGGGCTACTCTGTCGGCGCGACGACAATATGGGAGGGCGACCCGCTCTGGAACAAGGACCCAGTGATGTTGCCGTTCCGGGCAGCGGCGCGTGCGGGCCGCTTCCCCGGATATGCGGGCCCCGCCGACCGCAATGCGGCCGAAGGGCTGAGCAAGTACCTGATCACCGATATGTATGCCAAGGCCGCGCAGGGCATGCCGGCCGAGGATGCGGTGAAATGGGCCGATGGGGAGTTCAGGAGAATCCACGGCACCTGATGCGGGTAGTCACGTGACCTGACCCCCGTCTCTATTGCTGCCGCGGCAAGCAAACGCGCTCCGCGGCTCTGCCACAGGGGAACAAATGGCCGTTACCAGCTATGCCCTTACCGAACCTTACGTCCCGACAGCGCGGCGGGGTCCGATCACACGCTTGCTCGAGGACGAACGCTGGCTCGCGCTCGTCCTGCTGGTGCCGACCCTGGTGTTGCTCCTGTTGTTCATCGCCTATCCGTTCGTGAAGGGCGTAGAGCTTTCCGTGACCGACGCCAAGGTCGGAATACCCGGCAGCTTCGTCGGGCTGCGCAATTTCGCAGCGCTGGCGAGCGACACCATTTTCCAGAGGGCTGTCTGGAATACCTTTGTCTATACGGGCGTGACCACCGTCTTCAAGCTGGCGCTCGGACTATGGCTTGCGTTGCTGCTGAACCGGCATTTCAGGGGCAAGGCAGTGACCCGGGCTTTCGTTCTGCTGCCCTTCATCATCCCGACCGTGCTTTCCACCTTCGCCTGGAAGTGGATGTTCGACCCGACCTTCAGCGTGCTCAACTGGACGCTTTATCGCATCGGGTTGATCCACGGGCGCATCAACTGGTTGAGCGATCCCGGCCTGGCGATGATCTCGGTGATGATCGTGAATATCTGGCGCGGCGTGCCGTTCTACGCGATCAGCCTGCTGGCCGGGCTGCAGACCATCAATCCCGAGCTGCATGAGGCCGCGGCCATAGACGGGGCGAGAGCGTGGCAGCGCTTCCGGCACGTGACCTGGCCCCTGCTTCTGCCGGTAACCATGGTCGTGGTCTTGTTCTCGATCATCCAGACCTTTGCGGATTTCCAGCTCGTCTATGTGCTGACCGGCGGCGGGCCCGCGAATGCGACACATCTGTTTGCGACCTACGCTTATCAGATCGGCGTCGGTACCGGTCTCCTGAGCGAGGGAGCGGCGATCTCCCTTGCCATGTTTCCGATTTTGCTGATCGTGGTCATCGTTCAGCTGCTCTACATACGTCGGGTGGAGACGCTGTAGCAGCGAGGCAATTCGGGCACCCAAAAACGCTAGCTTTTTTTGGGGACCCGACTCGCCCCTACGAAGAAACAGGCGCTTGGCAATGATCGAAGGAGCGAAGTGGCGTCGCTGGATGTTTTTCTACATCCCCCTCGGGGTGTTTGTGCTCGCGCTGCTGTTCCCGTTCTATTGGATGATGGTGACCACGGTCCGTCCGGACAACGAGCTCTACCGCCCCTGGATGGCACCCAACTACACGCCGTTCTGGACGCTGCATCCGACCCTCGAGCACATTAAGTATCTGCTCACCGAGACGCTGTTTAGCACCTGGATGCTGAACACGCTGTTCATTTCGGTCGTTGCCACAGTGATATCGCTGTTCTGCGGCCTGCTCGCCGGCTACGCGCTGTCCCGCCTCAAGTTCCCCTTCGCCGGCAGCCTCGGTACCGGCATTTTCATCACCTATCTCGTGCCGCAGACGCTCCTGTTCATCCCGCTCGCCGACATCATCCGCAACTTCCATCTCGGCGACACGCCTTGGGCGCTCATTCTCACCTACCCGACCTTCCTGATCCCATTCTGCACCTGGCTGCTCATGGGCTACTTCAAGGCGATCCCGAAGGAGCTCGAGGAATGCGCGCGCATCGACGGCGCAACGCGCTGGAAGGCGATGGTCTACATCATCTTTCCGATCGCGGTGCCGGGGATTCTTTCGGCCGGAATCTTTGCATTCACCCTGTCGTGGAACGAGTTCATCTACGCCTTGGTCTTCCTATCATCGCCGGCGGAGAAGACCGTGCCGGTCGGCGTCACCTCGGAACTGATCCGGGGTGACGTGTTCTTCTGGGGGCCGCTCATGGCGGGCGCGTTGCTCGGCTCGATCCCGGTCGCGTTGATCTACTCCTTCTTCGTCGAGCATTACGTTGCCGGTCTCACGGGTTCCGTGAAGGGATGATGCGATGGCTCAGGTCCTCATCCGGAACTTGAACAAGATGTATGACGATGTGCACGCCGTGAAGGACGTGAACCTCGAGATCCGCGACAGGGAGTTCCTGGTGCTGGTCGGGCCTTCGGGCTGCGGCAAGACCACGACCTTGCGCATGGTGGCGGGGCTTGAATCGATCACCTCAGGTCAGATTATGATCGGCAACAAGGTGGTTAACGACCTGGCGCCCATGGATCGCGACATCGCCATGGTATTTCAGAACTACGCGCTCTATCCGCACATGAGCGTCTACGACAACATGGCTTTCGGCCTGAAGATGCGAAAGTTCGATCGGGCCGAGATCGGCAAGCGCGTGCGCGAGGCGGCCGACATTCTGGGCATCCAAGGCCATCTCAATCGCAAGCCGCGCCAGCTTTCCGGCGGTCAGCGCCAGCGGGTGGCACTCGGACGCGCGATCGTCCGTCACCCGCAGGTGTTTCTGTTCGACGAGCCGCTTTCCAACCTCGACGCGAAGCTTCGCGTGCAGATGCGGGTCGAGCTGAAGAAGATTCACAATCGGCTGAGCACCACTGCGATTTACGTGACCCACGACCAGGTGGAGGCAATGACGCTGGGCGACCGCGTGGTGGTGATGAGAGACGGACTGGTGCAGCAGGTGGGCGAGCCGCTCGAGCTTTATAACGCTCCCGTCAACCGCTTTGTCGCCGGCTTCATCGGCTCGCCGGCGATGAATTTTGCGGCTGTCCACTTGACCGGCGCAAATGGAACCTTGCGAGCAGGCAATCCCGGCTTCGGCATCGACGTGCCCGCCGAGCTCGCCCCGCGCCTTATGCCTTATGCGGGCTCCGATGTTACGATGGGCATCCGTCCGGAAGATTTGCGGGTCGCCAACGGCAGCGACCCGCCCGGCCTCTGCTTCGAGGCTGTGGTTGAGGTGGTGGAAAAGCTGGGATCCGAGATCCTGCTTGACTTGCAGGTAGGCGCCCAGACCATGGTGGCCGCAGTGGAGCCGACCGTCCGTGCCCAGCGGGGCGACAAGGTCCGGTTGGCGCTACGATCCGACCGACTGCACTTCTTCGATACGAGGTCCGAAGCGGCGATCTGAACGGAACGGTCTTTGTTGCGTGAGGAGCTTCCATGCCTGAGATTCCGCCACGAGGGATGGCCCACTTGGGGAGGTGCGGTCTCGATGAGAGGCCCGGTTCGCTCCAGTGAGGCGATGGACCGCCGTTGCTCCGTCGTGGCGGTGATAGGGAAAATTCGGGAGGAACTGCATGCTTAGCCGTCGAGCCCTGATTGCGATTGCGGCAAGCGTCGGTTTCGCCACCTTCGCCTTCGGCCAGGAGCGCACGATCGTGGTGGCATCGACCACCTCGACGGAAGATTCGGGGTTGTTTGGTTACATCCTGCCGCTGTTCAAGGCGAAGACCGGCATTGATGTGAAGGTGGTGGCGCAAGGCACAGGCCAGGCTCTCGACACTGGACGGCGCGGCGATGCCGATGTGGTTTTCGTGCACGCGAAAGCGGCCGAGGAAAAATTTCTGGCCGAAGGCTTCGGCGTCAAGCGCTATCCCGTGATGTACAACGATTTCATTCTTGTCGGTCCGCAAAGCGATCCGGCCGGCATAAGAGGCTCGCGGGACATCGTCGCGGCGCTCGTCGCGCTCAAGCAAAAGCGCCTCCCGTTCATCTCGCGCGGCGACAGATCCGGCACGCATATCGCCGAGCTCAGGTTGTGGAAGCTTGCCGGGGTCGACATCGCCGCCGAGCGGGGGTCCTGGTACAAGGAGATCGGGCAAGGCATGGGCGCAGCGCTCAATGCGGCAGCGGCGTCAGATGCCTATGTGCTCTCGGATCGCGGCACCTGGCTCTCGTTCAAGAACAAGCGCGATCTCGTCATCGCGGTTGAAGGCGACAAGCGGCTGTTCAATCAGTACGGCGTCATGCTGGTGAATCCGCAAAAACACCCGAGCGTCAAGAAGGAGCTGGGCCAGAAATTCATCGACTGGCTTATTTCCCCCGAGGGACAGGCCGCCATCGCTGCTTACAAGGTCAACGCAGAGCAGCTGTTCTATCCCAATGCTGACGATCCGAGCGCGTGAGGGCATCTGCGGCCCCCAGGCGCTCGATCGCAATAGATCTGTGCCCGTCCGCCAAACCCTGTTGGGCGATATGAATCGGCGTATCCGTCCACTGGAAACCAGCGGGCTCTGGTTTACCTTTCATTCATTGTGCTGAGAGGCCCCTGCGACGCGCTGCATTTCCTCAACCTGAGTTACCGGAACCCGGATCACGATCCACAGGGTCATATCCCAGGCGTTGCGCAGGGCCGCCAGCAACAGAGTGACCAAAGCAGCAGCCAGGCCTTCCAGGCTCCACCGCGACCGTTCTAAAAGCAGGAGCGCAGACCCGAGCACCAGCAGATAGCCGACGACCGGGATAAGAGCATCATGGTCCCTGATAGCGAACGTCGGGATATTTGGCCATTTTCCCGCGACAATTCCCCGGCACGGACCAGTTCTGCGAAACCGGCCTGCCGGTCGGATCAAAGTGGCCTCGTCACCGCTTGGTCTCGGATTGAGCCGCAACCTGGGAGGCGAGCATCCGGCTGGTCGCTTCGAGGTCGACCAGCGGGTAGGTATCGAAATGGGCCGGGATGATATCCGCCCATTCATTCAAGATGCGATGCAGGACGTCGTTGCTCTCCACATCGAGCACCGCGATCGCACCGCGCCCGACCCGCGGGTAGACATGGCGGCACATCCCGTTGGCCTGATAGCTTCCGATCCATGGCCAGAACTTCTGGCGCTGAGTTGCGAGCTCTGAAGGTCGTTCGGGTCGCGGCGTCGAGACGACGAGAAACAGCATGGTGGTGCTCCTGAAAAAGAAGCTGCTGCGCTTTGTCACCTGCGGATCGGCTGGCGGCGGCAAGTCCACCCTGATCGGACGTCTGCTCCGCCATTGCAAGCTCAGGCTCGACGATCGGCACGCTCCGGTGGTTGCCTATCGCGCGCCGTCCGGCACGAAAGGCGATGACCTCGATGCGGCCTTGCTGGTCGACGAGCTTGCGGCGGAACGCGAGCAGGGCGGCAGCAATGTCGCCTACAGCTACTTCGCCACGCGCAGGCGGGCGTTTATCGCCGCCGATACGCCTGGGACCGAGCCATATGCCTGGAGCATGGCAACCGACACAGGGATGGCGGACATTGCAGTGCTGGTGATTGATGCCGGCAAGGGGCTGCTTCCGCAGCCCCGCCACCAAAGCCATATCCTCGCCCTGCTCGGCATTCGCGATGTCGTCCTCGTCGTCAACAAGATGGACACGATCGGCTGGGATCGCGCCGCCTACGAACGGATCCGGGGCGAATATCTCGCGTTTGCCGCGGAGCTCGGGCTTGCGAACGTCACCTGCATTCCCGCCAGCGCATCGCGCGGCGACAATGCCACCCGGCGCAGCAGCGCGATGCCCTGGTACGATGGCCCGATGTTGATCGAGCATCTCGAGAACGTGGAAATTTCCTCCGACGCCGCGAGCAGACCGTTCCGCATGCCGGTGCAGTGGCTCAATCGGTCGAGCTCTCAGCGCAGCGGGTACAGCGGCACCATCGAGGCGGGGAGGGTGCGCGCGGGCGATCGCTTGGCGCTGTTGCCGGGGGGAAAACTGGTCGACGTGCATCGCATCATGACGTTCGAGGGCGATCTCACCGAAGGGGTAGCGAGGCAGACCGTCACGCTTACGCTGGCGCAGGACGTCGACGTGAGCCGCGGGGATATGCTCGCAGTCGCTGACGCGCGTCCGGCCGTGGCGGAACAGTTTGCCGCCTACCTCATCTGGATGGGCGAGCAACCAATGCTGCCGGGGCGATCCTATCTGCTGCAAGCCGGGACCGCAGTCGTGGGCGCACAGGTCACGGCGCTCAAGCACAAGCTCAGCGTCACCAGTCTCGAGCACGTTGCCGCCACGCACCTCGAGTGCAACGAGATCGCGTTCTGCAACATTGCCCTCGATCGTGCCATCGCGTTCGACCCGTATGCCGAGAACCGCAAGACCGGCAGCTTCATCCTGATCGACCGCATGCGTAACGCGACGGTGGCTTGCGGCATGATCGCGTTTGCCTTGCGTCGCTCCGCCAACATCCACTGGCAGGCTCTCAAGATCGACAAGGGTGCCCGTGCTGCGCTGAAAGCCCAGAAACCATGCGTGCTGTGGCTGACCGGCCTGTCGGCTGCAGGAAAATCGACCATCGCGGACCTGGTCGAGCAGGCACTGCATCGGGCTGGGCACCACACTATCCTGCTCGACGGCGACAACATCCGCCATGGTCTCAACCGCGACCTTGGATTCACCGACGAGGACCGGGTCGAGAACATCCGCCGCGTCGCCGAAGTGGCGAAGCTGATGGTGGAAGCAGGCCTGATCGTCATCGTGAGCTTCATCTCGCCCTTCCGCGGCGAGCGGCGCATGGCGCGCGGCCTGTTCGGCGAGGGCGAATTCATTGAGATCCACGTCGATACTCCCCTTGAGGTGTGCGAGGCGCGCGACCCCAAGGGCCTGTACAAGCTCGCGCGCGCGGGCAAGCTCCCCAACCTCACCGGTATCGGCAGCCCCTATGAGCCTCCGGAGCGTGCAGAGCTGGTGCTCGCGGGGACGAAGCCGCCGCAGGTGCTGGCCGATGAGGTGCTCGCGAGGCTGGCGCGCCAGGGCGTTATTTGATCGCCCAACCAACGGTTACGGCGCCGTGCCGAAGATCAGCGAAACGTTCTGACCGCCGAATCCGAACGAATTGGACATGACGCAGGACAGCCCGGCGTCACGGGCGCTATTGGGGACCACGTCCAACGGGATAGCGGGATCGGGTTTGCGGTAGTTGATAGTCGGCAGCAGCCGCTGCTGCTCCAACATCATCAAGCTGAATGCGGCCTCGATCGTGCCCGCGGCCGATAGCGTATGGCCGATCATCGATTTGGTGGAGGAAACTGGAATCTGCTTCGCTTGATCGGCGAAGGTGGCCGACATGGCGACGTATTCCATCCTGTCGTTCTCGGGCGTTCCGGTGCCGTGTGCATTGACGTATCCGATCTGCGCAGCATCGATGCCGGCGTCTGCAATCGCTTTTGACATGCAGGCGATCATCGCCTTGCCGTCAGGGCTCGGTCTGGTGCGGTGAAACGGGTCTGCCGTATCCCCGCATCCCTTGATCACCCCAAGGATTCGGGCGCCGCGCGCCTGGGCGGATTCGAGGCTCTCGATGACGAGAGCGCCGGCGGCCTCGCCCATGACAAAACCGTCGCGGTCCTGTGAAAACGGCCGCGCTGCACTTTCCGCGGGATCATTGCGTGTGGAAAGGGCGGACAACAGCGAAAACCGAATGACGGTCTCCGGGCTTACCGACCCATCGGCTCCTACGCACAGCGCGGCTTGCGCCTCGCCTCGCCGGATGGCCTCGACACCGAGCTGGATGGCGGTTGCGCCCGATGCACAAGCCGTCGTTACTGAAACCGGGATACCCTTTGTGCCGAAGCGCTCGGCGAGATAATCGCCAATCGAGCCGATGCGGCAGCGTTCGTACATCGCCTGGAACCGGCCGGTCGCCGCCGCTGCAAGCAGCTCGTCGTAGGAAATCTCATCGCCATTGCAGGCATCTGCCAGCGCCTCTCTGTGGGGCCACTCGATCTCCACCGGGGGGAGACCCAAGAAGAGAGGGCCGGGAAAATCCGCCTTGCTGCCGATGGCAGCCTCGGTCACAGCCTCAAGCGCCGCCAGCTCCGCAAGCCGTTGCGACTGATCAGAACAGCAGAACGGCTCTTCGGTAGCGGCATCGACCGCTCCAGCGATGGTTGTCCGGAGCCCGCCGGTATCGAACCGTGAGATTTTTCGAATGCCGGATTCGCCTTTGCTGAGCCTGGCCCAGTTGTCGGCTTTGCCGATACCGAGCGAGGTAACCGCGCCAATTCCGCTCACCACCACGACCGGGCGGCCGTGGGCATCGTTCCGGATCACTGCATCCCCCTTCCCGGCGGATGAATTCTTTCGACCATGGCCAATCCTTCGCCACGCCAGTGCCCGGCGCCGGTCACGAGCACGCGCTCGATCGGGCCGTCTGCTTCTCGCTCGATCCCCGAGTCGTCGGCTGCGGGAAACAACGCACCGTGCGAGGCGGCGAGCGCCGCGACCGCAACATTGAGTGAAAACTGCGCCTCGAAGCCGTAGCCGGTATAGGTGCCGACCGCGCGCACCGGGGCTTCGCCCAGATTTTTCAGAAAGATGCGCTCCTCCGATGTGACCGGCTCCGCGCCGCTGGCCCCTGATATCACGGCCAGTCCGCGCTCCGATGCTCGGGCTTTCATCTCCTGCCATAACTGATCGAAGGATCGGGTGACCCCGCCCGGATCCCGCCTCGTCCGCTGGCAGGCAACCGAAGCGAGCCGCGCAAACGGCTGGGCACCACGCGCCTTGGCATGAGACCGGCTCTCGATGACAAGGAATGCACCGAAGGAGCCGGGTGCAATGCCTCCGCGGCCGGCCTGTCGCTCGAACACCGGAGCAAACTCGTCCTTTAATGCCAGGCCGCCCGCTTCGCACAACAACAGCACGTCCTTGCGCTCGCCGTTCTGTGCGCCCCCGATCAGCACGACATCGCTCTGACGCGCAATGACCCGCGCCCGCGCCGTGCGCAATGCCTCGAGCCCAGCCTCTTCCCCCAGGAAAGTGCGAGAAGAGCCCGTCACCTTATGCACGACCGAGATGTTTCCGGCGAGCATGTTGGGCAGCTGTGAGAGAAAGAGCGTCGGGCGAAGGTCGCTCATCAGCTTTTCGTTCAGCAGGCGATCGCGGTTCGCTGCGGTTCGGCGCGCCTTCAGAAGGCTGCTGTCGAGGGCGGTGTCGCGCTCGCCGCCGCTTGCTACCACGAGGAGATCCGTGTGGGCGAGCACGCGCGCATCTCCCTTGATGCCGGCGCTGTCGAGCGCCAATCCGGCGGCGTAGGTCCCGATGCGCTGCCAGGCGTCCATCATTCTCTGATCGGTCTTCGGGATTTGCTTTGCAAAATCGACGGCAGCGATCGGATGCACGATGTATGGTGAGAACGTCATTGCGTCGACCGCAGGGTGGCCGGCGGCAAGTGCTTGCCAGTTTGCCTCGCAACCATCTCCCAGCGTGGAAACGATCCCGATGCCGGTGATCCAAGCCTCTTCTTTCTCCTCATGCATCGATCGGCTCTCGCATTAAAACATCGCTCGCGCCGGCGCTTGCGCTCGTGAGCAGCTTTCGCCGCCATGAGCGATCAGGTTATTCAAGGCGTCTCCACCGAGCCTGCCCAGAATGCACGGCCACGGCGAAGGACCGACCCGCAGACCGCATGCACCAAACCGAATACCGATGCGAGCACAATGCCAGAGCATCGGATCGATCAGCTGGACGCGGTCGGTACGTGAGAGCCGATCGATCCCTGCCACATCCCGGTTCGGCCGCCACTCGTGATGGCGCAGAGCTCCCAAGATCTCGGTTTCGGGGCGCGCGCGATTCAGCAGTGCATCGCCAAAGCACTTTTGCAGCAGCTCCAGCTGCAGGCTCGCAAACGGCCGGTTCGCATCTCGCGCCGTCAGCAGCGCGACAAGCTCGGTTTTTCCTCTCAAACCGGCTGCCAGCTTGCCCAGTGCGGTCCAGGTGTGTCGCGCTGCGCCGAATCGACCGAAGCTCTCGGTTTTGCGAAAGCGCACAATCTCAAGCCAATGATGCCCTGCAGCCAAGACATCGGAGGGAAGCTGAAAGCTGTTTCGAATCGGCGAGATCTGACCAAGATCGCCCTCGGTGAATTGTCCCCAGTGCAGCGCTTGCAAGCAGGCCAGGGGCTGCGGCCAGTCTTGGTGCGTGAGAATGAGGTGATAGCTTGCCTGATCCAGCGCCGCGGACGTGTGCCCGTCCGCGCTTTGGTCGAATGCCCAAGCCGCAGCTGGCTCGGCAAATTTCGCATCGACGAATTTTGCCTCGATTTTTTCTCCGAGCGAAAAAGCACTGGCCGGGCGCGGGTGCTTGAGGGTTTGCGCGATCTTTGGCGCGGCGCATGGCTCCGCCACCGATGGCGTCCCGTGCTCGCGCGAAAGCTCATAGGTGCTCGCGCGCAGAAAGCTCATTTGCGCATGCCGCCGGGGAATGTGCCGCAGCACATCGGGAGCTATCGGCTTGCCGACGACGACTTGGATGGTCTTGCCTCGCAGCCTCAGGAACTCCGCGGGCAGCGCCAGGAACCCGAGCTCCTTGCGAATGCGAGCCGCAAGGTAATAGCGCAGCCGGTTCCTGCCGGAGAACCACACCGGAACGAGCAAGGCGTTGTGGTGGCGCGCAATCCGCATGAACGCATCAGACCAGTCACGATCCGTGATCACGGCGCGCGAGAAGCTCAGTCGTGACGAAATGCCAGCGGGGAAGACACCCAATGCGTTGTATTTGACGCCGAAGTCCCGGCGCAAATTGAGCAACGCCTCCATGTTCACGGCGGCACCGCTGAAAAACGGATCCACTGGGATCATCGTCTCCGACAGCGACGGGATGAATTTCATATGCCGGTTCCCGAGGAGCCGATACTCGGAGAAATGATTGGCGAGCAGGAGCGACATCGCAAAGACATTGCCGCCCCCGGTCGGATGATTGCCGAACAGGATGACCGGGCGGTTGCCCACCGATTGGAGGTAATCGAGCCCCTCGAACTCGAAACGCACGTCCAATAAGTGGGCAAGCGCCGCAAGCTGCCGCTGCCGCGTGTCAGGCTTGATCGTCGCGACGAAATCGTTGAGCTCGGTGAACGACAGCAGGCGCTGTGCAAGGCCCAGCACGCCCGAGGGCTGGCGCGTGCGGTCGATCAGCCTTCTGCATAAAACATCTTCCAGCCAATCCTGGAAACCGCCCCGGCCGTCGAAGGCGACACCGCCGGTTGCGCGAGCCGCGGGCAGCGCAAGCTCTGCACAACGCTGTCTCGAATGAAACGCAGCGGGCATGGCCTCAGTCCAGAGTACGGCGGAAGCTGGCGACCGCGATGGCGATCACAACAAATGTCAGCGCGGCGAGCCAGAGCACATCCCCCTGAAGATCGGGCAGGCCCGATCCTTTCAGCATGATCGCGCGCACGATGCGCAGATAATGGGTCAAGGGCAGGCCTTCGCTGACCCACTGCGCCCAGGTCGGCATGCCGGCGAACGGGAACACGAAGCCGGAGAGCAGGATATTGGGCAGGAAGAACACCATCACCATCTGCATCGATTGCAGCTGGGTCTGCCCGAGCGTGGAGAAGGTGAACCCAATGGACAAGTTGGTCGTGATGAAAAGGACGGTGAGCGCGCCGAGGAGCGCCAGACTGCCGAGGATGGGAACGCCGAACAAAACCACGCTCGCTGCGAGGACCAGTACCCCCTGCACGAAGCCGACAGCGACAAAAGGGGCGATCTTGCCCGCCATGATCTCGAGCGGCGAGATCGGCATCGCCAGCAGGCTTTCCATGGTGCCGCGCTCGCTTTCGCGCGTGAGCGACAATCCGGAAAACACGAGCATGCTGATGGTCAGAATGGTGCCGAGCAGGCCCGGCACGATGTTGAGCTGCGATACGCCCGCGGGATTGTAACGGCGGTGCTGGCGGATCTCGAAGCTGTCAAGCGATGCTTCGGGAACGGCATGCTCATTCTTCAGAGCCGCCCGCACCACCCCATCCAGCGAGGCGACCGCAGACGCGATTGCAACCGGGTCGGTCCCATCGGAGATCGCGAGCAACGCCGGATGATCGCCGCGGCGGAGCGCCCGCTCGAAACCGGTCGGGATCTCGATCGCAAACAAGACCTCGCCCGATGCCAGCAGCCGATCGAGCATCTCGACGTCATAGACCTGACGCGTCACGTTAAAATACTCGGTATTCTGCAATGCTGCGAGAATGGAGCGGTCGACGTCACTCGTTTCCTGGACCAGGACCGCGGTAGGGAGATGCTTTGGCGTCGTGTTGATGGCGTAACCGTAGAGCGTCAACTGAAACACGGGCACGGCAATCATGGTGGCGAGCGTCACGCGATCTCGCCGCAGCTGCACGATCTCCTTGACGATCATCGCCCAGACACGATGCCACATCGCGGCGCGTCGGCAATCCGGTGCGCTCATTGCAGTCTCCCGCGAGCGCCGGTCCTGAGCTCGATGAACACGTCCTCGAGCGAAGGGGTTGAGCGCATCCAGGAGAGGCATGGATCGTTACGGTACGGCGCGAGGGCTGTTTCCAGCGCGCGGCCGTCACGACCGCAGACATGCAGGCTCGCGCCGAATGGCGCGACGCTGTCCACGCCTGGGCTCGCTGCCAGCTTGTCGGCAAGCGCGGCTAGTTTCGGCCCGCTCACGACGAAGGTCGTGAGCGCTGCGCGGCTGAGCACCTCATCGACGGTGCCGTGGGCCAGCAACTCGCCGTCGGCGAGATAAGCTATCTCATGACAGCGCTCCGCCTCGTCCATGTAATGTGTCGATACCAGCACGGTGAGCCCGTCTTCAGCGAATGCATGGATTTCCCCCCAGAACTCGCGCCGCGAGGTCGGATCGACGCCGGCGGTCGGCTCATCCAGCAACAGCAGTTCCGGGTTCGGCAGCGTGCACGCGCCGAGCGAGAGGCGCTGCTTCCAGCCGCCTGAAAGCGAACCCGCCAGCTGCTCGCTCCGTGCTGCCAATCCCAGGCGCGCGATCATGGCTTGCACGGCATCAACCGCGTTTGGGACGCCGTACATGCGTGCGACGAATTCGAGGTTCTCGCGCACGGAAAGATCGTGATAAAGGCTGAATCGCTGCGTCATGTAGCCAACGCGCCGCTTGATGCTGTCCGCCTGCGTACGGATGTCGAAACCGAGGCAGGTGCCGCGCCCCGCGTCCGGCGTCAGCAGCCCGCATAGCATGCGGATGGTCGTGGTCTTGCCGGAGCCGTTCGGGCCGAGGAAGCCGTAAATCGTCCCGCGCCTCACCTGCATAGACAGGCTCCGCACCACCTGTCGGCCGCCGAATGACTTGGTGAGGTTCTCGACCTCGATGGCAATGTCTGTTGCGGGCATCATCGCGCGGCTTCCTGCTTCGCGATCGTGACGCGTATCGGTTGGCCGACCCGCACGCTCTCGGGATGCTCCGGCCGTGCCTCGACGAGGAAGACGAGCTTGGCGCGCTCCTCGAGGCTGTAAATGACGGGCGGCGTGTATTCCGCCGTCTCTGAGATGAAGCTGATGCGCGCATGGATCTGCGGCGCGCAGCCGTCACATTTGACCGTGACCGCATCGCCGAGAGCGATCTCCGGCAGCATCGCCTGCGGCACAAAGAACCGCAGCTTGATGTTGCCGGGAGGCAGGAGCGACACTACCGGACGGCCTGCCGCGACCACTTCACCCGGACGGAAATACACCTGCTGAATCGTGCCGCTCGACGGGCTGAATACGGCGCGCCGCGCAAGCCTGGTCTGCAACGAGTTAAGCCGCGCCTCGGCCTCGGTGAGCGCTGCCTGGGCTGCGTCGAACTCTTTCTTGGTGCCGGTGCCGGTCTTCAGGAGTTGCCGCGCCCGGTTGAAGGTCTCGCGGGCATTGGCGAGCGTCGCCTCGTTCTGCACGACCGCCGCCTTCTGGAGATCGGCATCTACCGTGAACAGGGGCGCCCCTTCCGCCACCGCATCGCCTTCCCGCACCGACAGCTTCTCCACCCGCCCTGTCTCATCCGGCCCGATGAATACGAAGTTTGCCTCGACCCATCCCTGATACGTCGGCTCGATCGGCTCGCTGCTCCAAGCCGTAACCACCATGGCGCCCGCCAGTGCGAGCACCTTCGCTCCGAACACCGCCGTCTTTGTCACCCAATCCATGTGCACGTTTCCAATTCCCTGGCTGCGATCCGTATTATTGAGGTACGTTGCGTGCGGTTTGTATCCTCAAGTCGCAAGCTCGCCAGTGACAGGGGTCACAAAAATGCGGAATCTACGCGGGGATTAGCTCGCGCGCGCTGCACCGCTTCTCCTGCGGCGTGGCCGTTTGCGTGGGGACGGGCGCTCGATATCCGAACCGGTCCATGTACCAGCCCCAGCGCCGGCTCACCTCGCAGCGCTGCTGATCGGAAATGCGATGCCGATTGGTCTTGTAGCTGCCGAGCTCGCGCAGGTGAGCTTCGAGCTTCGGCCGAAGCTGCTCGAATGGGCCAAGACCGAGCTGCCGGTAGATTCGGCTGATTCCGGCCGCGGGCTCCCGGACGAGGTCCTCGTACCGCAGCTGGCAGAAATTCTCCGCGGGTATGCTCGCAACCTCCGCGAAAAAATCGCGGTAAAGCAGATTCATGTTTTCGAAGACGTATTCCTCGATGTCGCAGGCGCCGTCCGCGCCGTCTTCCAATGCGGGTTTTTGGCAGCCTTGCGTGTCGAACAGAGCGCGCCAAAGCCGCACCGTGGACGAAAACACCTCGCAGGGATCCCGCACGATGTGAATGAACTTCGCGTCGGGAAACATCTCCCGCAGGATGCGGAGCCGCGCCGTGTGGGTCGGAGATTTCAGCACAATGCGCCGCGCCCTGCCGCGGTTCTTCTGCTCCCTGCTGCTTCGCAGGTTCACCTGCTGCAGGAAGCTGAGGAATCCGGCCTTCCACGCTGCGACCTGCTGCGGGCCGAGGGCGGTCATGTTCAGGTAGGGGTGGCAAAGCTCACGGCGGTTGGGAAAAATCATCGCTTCGTAAGGCGAGCCCAAACCCAGATTCATCAGCGCGAACTCGTCCTCCTGCGGGTGATCCCAACCGACCAGCATGTTGTCCATGGGCCGGCTGGCGGGAAGGAACAAGGTGAACCAACGCAGCAACCAGCCGAATGCGAGGGATTGCGCCGGTGCGAAGCATTCAAGCGTGCTGGGCGCGGTGAAGCGGTCGTCCAGCGTGAGCAGCTCGTGCAGGAGGGTTGTTCCGGTGCGCCAGTGACCGATTATGAAGATCGGCGGCGCATCGAGCGCGCATTCTCGCACCCGTCGCGCGAAAATGAGCCTCTGAACGATGTTCAAGCTCGAGTTGACGAACGAGCTGACGAATCCAAACAAGCCGAAGGCAATCCGCGTCGGCGAAACAGCAAAGCGATTGCGAGCGAGCAGCGCAAGCCAGGCCGAAACGGTCATGCCGTACCAAATTCTGAAGGCGAAGAAGGGATAGCTGTTGAGGTCGGCATGCGGCGCAGCCGCAGCTACACGTCCATTAGCTCTCATGGGGCACGGACCGTTCATGGCTAGCATCCCGCCCGTTGCCCGAGCTCGGGTTTACCTGGATCACCCGCGCTGGCGCGCTCTTCCAGGTATCTCAGCTGGTCCTTTCTCAGCAGCACTATGGTCCCGGTGATGCGCACTCTTTCGAGATTACCTTGGCGCATCACGACCGACGTCTGCATGCGGACCAGCCGGCCTCGGCGATAGACATGCCCGCTCACGGTGTGCTCGGCGATCAGCGGATCGTCGATTGTGGCCACGCTGCGGAACTGAGCCGAGCACTCGGTAAGCACGGATTCCACGTCGAGCGGCACTCTGTAGAACAGATGGGCAATGGCTATCGTGGTCTGCTGCACGGCCTCCATCAGGCAGATGGCATGCACGTGCCCGCAGTCACGATCGAAAAACAGAGGATGGTCCCGGTCGATGCAAAGGACAGCGCGGAAATGATCTGTCCGCTCCGACGCTGCATCTTCGCAGCAGCGTTCGGCGGCCGCGCGGGGCATCGCCGCCTCGATGTGAGAAACCAGCACGTTTTCATCATATGATTTATGAACCAGGGACTTATCCAATCGCCTTGGGGCGGATCGATACGGGCGCACCTGCGGCTTGCGATTTGTCGCATATGCGTTCGCGGCGTTGTGATTGAAGAGCATCGCGCTATCCTTCGTTGTCCGGACAGTCGCGGTGCCATCGCACGAATCGAACGGCTTTCCTGTGATTCGCATCACGGATTTGTCGAATTGCTCTCCTATCGTATGCTCGAGCACCCCCGGGCTCCGCAGCGTCAAAAGACAAGCAGACGCGTACAAATCGATCATATTAATGCTTGCTAACCCTACAAACACTCCCTGAATAGGCTGCGCGTGCTGCTTGCATGAGCATTTTGGTGATCGCTGTCACAGCCAACGGGGCCCGGCAGCTGCTAGTGAGCAGGTCGAATATTTGACGGCGGAGACCGCTCGATGGATTTTTCCCTTGCACCTTCACTGGACGGCTGGAGCGCTCTTGGTTGCGTTACGGAGCTGCAAAGTGAGAGGCAATCATTTGACTTCGCCAGCATTCCGGATCCGTTGCGACTGCGTCACGAAGGAATCGCGATCCAGCAGAACGAGGACGCGCCGGAAAATGTCTTATCCGATTGGTGCAAACGGGCTAACGAGTGTCTGCACTTTCTCGCTGCAACTGATCCTTCGAGAATTTGGATCTGGCAGGAGCAGCTGCTTCCGATCCTGCTTGCACTCTCCGCGACCTTGGCGGCGGGACGCGCCGCCCAGCCTGCCGGGGGTACCCTTACAGCCCAAGCAGGCGCCGCGCGTTGCCCCCGGCGATCGCGGCAAAGACTAAAGCATCAACCCCGTCGAGCGAAGCGAGATGGCCAATCGGATCGAACTCCGCCATATCGAAGGGGTAGTCGGTCCCCATCAGCACGTGGTCGGCACCGACCAAGCGTACCAGCTCGGCGAGCTGATGTGGGGTGAAGACCACGGTATCCACATAGATCTTCCTGAGATAACTGGTCGGCGGGTGCGGGAGATCGGCGCGGGCGTCCGATCGCGCTCCCCAGGCGTGATCGATCCGCCCGCTGTAGGCCGGCAGATATCCGCCGCCGTGCACTGCCAGAATCTTGAGATTGGGATGGCGTTCGAGCACGCCATCGAAAATCAGATAATGCAGCGCAATCGCGGTGTCGAGCGGGTTGCCGATGACGTTGTTGAAATAGAAACGGCTCAATCGCCTGCCCTCGGTGAATCCATTCGGATGGATGACGACGAGCGCGCCGAGCTCCTCCGCCTTCTTCCAGAAAGCGGAAAACTTCGGATCCGAGAGCTCCCGCCCGGCGACGTTGGTCAGAATCTCCGCGCCTTTCATTCCGAGCGTGGCCATGGCGCGCTCCAGCTCCTTTGCCGCCTCGGTGGCGTCGTTCAGCGGAACGGTGCCGAGCGCGACAAAGCGGTCGGGTCGCTTCGAAACGTATTCCGCCAGGCCCTCGTTGATCATGCGCGCCGCCTTGACCCCGATCTCGACCGGTACGGTGTAGGTGCATTGATTCGGTGCCGGCAGGATGAGCTGCATGTCGATACCCATGTCGTCCATATCGGCGAGCCGCTCGTCATGGGTGGTAATGCGCGACCGGATATCCTCGTCCTGCTTCTGATTGAGCGCCTTGGTACTCGCATCGGCGAAATGCGTGAGCGGCATGCTTGCGGAATCGAGATGCGGCTTCACCAACGCGGCAGCGGGCGGGATCGCGACGTGGGAATGGATGTCGATGGTGGTGCTGCGCGGCCTTGCTGTGCGGCCGGGCTTCTGATGCTTGCGCGCGGCCGTCGGTCCGTATCTGTTCCACAGCTCAGGCATTTCCACTGTCCTGCTTTCAAAATACGCCGAGGTGCTGGGCGATCATGGGATCGTCGAGGCTGATCTGGCCGGCCGCTCCCCGAAACACCACGCGCCCGGTATTGATGATGACGATGTCGTCAGCAAGGGCGAGCGTGAGCTTGATGTTCTGCTCGACCAGCACGATGGACTGACCCTCCGCCTTGAGCTGCGCAATGGTGCGTCCGACTTCGGCGACCAGCTGCGGCGCCAGCCCTTCGGAGGGCTCGTCCATCAGCAGCACGCGTGGATTGCCCATGAGCGCGCGAGCGATCGCGAGCATCTGCTGCTCGCCTCCTGACAGCGAGCCCGCAAATTGGGAACGGCGCTCCATCAGCCGAGGAAACAGCTCGAAGACGCGGTCGCGCGACCAGCCGGCGCTCCCGCCATTGCGCGGCGATTGCGCCGCTACCCTCAGATTCTCGTCCACGCTCAGGCTGCGGAACATGCGCCGTCCCTGCGGCACGAGACCGATGCCTTTGCGGGCGATCTCGTCGGGGGCAAAGCCGCCGATGGCCTCGCCATAGAGACTGATGGTCCCGCGCCGCGGCTTGAGCAGGCCGATGATCGCCGACATGCAGGTGGTCTTGCCCGCGCCGTTGCGTCCGAGAAGCCCGAGCAGCCGCCCGGGCTGCAGCGAGAACGAGATGCCGTGCAGGACGTGGCTGTCGCCGTAGTAGGCATCGACCTCATCGATGGCGAGCGCGTCAATCGCCAAGGTAGACCTCCCTGGTGCGCGGATCGGCAACCACCTCTGCGCGCGTGCCCTCGACGATGACCTTGCCGTAATGCAGCACGGTGATGCGCTCGGCAAAATCAAGAGCGACATCCATGTTGTGCTCGATCATTACGATCGTCACGTCGCGCGGGATGTCCATGAGCAGATCATGAACCTCGTGCCTCTCGTCGATGGAGAGCCCGGCGAACGGCTCGTCGAGCAGAAGAACCTTCGGGTCCTGCGCGAGTGCCATCGCGATCTCCACTCGGCGTTGCTCGCCATAGGAGGTCTGCGAGAGCGGCCGGGCGGCGATATGGTCGAGACCGACTCGTGCCAGTGCCGCATGCGCGTCGTGAATGATGTGGTGCTGGCGATGGAGCGCGATCAAAGGGCTCCAGCGCAAGGGCGAAACCCCAAGCAATGCCAGGCTGACATTGCGTTCGATGCTATCCCGTGCGAACAGGGTGATGATCTGGTAGGTGCGCGTCATGCCGAGATGGGCGCGCCGGCGGCTCGGCACGCGGGTGATGTCGCGATCGAAGAGGTAGATCGAGCCGCTGTCCGGGGTGAGCTCCCCCATGATGAGGTTGAACAGCGTAGTCTTGCCGGCACCATTTGGTCCAATGATCAGGCGCCGCTCTCCCGGCTCGACGCGAAGATCGATATCGGAGGCAACCCTAAGACCGCCGAACGCTTTGCAGAGACGCCGAACAGCGAGCACGCTCATCGCTTCGAGTCCGGGCTGTTGGCGGCCGCAACGGGGTTGTTCCGGCCTCGCAGCGCCCGCGATCCCATCCGCCACAGCCGCGCCGTGCCGGGTACCAGGCCTTCCGGCATCAGGATGACGATGGCGACAAATATGGCGCCCAGCATGAAGTTCCAACGTTCGATGTAGCCGCTCACGACGTTCTTGACTATGATGACAAGCGCTGCTCCGACGATCGGCCCCAGCAGGGTGCTTGCCCCGCCCGAGATCACCATCAGCAACACCTCGGCCGAGGAGGTCAGGGCCAGTGTCTGCGGACTGATGAACTGATTGTAGTAGACGAACAGGATGCCGGCGACGGCGGTGAGCAATCCCGAGAACATGCACGCCCAGAAGCGGATCATCCAGACGTGATAGCCCAGCGCATTCATCCGCCGCGGCTGGTCGCGCGTGCCCGCGAGCGCAGCGCCGAGCGGAGAGCGGACAAACGCGGATACGGCCGCGACGGCGAGAACAAAGATGAGCAACGTCGCGTAGTAGAATGCCTCCGCCGAGGCCAACGAGAGACCGAGGGGCGACGGTCGCATGGCAACGCTGATGCCGTTATCGCCATTGGTGATGCTGATCCAACGATAGGCCAGGCCCCAAAGAATTTCCCCCAGCGCCAGCGTTATCATGATGAAACCGATACCCGTGGCGCGGAGCGAGAGCGCGGCGAACACGGCAGTGCCCGCCATCGCAATCACCAGCGTACCGATGATCGCCACTGTGTGACCATGGCCCGCGGCGAGCAGGTAAGCGACACCATAGCAGGCCAGACCAAACAACCCGGCATGCCCAAGCGACACGAGTCCGGCATAGCCGACGAGCACGCTCAAGCCGAGGGCAAATATGGCATAGAGCAGGATTTGGCTCGCAACATTGACATAATAGATCCCCGCAACCTCGTACGGGATGGTTGCGAGCGCAGCAAACGCCAAGCCGATTGCAACCTGGCGAGCGGTCATGGCACCTGCCGGCCGAAGAGGCCTTGCGGGCGCAATACCAAAACCAGCAGCATGGGCAGAAAGAGGACGAAATACGCGAGCTCCGGCAGCAGAGCCTGGCCGAAATTATAAATGAACCCGATGATCATGCTGCCGATCAACGAGCCGAGCAGGCTTCCGGTCCCGCCTAGGATCACGACAACGAGGGCCAGCGGCAACATGTCCTGATCGAGACCCGGATACACCGAAAGGATCGGAGTACCGATCATGCCGGCGAAGCCCGCAAGGCCGGCACCGAGCGCAAATACGATGGTGAAAAGTCGTGAAACCCGGATGCCCACCACCCGCGCCATCTCGGGGTCATCGACTCCGGCGCGGATCATCGCGCCGAGTCGGGTGCGATCGAGCATCAGCCAGAGCGCGATCGCAACGCCGACGGCGATCAGGATGATCACCAGCCGATAAGTCGGGAACGCGAGCGCACCGAGGCGAGCGAAACCCTCGAATTCAGGTGGTGTGGCAACCGAAAGCGGGTCGCCTCCCCAGACCATGAGGCAGAGATCGGCGATCATGAACGAGATGCCGAGCGTGACCAGAACCTGCGCCAATTGCTCGCCCGGAAGCCGGCGCAAGAGCAGGCGCTCGATGAGTGCGCCGAAAACCGCGACCAGCAAGGCGCTCATGATCGCCGCGACCCAGAAATTGACCGTAAGGCCGCGGTAACCGATGGCGAACGTGGCGCCCAGATAGGCGCCGAGCATGAACAGCGAGCCGTGCGTGAGATTGGGAATCCGCATCAGCCCGAAGATCAGGGAGAAGCCCGCCGACAACAGAAACAACAAGCCGCCGAACGTGATGCTGTTGACCGCCAGCAACAGCCAAAAAGTCATGACCGGCGTCTTCTGCTCGCTCCGCGGATGGGCCGCGGCCATTGCGGCCGCGGGGCTCCTCCATTCAGCTCAGCTCTTCAACGGTGGGAAATCGCGCGAGTAGACCGGCTGGGTCAGAAATTTCTTCTCATCATAGGTCCAGAACTGACTCACATCCTTGTAGGTTTTCACCGTTTTATTGATGAGCTTGCCAGCCGATTTCTCGCAGCGGCGGACGTAGAAGTCACCGATGACGTTGCCTAAATGATCGAACCTGATCGGCCCCCGCGGCGTGTCGGTGAGCGATACCGACTTCAGCGCCGCCATCAACGCCGCTTTGTCGTCGGACTTTCCGCCTGTTTTCTGCAGGCCGGCTTCGACCACGGCGCAGTTGACATAGAGGCCGGCGGCATAGAAGCCGGGATCAACACCGTAATCCCGCTGCATTGCCGCGATGAAGCGTTTGTTGCTCTCGGTGTCGAGATCGAGCGTGTAAGGGCAGCAGGAGTAGAGCCCGACGGCCTCGTCGCCGAAACTTCGAAGCAAGGCGTCATCGCCGGCGGTTTCCCCGCCGACGACAGGAAGCTTGAGCCCGAAATTGGCGTACTGCTTCATAAATCGCAGCGGGTTCGATCCGGCAAAACCCTGGCACACGCCGTCGCAATCGCTGATCTGCGCGAGATAGGGAGTGTAGTCGGGGGTAACGATCGGCGGCCAGAGCTTCTTGACGATTTTGCCGCCATTGTCCTCGAAGGTCTGCTGGAAGCCGCCCATCTGCTCGTATCCGAAGGCAAAGTCCTCGGAGATGGTGACGATGCGTTTCAACTTCAGTTCCTTGGCGGCGTAGTCCGCCATGGGGTGCATCGCCTGGGACGAAGTTGCCGAAGCCCGCAGGAAATAGGGATTTGGGCGGCGCTGGGTCAGATCCTCGGCCGCTGCGAGGCTCAGCAACGGCGTCTTGGCCTGGGCGATGTAGTCGGTGATGGCAAGGAGCTCGAACGCCGCAAGCGGTCCAAGGATAACGTCGACATGATCGCGCTCGACCAGCTCTTGTGCCTTGGTCTTGGCGCCCGCGGGATTGCCCCCGGTATCGGCGGAGATCAATTCGGCCTTGCGCCCCGCCAGCGTGTAGTTCTTCTCCTTCAAAAAGATGACGCCCCCTTGCTCCATCTGAATACCGCCTTGGGCAAGGGGGCCGGTCTTGACCGTAAGCAGGCCAATCTTGAGCGGCGCCGCTTGCGCCTGCACGCGAGGAGCCTTCATGGCGGCCAGACCCGCGCCGGTTCCGGCCAGCCCTTTCAATACGCGTCTACGGTCCAGTCTCATTATTGGTGTTCCTCCCGTAACCAACTGTTCTTGTCACTTCCCTGCACAATGGCGCAAAATGGCCTCGACCGCCACCCCATGCGCCATTCCCGCGTCATTCGGCGCATGCCAGCCCACTGCCTCAGGACCGGCAGCCTATTTTTTCCGCGGAATAATAGGCAGCAGCAGGTACGGCTGTTTGTCGCGGCGGAAATGCAGGGTCGTAACCCCGCCGAAGATCTCATGGGGACGATCCAGCGAATCGTCATGCAGGAACGGTCCGCAGCCCGTGAGCTCGTTCTTGAAGTTCGACAGCTTGCCTCCGCTCGGGCCGGGATAGACATAGTCCTTGCCCCGAACAGTGAGACCCACGCGGTAGCCGGCGGGGACTACTACGGAGGTCGGCCAGATCTCGATGTCGAGCTCGACTACCTCGCCCTTCCTGAGCGGCTGCGCCTTGTCGTGCGTGTGATAGGGCCGATAGGGCAGCGAAACCTTCTTGTCGAGCTTGCGGTGGGAGGCGCGCAGCCAGCCCTGGCCAACCGGGGTGTGCGGATCGATGGCCCCCTGGAACACGACCTCCTTGAGGTCACCTGTGAACACGCGCAATACCGCGAAAAGGTCGGCGTCAGGGGTCGAGGATGACACGAGCAGCTTGAGCGCCGAAGGTCCCGTTATTTCCGTCTCGTGCTCAAATGGAGCGGTGAGGAAGGTGAGGCCATCGCCCAGCGCCTCGAAGCTGCGATCCGCTTTGGCTGAGATCCGTTGCTGTGCAAGGGCGCCGTTTGTGGGGTCAAGATAGAGCCTGGTCCATTTGGTGCGCGTGAGCGGCCATTCATTCTCGGCCCGTTCGGCGAATCCATCGATATGCCGCACCTGCAACAGGACGCGCGGCTGCTTCTCGAAGCCGTTGTTCTTTCCATGCAGGAAATGATCGAAAAACCGCAGCTGCAGCGTGCGCCCGTAGTCCGTGTAGAAATGCGTCCAGTGCTCGATGCCGTGCACTTCAAGCCACTTCTGCTTCGCGGCAGCCCGCACGAACCCTTCGAAGTTGCCGCGGGGATGCAAGGGTTGTCCCCCCCAATTGGCGGCGGACAGGAACGGGGTCTTCACCTTCGCCCAAATGGGCGAACGCGAGCGATGATATGCGTCATCGAGGGGGTGAGCACGGATGTCGTCGCCGAGCGCGGCGCGGTTCTTCGCAAGCTCTGTTTCGGACAGGGTTTCGGGTCCGCAAACGAGTTCCCCATGGACGCGTGAACGCCGGCCGCGTTCGCCCCCGCCGTGCTGCACCGTCTTGACCTGCATGTCGTACCAGTTCTCCCAGAAGGTGCAGAGAATGCCGCCGTGGCGAGTCATGTCGCGGTAGTAGTCGGCCGCTCCTTCCCAGATGCACATCGCGGCAAGGTGCGGCGGCTGCAACGTCGCCACGTGCCACTGGTTGATGGCGTAGTAGGAAATGCCATTGAGCCCGACCTTGCCGTTCGACCAGGGCTGCACACCCGCCCATTCGATGCAGTCGTAAAAATCCCTGGTCTCGCGCGGGGAGAAGTGATCGATAAACCCCGGCGAGCAGCCGCACCCGCGGGAATCCACGCGCATGCAGGCATAATCGTGGGCAACCCATTTCTCCGGATCCACCACTTCCCAGCTCTGATAAAGATTGCTCGATCCGGCGGTGACGTGGGGGTGCCGCTCGGCCATGCGCTGCCATGCGCTGGGATAGCCATCCTGGAAGGCCAGCCCCTTGCCGTAGGGACCATAGCTCAGGATCACGGGGTAGCGCCCATCCTTGATGGGCCGGAAAATGTCGGCCCGCAGCACCAGGCCGTCGTCCATTGTGATGGGTGCATCCCACTCGATGCGCATGCCATCGCGGATCTCGCTGCGATGCTGGTGCGTCTTGCCCCCGGGCTCTTCGGTGCGGGTATCATCGAGCGAGGTCATTTCCATCCTCCCCAACCAATATGCACGCCGCCAGGGCCTGTGGGCGCATCACCGCATTTTATGGTAAGAACAGCCCCACTCACAATTTTACCTGAGGAGAGAGCCGCGTGAGGCTTTATTCGTTCTGGCGCTCGCTCGCAACGTTCCGGGTTCGCATTGCGCTCAACCTCAAGGGTCTTGTGCCGGACGAGGTCGTCGACATTGATTTGATGAAGGGCAAGCAGCGCGAGGCTGCGTTCCGGGGGGTCAATCCACAAATGCTCATTCCGGCGCTGGTGGACGGGGATGGACCACCCCTGTTCCAATCCCTCGCGATCATGGAATATCTCGACGAGACACACCCGCACCCGCCGCTCCTTCCGTCGACGCCGTGCGCGCGGGCACGGGTGCGCGCGCTTGCGCAGATCGTTGCCTGCGATTCCCACCCGCTGCTGGTGCCGCGCGTGCGCGAATACCTCGAGCATGAGCTCGGCGTGGACGAGCCGAGGCGCTTGAAGTGGATCCATCACTGGATCGGTGCCGCCCTGGAGGCACTCGAAAGCAATCTCGCCGGTAGCAAGGAGACCCGGCGCTATTGTCAGGGCGACGCCATCAGCATTGCGGATATCTGTCTGGTGAGCCAGGCGACCGGCGCCAATCTCTTCAAGCATGACCTGGCGCGGTTTCCCACCGTGCGCCGCATTGCCGACACCTGCATGCAGAACGACGCGTTCGCCCGCGCCCATCCCTTACGTCAGCCCGGCGCACCGGCTTCGGCCTGAGCCGGATACGGCGTTCTGCGCCGAACCTACGACGTCTCGGCAGCCGCGCGTGCAAGCGCAGCAAGCGCATCCCTCGTCATGAGCTGCGGGGTCCAGCCGAGCTTCATCAACGCGGAGGGGTCCGCAACCAACGATCCTGCGAGGCGCTGGTAAATCTCTCCGCGCCCGAGCGCCGCCAATCCCAGCGCAAGCAGTCTTGAGGGCACGGGGACAAGGCCAGGCCTGCGGCCCAACCCGCGACGCAGCGCCGTAACCATATCCGCTATGGACAACGGCTCGGGGTCGGCAACGATGAATGGCCGCCGCAGCGGCAAGGCCATTCTCAGCACTGCCGCTATCGCGTCGAGCAGGTTCTGTGTCGAGAGCAGGGATCTCTTTCCGCGCAGAGCAGAAAACGGCAGCGGATAGGACGAGCGCGCGAGCCGCACCAATGCGTCCATGTTGCCCTTCACGCCGCGCCCGAACACCAGCGGCAGCCGCAATGCAACCCAGTCGAGGTCGAGCTCCGTCAAGCCCTGCTCGGCAGCAAGCTTGGAGCGGCCGTAGGCATCGGTCGGTTGCGGCGTGATCTCCTCTGTGAGGACGTATTCGGCGGTTGGCCCTGACTGCGCGCGCACGGAGGAGAGGAAGACGAATCGCTTCACACCGGCGCGCTGGGCGGCCCGCGCAAGCTGGATGGTCGCTTCCGTGTTGAGGAGACGGTAATCATCTTCCGGCATTCCGGTCATGGCATGGGCGATCCCCGCGGAGTGAATAATGGCATCCACTCCAGCAAGGGCAGCTGCCATGTTCTGCGGCCGGGCGAGATCGCCGATCACTGCGCTTGCCGACTCGATCGGCACGTCGCTGGGTCGCCGCAAAAGAACCCGCAACCTGAACCCATGCTGCGGCAACTCACGCAGCAGATGCTGTCCGATAAACCCTGTCGCGCCGGTGAGCGCAACCAGCGGATGGGCAGCTGTCCCGCTAGGTGTCACGATCGCCTCGAGCCCGCCTGGATAGCAAAGGCGCAGCATCTTGTCGCATTTTCATCGCTTTTGGCCCGTTGGTGCCCCAGGGCGGATATACCAATAGATCGCGGCGGCAACAGAGCCGGGGGACGCAAAACGTGACCTTCAATGCGGGTGTCTTGGACGCGGACATCTCCGCCCGGGCGGAAAGTCGCGTCGGCTGGTGTATTGCCGGCTTGGCGAGCGCAGGGCTTCTGCTCTTGCCGGCCGTCTGGAACGGCTTTCCCCTGCTCGAATATGACACTGGCGGCTATCTCGCGCGCTGGTTCGAGGGCTATCTGGTGCCCAGCCGCCCGGCCGCTTACGGCCTTCTCCTTGCGCCTGCTGCACGTTTCGAGTTCTGGCCGGTGCTTGTCTTGCAGGCGGCGGCCACAATCTGGATCCTGGCGCTGTTGCTGCGAGAGCTCGGCTTTACTTCTCGGCCTGCTCTGCTGGCCGCAGTTGTAGCGACGCTGACATTCACGACGACTTTGCCGTGGCTGGCCGGCATCCTGCTCACGGACATCTTTGCCGGCCTTGCGGTGCTCGCGCTGTATTTGATCGTGTTTGGCCGGAGCATCGGCTCGGGTCAGCGCTGGGCACTGATCGGATTCACCGCCTTCGCCGCGGCGACCCACAGCGCCACGCTTGCGCTTGTGACCATCCTGGGTTGCTTTCTGGCACTTTTGCCGCGCCGTCTGGTTTCGGTGCCGCGCGCAGGCTGCGCTGTCCTGTGCGTCGGCGCGGCCGTCATGATGACGCTCAGCGCCAATCGCATCGTATCCGGGCGGTTTGAGCTCACGCCTGGTGGTTTCGGAATCATGTTCGGGCGGATGCTGGAGGATGGAATCGTAAGCCGTTATCTCCGGGATCACTGCCCTGATTCCCGATTCAGGCTTTGCAGCTTTCGGGATCAGCTTCCCGCCACCGCCGACGAGTTTCTCTGGAACGACGGCGTGTTCAACCAGCTCGGTCGGTTTGACGGCTTGGGCGGGGAAATGCGCGCGATCGTGCTGGGCAGCCTGCGGGATTACCCACTGCTGCAGATAAAGACGGGCCTTGCCGCGACCATGATGCAGCTCACAAAAGTCGCTACCGGCGAAGGCGTAGTGAACACGCTGTGGCACACCTATGGAATCATCGATCGCTACACGCCTTCGGCCGCTGCGTCCATGCGGGCGGCACGCCAACAGCACGGGGAGATTCATTTTCGAGCCCTCAATGGTGTCGACGTTCCGATTGCGCTAGGCGCAATGACACTGCTGCCATTGTTGATGGCGGTGGGCTTGAAATGGTCAGCCTTTGATCGGCTAAGTCTGCTCGCGTGCACGATTGCTGCGGCGCTGCTCGTCAACGCATTTGTCTGCGGTGCGCTCGCCAACCCTCACGACCGCTACGGCGCGCGTCTCGCCTGGCTCGCGCCGCTGGCAGTCCTGCTCGGTGCAATCCGGATGTCCGGACTGGTTGCCAACGATGTACGTCCGAGCGGAGCTCGTCGTTCCCCGACCACAGGGAAGTTCCAATAGCAACGGGCACAGTCTTGCCATGGAGGTGATGTACAGGTTCGCCGCTGTGATGTTGCGTAGGGGGTGTCGCAATGGCTCCGAAGTACTCGGCGGAATGGTGGGAGAAAGTAGCTGCGCGCTCGGCGCAGGAACCGGAACCAAGCGAGCCGCGCACGATCGCTAGTGCCGGGAAAAGCGGGAATGCCGGCCCCGAATTTACCCGCGCTGAGACCAAAAAGGCTGCTCGCTTCTATGGTGGAACATGATGCATACAGCCAGATGATGGGAGCGCCTCGATGCAGCCTCTGACCGCCGGCATCACCAAGGCCGGCACCGGCATTGACGGGATCAGCTGGAATATTCTTGGACAGACCTATGTGCCCAAGCAGGTATGCGAGAGCTCGTTCGCGTGGCATGCGACGTTTCCCCCCGGCACCTTAGTGCCGCCCCACATCCACCCGACCCAGGACGAGTTCATTTACATGCTCGAGGGGCGGTTCGACCTGTTGCTGGACGGGCATGAATACGTGGCGACATCGGGCGATCTGATCCGGCTGCCCATGAATTTTTCCCACGGTATCTTCAACAAGACCGACCAGACTGTGAAGTGCTTCTTCTGGGTGACGCCGACGCGCAAGCTCTACGACCTGTTCTGGGCGATCCACAGCATGAAGGAGCAGTCCCCGCCGGAGGTGGTCGCGCTCTCTGCGAAGCACGAGGTGATATTCCTGCCGCCACCGGGACAGTAGCTGCGTTCAGGCTGCCTTATTGACCTGCTCGCGGGCAAAACCTGCGGTTGATGCATATCCCCGCACGATCGCCTTGCGCTGCTCGAACGGCAGGACGTCCTCAACATTGCTGAAGCCGTCCGGTGCGCGCTCTTCAACCGCGTCAATGACGCCCTCCGGCCCACCCTTGCGGTTCATCCGGACCACCTGGGCAGTCATGGGCAGGCGTTCCTGCTCATAGATCCACAGTGCATGCCAGGGGTGATCGGCGCCAACGAGGCGATCCGCCAGGCAGCGCGCGTCCAGAATGGCCTGGGATGCGCCGTTGGAGCCCACCGGATACATCGGGTGCGCGGCATCGCCCAACAACGTGATCCGACCATGCGACCACCGCGGCAGCGGATCGCGGTCACACAGCGGGTACTCCCAGAATTCGGGGCTTGCCTCGATCAACGCTTTTGCATCCACGTAGGGGATGCGAAAGCGCTGAACATGCGGCATCAGTTCCTCCAGGCGTCCCAGCCGCGACCAGTCTTCCTTGCGCGGCGGGATTCCGGGTTCGGCAATCTTGACCATCACCGCCCAGTTGGTGAGTCGATGGTTCGGGCGGCTCCCTTCCGCGATAGGATAGATCACGAGCTTCGCCGCCATTCCTCCGGCGATCACCATCGAGCGACCGGTCAGGAATTGCGGCCAGTCGATTGCGCCGCGCCACAGCATCGATCCATTCCAGCGCGCAGGACCTTCGTTGGGGTACAGCGCCTCACGAACTGCGGAGTGAATCCCATCGGCGCCGACAAGCACGTCTCCGCGCGCGGTTGCACGGTGCGAGCCATGGCGGTCAAAGAAATAGGCAGTGACACCGGCGTCGTTCTGGGTGAAAGCACCCAGGCGATGGCCGGTGTGTATCCGCGACTCGCCCAGCCGCGATCGCACTGCGTCGTAGATGACGCCCTGTAAGCGACCCCGGTGAACGGAAAATTGCGGGTACTCGTAGCCGGCATCCGTCCCGCGCGGCTCGCGCCAAATCTCCTGACCGAAGCGGTTGGTATAGAACAGCTCGTATGTGCGGATGGCGACCGCATCCAGACGCTCCAGCAGCCCGAGCTCTGCCAACTCTCTGATCGCATGGGGAAGCGTATTGATGCCAACGCCGAGCTCGCGAATGGCCTCGGATTGCTCATAGACCTCGCAAGCGATCCCCCGCGCGTGGAGCATCAGCGCAGTCGTAAGACCCCCGATCCCCCCTCCGATGATGATGACTTTCATGACCACGCCTACCGCGAGCACTCGTACAAAAACGGATAATGGTGCACTTGGGCGCGGCAAGGCAACTGCTTTGAAAGCACGTAGTTGACGGCCGCCGCTCGCCGTAAGGAGCTATATTGCCGGCACCGGCTGGACGGCCCGCCACTCCATCCCGGGGGCGGCGCTGGCGGGAAAGATGAGCGACTTGATCACGACCGCTACCGCCCCTGAATTCGGCAGCATGGTCCCGATGTCGACGTAATCGAATTCCTTGAGCGCCAGCCCGTCCACCGAGATGATGGGGTTCGAAAGACCCAGCTCCTCGCGCAAGTGAATGCCCATAAGGCCGCCGACATCGCCGTCCCCCGCGAGCACCAGGGCATGTCCACGCGAGAGCACCGGGGCGAGGCCCGCCACCACCCCGCGGCAAAAGTTCTCGAGCCGCTGGAAGGTGGCAGATCCCCGCCATGGGACGAAGAGCGCGACCGGCGCATCGGTGTCGATCAGGTCGAGCCGGCGCAATACGGCCTTGATCGCGCCCGCGACGGCTGCGGCGTCGATCTCCTCAGCCTCGAGCGCGAGAGCGGGCGCGATCACCGGGACATTGCGCAGCGGCAGGGCCTCTAAAGGAGATACAAAGATCGTGCTGCCGCTCACCTGGGTCGTGTATTGGGACGCGCCGATGACGGTAGCGCGAATACCCTCATTGCTGGGCTCGAGCTTCGCCCCAAGTCGCGGGATGCGAGCGCGGATCTCCTGCGCCAACGCAGCGCCCAGATCTCCATAGCTCTGGGTCTCGCGACCGTAGATGTACTCGGCGACGCCGCCGGAAAAGGTAACCTGGTCGATGCTGGCGGAAGCCGCGAGAGGATCGAGCCGCAGAAGGCCACCTGCCCTGAGGGCAGGGGCGCCGCCCATTGCGGCCTGCAAAAGCTTATCCGCCATCATTGCAGCCAGGCGGCGCCCTCCCTCGGGCGAGAACCGCCTGCCCACTGCGAGATCAAGTCCCAGCTCGGCACCGAATCGGCGGCCCGCCTCCTCGACGCGGACAATCTGCCCCTGCGCATCGACGCAGACGAGGCGTGCGCCCACGTCCAGCGCAGTCAGGTCGCTTACCCGTCCATCGCAGCAGATCGCGATCTTTGAGGTGCCGCCTCCCACATCGACATTCATCACCGTGGCCTGGTCGCGGATCGAACGCGCCACAGCTCCTGAGCCGTGTGCGGCCATAACCGTTTCGAGACTGTCGCCGGCGGAGACGGCGACCATCTTGCCGGCTTGTCGGGCAAACAATTCGCCAATGTTGCGGGCATTGCGACGGCGTACCGCGACCCCGGTCAGGATCAGCGCTCCGGTGTCGATCTCGTCCGGATCCACATTGGCGTCCTGGTACTGGCGCGCGATGAAAGCGCCGAGTGCCTGGGCATCGATCTCCTCGGCAGCGGAATAAGGCGTGAGCAGAATGTCGGACTGGTAGAAGGTCTCCCGGGTCGTGACGACATAGCGGCTGTCGAGTCGTTCCAGGACAATACGGGAGAATACGAGATGGGAAGTGGAAGAGCCGATATCCACGCCCACGGTCAAGACGACGATCTCGTCTTCCTCGACCAGCGAGCGACCCGTGCTGGAGAAAAAAATTCGGCCGCCTTGCTCCTCGAGGCTCGTCATGCACCGACGAATCGTGGGACTGCGGTGCCCTTTTTGTAGAAGTCCGGCTCCATTCGGCTCGGCACCCCCTCTGCCTCGAGCTTCGCCTCGTATTCGGCCCTGATGAACGGATCCTCCATCCAATAGGGAATCGCGGTCCCTCCTTCGGGAATGTCGATCGCGGTGTAGTCGGTGTGTTTCTCCCCCGGGGGACCCGGCTCGCGCCCGGGATTGTTCGGGCCGAACCATGCGGTAAGCCGCAGCGGATCCTTGGAAGCGCCGAAATGCTGGTGATACCAGCGGGCTCCGCCCGGAGCCGCCGAGACCATGCCGACCGGCTCGTAATCGACCCGCTTGATCTTGTCGGCGTGGCCGTCCTTCCAGGGGGTAGCGCCGTATCGCTCCGGCCATGTGTAGGTATAGCCCTTGCCTTTGAGGCAGATGAGCACGGCCGCAGAGGTGTGGGCGTGGGCCGTGGAATATCGCCCATTCTCGTGCTGGCCAATCCAGAGATAGAAGGTGTTGCCGGTCATGAACGGTTCCACGCGCCGCCACCCCGGCGAGCGTCGGTTGTCGAGGGGCAGGTCGCAACTCACCACGTCGGGGATGAAATTCGTGCGCCGCATGGCAAGCCCGCGCACCGGATCGGCCTCGATGTCGTCCTTGTACCTGTAGAAGTCGTCCGCACCGCTGAAACGCTCGCGAAACTCATACGGACAGTTGAATATCACATCGACGTTGTTGATGAGGTTGAGGAGATTGGGTGCGGTAGTGCCCGCCAGAAGCAGCGCCGGCGACGAGCTCGCATTCACGATCCGGTGCCATGCATTGACCGGGATGGAAAAGAGCGAGCCTCTCTGCCATTCAAACACGTGGCGCTTGCTGTCCTTGTCGAGCCAGACCTCCGTGGTGCCGCGGCCCTCTACGACGAGATAGACCTCTTCATGGAGGTGCCTCTCGGCGTTGAGCGCACCGGCGCCCGGTACCTCGGCGACATAGCAGCCCCATTTTCCCTCGGTCCCATGCAGCTGGATGTAGGTCCCTTTGCCGCCCAGCCGCTTCCAGGGCGCGAGCGGAAGATTTTGCACCTTGCTGACCCCGATGTCGCGGAAGATGGGAATCCCCTCGGATTCCATGAACAGATCGTACGGTGTCTTCGGTCGGCCAAACTCGCCAAAGCCGGCCCGGTTGTTGCCGGTCGGCTCATGCCAGTGGGTGCTGCCGGTCAGCTCATGCATTTGCGCGGCTTTCGCGTCGAACCTGAGTTCACGTCGCTAATACTGCGGCACCCCCGGCAACGCAACCCACGGGATAAGCGGGGCTCGGCGAGAGACGAATAGCCACGCTCAAGGGGCTTTTGGAGCAGCACGCGATCACCTAAGATCAGCGCACCGTCCGGAGGAGGAGGAAAGATATGAAGAAAATTCTCTTAGGAGCCGCTGCACTGCTCGCATTTGCAGCCACTCCTGCTGTGCCGCAGCAGAAGACCATCAAGATTGGCTTCATCAGCACTTTCAGCGGGCCGCCCGCAGCCATTGGCAACGACATGCGCAACTCATTCGAGCTCGGCCTCGATCACTTCGGACGCAAGCTCGGCGGCGTGCCGGTGGAAGTCATTTACGAGGACGATCTGACCAAACCCGAGGTCGGCGTGCAGAAGACTCAAAAGCTTATCGAATCCGACAAGGTGGATTTCATCGTCGGGTATATCTGGTCGAACGTGTTGCTGGCCTCGCTCAAGCCGATCGTCGATTCCAAGACCTTCGTCATCGACACCAACGCAGGTGCCTCACAGCTAGCCGGCGAGCTGTGCTCCCCGTACGTGTTCTCGACCTCCTGGAATAATGACCAGACCCCGCAGGCGCTCGGACTCTACATGAACCAGAAGGGCGTCAAGACCGCCTTTCTGATGGCGCCGAACTATGCCGCAGGCAAGGACATGGTGGACGGTGTGAAAGCAACCTTCAAAGGTCAGGTCGTCGGGCAGGAGCTCACCCGCTGGCCCGACCAGCTCGATTTCTCCGCCGAGCTCTCGAAGGCGCGGGCCGCCAAGCCCGATGCGATCTTCGCCTTCTACCCGGGCGGGGCCGGTGTCCAGTTCATCACTCAATATGCCCAATCCGGCCTCAAGGGTCAGATCCCGCTTTATACGGTCTTCACCATCGACGAGCTGTCACTGCCGCGCTTGAAGGATCTCGCCATTGGGATACCCGGCGCGCAAGAGTGGGTGAACGACCTGCCGAACGACGCGAACAAGAAATTCGTGGCCGACTACAAGGCCAGGTTCAAGTCCTCGCCTTCATTCTATGGCGCGCAGACTTATGACGCGGTATCGCTGATCGACAGCGGGCTGAAAGCGGTCCACGGGGACATGAGCAAGAAGGAAGACCTGCGGCGGGCGTTGGAGAAGGCCGATTTCAAGTCGGTGCGCGGCAACTTCAAGTTCGGCAACAATCATATCCCCATTCAGAACTTCTATTTGCAGGACGCGGTGAAGCAGGGCGACAACTACGTGCTCAAGACAGTCGCCACCATCGTGGAGAACGACCAGGACAGGCACCACGACAAGTGCCCGATGAAGTGATTATTGCCGACGCGCCGGATCAGGAGGCGTGCTGTATTTCATCGAGCAGTGTCTCAACGGCGTGCAGTTGGGCATGCTGCTGTTCCTGCTGGCGGCCGGGCTTACCCTGATCTTCGGGATCATGGATCTGGTCAACCTGGCGCACGGCTCGCTCTACATGATCGGAGCCTATTTCGCCGCGACTTTTGCGGCGTGGACCGGCAGCTTCGTAGCGGGAGGGCTCCTTGCCCTCCTCGCCACGCTGCTCGTGGGAATGGCGCTGGAGGTGATCGCAATGCGCCGCCTCTATGGGCGCGATCATCTCGACCAAGTGCTCGGTACTTTCGGGCTCATCCTGTTCTTCAATGAGCTGGTCCGCCTGATCTGGGGTCCGGCCGGGCTGACGCTGCCGCTGCCGAGCCAAATGCTCATCGCGGTGCAGGTGCTCCCAGGGGTGTATTACCCCCTCTATCGCCTGATGATCATCGTTTCGACCCTGATTGTCGCGCTGCTGCTCTATCTCCTGGTGATGCGCACGCGCATCGGCATGCTGATCCGCGCCGGGGCCTCGAACCGCGAGATGGTTGGTGCTCTCGGCATCAACATCCGGCTCCTGTTCACCCTGGTGTTCGGGTTGGGAGCCGTCCTCGCCGGCTTTGCCGGAATGATGCAGGCGCCCATCCTCACGGTGCAGATCGGGATGGGCGAGAACATCCTGATTGTCGCCTTCGTCGTTATCATCATTGGGGGAATCGGATCGGTCCGGGGCGCCTTCGTGGCGGCGATGATTATCGGCCTGATCGATACCGTCGGGCGCGCGTTCCTGCCGGACCTGTTGCGGATGTTCCTCAGCAACAATGCGGCATCGAGCGCCGGGCCGGCGCTCTCGTCGATGCTGATCTACATGCTGATGGCAGCGATCCTGGTGGTCCGACCGGAAGGTCTGTTTCCCGCCTCCAGCCGATGAAGGCTCATCTGCGCCGGCGCGATGTGCTGGTTGCCGCGGTGCTGGCGGGCATGGCGCTGGTACCGCTCTATGCGGCGCTGACCGGCAATTCCTTCCTGATGTCGCTGTGCACGCGTGTCATCATTCTCGCGATGGCGGCGGTGAGCCTCAACCTGATCATGGGGTTTGGCGGGATGGTGAGCTTTGGTCATGCCGCGTATCTCGGCATCGGCGGATATGTCGTCGGCATCCTTGCCAAGGAAGGCATCGATTCCGGCTTCCTGCAGTGGCCGCTGGCGCTTGCGGCATCGGCGGTGTTCGCATTGGCGGTCGGGGCGCTCTCGCTGCGCACGCGCGGCGTGTATTTTATTATGATAACGCTCGCCTTCGCCCAGATGCTCTACTACGTGGCGATCGGTCTCGACCGTTACGGCGGCGATGACGGAATGACGATCTACCGGCGCAGCCAGTTCGGCGGGCTGCTCGATCTCTCCAACAAGACCGTGTTCTTTTATCTCTGCCTGGCGCTGTTATTGGCGACCACCTGGCTGATCTGGCACATCGTCAACTCGCGGTTCGGAATGGCCATCCGGGGCACTCGCTCGAACGAGCGGCGCATGCGCGCAATCGGCTATCCGACCTATCGGTACAAGCTCGTCTGCTTCGTGATCGCCGGAACGCTGTGCGGGCTTGCCGGCGTCCTGCTAGCCAACCATACGGATTTCATCAATCCCGCGACGATGCACTGGACCCGCTCCGGTGATCTCATCGTCATGGCGGTGCTTGGCGGCATGGGTACCGTGCTCGGTCCCGTGCTCGGCGCGCTGGCGCTGCTGGTGCTGGAAGAGGTGCTGTCCGGGATCACTGAGTACTGGCAAATCATCATTGGTCCCATCTTTCTGCTCGTGGTGCTGTTTGCGCGCGGTGGCATTGACGGCCTCCTCCTGGGCATTCGAGCATGAGCGATGCCATCTTGCAGGTTGACGGGCTCACGAAGCGCTTCGGCGGCGTTCTAGCCTCGGATGCGATTTCGCTCGCCGTGCCCCGGGGAGAGCTGCACGCCGTCATCGGACCCAACGGTGCCGGGAAGACTACCCTCATTGGACAGCTCGCGGGGGAAGTTGCTCCCGATAGCGGGCGCATCTGGTTCGAAAACGTCGACATTACCGGGTTGCCAGGCTGGCGGCGCAGCCTGCTGGGGCTCGCGCGTTCATTCCAGATTACCTCGCTGTTCCCCGATTTCACCGTGCTCGACAACGTGGCGCTCGCGGTGCAGGCGCACGCCGGCCACTCCTTTGGGTTCTGGCGCAACGCTCGCAAGGAAACGCGCTTGCGCGAGCCCGCTCGTGCCATGCTGGCCCGGCTGGGGCTTCTCGGGCGCGCGGATGTCCTGGTTTCCAAGCTGAGCCATGGCGAGCACCGGCAGATCGAGATCGCGATGGCACTCGCAACCGCCCCGCGCATGCTGCTGCTCGATGAGCCCATGGCCGGGATGGGCCCGGACGAGAGCGCGCGAATGGTCAACACATTGCGCGAGCTCAAGCGCGTTCTGACAATCTTGTTGATCGAGCACGACATGGAAGCGGTGTTCGCGCTCGCCGATCGCATCACCGTCCTGGTGTACGGCCGTATCATCGCGTCCGGCACCCCGGCAGCAATCAGGGCCAATGAGCAGGTGCGGGAGGCGTATTTGGGCGAGCAGGAGAGCCTGCATGCCTGAGCCAAGGCTGCTCGAAGTCTCCGACATCGAGACCTATTACGGCCTGAGCCAGGTTCTATTTGGTCTATCGCTCGCCATCGCTCCGGGCGAGGTGGTCAGCCTGATGGGGCGCAATGGCATGGGCAAGACGACCACCGTACGCTCGGTGACGGGGCTCACGCCGGCTGCGGCAGGCTCGATCCGTTTCGATGGCATCGAGATACGCTCGCTGCCCGCCTATCGCGTGGCCAAGCTTGGAGTTGGGCTCGTTCCCGAGGGCCGGCAGGTGTTCCCCAATCTCACCACCCGGGAGAATCTGATCGCCACCGCCGCCAATCGTCGGCAAGCCGCCGACCCATGGATGCTGGACAAGGTGTGCGCGCTGTTTCCTCGGCTTTCCGAGCGCCTCCTCAACATGGCCAACCAGCTCTCCGGGGGGGAGCAGCAGATGCTGGCCATAGGTCGTGCGCTGATGACCAATCCACGGCTTCTCATTCTGGACGAAGCTACCGAGGGGCTGGCGCCGCTCATCCGTGCGGAGATCTGGCAATGTCTGGGACGACTCAAGGCTGCCGGACAGTCGATCCTGGTTATCGACAAGAACGTCGATGCACTTATGCGCATCGCGGATCGTCATTACCTCTTGGAGCGCGGAAAGGTCGTCTGGGCTGGAACCTCGCGTGAGCTTGCTGCCGCGCCGGCGCTTCAGCACCGCTACCTTGGGGTGTAGGTCCCCTTCGCACGTTGCGGCCGCCCGATCGCGAAATGGTAACCAAATGGTAACCGTGATGGGTTCCTATTCGGCGAGCACGCACCGGGGATTCCCATGGCACAACAGGAAAGCATCACAGCAACCGCGAGACCGGAGCTAGATCCCGACGATGCGGTCGCGCCAACCCCGGTCAGAAGCGCAGAGATTACCCCCAAAATGGCATTGGCGAGCACGCGATCGCCGGAGCTGGATTTGTCACCCATCGCGATGGAGCCCCATACGGCCAGCGCCGCCAAGCCGGACCTCACCAGCATCGAGGCGCCGCGAATCGCCCCGGACATGGGCGAGGTCGAACCCGCGTCAGCGGAGGGGTCGCTGGAGATGCCGGCCGATGCAGACCCAGCACAAGAACCGGCTGTCCAGTGTCCTTCCCCGCGAGTGAACCGTTTCACTCTCCTGGCAGCGTGCCTGGCATTGGCGGCGGCGTTGGGCGGCATGATCGGTGCGCTTGCAGCCTTCACCATCACACGGCCGCAAGCGGTGGCCGTGCTGGGCGAGGGAAAACTCACACCCGAAGAGATCCAGGCGCTCAAGGAGAATGTGGTACAGGCGCGGGTCGAGCTGGCGGCGCTCAAAGCCAGCCTCGATGCAGGCAACCGCGGCGCCGCCACGCAATTGACCAAGATCGCCGAGCGGGTCGAACGCATAGAGCGCAATGCCGGCGAGCCCACAGCGAAGCTCACCAAAGCCGCCGAAACGCTCGAACGCCTGGCCCGCAGCGAGTTGACCGGTTCGATCGTTCCGCCGCAGCCCGTCGGCGGTGGACCCGGCAAGGTCGACCCGTGGGTGTTGCGCGACGTACGTCACGGCGTCGCATTGCTCGAAGGCCGCGCCGGCATGATCGAGGTGGAGCAAGGCGATCTCGTGCCGGGACTTGGCCGTGTCGATGCCATCCGCAAGCAGGATGGCCGATGGATCGTGGTGACTTCAAAAGGGGTCATCAGCGCACCGCGCTGACCGCTTGATCGTCAGCGGCCGCGGCTCATCACATCATGACGCTGGCAAGGCGCAGGGCTCGCGCCACCGCATCGGTGCGCCCGTGTGCTCCGAGCTTGGTGATGATGGAAGCGACGTGGAATTTTGCGGTGTGCACGGAGATATGCAGGCGCCGTGCAATCTCCTTGTTGGATGCTCCAGCAATGAGCTCGCGCAGGACTTCCGCTTCGCGAACGGTCAACTCCGGTTGAGCGATTTCTGAATCGTCCTCCTCGAGCGTCGGCGCAAGCTCGATCGATGGCTCGATGCAGGCGAGCCCAAGACCCACGGCCTCAACGGCAATGCGCAGCTTCGCCGCGCTGAAGGATCGAAGCAGGCCGCCGGCACAGCCCTTGCGCACGGCATCAGCAACGGCTTCTCGGTCGCCGAGAAAGATTTCAGGAACGTCCGCCTCGATCTCATGATCGGTAATGATCACGTCAGCCGCTTCCAAATCCGCAACCGGAGTCAGTCGACAACTGCCACCGTTGAGGGCATCCAAGGCGCGCTGGCGAAGCCCTTCATCTGCAATCAGGAGTGCGACCGCGATTTTTGGCGGGCCCCCTCCGTCGGCGCCCCGAGCGCCATTCACGTTGTCGGCCTTTCGCCCAGCACCACGCTGACCGCGATCTCCTGGCCGGAGCGCGAGATCGCCAGTTCCGCGGTGGTTCCGGGCTCAGCTCTGCGCAACATTCGAGCGAGACTGCGACCAGACTCCAGGACCTTGCCATCGAGCGCCAGCACAATGTCTCCCTGCCGCAGCCCGGCCTGCACGGCCGGTCCAGCCGCATCCAAGCTGACAATCATCAGACCGGTCTTGTTTGCTCTGCCGGCACCTTCCGAAGCAGGCTGAACGGCGACCGGCTGTACCGCCACGCCAAGATAGCCCCTCCGGATGCGCCCGTGCGCGAGAAGCTCATGCGCAGCACGTTCAATCGTCTCCGTCGGGATTAGCAGAGCACGTCTGCGCGGCCCGTAGACCGCCATCCCGATGAACGATCCCTGGGCGTCGAGCACGGCGGAGCCCTCGGCATGGGGCATCATCCGGACGTTCAGCCAGACCCGCGCGCTGATGTCGCCGCCCTTCATGCTCTGCCAAGCCCCGCCCGCCAATCCAACAAAGCCAATCGCGCATGTGGGGCCATGCGGACTTCGGCCGGCGACAACCACGATCTCGCCGAGCGAGGGACCAGCGCTGCTCGGGGTGGAAACCGGATGGGCGGTCGACTGTACCCGGATCAATGCCAGGTCGGTGCTCGGATCCTGTCCAATGAGCGTGCCCTCGACGGTTTCCCGCGACGCTGTGAGCACGGTGATGGTTTCGCCTGGCTTGGCCCTCACCAGCTCGGCTGCGGTTGCTATCACGTCCGTGCGCCAATGAAAGCCGCTGAACCAGCGACCGCGATGCGCCAGTGCGACGGTTGATTGCGACGCTTGCGCGGCGATAGACGCCACATCGGCAGAAAGGGTGGTCAACGCTGTTGTCTGCATTTATGTGCTCCGGCTCTTGTCACCGTCGCGCAGATGAGCATCTTGTGGCCGTAATCCAACTGCCCGGTTGGCTAGGATATTGCGGTCTTTCCGCCAGTGCCGGTCGACCCCATATCACTGACGCGTTGGATGATCTCTCACGCGAGCGCCGCGATCCGTCACGGCGCAGCCAACAAGCTGATCCCCAGGTCACTCAGTGCTCGACACGCCTTCCAATTCCTCGGCTACCGCTTCGGTCCCCCAAGAGGACCAACTCCTCCTCGACGCGTATTCCCGCGCCGTCATAGATGTAGTGGATCGTGTGGGCCCCGCGGTCGTGCAGCTCGATGTGAAAGCGCGCGACGGCTCTGCCCATCGCGCTACGGGGTCGGGGGTTATCGTTGCGCCGGACGGTCTCGTGCTCACCAACAGTCACGTCGTCGGCGGAGCAACCCGCGTGGACGTCACCACCCTCGAAGGGCGCAGGCTTGCTGCGCGCGTGGTGGGCGATGATCCGGATACCGATCTTGCGCTCGTGCGTGTCGACGCCTCGGTCACTTTACCTGCGGCGGCGCTCGGCAATTCCAAGCTGCTGCGACGCGGTCAGCTCGTGATCGCTATCGGCAATCCGCTCGGATTCGAATCAACCGTCACGACCGGCGTCGTCTCCGCGCTGGGCCGCTCGCTGCGCTCGCGTTCGGGGCGGCTGATCGACGATGTGATCCAAACCGATGCGGCGCTCAATCCAGGAAATTCCGGCGGCCCGCTCGTGTCATCCCATGGGGAGGTGGTGGGCATCAACACCGCCGTGATCATGGGAGCCCAGGGTATCTGCTTTGCCGTGGCGTCGAACACCGCTAATTTCGTGCTGGGTGAGCTGGTCCGCCATGGCCGCGTCCGTCGGGCGTATATCGGGATAGCTGCGCAGCAGTTCACGATCCCTCGTCGCCTTCGCCATGCGGCAGCACTCAGCCAGGAAAGCGCTGTCGTCATTGCCAGCACGGAACCGGGAAGTCCGGCGGAACATGCCGGGCTGCGCGCCGGCGACGTCATTGTCTCGCTCGATGGCCGCGCCGTTACCGGGGCGGACGATCTCATCCGCATCCTTGCCGGTGAGAAAATTGGTCAGAAGGCAGGCATCGAAGTTTTGCGCGAAGGCAGCCGGCAAGTCCTCTCGATCGTGCCGGAGGAGCGCGCCCGCCGTCGCTGACACTGAACCAGTGGTACCGAATCCGGATTCGTGCGAATCTGCCGTTGAGGATCAGCAGGGTTCAGTTTACGTCAGGAATGCGCGCGTCAAGGATAGGCACATGTTGCGATCACCTGCCGTCTTCTTTGTGGGTGCATTCGCCGGCTTTTTTGCGCTTCCCGCCTTCGAGACAGCTGCTTTCGAGCGGGTGCAGGCGCCGTCGGCAAAACCGGAAATGGTTGAGAGCTGCCCCGGTCTGGTTGCCTCGGAAAAGGCCCGCGTCCTCCCCGCAGCCCTCAAGGCGGCCCTCAATCCCGATCAGGTCCGCGTCAGTTATGTGGGTCATGCCACATTCCTGATCGAGAGCCCGCAGCTCGTGCGGATCGCCACGGACTACAACGATTACGTCCGCCCGCCGGTCCTGCCGGACATCGTCACCATGAACCACGCCCACCCGACGCATTACACCGATCACCCCGATCCGGCGATTCAGCATGTACTGCGCGGCTGGGGTCCGACGCCGGAGCAGCCGGCGCGTCATGACCTGAGGTTTCGCGACGTGCGCGTGCGCAACGTCCCGACCAACATCCGCGATTGGCAGGGCGGTACCGAGCGGCACGGCAACTCGATCTTCATCTTCGAGATCGCGAACATGTGCATCGCGCATCTCGGGCATCTGCATCACACTCTGACCCAGCAGCAGCTCAATGAGATCGGGCGCGTTGACATCGTCTTCGTGCCGGTCGACGGCAGCTACACTCTCGACCTCGATGGGATGATCGAGGTCCTGCAAGCGCTCAAGGCCCCGTGGATGATTCCCATGCATTTCTTCAGCACCTTCACGCTCAACCGCTTTCTGGAACGCGTGCACCAGATATGGCCGGTGGAAATGAGCGAAATCCCCTCGATGATCGTGTCCAAGACAACCCTGCCCACCTCGCCTAGGGTGACTGTGCTGCCGGGGCACTGAGCAATCACGGAGAGTCTGGTTAAAGGGATAGCATGCTCAGCGCTGAACAGAACGACCGCCTCACCCGTACCGGACCCGGCACACCCGCGGGAAGATTGATGCGATGCTACTGGCAGCCGGCCGCGCTGGTCGACGAATTGTCGGGCCCGCGCCCTGTGAAGCCGGTCCGCTTGCTGGGCGAGAGCCTGGTCGCCTTTCGTGATCGCCGCGGCCGCTACGGTCTGATCGAGCGCTCCTGTCCGCATCGCGGCACCGACCTCGCGTTCGGACGATTGGAGGAGGAAGGACTGCGCTGCTCGTTCCATGGCTGGCTGTTCGATGTCACCGGGCAATGCCTGGAGACTCCGGCTGAGCCCGAAGACAGTCGCATGCATGTGAACATCCGGCAAAGGGCCTACCCGGTCATGGAGAAGAGCGGGATCCTGTTCGCCTACATGGGGCAAGGGGAGCCGCCGTCGTTTCCGAAATTCGATTGCTTCACCGCGCCCGCAACCCACACCTTCGCCTTCAAGGGCAGGATTGACTGCAATTGGCTGCAGTCCCTGGAAGTCGGTATCGACCCGGCGCATACCTCCTTCCTTCACCGCTTCTTTCACGACGAGGAGCCGGATAAGGGCTACGGCAAGCTGTTTCGCGACAAGTCGATCGATTCCGAGATTCCGATGACGCGAATCATGCGTGAATTTCCGCGGCCCCGCATCGAGGTCGAGGCGACCGAGTTCGGGATGCGCATCGTCACGCTTCGCCGCATCAGCGATGCCAAGAGCCATGTGCGCGTGACCAATCTCATCTTCCCGCATGCCTTCACCATTCCGATGAGTAGCGAGATGACCATTACCCAGTGGCATGTTCCAATCGATGACGAGACGCACTACTGGTACGCGATCTTCACCAGTTTCGGCGCGCCGGTGGACAAGGACGAGATGCGTCGCCAGCGCCTCGCACTCTATGAGCTTCCCGACTACATCCCGCGCAAGAACAAGAGCAACGACTACGGCTTCGATCCCCACGAGCAGGAGCATGCGACCTTCACCGGCATGGGCACGGATATCAACGTGCATGACCAGTGGGCGTGTGAGTCCATGGGGCCGATCGCGGATCGCTCCAAGGAGCATCTTGGCCAATCCGATAAGGCGATCAGCGCATACCGGCGTATTTTGCGCAACGCCATCGATGCGACCAGCAACGGGCACAAGCCGTTGATGGTGCTCGATGCCGCCACCGCCGCAAAGATCACCGGCCCAGCCGCCATCGATGGTATCGGCCCGAGTGGCGCGTGGCAGACCTATTGGCGCAAGACCGATGGAGCGCGCCGCCGCGCCTGCGGCTGGGCAGCGCTCGTGTAAGCAAAAAACCGTCTACACGTCGACGCTGGCTGAAAGCGCGTTCTGCTCGATGAACGCGCGGCGGGGCTCGACCTTGTCGCCCATCAGCTCGTCAAAGAGAATATTCGCCTCGTCGATCTCTTTCACGTTCACCTGGAGGAGAGAACGAGCATTGCTGTCCAGCGTGGTCTCCCAGAGCTGGTTAGGATTCATTTCCCCAAGACCCTTGTAGCGCTGCAGCGAGATACCCTTGCGGCCGGCATTGGTCACGGCTTCGAACAGCGCAACCGGCCCGTGGATCGGGATTTCCTCCTCCTTGCGGCTCAGGATCGCAGGCCGCGGATAGACCTGCTGCAAGGTGAGCGCGTGCTCGTCGAGCTTGCGCGCATCAGCCGAGCCGAGCAGTGCCTGATCGAGCGCGGCAACCTCGGCAACACCGCGCACATTGCGCTCGAATTGAAATCCCTCCCCCTCCCGGAACTCGCCTTGCCAGCCGCGCTCGGTCTCTTCCGAAAGCGCGTCAAGACGACGGGCGATGTAGCGAGCGGCATCCACGGCATTTCGCGGATCGCCAAAGATCCCGGGCGTAAGCACGCCGGCGATGGCCGCCTGCTCCACTACTCTGCGGTTGTAGCGGCTATGCAGACCATTCAAGATGTTGCGAATGCTGCGCGCCTGCTCGACCAGGGATCTCAGATCGGCGCCGGCGCGGTGCTCGCCGGAGAACAGCTGCAGGACCGAATCTTCGAGGCCGGTCGCAATCAGATAATCCTCCAGCGCCCGCTCGTCCTTGAGATATTGCTCCGATTTTCCCCGGGCAATCTTGTACAACGGCGGTTGCGCAATGAAGAGATGCCCGCGATCGATGAGCTCGCGCATCTGCCGATAGAAGAACGTGAGCAGGAGCGTGCGGATATGCGAGCCGTCGACGTCGGCGTCGGTCATGATGATGATCTTGTGATACCGCAGCTTCTCCGCATTGAACTCGTCGCTGATACCGGTGCCCAGCGCTGTGATCAGCGTTCCGATCTCCTGGCTTGAGAGCATCTTGTCGAGACGGGCCCGCTCGACGTTGAGAATCTTGCCGCGCAGCGGCAACACGGCCTGAAAGGCGCGATCTCGGCCCTGCTTGGCCGACCCGCCGGCGCTGTCACCCTCGACGATGAAGAGTTCCGACTTGGCGGGATCGCGCTCCTGGCAATCCGCGAGCTTCCCCGGCAGCGAAGTCACCCCGAGCGCCGACTTTCGCGTCATCTCGCGCGCCTTGCGCGCTGCCTCGCGCGCCGCAGCCGCCTGGACGACCTTGTTGACAATGACCTTGGCTTCCGAGGGATGCTCCTCGAGCCAGTATTGCAGCGCCTCGTTGATCAGGTTCTCGACTACCGGGCGCACCTCGGAGGACACCAGCTTGTCCTTGGTCTGGGAGGAAAATTTCGGATCAGGCACCTTGCACGAAAGAACGGCGGTGAGCCCTTCGCGGCAATCGTCCCCCGTGAGCGCAACCTTTTCCTTCTGCGCCGCCCCGCCTCTCTCGGCGTAGCTCGTCACCTGACGGGTGAGCGCGCCGCGAAAGCCGGCAAGGTGGGTACCCCCATCGCGTTGCGGAATGGTGTTGGTGAAGCAGAGCACCGTCTCGTGGAAGCTCTCGTTCCACCACAACGCACACTCCACGACGATCTCCTCCCGCTCCGCCTTGATCAGGATCGGCGCCGGGGTGAGCGGCGTCTGATTGCGGTCGATATATCGGACAAAGGCCTCGATCCCGCCTTCGTAGCGCATTTCCTCGCGCTTCTCGACCGCGTGGCGCCGATCCGAAAGCACGATGAGCACGCCCGAGTTCAGAAACGCAAGCTCGCGCAGCCGGTGCTCCAGGGTGGCAAAATCAAACTCTGTCATGGTGAAAGTCTGCGGGCTCGGCAGGAACGTGACCTCGGTCCCGCGCCTGTCATGGGCCGCGCCGACGACGGAGAGCGGGGCGAGCGCCTCGCCGTCGCGAAATTCGATGAAATGCTCTTTGCCGTCGCGCCAGATCGTGAGCTTGAGCCAGCTGGAGAGCGCGTTGACGACCGAGACGCCGACGCCGTGCAACCCCCCGGAGACCTTGTACGGGTTGGCGACATTGTGCGCCTCGCCGAATTTGCCGCCGGCGTGAAGCTGGGTCATGACGACCTCGGCAGCCGAGACGCCTTCGCCGCGATGGATATCGGTCGGGATTCCGCGCCCGTCATCGCGCACGCTGCAGGAGCCGTCGGGATTGAGGGTGACCAATACCTCCTTGGCAAAGCCCGCAAGCGCCTCGTCGATGGCGTTATCGACGACTTCGTAGACCATGTGGTGCAGGCCGGAGCCGTCATCGGTGTCGCCGATATACATGCCAGGCCGCTTGCGCACGGCATCGAGGCCTTTGAGCACCTTGATCGATTCCGCCCCGTAATCGGAGGCAATAGGGTCAGTCTGGCGGGCGGCTTCAGCCATGGGCAGCTTTCGAATCGGGAGCAAAACGGGCAACCAGAACAGGGGCTTGGTCTGGCACGAAAAGGGGCTGCCGTACAGCCCAAAAGGTACCCTCTAAGTAACTGTTATTTATGGAATTTCAATGGCCGGGCCCGCTGTCCTGAGGGAGGGCCGACAGAGCCTCGGGGGCGCGCGCTCAAGCACGCTTTGGAGTCAATGAAAACCCGGCAACGGACCCGTATTCCGGGATCGGTTGCGCGAAAGCGCTCAGCGCGCCGGCCCACAGCTCCGCGCGCGCGGCGTCCTCGCAGATCAGGTCCATCGCGTCGTGGATTCGCTTCAGCGCTGTTGTTTCAGCTGCATTTTTCTCGGGAAGCTGGACCTCGTCCACGCAAAACTCGCTTTCGTTGCTGAAAGGACTCCTGAGAAAAAGCGGCCAAGCCAGTATTTGTTCCACAGCTTTGCAAGACTGCGTGCTGGACTTAGCCCCTCGGCATCGAGATATCCTTCCCTTGCCAGGTCGAAGGAGCGCCACCGATGCCATTGGACTTTTGCCACCCCCAAGCGCCGCACAAGAAGCTTCGCATTCCCGAGTGGTATATTTCGAGCCTGATGCTGGATCGGGCGCTCGATGCTGTCGTACGCCGGGTCAAGCGTCTCGATCGCGACCACGATGTTCCTTATCTCGCCGGCTACAGCAAGGACGGAAAGACGATCTATATCGATCGGCATATGCCGCGGACGATGAAATTTCGCGGACGCGAGTTCGATACCGATCGATTTTTGATTCTGCACGAGGAGGTGGAGAAGACGCTCATCGACCAGCTCAATCTGCATTACCTGCACGCTCACCAGATCGCCGCGCGCGCCGAGGAGGCGGCGGTCCGCTCCGCCGGCATATTGTGGCGCGACTACGACCGCTTCATGCAGAAATACGTGAAGAAGATCGGCGACGAGCGTCTGACCAAGGTGCCAGCCGAGCTGGACCTTAAGCCGTATCGCGACGAGCACGATCTCGACCTGCTCAAGCGCATGCATGAGGCGGTCGAGCGGGGCGTCACCCCCAAGGGTATCGACCGCAAGCAGATCAGGAGGGCGCTTGATCGCCATGCGCCAGAGCTCAAGCAGCGCCTCCAGAAGATGGCCCGGAGCAGGCGCTGAGACTGAGGGGTTTGCCTATCTGATCGCGACGACGATGTTGCCCATGGCGCTGCCGGATTCCACCGCCTCATGAGCCGCAACGATGTCGTCGAGGCCGAAGGTCTGGGCCACGTTGTGGATGAGTTCACCGCGAGCCAGCATTTGCGTAATCGCCTCTGTGGCACGCGCGCGCTCCTCCGGGCGCATTTCGTAGACCAGAAGAAACTTCATCGTGATGGTGTTTTGCAGCAGGAACTGAAAGGGCAGGGCAACCTCAGGGGCACCGCTGCCGTAGATCGCTACGACGCCGTTTGACGCCAGGACCTCCGGTAGAAGCTTTGCGTTCGCCGCGAGATCAACCTCGATCACCGCATCCACGCCGCGACCGGCGGTGATTGCCTTGGTTCTCTCTCCGACGCGCTCGCGCTTGTAGTCGATGACGTAATCGGCCCCTGCTTGCCGGGCGAGCTCTGCCTTGGCCGATGAGCTTACGGTGGCGAGCACGACGGCCTTTCGTCTCTTCGCGAGCTGGATGGCATAATGCCCAACCGCGCCAGCACCTCCGGCGACAAGAACGGTCGAGCCCTCCGTGGCCCCGGTGAGGACCACGGCCTGGTAGGCGGTGTAGGCCGGAATGCCCAGGCATGCCCCTGCTTCCATGGCTGCATTGGCGGGGAGCAGCACCGCCTGTTCGGACGGCAGCGTGATCGCCTCGGCCGCGGTGCCGAATGCACGCCGCCATTGGCCGTTCCAGATCCAGACGCGCTCGCCGAGACGGGTGGGCGAAACGCCCTCGCCGACTGCCTCGATGACGCCTGCTCCGTCGCTGTGGGGGATCACGCGCGGGAAGGCGATCTTGCGAGTGAGCCCGGCACGGCTTTTCACGTCGGACGGGTTGACCCCCGACGCATGCAGCCGCACTCTGACTTCGCCATGCTGGGGCGGCGATATCTCGACCTCGCCGATTCGCAGCACATCCCGGGCGGCTCCATTTCGCTCGTAATAGGCGGCACGCATCAGCACCTCGCGTTTGCAGCTAATCGCTTCGTCTCGTGATTTGGCCAGGCGATATCTGGAAAACTTCGGCCTTCGTCGCCAGCCCGGCAAAGCCGGCCGCATCCGCACCCGTCATCCAGGTCTGCGCATCGAGCTTCTCCAGCTCCGTAAAGAGCGCCGATCGGCGGGCGGGATCGAGGTGCGCGACCACTTCGTCCAAAAGCAGTACCGGCGCAAATCCTGTCATTTCGGCCAGCAAGCCGCCATGCGCCAGCACCAGCCCGATCAGCAGCGCCTTCTGCTCTCCGGTCGATGCATCGGCAGCGGCCGTGCCCTTGTCCGCGTGGTGAACCGCCACATCGGCAAGATGCGGCCCCTCAAGCGTTCGTCCAGCAGCCGCATCGCGGGCGCGATTGTCGCGCAGCACGGCGCGATATCGGTCCTCGATCTCCACCGCGGGGTGCAGCGGGACGAGCTTCTCCATCCAGCCTTCGAGTGCAATCTCGGCAGCTGGAAACGTGGACGAGCACGGCTTCTGGCGGGCGGCAAGAGCCGCTTGCAACCGCGCGACTGTCTCGACCCGCATGGCCGTTACCGCCACCGCCAGCTCTGCAGTCTGGTGCTCGACGGCGTCGAGCCAGTGCGGATCGGGTCGTACATCCTCAAGCAGGCGGTTGCGCGACCGCAGGGCGCGTTCCAAGGCGGTGACGCGACCTGCATGCTCGGCGTCAATGGCGAGTGTCAGCCGATCGAGAAAACGGCGCCGCTCCGATGCCGGGCCGTTGAACAATCCATCCATGGCCGGCACCAGCCAGATCACGCGCAAATGGTCGGCAAAGGCGGCGGCGGATGCAACCGGCTCGCGGTCGATGCGGCACCTGCGCGTGAGCGCTGCGTCTTCATGCACGCGAGGCTCGATCCCGGTACCCAAAACCACAGGTCCGAGCGCGCCGGCGACGTCGGCTGAGACCGCCCAGGTTCCGTCTCCTTCGGAGAAGGCGACGTCCTCCAGATTCGCACGGCGCAGGCCCCGACCCGGGGCAAGAAATGAGATGGCTTCGATGAGGTTGGTCTTGCCGGAACCGTTCGCGCCGACAAGCACAACGCAATTGCAGCTGACGTCGACCTGCGCGGCGCGGTAGCTGCGAAAGCTGGTGAGCGTCAGGCGACGGATGCGGGCGCAAGCCATGGGACGGAAGTCGGATGTCAGATGCCGGATGTCAGATGCCGGGTTTCAGACATCCGACATCCGCCCTCTGGGCTTACACCCGCATCGGCATCAGGACATAGAGCGCACTTTCGCTGTCGCGGTCCTGAATGAGCGTTGGAGAGCCGGGGTCGGCCAGCTTGAGGATCGCGGCTTCACCATCCAGTTGAGCGGCAATATCGAGCAAGTAGCGCGAGTTGAACCCTATATCGAGCGGCTCCGATCCGTATTCTGCCTCGATCTCCTCCGTTGCGCTGCCGGAGTCCGGATTGGTAACCGAAAGCGTAAGCTTGCCGTTGTTCAATGAGAGCTTCACCGCTCTTCCGCGCTCGCTGGAGACCGTAGATACGCGGTCAACGGCTTGCTCGAAGCCCTGCTTGTCGACGGTAAGCAGCTTGTCGTTGGCAACGGGAATGACCCGGCCATAATCCGGGAAAGTCCCGTCAATGAGCTTGGATGTGAGCACCGCCTCTTCGAGCGAAAAGCGGATTTTTCCCTGGGAGAGCTCGACCTTGATTTCCGCACCGCCGTCCGCGATCAGGCGGTGCACCTCACCGACGGTCTTACGGGGAACAATGATGCCCGGCATGCCAGCCGCGCCCGTGGGAAGCGGCAGCTCGAATTGGGCGAGGCGATGCCCGTCCGTCGCAACCGCCCGCAAGGTCGGGGCTTTCGCCGTGCCCGCCGGGTGCAGGTATATTCCGTTGAGATAGTAGCGGGTTTCCTCGGTCGAGATCGCAAAGCTGGTCTTGTCGATCAGCCGCTTGAGGTCGGTCGCGGCAAGCGTGAACGTGTGCGTCATCTCCCCGGCGGCAAGATCGGGGAAGTCGCTCTCCGGCAAGGTCTGCAGAGTGAAACGCGAGCGACCGGCGCGAATTCCCATTATCGAGCGATCACCGGAACCCTCGATCCCGATCTGGGCACCCTCGGGCAGCTTGCGCACGATCTCATAAAACATGTGCGCCGGCACGGTGGTAGAGCCGGGAGCTCCGACCTCGGCGGCTATCGTCTCGGTCATCTCCAGATCCAGGTCGGTGGCCTTGAGCGCCAGCTTCGAATTTTCCGCCTTGACCAGGACGTTGCCGAGAATGGGAATCGTATTGCGACGCTCGACCACGCGATGAACGTGCCCCAGCGATCTGAGCAGCGCTGCCCGCTCGACGGTGACCTTCATTATTTTTGTCCCGCAATGAAATTGGATGCTGAAATTGGCGCGTGCGCGCTATTTCCGCAAGAGTTGGCTGGTTGCCCAGGCGCCTCAGCCGGGCCGCCTCGGTGGGCAGGCCGCCACTCCGGTGAAGCTGCGGACCGCAGGAAAAGCTGCGAACCGTAGGAGGGATATGGCCAAACCCGGCGCATTGGAACAAGCCCCAGCCGAGCCCGCAGCAGCGCCGCCGCTCACTCCTGCAACTGTCGCTTCAACAGCTCGATCTCTCCGGCAAGCGCGCTGTCGGTAGTCACCAGATTCTCGATTTTCCGGACGGCATGCAGGACAGTGGTATGGTCGCGGCCGCCGAAGCGCCGTCCGATTTCCGGTAGAGAGCGCAGCGTCAGCAACTTGGCGAGATACATCGCGACCTGACGCGGGCGTACCACGTTGGCGGTGCGTCGGGACGAGAGCAGGTCGGCGCGGCTCACGTTGTATTGCCGGGCGACCACGCGCTGTATGTCCTCGATCTTGACGCGTTTGGGCTCCTGCGGGCGGATCAGGTCGCGGATTTCGCGCTCGGCCATCTCGAGCGTGATCGGGTTGCCCGTAAGCTTGCTGTGGGCGAGCAGCTTATTGAGCGCGCCCTCGAGGTCGCGTCCGTTATGGGTGACGGCCTTGGCGATGAACGCGAGGACGGGCGGCGGGACATCGAAGCCGGGATGATGTTGCTTCGCGGCTGCCGCCCGCGAGCGCAGAATCTCGAGGCGCAACTCTTCGCCGAGAGACGCCATCTCGACCACCAGACCCCCGGCGAGCCGTGAGCGCACACGCTCCTCCAGGCTCTCGAGATCGGACGGCGGCCGATCGGCCGCGATCACCACCTGTCGTCCGGAGTCTATAAGGGCATTAAGGGTGTGGCAGAACTCCGCTTGTGTCGATTTTCCCTGCAGGAACTGCAAGTCATCGATCACCAGCACATCAATCGAGCGCAGCGACTCTTTGAAAGCGAGCGCGGTTTGTGCCCGCAAAGCGGATACAAAGCCGTACATGAATTTTTCGGCCGTGAGATAGAGCACTTTGCGCTCGCTGCTTGCATTGCCGCTCCAGGCAAGGGCCTGGAGCAGATGCGTCTTTCCCAAGCCAACCCCCGCATGCACGTAAAGGGGATTGAACATGACCACCTCGCCGCGCCGAGCCATCGCGACTTGACGCGCCGCAGCGTGCGCCAGGGTATTGCAGCGCCCAACGATGAAAGTCTCGAACGTCAGCCGTGGATCAAGGGGGGAGCCGCCGAGCTGATCATGGGCCCCCAAGATCGGTGGGCCCGAAGGGCGCAGATCGATGCCGTTCGCCCGAAGATCCCGGGCGTCCCGCGGGGCAGTCGTCGTCTCGGGCGAGGTGTTTCTCGACTGCGCGGAGCGAATCGCGGAGGAGCGAACGATGAGCTCTACCCGCGAATAGCTGCAATCCTCAGCTTGCCAACATGCGAGCACTCTTTCGGCATAGTGAGACTGGATCCAGCTCTTCAGAAATCGGGTCGGAACCGAGAGCTTGATGGTCTCTCCCTCGCTGCCTTCGAGCTCCATCCGCGCGAACCAGCTGGAATAAATATCGTCTCCCACCGCAGCGCGAAGCCGATCCCTTACCCGCACCCATAGCTGTTGATCCGTGCTCGTCATCTTCTTCGTGCTCTTGTACGGATTGAGGCGGACGCGTGAGGGCACCAGGGCCGCAGATGAATGCAGCAGGCTCCAGGGACATAGCGTGTCGAAGGGATCGATGATGCCGGCGCTGGGGCAAAATACGCCGGCAGATCAAACTGGACCTTCACCCTCCCGGCGGGGCGGGCCCATGAGCCGCACTAACAGAGCGAAACGGGAATGGTGTAAACCACTGTTGGATTACACCTGTCACTCCTCGTCGTGTTGTCATCATACCCCCTGTCCATCGCCGCCGCCTGGCGCGAGGGTTGTATCTCAGACGCTTCCAGTATTCAGACTACTTTTCACGCAGCTGTTCTCAGTAAAACTCTGGACGCCACGAACCTAAACGCAGCCCGTACTCGCCAAGTCCCGTGAACAGGACGAAAAGCCCTGACGCCGACAGGTGATTGTTGTGCGCCTGTCCGGGAAGGAGGTCGATTACGAACCGTTTACTGAAGGGCCGCCAGTGTCCCAGCGGCGACTTGAGAATAGCAAAAAGCGAGACCCCTGCAACGCTACGCAAGGCGCAGACTAGCTTGATTCGTGCTGAAATTCACCGGCGCAGACTTCGCGATCCTGCCACGGCGGGGGCAAGTGCTTGACTCTATGCGTAATTTTAATTCGCTGTTGACGGCCGATCGCTCGGGCGGCGCGCAAGGCCACGGCCGCGCATATTTTTGAGCGGCGGCCAGGAACCTGCGATTATCCCAACTCCTTTGCCACGCTTTCCCTTTAAGCCATTCTGTAAGCAGCCATTTCCTTGAGCGGAAATGAAGGGTAACCCAATTGTCATCTGAGACACGGCGGCGCGATACACGTGGCGGTTCAGCAATGCTCGCCAATACAGTGCGGCCGATCTGGAACGCCGGTTAATGCAATGGCGCGCCCCGCAAACGTGCCAGCGCGTCAACGATTGAGTGCGCCTAGCCGCCGAGCTTGGCAATGCGGTGCGTAAGACGCGATATCTTTCGGCTGGCCGCGTTACGATGAATTATGTTCTTCTGCGCCGATCGCATGATCACCGGCTCGGCTTCCCTGAGCGCAGCCAGGGCCTTGCTGCGATCCCCGGCCGAAATCGCTTCCTCGACGCTGCGCACAGTGCTGCGCATCCGGGAGCGGCGTGCTTTGTTGATCTCGGTCCGGCGCGCGATCTTGCGCGTTGCCTTTCGGGCGGAACTGGTGTTGGCCATGTGTCTAGCTCTTCCTCCATCCCCGCATGCGGCGGGTACCCGCCCTGAAGATCAATGCGGTGGGTAAAGGAGGGGCGGCCCATCGCGCCGGGGCTTATAGTGTTCGCTGCGATGAGCGTCAACGAAGCCGCCAGCGCCTCATGCGATGGCGCTTGCGCGGGTGGCGGCGGGAGCGCGCAAACGGTCGTAAGGAGCCGCGACTGCGGTTTGTTCCGCTTCCGAATATGCGCAAAGCGGTGCTTGCACCCGCGCCCAGGCGCGATCACGGTGGATATGCGCGAGCAGAGCCTTTACACCCGGTACCAGCTGCTTGCCATCGAACAATCCACGGATCGCCACCGCGATATTGAGGGCGTCCGGATTGCCGTTGCGCCACGCCTGAGCGCACAGGTCGGCGTTGAGGTTCGCAGTTGCAGATATGCACCCGGCGAAAACACCGGAGCGCGCCTCTATCAGCACCGCTTCGGTGGAAGGAAATACGCTAAAGTCCGCGGAAAGCTCGGCGGCTTGGCGCGCGTAGGCCATGTCTCCCGAGGAATCCTTGAGTCCCGCCATTCGCCCTCCAAGCGCTGCAAGCAGCCGATGGATCAGGCCGATATGCCACGTCAGGCCGGACTGGGCGGGAAAGTTGTAGAGGTAGAGGGGGATTGGTGTGCCCGCCGTCGCCCGCGCGATGGCTTCGACGTACGCCACCAGCCCGTCGTCGGGAACCCCTTTATAGTAGAATGGAGGCAGCAGAAGCGCTCCGGCAAATCCAAGCTCCGCTGCATGGCGGGTCAATGCGACGGCATCGGCCAGAGCGGCGGCGCCGGTGCCGACCATGAGGCTGTCCATCGGCAGCCCGGCGGCAGCATAGGCCGACATCACGCTCTTGCGCTGATCGAGCGAGAACGAGGTCGCTTCCCCCGTGGTCCCGAGCACATTGAGCCCATCGCAGCCATTCGCCAGCAGAAACCGCGCAAGCCCGGTGGAACGGCCGCAATCCGGTGCGCCGTCAGGGCCAACGGCAGTCGCGATCGCGGCGATCACGCCTTTGAGCTTGGTTTCCTTCAGGATGCGGGTCATGGCAGCGTCTCAACCGCTCACATTGAAGGCCGCCAGTGCGGCCATGTTGACGAGATGGGCGTCGTTCGCCGAGAGCGGTACAATCTGCACCGGGCGATCCAGCCCGACCAGGATCGGACCTATCACCGTCGCCCCGCCGATCGTCTGCAGCAGCTTGGTCGAGATCGAGGCTGAATGAAAGGTCGGCATGATCAGTACATTGGCGGGCCCGGATAGTCGACAGAAGGGATAGGGCTCGCGCAGCTCCATGTTGAGCGCCACGTCGGCAGCCATATCGCCGTCGTATTCGAAATCGACCCGGCGTTGATCGAGCATCCGCACCGCGCTTTGCACCAATGCTACGCGCTCGCCCGGCGGATTGCCGAAGGTCGAGAACGAAAGCAGCGCAAGCCGCGGCTCGTAGCCAAACCTGCGGGCTACTCCTGCCGCCTCGACGGCGATATCAGCAAGCCCCTCAGCGCTGGGCATTTCGGTGACCGCCGTGTCGGCAACCAGCACCATGCGCCCGCGTGCGAGCACGAGCGAAATGCCGATCACGCGGTGGCCTGGTTTGGCATCGATGCAGCGGCTGATGTCGGACAGCGCGCCTGAGAAATTGCGCGTGACCCCGGTCACCATGGCGTCGGCATCCCCAAGCGCCACCATGCAGGACGCAAAGTGATTACGGTCCTGATTGACCAGCCGCTGGCAGTCGCGCGCCAGAAAACCCTGGCGCTGAAGCCGCTCGTAGAGATAGGCCGCGTAGGTCGCGTTGCGCTTCGATAATCGGGCATTGATGATCTCGATGCCGCTCCCGAGCTCAATACCGAGATGGCGCGCGGTCTCGCGCACGCGCTCCTCGCGGCCCACGAGGAGGGCCGTTCCCAACCCCTGCACCACGAAGCTCATTGCCGCGCGGATCACCTGCTCCTCCTCGCCCTCGGCGAAAACCACGCGCTGGGGACGCCGGCGCAGCCGGTCGTAGACCCGCTGCAAGAAGCCGGCGATGGGATCGCGACGCGAGCGCAACTGCGCGCGATAGGCGTCCATGTCGACAATGGGCCGGCGCGCGACACCGGTATCCATCGCGGCTTTGGCAATGGCGGGCGGGATGAACGAGATCAGGCGTGGATCGAACGGCACCGGGATGATGTAATCCGGACCGTATTTCGGCCGCGTGCCATAAGCCGCAGCAACCTCATCGGGCACGTGCTCGCGTGCAAGCTCGGCAAGGGCGCGTGCCGCCGCGATCTTCATCTCCATGTTGATGGCGGTCGCGCGCACGTCCAGGGCCCCACGAAAGATGTAGGGGAAGCCGAGCACATTGTTTATTTGGTTCGGATAATCGGATCGACCGGTCGCCATGATCGCGTCGGTGCGGACATCGGCTACCTCCTCGACGCTGATTTCCGGATCGGGATTGGCCATGGCGAAGATGATTGGCTTGCGCGCCATGGACTTCACCATCTCCTTGCTCATGGCCCCCTTTACCGAAAGCCCGAAGAAAACATCCGCACCGGCGAGGGCCTGTGCCAGTGTTCGCGCCGAGGTTTTCGTCGCGTGCGCCGACTTCCACTGGTTCATCCCCTCCGTGCGGCCCTCATAGATGACCCCTTTGGTATCGCACAGGATGATGTTGCCCGGCGTAAAACCGATAGCCTTGAGCAACTCCATGCAGGCAATCCCGGCGGCGCCCGCCCCGTTGCACACGAGCTTGGTGCTCTTGATGTCGCGCCCGGTGAGGTGAAGCGCATTGATCAGCCCGGCGGCCGCAATGATGGCGGTCCCGTGCTGATCGTCATGGAACACCGGGATGTCGAGCAACTCGCGCAGTCGCTGCTCGATTATAAAGCACTCGGGCGCCCGGATATCCTCCAGGTTGATGCCGCCCCAGCTCTTGCCCAGCAGCTTGACGCAATCCACGAACTCATCGGGATCCTCGGAGGAGAGCTCGAGATCGATGGAGTCGATATCGGCAAATCGCTTGAACAGAACCGCCTTGCCCTCCATGACGGGTTTCGCCGCCAATGCTCCGCGATTGCCCAGGCCAAGGATGGCGGTGCCATTGGTGATGACCGCGACGAAATTTCCTTTGGTGGTGTAGTCGAAGGCGCGGCTCTCGTCCTCGGCGATCGCCAGTACCGGGACGGCAACACCGGGCGAATACGCAAGGGAAAGGTCGCGCTGGGTGGCCATTGGCTTTGTCGCGACCACTTCGAGCTTGCCCGGCCGGCCTTGGCTGTGAAACAGCAATGCTTCCTGGTCAGTGAAGGTCGGCCGCGTCCCATCTCCTTTGGAACCCATCGAAACCCCTTGCAACCCCGTCACGAACGGTTGAAACGCTCACCGTAGCGGAAGGGACACTGACCGCTCAAGGGAGCGCAATGGCGAGCTAAGGCCCAGTCACGCAGCCGCGACTGCAGATGCGCGCCTGGGACGCCTGCGACAAAGCTCCAGCTTTGGCCGATTGAACCTTTGGCGCGAGGAGGGTAATCGATGCACGCTGATGTCTGCTAACTTTAAAACGGCGTTGGGATGATCAGGTTTGTCTTTCGATTTGTGGGGCTCCTGCTGCTTGCCCTGGCATTCATATTCCTGGTTTATGACGGGACCAAATGGGTGGCCGACCAGAGCCTGTCGATCAGCACCACCGGTGCGACCTGGGCCAATATCCACCAGAGCTCATTGTCGGCGCTGCAGCCGCTCATTGAGCGGCTTATTGGGCCGTGGTTCTGGCAGGGCGTCGTCAAGCGCTACATTCTTGATCAGCCGGTCTGGCTGGTGCTCGGCGTTGTCGCGGCGATTCTGATCCTGCTGGGCCGAAAGAAGAAACCGCTCATCGGCTATGCCCGCGACTAAACGGGACCTCGATCGCTTAGTCGGTCTGACCCGTCCTTCCGATCTGCTGGTAATAGCGAATCGCTCCGGGGTGGAGCGGCAGAAACGAGTTCCGATCGATATTGGCTGGAATGGTGGATGCCGCCGCGGCGTGCGCTTCCATAAGCTCCTCGTGATTGTCGAAGACCGCTTTGACGCCATCATGGACGAGATCGTCGGGGAGGTCCGCGCGCGCAACGGCGAAATTGTAGAGCCCGACCGTCTGGTATTCCCGCAGCAGTGACGGATACGTTCCGGCGGGAATGCGCGAGGGAGTGAGCTCGGGCATGATGAGGCGCAGTGCTGCGATCTCGCTTGGAGCGAATGCCACGTACCGGACCTTCTCCTTGGCCTCAAGCTCGACGAAGGAAGGAAACGGAACGCCCGCCGCCACCGCGAGCACATCAAGCTCGCGTCGGTGCATCTGCGCCGCCAGCTCCTCCCACTCTCCGAAAACAAGCGCAGCACCGATTTTCAGCGTGTTTAAGAATTCTGGAAAGTAGGCGGCGGCGGTGCCGCCGCGCGGCCCGACACCGACACGCTTGCCGGCGATCTCCCCGATCCCGCGGATCCCGGACTCTTGCAGCACGAGGAGGTGGAAAGGCGTATCGTACATGGGAAAGATGGCCCGGAAGGAACGCGCGGGCTTTTTGCCGGCCCATTCACCGGTGCCGTTCCAGGCCTGGAGCGCAATTCCCATGGTGACAAAGCCAAGCCCGACCTCGCCTCAAGCCCGCCAGCGGCGCTGCGCGTTATCGGCACCACCTGGTTGTAGATTTGGGGCGCAAACGGCCGGTTGATCCGGAGCTCCGACTCGCAAGCCTCTCTGCGCTTCTCGAGCGTGGAATAATCCAGGAATGGAAACCTCACCGCCCGCTTCACCTTGAAAGCGCGCGGACCTGCCAGAAAAATGACGGCTGCATGGGTGTCGATCCGCTTGACCGCCGCGCCGCCATGGCTCGCGGGATCGGCAAGAAAAGCCAGCACCGGCTCCTGGGAATCGCGGTTACTCATGGCGCATACGCTTGTGGCGGGTGGATTTGTCAGTCAGCATTGAGCCATATCAAGGCCGCGCCTTGGGCAAGGCGGGATGTTGCAACTTGGTTTCGGCCAACGCGTGGACAAGGGAGGCTCTCATGACCCAGTTGCCGCATGTGCTCAAGCGCATTCGGCTCAATCTTGCGCGCTCAAAGGAATTTCCTTCCGGCTCGGACAGCCATGGCGATACCTTCCAGGTGGTTTCCGTAGAGCCTGCGATGTGAGCGGTCGCCGATTGCCATTATCCTCTGACTCCGGAATGCTTCGACCAGGTTTTGAACTGAGGGAATCCCCCCGATGCGCGCCAATGATGGCACAAGGACTGCAGCCGAAGCTCTGATCGACCAGCTCCTAATCCACGGGGTTCGACACGTATTCTGCGTTCCCGGCGAGAGCTATCTCGCGGCGCTCGACGCATTCCATGACCGCGACATCGCGCTCACCGTTTGCCGTCATGAGAGCGGCGCCGCCATCATGGCCGAAGCCTGCGGCAAGGTGACGGGTCGGCCAGGCATCTGCTTCGTCACGCGCGGGCCCGGCGCTACCAATGCCTCGGCGGGGCTTCACATCGCCCGCCAGGATTCCACGCCGCTGATCCTCTTTGTCGGTCAGGTCGCACGCGACATGCGCGAGCGGGAGGCGTTCCAGGAGCTGGATTACCGTGCGGTGTTCGGATCGATTGCCAAATGGGCGACCGAGATCGACGACCCCGCCCGCATTCCCGAGCTTGTCTCGCGTGCCTTCTACACCGCGAGCGCCGGCCGGCCGGGCCCGGTCGTGATGGCGCTCCCAGAAGACATGCTGGTCGAACGCATTGCGGTACCTGATGCTCCTCCTTTCGAGCCGATAGAGATCTGGCCGGGTGCAACCGACATGGTGCGCTTGCAGAAGCTGTTGTGGGCGGCCGAGCGCCCGATCGCGCTGCTCGGCGGCAGCCGATGGTCGCAGGCGGCCGTCGCCGCCGTCGCGCGGTTTGCCGAACGCTTCGCTCTGCCTGTTTCGACCACGTTTCGCCGCGCGCACCTCTTCGATCCCGACCACCCCTGCTACGCCGGCGATCTCGGCATCGGACCAAACCCGAAGCTGGTGGCGCGCGTGAAGGCAGCCGACGTGATCCTGCTGATCGGCGGACGGCTGCCCGAGCAGCCTTCACAGAGCTACACGCTTCTCGACATCCCTGCGCCGCGCCAGACATTCGTTCACGTCTATCCGGACGTGGGCGAGCTGGGCCGCGTCTACCACCCGCAGCTGGCGATCAATGCGACTCCCACTGCCTTCGCAGCCGCGCTCGAAGCTTTGCAGCCGCCCGGCGACCCGCGCTGGCGACATGAGACCGCCGCGGCGCACGACGACTTTCATGCCTGGAGCGACAAGCCGACCACCGTCCCCGGTGCGGTCAATCTCGGTGAGATCATCGTGGCCCTGCGCGACAAGATTCCCGCCGATGCCGTGATCTGTAACGGTGCGGGAAATTTCGCCATCTGGGTGGGTCGCTATGTGCGGTACCGACGCTTCGGCACCCAGCTCGCATCGACCTCCGGCTCCATGGGTTACGGCGTGCCGGCGGCCGTGGGCATGAAACGTCTTGCCCCTGAGCGAATGGTGATCGCAATCAGCGGCGACGGGGACTTCCTGATGACCGGGCAGGAATTCGCCACCGCCGTCCAGTACGAGCTTCCAGTCATTATCCTCGTAATGGACAACGGCATGTACGGCACCATCCGCATGCATCAGGAGCGCCACTATCCCGGAAGGGTGGTAGCGACCGCGCTGCGCAATCCGGATTTTGCCGCCTATGCTCGCGCGTTCGGCGGGTATGGTGCGACGGTGGAGAGGACCGCAGATTTTTTGCCGGCCTTCGAGGCTGCGCAAAAATCCGGCAAGCCCGCGATCCTTCACCTCAAGGTCGACCCGGAGGCGATCACGCCCGCGACGTCGCTCAGCGCTATCCGAGAGAAGGCGCAGGCCGGCTGCTAAGGGCGAGAATTTGGTAGAACGCGTCCATTCGGTCCAGGGCTTGCGCAGGAGTGCAGGCCGAATTGCAGATCTAAGAGATTGCTGAATCCCACGGGATGCTGGTGCCGAGCGCGAGCAGCGCGGGGCGCCAATGCCGGTGCGCGAGTAGCGATGAGCGCAGGCGCGCCAGCCCAGAAATGCCCCATTCTGCGGGCATGAATCAGCCCGGCAGTCCCGGATCAACCCCCTAGTGAGAAGCGGGATTGCTGGCCCCGGCGACAACCTCCCCGGGGCCTTTCTTTTGCCCTCATGTCGGGAGTGGAACATTCATTGAAAATGTGACGGCTATCACGTGCGAGCGCATTTCCGGTCGAGCGTGTGCGCTTTCGCACATGCATTGTTCCGCCTCGGGCTTACCTGCTGGGAGCGCAGACCGGAGGACAAGTGTCGTGACCGCACGCATAACCGTATTGCCGAAGCTCGCCCGCCGCTACCCGCTCCACCCCGCAGTGGTGGTAGTTGGGATCCTGATGATCGCAGCTACCGCGAAGCTTGGTCATGGCCTGTGGGGTATCAGCGGACTGCTTGCGTTCTATCCAGCATATCTGGCCATGCTGGCCACCCGCCGGAGCGCCGTGCTGGCGCTTTCCCGCCTCGCTTTTTCGCCTCTCGCCGCGCGACGCGCATACGCGCGCGTTCCCGTTCGCTGATAACTCTCTGCTCTTATAGGCGCCTCCGGTCGGGCAACGAGCACGGCAGTTCCCGCCCGAAACCACTGTACCATGCCCTTATGGTGTGAGATGTTGCGCTCCGGTGAGGGGCGAGCCACCGCTCCTACCATCCGGGCCGGGTGGGCAGCAGAAGGACACACGAGGGAGCATCTGACCGAAATGGGTATGTTCAGAAGAAAAGTACCGACCCACTATATCCCGATCCATCCCGACAACATCAGCAAGAATGACTGGGTCATCCTGTTGGAGGCCGGGACCATCATCGGTCCCGCCACTGAAAAGCTGCGGGTTGCGAAAGCCACCTTGGATCGGAAGATCGTGACGAAATACAACATTTTGTTGCGCAAGCAGCACTACCTCGTCCTGGACGGATATGACCCGCGAATTCATGCCCTGTATTTCTGCCCTCAGCTCTACAGGTACGATTCCGATCACAAGCTCGTGCCGCTGGAGGGCGAGGAAATCGGTCTACTCCTGGCCCAGTCGGTGCAGGAGGGCGTAGTCGAGAAACAACCGTGGTATGCGCCTTCCCAACATCTGCCCGAACAACCGATCATCTCGCCGGCGTTGAACACGGACTTCGATACCGTGGTCGTCGAAGGTCCGCATTCGCGCAGGTCCACACGCGAGGCCGCCGGGGCGGCGCAGTAAAAACCTGGACCGCGCACCGGACGCCGGTGCCATGAGCAACGGCGGGCGCCTCTGATGAGCTTCACACCAGGTAGATCGCGGCGGCGGCAAATCCGAGGAGCGCCAGGAGAACCAGCATGAATGCGGGGCGACATGCCGACTGCATGCCCCCGAACCCCAAGGCATACGCCGCCTTCGCGAGGTTGTTCGCAGATGCCGCTATCATGATGGCTCCAGACAGCATCGCGATGGACAGGCCCGACACGCCCCCCTGGGCAATGTTGATCACGAAGGGATCGATGTCCGTTGCCCCAACGAGAGCTGCAAGCACCATGATTCCGGTCTGGCCGAAGGATTTTCGGATCCAGTCGGTCAGCAGCGATACCACGACAAAGATGACCGCAAAGATGATCGCGGTGGAAACCTGCAGCGGGTTGGCGGCAGGAATTCGCAAGCCCTCCGATTGTCGTTCAATGGTTCTTCGCCACTCATAGATCGCGAGTACTGCGCCTGCGGCGAACCCGGCGCTCAATGCCGGCACGAGCGCCCAGGCCAGCCGCGGATCGAACACAGCTGTGACGATGCCTAATCGCAAATACATGACCGCGGTTGCGGCGATAATGCCTGCGGAAAAGTCGGGCTGAGCGACGGCGGCCTCTCGCAAGCGCTTGGCCAGCACCACCGTCGTTGCCGTCGAGGAGTAGAGCCCGCCCATGACCGCCGGAAGCAATCTCAGGTTCTGGGCGGCCACGTAGTTTTGGAGCAGATAGCTGAAATACGAAAGCGTGCACACCGCAACCACCGCGAGCCACACGTGATAAGGCGTGAGCAGCGTGGCCGAGGTCACCGGCTGGTTGGGGACGAGTGGAAGGATGATACCGACCAGGATCAGGAATTTCCCGGCGGTCAGCAATTCATGCCGCGGAATGATCCTGATCAGCCCGTGCAACTCCTCGCGGGCGCCGATGAACAACACAGCCGCGACGGAGGCAGCGACCGCCACCCAAGGCGGCTGCGCCAGGGCGATCGGCCCGAGCAGATAGGCTATCAGATTGGCCACGGGGATGATCAGGGTCGGCGCGCCCTCGGTGCCTGCGGCGCGGCGCAAACGAGATTGCAGCCACAGCGCCAACGCGACGAGGCCGGCGATGAACGCCAGCGCCCGGTCCGGATCGATCAGGTAAAGCAGCGCCCCGCAGAGCGCGAGCAGCGGAAACGTCCGCACTCCGCCGGGAGAAGAGCGCTCTTCCTGCTTATAGACTTCCTCGAAAGCGAGGCCGACGAACAGCGCGAGCCCGACAGCAAGCGCCATTCTCCCGGCCAACTCCACTGGGGCGAGCTCGGCGACCGCCATGGGCCGTAGCTTGTCCCATGCAGCAACTTCATGTCTACTTTAATTCACCAGCTTTTTGCCGGTGATCTTCTCCAGATTCTTGAAGAATACCTTGTCCTGGTCGACTTTGGACAGATTGAGCGATTCCAGGATCTGCAAGGTCAGGCGCGGGAACATGGTGCCGTTCTCCGGATCGAACGGGCAGTCCGAGGCAAACACGACCTTGTCGATGCCGAAGAATTCCATGCCGCACTTGGTAGCGGGCACCCCGCCGAAAGCCGCCGTGTCGGCAAAGAAATCCTGCTTGAAATAGTCAAGCGGGCGCTTTTTGAGGCTCTTGCGCAACGACACATAATCCGCGTCGCTGGTGCGCTGGCCGAGCACATCCCAGCCCGGACCGATGCGGCCTTCCAGCATCGGCACGATGCCCCCGAAATGATGCACAATCAGCGTGAGCCCCGGATACTTGTCGAGGGTCTTCGAAAACACCAGCCGCGCCATGGCGGCGGCGGTCTCGTACGACCAGCCGAACGTCCACCAGATCTCGTACAGCGATTTCTTCTCGTCGCGGTAGTCCGGCATCTCCGCGCCGCGCGCCGGATGGATCCACACCGGCTTCCCCAGCTCATTCATCTTTTTCCAGAACGGCTCGTATTCCGGACGGTCGAGCGGCTTGCCACCCACGTTCGTGTAGATCTGCACGCCGAGCGCCCCAAGGTCCTTGATCGCGCGCTCGGCCTCGCGCACTCCGGCATCCGGCGCAGCAAGAGAAACCTGCGCCACCCAGCCTGGGAAATGGGTGCGCTCCTTGGCGCACAGCTCGGCAAAGCCGTCATTGACGAGGCGTATGAGCTCGTCGATCTGCGCCGGCGATTTGGCCAAATTCTCAATCGGCGGCTGCGGGTATGAGAGGATCTGGGCATAGTCCTTGAATCCGTCCACGATCTTCTTGCGGTGATCGAGGTCGTACAGCGCCGGGATCGCGCGCACGCGCTTGCCCATGTCCTTGTAGTCGCCGGCGATCTCAATGAGCTTGTCGAAGAACCTCTTCGGGAAAAAATGCGTATAGGCGTCGATCCGCATCTGCGGTCCTCCGAGCTTGACCCTTGTTGTTTGCGGCTGAGTTGCGAACGTGTTGCGCCCGCTGCCGTGTGGACTTGCGTTGTTACAGGCTTGATCGAGTGAAGTCCATCGCGGCGGCCCCGTGCGGCAACGCGACGACTCACATCCGTCCCGGCAGCCACAGGGCGATCACGGGAAACGCGATGAGGATCACCAAACGGATGAGATCGGTTGCGATGAAGGGCAGGACACCAGCAAAGATGGTGGAGAAGCTCACGTCCTGGATGACGCTCTTGATCACGAAGACGACCATGCCGACCGGCGGATGAATAAGCCCAAGCTCGACGGTCATGACGATGATGACGCCGAACCAGATCGGATCGAAACCCAGCTCCTTGATCACGGGGAATATGATCGGCACCGTGAGGATGACCATGGCGAGCGCGTCCATGAGGCAGCCCAGCACGACGTACATGAGCATGATCAGCGCCAGGACGCCGTAGCGGCCGAGGCCGAGGCCGGTGAGGAAGGCAGTGACCTTCTGCGGCGTCTGGGTGACGGCAAGGAAATAGCCGAACAGAAGCGCGCCGATGAGCACGGTGAATACCGCAGCCGCCGTGCGGGTGGCCTGCAGCAGGGACCGACGAGCCTCGGTGCGGCTCAGCCGGCCGCGCAGAACCCCGATCAGGAACGCGCCGCCGGCGCCCATCCCACCCGCCTCCGTCGGAGTGAACAGCCCGCCATAAAGCCCGCCGATCACAAAGACGAAAAGCAGCAGCGTCGCCCAGATATCGCGCAGGGCCGCGATCCGCTCCAGCCAGGGCACGCGCGGCCCGGCCGGCAAGTATTTCGGCCGCGCCCACACGATGACGCCGACCGTCATCATGTACATCGAGGCGGCGAGAATGCCCGGCATGATGCCGGCAATGAACAGCTTGCCGATGTCCTGCTCGGTGATGATGCCGTAGACCGCGAGAACCGTGGACGGCGGCAGCATGGCTCCGAGCGTGCCGCCGGCGGCAATCACCCCGGTGGCAAAGGACTGCGGATAGTTGTAACGGCGCATCTCCGGATAGGCGACTGTCGAGAAGGTGGCGGCGGTGGCTACCGAGGAGCCGGAGATCGCAGCAAACCCGGCGCACGCGGCGATGGTGGCAACGCCCAGCCCGCCGCGGCGATGGCCGACGAAACCGTTCGCCGCCCGAAACAATTCGCGGCTCATCCCCGAATTGGTGACGAATGCGCCCATGAGAATGAACATCGGGATGACGCCGAAGGTGTAGTCGGTCACGGTGCGCATGGAGGTGTGGCCGACGATCTTGAGGGCCGCATCGCCATTGACCAGGTAGGCAAAGCCGCTCACGCCCACCAATCCCAGCGCCATCCCCACCGGGACACGCAGGAGCATCAGCGCAAACAGGACGGCAAAGCCTACGACAGCGACAGCGTCGGTGCTCATGGCCGCGCGCTCATTCCACCGGCTTGATCTGATATTGGCCGCCCATCAATTCCGGCCGGAAGATCAATCGCCATGTGCGCACCGCTATCAGCAGCACTGCTGAAACGTCGCCCAGCCACGCTACCAGAAAGAACGGCCAGGTCGGAAGCCGCAGGTCGAAGGTGAGCACGTTGTCGGCACGCGTGCTCATCACCTTGTCGAACAGCGTAAAGGTCTGGACCGAGACCACGAACAGAAGAACGAGCGTCGCAAACACGTCGATGCAACGGCGCAGCTTCGGTCCCACATTGGCGTAAACGAGATCGACCGTGATGTGCGTGCCGCGATACGAAGTGGCCGCGATGCCCCAGAAGATCAGGATGCCCAGGAGCAGCCTGCCGAAGTCGTAGCTGTCGGGAATCTGGACGCTGAAGAAATAGCGCAGCAGGACCGAGATGAAGATGTCCGCCGCGACGATGCCGACGAAGAACGCGGCGATGAGCTCGATCGCGTCAATGAAGGCGTCCATGCGGCTGCGCCGGAGGCTTTCAATGCCAAGCGCCACGTCGAGCGGTTTTGCGTTCGGTGCGGCCATGGGCGTCTACCAAGTTGCGGCGTAGGCAAACGCGCCGAGATCGGCCTTGATGAGCTCCAGGCTCGTGCGCGTTTGCCCAGCCTTGGAAGGACAAACCGGCAGCGCTCAATACCCCGCGTGGTATTGCGCGAGCGCCTGCTTGAACTCGGCCAGGATGGTGTCGGGATTACCGCCGGCCTTGCGAACGCTGTCGCTCCATTGCTTGTGCAACGGCTCTGCCGAGCGTTTCCACTCCTCGAGTTGCGCATCGGTGATGGTGTAGACCTCGTGCCCGGGCTCGGCCCTCATCTTGGCGAGGCCGGCGTGCTCGAAATCCGCCCAGGGATCGGCAAACTTGCCTGCCCACTCCGAGGTGCAGTGATCGTCGATCACCTTCTTCTGCGCGGGCGACATGGCCGCGTAGGTCCTCGGGCTCATGAGCCATTGGAATGTCACCGTGTTCATCGGCGCATCCATGTGATACTTGGTCACCTTGTCGACGCCGAGGAGCGGTACCGAGCCCCACGGGAAATTCACGGCCTCGGCCACGCCCTTTTCCATCACGTCGCGTACTTCGGTAGCGCTCGCCTGGACGTTGGTCCCGCCGAGTAGCGTCACCCAGGCCGCCACGGTTGCCTGCGAGGGCCGCACTTTCATTCCCTTGATATCGCCGGGGACGACAATCTTCTTCTTGCTGGAATGCCACGTCAGCGGATCGAGAATGAAGGAGAAGCAGTATTTGACGTCCTTCATCTCGGTAGCGGCATATTTGCGATACCAGGCATCGATCGCGCGATTGCCGCCCTTGGCGTCGCCGACCAAGAACGGCAACTCGCCGGCGGAGATGATGGGGAAACGTCCGGGTTGATAGCCGGGATTGACGTAGGTGAAATCAGCGATGCCGTCGCGCGCCATGTCGTAATGGTCGAATGCCTTGCCCAGCTGCTGGGACGGGAAGATCTTCCACTTGAGCGTGCCGTTCGAGTCCTTCTCGATGGACGCCCCCCATTCCTCCATCGCCTTCTGCAGCGGATGGGTCGGCGGCACCCAGTGCGAAAATTTGAGCTCGAAGGTCTTGTCCTGAGCACGCGCGGTCGGCGCACCCAGCGCGAGCGCCAAGGCCGAAGCCGCGAAAATTACCGGAAGACGCTTTGCTCCGAAGGACGGCATCTTTCCTCCTCCCGAATTGTTGGATCTCACCGAAGCTGGGTCGATTGAGCCCGAACTCGGCGACGGTGTAAAGGCGCGCCGATCAGCCGTGCGAAGAGAGGCGCTCGATCACGTCTTGCGGGACCGGCACCCCTCTCATCTGCCCGCGTGCAGGATCGCCCTTGACCCATACGCGAGTCTCGAAGCCCTCGACGGCAAGCGCTCCGTCCTTGCTCAGCCGGTGGCTTACGTCGAAGCTCGAGCGGCGAAACTGCGTCACCATGCTCTCGATGATCACATCATCGCCGAACCGGGTTGGAATCAGGAAACGGCAGTGGGCGTTGGCCAGCGGATGCCCGTCGAAATCATATTTCTTGAGATATTCGCGCTTGGTCATCCCCAGCGCGCGCTCGATCAACGCGGACGTGCTGGCGTCGAAGAAAGCGAAATAACGCGGATAGAAGATGATTCCGGCGGGATCGCAGTCGCCCCACTCGATGCGCACGAGGCGGGAGTTGACCAGCATCCAGCGGGCGGTCTCAGCGCGGCGCCATGCGCAGTGCCCCGTCGAGCCGGATGACTTCGCCGTTGAGGTAGGTATTCTCGATGATGTGCCGCGCGAGGGACGCGAACTGATCGGGACGGCCCAGCGCCTTGGGGAAAGGCACGGAGGCGGCGAGGCTCTTCTGCGACTCCTCGGGGATCGCCATCAGCATGGGGGTGTGAAAGATGCCGGGCGCGATGCAGACGACGCGGACGCCGAGCTGCGCAAACTCCCGCGCCGCCGGCATGGTCAAGGCGGCAATACCGCCTTTGGAGGCGGAATAGGCGGCCTGCCCAACCTGCCCCTCGAATGCAGCCACGGAAGCGACGGTGATGATGACACCGCGTTCGCCCTCGGCCAGCGGAGCCAGGCTCTGCATGTCCGCAGCCGCAAGCCGCATCATGTTGAAAGTGCCGATCAGATTGATCTTGATCACGCGCTCGAAATCGGCAAGCGGCATCGGGCCGTCGCGGCCGACGATGCGCTTGGCCGGTCCCACTCCGGCACAATTGACCAGGATGCGCGCGGCGCCGTGCTTTGCGCGCGCCTCGGAGAGCGCGACCAAGGAGCTTTCGAGATCGGCAACGTCGCATTGCACGGCATAGCCGCCGATCTCGCGCGCGAGCTTGCGCGCGGCTTCGAGGTTGAGATCCATGCAGGTGACCTTCGCACCGGCATCGGCAAGCGCGATGGCCGTGGCCCCGCCAAGACCCGAAGCGCCGCCGGTCACCACCGCGGCATGTCCGCTGATCTCCATGTCAGTTCGCCTTTGCAGCTTCCGGATTTTCTATCAGCAGCGCGATCCCCTGCCCGCCGCCGATGCAGGCGGATGCAATGCCGTAGCGCAGGTGCGATCGCTGGAGCTCGCGCGCGAGCGTGAGCGCAAGGCGCACACCGGTTGCGCCGCGCGGGTGTCCGATAGCAATCGCTCCGCCGTTGACGTTGAGCTTTGCCTCATCGAGGCCGAGCTCGCGCGCGCAAGCCATGACCTGGGCGGCGAAAGCCTCGTTGATCTCGAAACGATCGATGTCGGCAAGCTCAAGCCCGGCGCGATCGAGCACCGCTTTGATTGCCGGCACGGGGCCGATGCCCATGACCTGCGGCTCTACCCCGACGGTCGCCCCCGCAAGAACCCGGGCAAGCGGTTCAGTGCCGGATTTCTTTGCATAATCGGACGAGGCGACCAGCACCGCCGCGGCCCCATCGACAATGCCGGACGAATTGCCGCCGGTCTGCACGCCGCCAAACGCCGGGCGTAGGCCAGCAAGCGCCTCGACAGGAGATGGACGCACATGGGTGTCCGCCGCAAGCTCGTTCACGCCCCTGAGCTTGAGCTCGCGCGCGGTGAGCCCGGGACGCTCGAACACCTCGCTTGTCACGGTTGCGATTTCACCGGCGAGGAAGCCGGATTTCTGCGCCGCAAGGGCGCGCTCGAAGCTCTGCGCGGCAAAGGCGTCGACCTGCGGGCGGGTGATCTGATAGGAGCGGGCGAGGTTTTCCGCGGTATCGCCCATGCTGACCTTGCCCGCGGGATCGTACAGCGCCTCCCAAAGAAAATCCTTGAACTCGACCGCCCCCATGCGAAAGCCGCGCATGGTGTAGGACGCGATCGGGTTGCGGCTCATGGATTCGGCGCCGACGCACAGCGCAAGACCGATCCCCCGGTGCGCGACGAAGTCGGCCGCCTGCATCAGCACTTCGATCCCGGTCCCGCACACCCGCTGCACCATGTGCGCCGGCACTTCGATCGGCACATCGGAATAAAGCCCGACATGACGCGGCAAGCAGTAGGTATCGAAGCTCGCCTGCGCCATCGAGCCGGTGATCACGGCCCCTACGTCCTGCGGCGATATACCCGCACGCGAGAAGACTTCTCGCGCGACCTTGATGCCCAGATCGGTCGGCGAGACCGCAGCAAGCGGTCCGTTATAGTCCGCAAACGGCGTGCGCACGCCTGCAAGCAGCCAGACGTCGCTCCAGCGGGCGGTCAACCCCGTATTCTTGCTCTGCGCCATGGTCACGCCGGCCTTCGAATAAGCAGCACCCGTGGGGAAGGCTCCCGGGCATAGAGCTCGGCCACCGCGTCTGCGCGGCGGGTAAGTACCGCACGCTGGTTGATCGATCCCTTGTCCGTCATCTCGCCGGAATCGATCGAGGGTGGCTCGAGGAGCAGAATGGCGCGCGCGACGCAGCTCGAGCTTCCCGTGCTCGTCCTCGCGAATGCGCTCAACCTTGCCCCAAACTCTTTGAGCACACCGGCTTCCTGGGTCAAATCCGCGGTAGCGCCGGCACACAGCGTCCTGCAAGCGTCGACATCGGCGAAGATCAGTGCCCCGACCTCGTGGCGATCGGCCCCGGCAATGACCACGTCGCGGGCGTAGGGCGCAAGCTGCGCGAGGAGCCGGGCTCGCAGCGCGCCGACATTCACCCATGTGCCGGTCGCGAGCTTGAAATCCTCGGCGATCCGGCCGTCGAAAAGGAGCCCCTCGGACGGATCGCGCTCGTCCGCAAATCTGAGCGCGTCACCCAGGTTGTAGAAGCCCTCCGCGTCGAACGCCTGCGCGGTGAGATCTTCCTGGCGCCAGTATCCCGGCGTGATGTTCGGGCCGCGCAGCCGCGCTTCAAGTTTGCCCTCGCGCGGCACCAGCTTGAGCTCGACCCCCGGCACCGGCACGCCCACGTTGGTGGAATCCTGGCTCTGCCAGGTCCGCGCGATCGCCATCGGTGCAGTCTCCGTCGCGCCGAGGCCGGTCAGAAACATGACGCCCTCGCCGCAGGTTTCCCGCGCAAGCTCCTGCATGTCGTCGAACGCCGATTGCGGCAGCGCCGCACCGGCAAACCAGAGAACTTTCAGCTGGCGAAAGAAGGTTTGCCGCAGCCGTGCATCAGCCCGGAAATAGGGCAGCAGCGCCTCGTAGCCCTTAGGCACCGTGCAGTACCAGTTGGTTGCGATCTCGCGCAGGTTCCTCACTGTTGTCTCGATGAGGCCGGGCGTGGGCTTTCCCTCGTCGATATAGAGAGTACCGCCATTGTAGAGCACGGAGCCGAAATTGTGGTTGCCCCCCGCGGTATGGTGCCAAGGCGCCCAATCCACGATCACCGGCGGCTCCTCGGCGAAGAAGTCGAGTTGAGACAGAATCATCGCCTGGTTCGAGCACCACATTCGCTGGGTGTTGATCACCGCCTTCGGCGTGCCGGTCGAGCCCGAGGTGAACAGGAACTTGACGATCGTGTCTGGCCCGACTTTCGCGTGGGCATTATCCCCAGCACCCGTCAGGGCATCGACCTCCAAGTTCTCAAATGCTGTGGTTGGCCGGCCAGGGATCGGATTGCGCTTACACACGATCTCGACGTTCGCGGGCACAACCGCCTCGATGGCGCGGCGAAAAGGCTCGCCGTCAGCAACAAAGATGAGGCCCGGCGTGAGCAGGTCGATGATGTATTCGAGCTTGATGAAGTCGGTGGAAAGGAGCGCATAGGCCGGAGAGATCGGCGCATAGGGGATTCCCGCATAGTTGGCGGCGAGGCCAAGGAGCGCGTGCTCGATGTCGTTGCCGGAGAGGATCAGGATCGGGCGCTGCGGGGAAAGCTCGCGCGCTAACAGCCCCTCCGCGAGACGGCGGACCTTATCCCAGGCCTCGGCGTAGCTGATCCGGCGCCAGGCGCCGTCCCCTTGCCGCTGCGCCAGAAAGGTGCGCGACGGCACAGCCGCGGCCCAATGTGCAAGTCGCTGCGTGAGCTTGGCCGGATACGAGGCCAGCGCGTGCGGCGATCTCAGATAGATGCTGCCATCGGCTCGCCGCTCGATTTTCACATCGCGCGGACCGAGTCGGACCGGCCGCATCGGAGCCGCCGCCGCAGCGAGACGAGACTCCTGCCGCAAGACCGTCATGCTCAGCTCCGCGCGGTCTTCGGCCCACGTTTTTCCAGGAACGCCTTGAGCCTCCTCTTGGCCTCCTTGTCGCCCTGGGCAATGGCAGCAACCAGCGCTTCCATGACATAGCCGCTCGCGCGATCGGACTGGGCAATCCGCGGCAACACTTGGGTAACGGCAAAATTGGTCATCGGCGCATTGCTCGCGATGCGCTCCGCAAGCTCGACAGCCTTGGGCAAGCCGGCGCCGGGCGGAACGAGGTAATGCGAAATTCCGATCGCCTGCCCTTCCCCTGCATCATAGGAACGGCCGGTCAGCATCATGTCCATCATGCGCGCGGTGCCGATCAGCTGTGGAAGGCGGACCGAGCCGCCACCGCCGACGAAGATGCCGCGGCTTCCCTCCGGCAGCGCGTAATAGGCCGAAGTTTCCGCCACCCGGATATGACAGGCCGCGGCGATTTCGAGGCCGCCCCCGAGCACGGCGCCATGGAGCACCGCCACCACCGGAGCCGCACCGAACTCGATGCGCTCGAACACGCGGTGCCAGCCGCGCGAATGCATCACTCCCTGAAAGGTATCCAGCTCGGCGAGCTCGGTGAGGTCAAGCCCGGAGCAGAAGTGCTCACCCTCGCCCGCGAGCACCACGGCTTTGATGCCGTCCGGGAGCTCGGCGAAGAACGCTTCGATGCCGGCAACCGTGACGTCATCGAGCGCGTTGCGCTTCTGCGCCCGCGCAAGCGAGAGAATGGCAACGGGATCGCGGCGTTCCGCCCGCAACGACGGCGGCAGTCTTATGCCAAAGCCGCTCCCGGATGTGGCCGCGCTCACGGCAAGGCCTCAAAGCTCATGTCCAGCTGCTTCGGTTGCATTTCCGACCTATGCGGTCAAGCTGAGCGAAGGATCGTCATTCGCCGTAAGGAAAGCGCAATGCCGGAGCAGCATCGCGCCTCGCGAGGGCATGACTCCGATCGGCATATTTTCTATGCTCCAGCCCTGTTCACAATGCGAGAGAAGGGATGCGAAGACGCGATTTCATCACACTGGTCGGCTTGGCGGCCGCTTGGCGGCCGCTCGCTGCGCGCGCACAGCAGGCCGCAAAAACTGCGCGGGTCGGCGTGCTCTGGCGCGCAGCAAACGCGGAGCAGGAAGGACCCCCGTTCAAGTCGCTGGTCAAAGGTTTCAACAATCTCGGTTATGTCGAAGGTCGCGATCTCGTGCTGGAGCATCGCTTTGCCAATGACGCTGCCGAGCGCTTCAAGAGCTTGGCGGTCGAGCTGGTCGCGTCCAGTGTCGATGTTCTGATTGCGGTCGGAAAGAATGCCGCGACGGCTGCAAAGAGCGCGACCACGACGATTCCGATCGTGTTCACGGTCGTTGCCGATCCGGTGGGAAGCAATTTGGTGGAGAGCTTGCAGCAGCCCGGCGGCAATGCAACGGGGTTGGCGAGCCTCCAAGCCGATCTGTTCACCAAGCGCTTGCAGATGCTCAAGGAGATCATCCCCGGGCTGGCACGGGTGGGCTGGATCATCAATACGAGCGCGCCGCCCTCGCGCGTTTACACGGATCTCGCCCAAGCCGCGGCGACGGAGACCGGACTAACGAACGAGATTGTTGAATGGCACTCGGTAAACGACCTGGGCCCCGCATTCGACAAGCTAAAGAGGGCCAACGTGCAGGCATTCACCGCCGAGCCCGACGGTCTGGCCGTCGCCCATGGGCCTCTCATCGGGCAAATATCGCTCGCGCGGCACCTGCCGCTCTCCGTCTGGTCGAAGGCATCGCTCAAGTCTGGCGCGCTCATGGCTTACGCCGCTGACACCAATGCGCTGTGTGAGCAGACCGCCGGCTACGCGGACAAGATCCTCAAAGGCGCCAAGCCCGGCGAGCTTCCGGTGCAGCAGCCGACAAAATTCGAGCTCGTTTTCAGCGTCAAGAATGCCAAGGCTCTCGGCTTGGATATCCCCAAGAATGTGCTTACGGAGGCGAACGAGGTGATCGAATAGCCAACCGCTGGCGGCCGCCGGCTCTCGGGTTGTCAGGAGGACTTCCATGTGCCGCAACATCAAGACCTTGCACAATTTCGATCCGCCCGCGACGGACGACGAGATCCAGGCTTCCGCGCTGCAATTCGTGCGCAAGCTGAGCGGCTTCAGCCGGCCCTCCAAGGCCAACGAGGCAGCCTTCAACCATGCGGTCGAGCAGGTGGCGCACGCCGCGCACCATCTACTTGAGGCTCTCGTCAGCAACGCTCCGCCGCGCGATCGAAAGATCGAGGCTGCCAAGGCCCGGGCGCGCAACGCTCAGCGTTTCGGCGACGCCACACGCGCCAGCCGGTAGATAGACCGGCTTAATGAGCGCCCGTAAATGAACCCGCAACCTGCCGGATCAGCTCATGTCGCGATTTCTGAGTCTCGCCGAAGCCGTGGAGGATAATATCCGGGACGGCGACAGCGTGGCGATGGAAGGCTTCACGCATCTCATTCCGTTCGCTGCCGGACACGAGGTCATTCGCCAGGAGCGGCGGCACCTTACGCTCATCCGGATGACGCCCGATCTCATCTACGACCAGCTCATCGGCATGGGCTGTGCCGACAAGCTTGTCTTTTCCTGGGTGGGTAATCCCGGGGTCGGCTCGCTCCACCGTTTCCGCGATGCCTACGAGAACGGCTGGCCGGCGCCCATTGCGATCGAGGAACACTCCCACGCGGCCATGGCCAATGCCTACGAAGCCGGCGCGGCCGGGCTGCCGTTTACGGTCTTTCGCGGCTACCTTGGGGTCGATCTGCCGAAGGTCAATCCGAGCATCAAGCGCATTGCCTGCCCGTTCACCGGAGAAGAGCTCGCGGCCGTCCCCGCAATCCGGCCGGACGTGGCCGTCATCCACGCGCTCAGGGCCGATCGGGCCGGCAACGTCCTGCTCGAGGGCATCGTCGGGGTACAGAAAGAGGTCGTGCTTGCAGCGAAGCGCTCGATTGTCACGGTGGAAGAGATCGTTGATGAATTTGGCGCGCGCAGCGCCAACGCGGTTATCCTGCCGAGCTGGACCGTGGGAGCGATTGTCTGCGTTCCCGGTGGGGCGCATCCCTCTTATGCGCACGGCTATTACAAGCGGGATAATGCCTACTATAAAGCCTGGGACGCGATTTCCCGCGACCGGGATGCTTTCCTCGCCTGGATGGAGGCAAACGTCCTTGGCCGCGGACCCGATGCTTTCGCCACGCATGCGGCTGCGGCGGAATAAGCCGCCCGCGAGTTACGAGTGAGCTGAGGTGAGCTACAGCCCGACGGAAATGATGACGATCGCAGCGGCCCGCGCGCTGCGCAACTCCGACATCTGCTTCGTCGGCATCGGCATGCCCTCGGCCGCCTGCAATCTTGCGCGGCTCACGCATGCGCCGGATATCACGCTCATCTATGAGTCCGGCACCATCGCCACCAAGCCTGATGTGCTGCCCCTCTCCATCGGCGATGGCGAGCTGTGCGACACGGCGCTGACCACCGTCTCGGTGTCCGAGATGTTCCGCTACTGGCTGCAGGGGGAACGGTTCACCGTCGGGTTTCTCGGCGGGGCGCAGATCGACCGTTTCGCCAATCTGAACACGACTGTCGTGGGCCCTTACGAGAAGCCGAAGACCCGGCTCCCCGGCGGCGGCGGCGCGCCGGAGATATCCAGCGCCTGCGGCGAGATCTACATCATCATGCGTCAGGCGCCGCGCAGCTTTGTGGAGCGGCTCGACTTCGTCACCTCGTTCGGTCATGGCGAGGGCGGTGACCACCGCGCACGCCTCGGCATCAGGAACAAGGGGCCGACCAGGCTCATCACCGATCTCGCGGTCTATGAGCCTGACCCCGTCACGAAGGAGATGACGGTGACCTCGGTGCATCCCGGCGTCTCAACGGACGCGATCAGGGCAAACACCGGCTGGCCCGTGCGGTTTGCGGCCCATGCGTCGGAAACCCCTCCGCCAACCGAACACGAGCTCTCGGTGTTGCGCGCAGTGCACGCCCGTACAGCGCGTGCGCACGGCGAGGCGGCATGAATGAGAGGATGAGCATGAGCGAAATACGCGAAGTTTTCATCTGCGACGCGGTGCGCACCCCGATCGGGCGTTATGGCGGCGCGCTCGCGCGTGTGCGCGCCGACGACCTTGCCGCGGTGCCGATCAGGGCCTTGGTCAAGCGCCATCCCGACATCGACTGGTCGGAGCTCGATGAGGTGGTGCTCGGCTGCGCCAATCAGGCGGGCGAGGATAACCGCAACGTGGCGCGCATGGCGCTGCTCCTGGCCGGCATTCCCGATTGCGTGCCCGGGGTCACCGTGAACCGGCTCTGCGCCTCGGGCCTCAACGCCATCGGCGATGCCGCGCGTGCCATCCGTTGCGGCGAGAGCGAGCTCGCCATCGCCGGCGGGGTCGAGTCCATGACGCGGGCGCCGCTGGTCATGGGAAAGGCCGAGGAGGCGTTCCAGCGCAGCGCCGAGGTAGCCGATACCACCCTGGGCTGGCGCTTCATCAATCCCCTGATCAAGACGCAGTATGGCGTCGACACCATGGCGGAGACCGCCGAGAACGTGGCGGAAGAATATCAGGTCTCGCGCGCAGATCAGGATGCGTTTGCTCTGCGCTCGCAGCAGCGCGCCGGCAATGCCATCGCGGGAGGCTATTTCGCCGAGGAGACCGTGCCGGTCGAGGCTCCGGGCGGCAAGGCCGGCCCGATCATTGTCGACAAGGACGAGCACCCGCGCCCGCAGACCACCATCGAAGGACTCGCCAAGCTCAAGCCCTTCGCCCGCAATCCGGGGACGGTGACTGCGGGCAACGCGTCCGGCCTCAATGACGGTGCCGCGGCGGTGATCCTCGCGAGCGCGCAAGCCGCCGAGCGCCATGGGCTCAAGCCGCGTGCTCGCGTGCTCGGCATGGCCTCGGCGGCGGTCCCGCCGCGGGTGATGGGCATGGGTCCGGTGCCGGCCACCCGCAAGCTGATGGCGCGCCTGGGCGTGAAGATCGGAGACTTCGACGTGATCGAGATCAACGAGGCGTTCGCCGCCCAGGGTCTCGCCTGCCTGCGCCAGCTCGGGGTCAGCGATGGTGCCGAGCACGTCAATCCGCACGGAGGCGCCATCGCGCTGGGACACCCGCTCGGGATGTCGGGTGCGCGCATTGCGCTCACCGCCGTGCACGCCTTGGAGAAGCGCGGCGGCACGCTGGCGCTCGCGACCATGTGCGTCGGCGTCGGCCAGGGCGTTTCGCTCGCGCTCGAGCGGGTTTGAGAGCGAAAGGAGGGAGGCGGCTCGTGGCAATGAGTCGGGGGTACATTCCGTTTCACCCCAGCCCGTCCAAACCGAAATACCGACCGCCCGCCGGGGCCGTGGACTCGCACTGTCACGTGTTCGGGCCGGAAGCCAAATTCCCCTACGCGCCCGAGCGCAAATACACGCCCTGCGATGCGCCGAAGCAAAAGCTGCTCGCGCTGCGCGACTTTCTCGGCTTCGACAAGAACGTCATCGTGCAGGCGAGCTGCCACAGCAAAGACAATCGCGCGATGGTCGACGCCCTCGAGAGCTCGGCTGGCCGCGCCAAGGGTCGTGGGCGAGGAGGTCGGCGACGACGAGCTCAGGTGGCTTGACCGTGCCGGGGTGAAAGGCGTGCGGTTCAACTTCATCAAGCGGCTCGTTGATTTCACCCCGCGCGATGTGCTCCAGCGCATCGCAGCCCGAGTGGCTCCGCTCGGCTGGCACATCGTGGTTTATTTCGAGATGTCCGACCTGCCGGAGCTGGAGCCGTTCTTTACGTCATTGCCGACCGCAGTCGTGGTCGATCACATGGGTACGCCCGACGTGAAGAAAGGCGTCGATCACCCCGAGAACCAGCGGTTTCACGGGCTGATGGAGCGGTACCGCAATTTCTGGGTCAAGGTGACCTGCCCGGAACGCATGTCGCTCGTGGGCGCGCCCTATGACGACGTCGTACCGTTCGGGCGCGCGCTGGTGCAGCGCTTCCCCGATCGCGTGATCTGGGGAACCGATTGGCCGCACCCCAACATGAAAAAGGAGGCCCCGGACGACGGCGTGCTGGTGGATTACATTCCCCGGATTGCACCGACTGCGGCCGAGCAACAGGCGTTCCTGGTCGACAACCCCTTGAGGCTCTATTGGAACTGAGGCGCCGCTACGCCAATCTTCGGCGGATTACGCTTCGCTAATCCGCCCCACGAAGTTATATAATCGTGAGCAGCAACACCCGTATCGGAGCGATGGGTCGTGGAGGAGACCGTGAGATGAAACGCACGCCGCAGGAATACGACGACATCCCCGGCACGTTCGTGTTCGATGCCGAGCGATCGCGCCAGGGATACGGCATCAACATGTTCTGCATGTCGTTGATGAAGGAAGAGAACCGCAACGCCTTCAAGGCGGACGAAGCCGCCTATCTGCAAAGATTTCAGCTCACTCCGGAGCAGCGCGAGGCCATACTCAAGCGTGATTACAACCGGATGCTGGAGCTCGGCGGAAATATCTATTTTACCGCCAAGCTCGGTGCGACGGACGGCCATTCCTTTCAGCACCTCGCGGCGGTCATGACCGGCTCTTCCCAGGAGGACTACGCCAAGATGATGCTGGCGGGCGGGCGCTCGGTGGAGGGCAATCGCAGCAGATCGGGCAAGAAGGCGGTTGCCGGCAAGCGCAAGCCGCCGCAGAAATCCAAACCCACAGCAAAGCGGAAGTGAAACCGTGGCCAGGATCATTGCAGGTGTAGGCTCCTCGCACGTGCCGGCGATCGGAGCGGCGCTCGACAACGGCAAGACCGAGGAACCCTATTGGAAGCGGGTGTTCTCGGGGTTCGAGAAATCAAAGGACTGGATGGCGAAAACCAAACCCGATGTCGCCATCGTCGTCTACAACGACCACGCCTCGGCCTTTTCCGTCGACATGATCCCGACTTTTGCGCTCGGCTGCGCGGCCCAGTTTCCACCCGCGGACGAAGGCTGGGGGCCCCGACCGGTGCCGGTCTTGAAGGGACATCCGGAGCTTGCGGCCCACATCGCGCAGTCCGTCATTCTCGATGAGTTCGACCTTACCGTCGTCAACAAGATGGAGGTCGATCACGGGTTGACCGTGCCGATGAATCTCCTGTTCGGCCAGCCGAAACAGGCTTGGCCGTGCCCTGTCATCCCGCTCGCGGTGAACGTGGTGATGTATCCGCCGCCGACCGGTCATCGCTGTTTCATGCTGGGCAAGGCCATCCGCAAGGCGGTCGAATCCTACCCCGAGGATATCAGGGTCGTGATCTTCGGCACCGGCGGGCTTTCCCACCAGATCAGCGGACCGCGCGCGGGCCTGATCAACAGCAAGTGGGACAAGGCTTTCCTCGACAATCTCAGCAAGAACCCGAAAAAGCTCACACGCATCCCGCATATCGAATACATGCGCGAGGCCGGAGCCGAGGGTATCGAGATGGTCATGTGGCTGATCATGCGTGGCGCGCTCGACGATGAGGTCGAGGAGGTCTACCGGTTCTACACGGTCCCGGCGTCGAATACGGCCGTCGGCCACATCATCCTGGAGAACAAGCGCAAGGGAGCGCCCGCGCGCAAGCGAGCGGCCGCGGGCAGGACCAGGCAGGCTGCCGTGCGCAAGCGCGCGCCACGCATCTCAAGCTAGCTCACGTTTCAATGGTCAGCGCTACACATTCCCTTGCGTCGCCCGCGGGCTTGACCCGCGGGTCCATCCTCTTCGGAAGAAGATGGATTGCCGGGTCAAGCCCGGCAATGACGAAACCGGGCGCTGATCGAAAGATGAGCTAGTCTTAAGTCTCACGATTTCTGAGGACTAACGATGAAGATTTGCGTAGCCGGTCAGGGCGCCTTCGGCCAGAAACACCTCGATGCGCTCAAACGCATTCCCGAGGTTGAGATCACCTCGCTCATCGGCGGCAATCAGGATGCGACGGCGCAGGTCGCGAAGAAATACGGCGTTCCTCATTACACCGGCGAGCTCTCCGAAGGCATCAAGCGCGCGGATGCAGTGATCCTGACTACGCCGACCAAGATGCATTTCCGCCAAGGCGAGCAGGTGATGCGGGCGGGCAAGCATGTCCTGGTCGAGATCCCGGTGACCGACAGCGTCGAGGACGCCGAGGCGCTGGTGCGGATCGCAAAGGAGACCGGCGTCGTCGCCATGGGCGGGCATGTGCGCCGCTTCAATCCCAGCCACCAATGGATCCACAAGCGAATCCAGAAAGGCGAGCTGGCCATCCAGCAGATGGACGTGCAGACCTATTTCTTCCGGCGTAAGAACATCAATGCTGCGGGCAACCCGCGCAGCTGGACCGACCATCTCTTGTGGCACCACGCCGCGCACACGATCGATCTCTTTCAGTATCAGACCGGGCAGACTATCTCGGACTGCTACGCGGTGCAGGGACCGGTGCATCCGCAGCTCGGCATTGCCATGGACATGGGCATTGTGGCCAGGGTGCCCTCCGGAGCCATCCTGACGCTGTCGCTCTCGTTCAATAACGATGGCCCGCTCGGCTCGTTTTTTCGCTACATCTGCGACAACGGCACTTACAAAGCGTTCTACGACGACCTCAGCGACGGGAAGGACAATCGCATCGACGTGTCGAAGGTCGATGTCTCGATGGACGGTATTGAGCTGGAGGATCGCGAGTTCATCGCTGCCATCAAGGAGAAGCGCGAACCCAACGCCAGCCTGGCCCAGGTCCTTCCCTGTATGCGCGTCCTCGGAAAGCTGGAGCAGATCGTCGATCCGCAGCGGAAGGCTCACGCGTGACCATGCTGCTGCACAAGCGGGGCTCATAGTTTAGAAAGAGGAATGCTGGCGAGCGCTGCCGAGAGACACAGTGTCCGACTCCCCGACGCCGCTGGCTTTCCGAGATAAAAGCGAACAGAGGAGGAAGGAACCAATGGTCGGCAAAACTGTCACAACCGCGGTGGCATGTGCGATCTCCGCGCTTGCCGTAAACAGTGCGCTCGCGGAGGACGTGGCCAAGATCGGCCTCGTTCTGCCGCTCACTGGAGGGCTCGCGCCGGTCGGCAAGCAGGTGCAGGCCGGGGTCCAGCTCTACAGCCAGCAGCATGGGACCAACGTGGCGGGCAAGAAGATCGAGGTGATCGTCAAGGACGACGCCAGCGTTCCCGACAACTCCAAACGTCTTGCCCAGGAATTGATCGTCAACGAGAAGGTCGCGGTGATCGGCTCGGCGCTCACTCCGAGCGCCATGGCGATCGGCCCGCTCTCGACTCAAGCCAAGACGGCGAACGTGGTCATGGTGTCCGGCACGTCCCGGGTCATCAATCCGAACAACCCCTACATGGTGCGCACCAGCTTTACCCTTGGCCAGCAGTCCGGGATCATCGGCGAATGGGCAGCCAAGAACGGCTCCAAGAAGGTCGTGATCGTCCAGTCCGATTGGGCGCCCGGCGCCGAAGCGACCGCCGTCTTCACGGACACATTCACGAAGAACGGCGGCCAGGTTCTCGACACGATCAAGGTACCGCTTGCCAACCCCGATTTTTCTCCCTTCCTGCAACGCGCCCGCGATCTCAACCCGGACACGCTGTTCGTGTTCGTGCCGGCCGGGCAGGCCGGGACCTTCGCCAAGCAGTTTGCAGAACGGGGACTCGACAAAGCCGGCATCAAGCTCATCGGTCCCGGCGATATCGTCGATGACAACGATCTGCCCGGGATGGGAGACTCCATGCTCGGGGTGGTCACGGCCGGCATCTACTCAGTGGCGCTCGATACCAAGGTGAACAAGGACTACGTGGCGGCCTTTGAAAAGGCCAACCCGATGCGGCCGAACTTTATCTCGCTCGGCGGCTATGACGGCATGCACCTCATCTACGAGGCGCTCAAGAAGACCGGCGGAAAGACCGAAGGGAATGCCCTGGTCGACGCGATGAAGGGCATGCAATGGGAAAGCCCGCGCGGACCTATCTCGATTGATCCCGATACCCGTGAAATCGTCCAGAACATCTACATCACCAGGATCGAGAAGGTGAAGGGCGAGCTTTATGCGATCCCCTTCAAGACCTTCCAGGCGGTCAAGGACCCCTCGAAGATGAAAAAGTAGCCGCCTGAAGTGAATCGTAGAGTGGGTTAGCCTCACGACTCGGCTGCATGCAGCCGGGTCGTGAGGCGTAACCCACCGCCGGATCAGGACGATGGGCATTCCTTTGGGCCGCGAGACGCGGTGCCAATACCGGGCACACCTGAGGCCAGACGGCGGGTTACGCCACCGAGCTGGCTGGAGCCGCTCCTCCGGCTCTCTACGATCTTCACACCGGGACGAGCCCCCATGCTGACCATCCTCTTCGACGGGATCGCCTACGGCATGCTGCTGTTCGTGCTGGCATGCGGGCTTTCGGTCACGCTCGGCTTGATGAACTTCGTCAATCTCGCCCATGGCGCATTCGCCATGGCGGGCGGCTACATCACCGTCGTACTTGTGAACCGCGCCGGTGTGCCTTTCTTTCCAGGACTTGTCATCGCTTTTGCAATCACGGCGCTCCTTGGCCTGCTGCTCGAGCGCACGCTTTACGTCCATGTCTACAGCAAGAGCCATCTCGACCAGGTCCTGTTCACCATCGGCCTCGTGTTCATGTCGGTGGCCGCGGTGGATTACGTCATGGGCTCGCAGCAGGTGTTCATTCAGATACCGAGCGCGCTGCAAGGCCGGTTCGAGCTGTTCGGCATCGGTATTGGACGCTACCGGCTGCTGATCATCATCGTCTGCGGCATACTTACCCTCGGCCTGCAGCTCATTCTGTCCGGCACCCGGTTCGGGAGCCGGTTGCGCGCCTCGGTCGATGACGCGAGGGTGGCGCGCGGGTTGGGCATCAACGTCAACAACGTCTTCGCCCTCACCTTTGCCTTCGGCTCGGGTCTGGCCGGGCTCGGCGGCGCGCTGGGCGCGGAGATTCTCGGCCTCGACCCGACCTTCCCGCTCAAATACATGGTCTATTTCCTCATCGTGGTGACGGTCGGCGGCACTTCGAGCATTACCGGTCCCTTCATCGCATCGCTCCTGATCGGCATCGCCGACGTGGCGGGGAAGTACTACGTCCCCAAGTTCGGAGCCTTCGTCATCTACACCATCATGATCGTTCTCCTGCTTCTGCGCCCGCAGGGCTTGTTTGCGCGCGCAGCCGGCAAGTGAGCTTTCGATGGACCCCGGCAGCATCAAGCAGGTCAGCCATCACTTCGCCAACCGCGCGCGCTGGAGCGCGATGGAATACGCATTCTGGCTCGCGGCCCTGGCCAGCATATTCGTGTGCGGAGGCTACTGGACGGAGATCTCGCCGCTCTTTGCCAATCGGCATCTGATACTCACGGAGATCGCCTGGCTTGGCTTGTTCGCGCTCTCGCTTGATCTCATCCTGGGCTACGCCGGCATCATCTCGCTTGGCCATGCGGCCTTTTTCGGCCTAGCGTCCTACATTGCAGCACTGTTGGCCAAGCACGCCATCATCACCGAGCCGGTGCTGGCGCTTGTGGTCTCGGGTTTCGCCGCCGCCTTGCTCGGATTTGCCACGAGCTTCCTGGTCCTGCGCGGCTCGGACCTCACCCGGCTCATGGTCACCCTGGGCGTTACCCTGATCATGCGCGAGATCGCCAATCAGATCCCTGAAATCACCGGCGGGGCCGACGGGCTGCAGGGCGTCGTGATCGCCCCCATCCTCGGCTTGTTCCAGTTCGATATTTTCGGTCACGTAGCCTACGTCTACTGCCTTGTTGTGCTCTTCGTTCTCTTCTTGCTGGCGCGCCGGATCATCTACTCTCCGTTCGGGCTCTCGCTGCGGGCGGTGAAGGGCAACGCGTTGCGCAGCGGGCTGATCGGTATCTCGGTGAACGGCCGCCTGATCGCGGTCTACACGCTGGCGGCGTTCTATGCCGGAATAGCTGGCGCCCTCTTGGCGCAAACGACCGCATTTGCCTCGCTGGATGTGTTCTCGTTCGAACGTTCCGCGGACCTTCTGCTGGTGCTCATCATCGGCGGTACCGGCTACCTCTATGGCGGACTGATCGGGGCCGTGATCTTCAAGCTGATGCAGGATTGGATCGCCAACTTGACTCCGCAATACTGGCAATTCTGGATCGGTCTGGTGCTGGTGCTGATTGTGCTGGTCGGCCGCGACCGCATCGGGACAGCGACAGCCATGATACGCACGTCGGTGCAGCGGGCCGTTAGCCGCCTCCCGGTCCCCGCATTGCGGGTCGCCGCTCCTCCAGCCGAGGGACGCTGACAATGCCTGCCGCGCTCGCGACGCAAAGCCTGGAAAAGCATTTCGGCGGCATCGCCGCGGTCAACGGCGTTTCTCTGGCGATCGAAAAAGGCGCTCGCCACGCCCTGATCGGACCCAATGGCGCCGGGAAAACCACTGTCATCAATCTTCTGACCGGGGTGCTGCGCCCCTCTGCCGGGCGCATCGTGCTCGAAGGCGAGGACATCACCGCGCTTGATTCGCACCATCGGGTGCGGCGCGGCCTAGCGCGCACGTTTCAGATCAATCAACTTTTTCTGGATCTCACCCCGCTCGAGACCGTCGGGCTTGCCATCTCGGAACGCATGGGGACGGGCTGGCAATGGTGGAGATTGGCCGGCACCAAGCTGGAGGTCACCGAGGAAATCGTCGATATCCTCAGCCGGTTTCGGCTTACCGACGTCATGCTCGAGCGTACCGGCAATCTGCCTTACGGCAAGCAGCGTCTGCTCGAGATCGCGCTCGCCATCGCCTGCCGCCCGCGCGTGCTTCTTCTCGACGAGCCGGCCGCCGGGGTGCCCGAGGCCGAGCGTCACGACATCCTGGCGACCGTTGCGGCGCTTCCCTCGGATGTGACCGTGCTGTTGATCGAGCACGACATGGACCTCGTATTCTCGTTCGCCGACCGCATCTCGGTGCTGGTCAACGGCAGCTTGTTCATCGAGGGCGCGCCCGACGAGGTCGCGCGCGATCCTCGGGTGAAGGCCGTCTACCTCGGCGAGTCCCTCAATGCGTGATGTCCTCCAGATCGATCGGCTCACCGCGGGCTACGGCGAAGCGATCGTGCTCAACGCGGTCTCGCTGCTGTTGCGCGAGGGTCAATCGCTCGCGCTGCTCGGGCGCAATGGCATGGGCAAGACGACGCTGATCAACTCGATCGTGGGCGTAACGCGATACGTGAGCGGCGATATCAGGCTCGACGGCCGCGACATTACCCGCATGCGCCCCGATCAGCGCGCTCACCTCGGGATCGGCTGGGTCCCGCAGGAGCGCAACATCTTCAAGTCCCTCACGGTGGAGGAGAATCTCACGGCTGTTGCGTGTCCCGGCCCCTGGACGGTGGAAAGAATCTACGACCTGTTCCCTCGCCTTGCCGAGCGCCGCCGCAACCTCGGCAACCAGCTTTCCGGCGGCGAGCAGCAGATGCTTGCGGTCGGCCGGGCCCTCATTCTCAACCCGCGGCTGATCCTGCTGGATGAGCCGCTGGAAGGCCTGGCCCCAATTCTGGTCGAGGAGCTGCTCACCGCGCTGCGGCGCATCATCCGCGACGAGGGCATGTCGGCGATCCTGGTCGAGCAGAACGCGCAGAAGGTCCTCGGCGTCACCGACCAGGCGGCGATCATCGAGCGGGGATGCGTGGTGCACGAGGCGGCGAGCGCAGACCTGATCGCCGATCGCGGCGTGCTGGAGAGTTATCTCGGGGTTACCGCCGTGGCTTCGCAGCGCCCGGGCAAGACCCGGCACTGACCGCGACCCACGTTTTTTCGCTGTTGACGGCAGCTTTAGTGGCTGCCTTTGCTAGGCAGGAAGAGGCCCGAGGGAGTTCGATAAATGACAAGAACCAAGCCCCCGTTTCGCGCCGATCATGTCGGCAGCTTACTGCGACCCGCAGCCCTCAAGGAGGCCCGTGCCAAGCGGGAGAAGGGCGCGATCTCGCCGGCCGAGCTCAAGGCGATCGAGGACCGTGAGATCGAAAAGATCATCGCGAAACAGGAAGAGATCGGGCTCAAGCTTGCCACCGACGGCGAGTTCCGCCGGTCCTGGTGGCATTTCGACTTTCTCAGCATGCTCGATGGGGTGGCGCTCTACGAGTCCGATCAGGGCATCCAGTTCCGCGGGGTGCAGACCAAGGCACAGGGGGTTCGCATCGTCGGCAAGCTCGGGTTCTCCGATCACCCGATGGTGGACCATTTCAAGTTCCTGAAATCCCATACCCGGGTCATGCCGAAGATGACCATTCCGGCGCCCCCGGTCCTACATTTCCGCTTGCCCAAGGATGGCATCAACAAACAGGCCTATCCCGATCTCGATGGTTTCTTTCATGACCTGGGCAAGACCTACAAGAAGGCGGTGAAGGCTTTCTACGATGCCGGATGTCGCTACCTCCAGTTCGACGACACGGTGTGGGCCTACCTCTGCTCGCAGGAGGAGCTGCGCAAGGCGCGCGAGCGCATGGCGAACGTCGATGAGCTGCAGCCCATCTATGCCCGCGTGATCAACGCAGCGCTCGAAGGCAAGCCCGCGGACATGACCATCACCACCCATGTGTGCCGCGGCAATTTCAGATCGACCTGGATTGCGGAGGGCGGCTACGAGCCGGTGGCGGAGACGCTGCTGGGCAAGGTCAACTACGACGGCTATTTCCTCGAATACGACACCGAGCGTGCGGGCGGCTTCGAGCCGCTGCGCTTCCTTCCGAAAGGGAAGAAGATCGTGGTGCTTGGCCTCGTCACCTCCAAGAGCGGCACGCTGGAAAAACGAGACGACGTCAAGCGCCGCATCGAGGAAGCGGGCAAATTTGCTCCGGTCGAGCAGTTCTGTCTCTCGCCGCAATGCGGATTCGCATCAACCGAGGAAGGCAATATCCTTGCCGCGGACGAGCAGTGGGCAAAGCTTGCAATGATCGTGGAAATGGCCGATCAGGTCTGGGGCTGAGACAAAAAAGCAAAGCTTGGATCAAGCGGAACGCGGAATTCCGCGCAGATTTCAACGGGAGGAAAACATGCTGAGACCGCGTAGGAGCCGAGGATCTCTTCTCTGCATCTTTGCTGCGGCCATTGCGCTTCTCCTTTGCAAGCCGGCCGACGCGCAGGCGCCCTCGGGAGAGCCGATCAAGATCGGCTTTGGCATGGCAATGACCGGCCCTCTGGCGGCCAACGGCAAGATGTCGCTCCTGGCGATGAAGATCTGGGAGGAGGACGTCAATGCCAAGGGCGGCCTGCTCGGGCGACCCGTCAAGCTCATCTACTACGACGATCAGAGCAACCCGGGCACCGTGCCGGGCATCTACACCAAGCTGCTCGACGTGGACAAGGTCGACTTCGCCGTCAGTCCCTATGCCTCGACCCAGATCGCCCCGGCGATGCCGATCATGATCCAGAAGAAACGGCTTTATCTGAGCCTGTTCGGCACCGGCATCAACGACGAGTTCAATTACGACCGATACTTCTCGATGCTGCCGACCGGGCCCAATCCCAAGCCCTCCTTCACCACCGGCTTCTTCAAGCTCGCGCTGGAGCAGAGTCCCAAGCCGCAGACGATCGCGCTCGCTGCCGCCGACGCGGAGTTCGGCCGCAACGCCTGCGAAGGCGCGCGCGAGAACGCGAAGAACGCCGGCATGCGCATTGTCTATGACAAGAACTATCCGCCCACGACCGCCGACTTTGCGCCGATCGTGCGAGCGGTTCAGGCGGCCAATCCCGACCTGTTCGTGATCTGCTCCTATCCGCTCGATTCCGTGGGAATGGTCAAGGCCATGAACGAGATCGGGTTCAAGCCGAGGATGTGGGGCGGCGCCATGGTCGGGCTGCAGGCGACCACGTTCAAGATGCAGCTGGGGCCGCTGCTCAACGGCATCGTGAACTATGAGACCTGGATTCCGGCGCCGACCATGCAGTTCCCCGGCTCGATGGAGCTGCTGAAGAAATATCAGGCCCGTGCGGCGGCCGAGGGCGTCGATCCGCTCGGCTATTACATGCCGGTGTGGGCTTACGCCTATCTTCAGGTGCTTGGCGATGCCATTGCCGCGACCAAGAGCCTCGATGACGGGAAGCTTGCCGATTACATCCGCGGCGCGACCTTCAAGACCGTGGTCGGCGACGTGAAGTTCGGCGCCAAGGGGGAGTGGGCGGAACAGCGCATGCTGCTGATTCAATTTCAGAACATCAAGGGCAGCAGTGTCGACGATTTCCGCAATCTCTCGACCGAGGCGATCCTTTATCCGCCGCAATACAAATCCGGCAACCTGATCTACCCCTACGAGAAGGCGAAACAATAAGAGATCTCCGCCCGGGCAAACCTCGATGAATGCTTATCCTCTCGGCTGTCATGCCCCGCTTCAGGCCAAACCTAATTTCAGGTGACGACCGAGAGGGCTACGATTCCACTTAACGCCGTGAGCGCAATGCTGCTTCCCACTACCCTCGTCGGCTCGTACCCGCAGCCCGAATGGCTGATCGATCGCGCTCGGTTGGCCAAGCAGGTACCGCGGGTGCGCGCACACGACCTTTGGCTCGTCGATCCAGACAAGCTTGAATCGGCGCAGGACGATGCCACCCTTCTCGCCATTCGCGATCAGGAACGCGCCGAGATCGACATTGTCACCGACGGCGAGCAGCGGCGGGAGAGCTACTCCAATCGCTTTGCCACCGCGCTTGATGGCATCGATCTCGACAACCCGGGAAAGACGCCGAATCGTACCGGTGGTTTTTCCGTTGTGCCGCGCGTCATAGGACCGATCCGGCGACGCCACCCGGTAGAGCTGCGCGACGTGGAATTTCTGCGCGCCAATACGGAGCGCACGATCAAGATCACGGTCCCCGGACCGTTCACCATGTCGGCGCAGTGCCAGGACGATTTTTATCACGACGAGGAACGGCTGGCGTTGGACTACGCCGCTGCGGTCAACGCCGAGATCAAGGACCTGTTCGCGGCCGGCGCCGATATCGTGCAGATCGACGAGCCTTGGATGCAGTCGCGGCCGGAGCCCGCGCGCAGATACGGGCTCAAGGCACTCGACCGGGCACTGGCAGGCGTGAGCGGCACCACCGCGGTGCACATCTGTTTCGGCTACGCCGCGGTCGTCAAAGACAAGCCGGCCAGCTATGCTTTTCTTTCCGAGCTCGAGCGCGCGGCGGTGCAGCAGGTTTCGATCGAGGCAGCGCAGCCCAGGCTCGATCTCTCCATCCTGCGCCAGCTGCCGTCAAAGACCATTATTCTCGGCGTGCTCGATCTTTCGGACCCGGCGATCGAGACGCCCTCGACAGTGGCTGAGCGCATTCGAGCGGCCCTCGCCTTTGTGCCCCCGGAGCGGATTGTCGTGGCGCCGGATTGCGGCCTCAAATATCTCGCGCGCGACATCGCGTGGAGAAAGATGCGAGCCATGGTCGAGGGTGCCGCCATCGTGCGCGAGGAAATTCAGCAAAGCCCGCAGCGAGCAAACCAACATGCCCCGCAGCAAGCCTCCGTTTCGCGCTGATCACGTCGGCAGCCTCTTGCGTCCTGCCGCTCTCAAGCAGGCACGCGGCAGACGCGAGCGCGGCGAGATCAGCGCCAAGGCGCTCGCAACCGTGGAGGATCGCGAGATCGAGAAGGTGATCCGGCGGCAGGAGCAGATCGGGTTGCAGGCGGTGACCGATGGCGAGTTCCGCCGTGCTTTCTGGAACTACGATTTTCTTGGGCAGCTCGACGGGGTCGAAGCCTATCTCGGGGAACGCAAGATCAAGTTTCAGGGCGCGCAGCCGAGGCCGATGATGCTGCGCGTGGTTCACAAGCTCGGCGCCTACAAGCTGCATCCCATGATCGAGCATTTCAAGTTCGTAAAGACGCATAGCCGGGCAACGGCAAAAATGACCATACCCTCGCCCTCATCCCTGCATTTCCGCTACGGGCGCGATGCGGTGCCGGAGGCGATCTATCCCTCCATGGACGACTTCTACCGCGATCTCGGCGAGACCTATCGCAAGGCCACGCGCGCCTTCGCCGATGCGGGATGCCGTTACCTCCAGCTCGACGAGGTCAACCTCACCTATCTCTGCGATCCGAAGCTGCGCGAGGTGGTAGCCAACCGCGGGGAGGATCCGCAGCAGCTCCCGCACGTCTACGCCGGGATGATCAACACGGCGCTTTCCGACCTGCCGGCGGATATGACCACGGCGATGCACCTCTGCCGTGGCAATTTTCGCTCCACCTTCGTTGCTTCAGGGGGTTACGAGCCCGTGGCCGAGATCCTGTTCAACGAGATCAATATCGGCGGGTATTTCATGGAATATGACAGCGAGCGCGCCGGGGGCTTCGAGCCGTTGCGCTTTGTGCCGAAGGACAAGATGGTGGTGCTCGGCCTCGTCACTTCGAAGAGCGGCAAGCTCGAATCCAAGGACGAGATCAAGCGGCGAATTGAAGAAGCGGCCAGATTCGTTCCCCTCGAGCAGCTTTGTCTCTCGCCGCAATGCGGCTTTGCGTCCACCGAGGAGGGCAACATTCTCGCCGAGGACGAGCAATGGGCGAAGCTTGAGAGGATCGTCGATGTCGCACGGGAGGTATGGAGCTAGCCGGAGGTCGGACGTCAGAGATCGGATGTCAGAGATCGGATGTCGGAGATCAGAGAGACGACATCTGACATCTGACATCTGAAACGGAGTGCCTGAATGCAACGAAGCCGACCGCCGTTTCGCGCGGACCACGTAGGGAGCCTGTTGCGTCCGAACGCCTTGAAGGAGGCGCGGGAAAAGCGTGCCAAAGGTGAGGTCAGCGCTGCCGAGCTGCGCGCGATCGAGGATCGCGAGATCGCAAGGGTGATCAACAAGCAGGAAGAAGTCGGGTTGCGCTCCATTACCGACGGCGAGTTCCGGCGCTCCTGGTGGCATCTTGATTTCCTCTGGGGTCTCGACGGGGTGGAGCGCCAGGTCATGGACCAGGGTATCGCGTTTGCCGGGGTGCAGACGCGGGCCGAAGGCGCGCGGGTCACCGGCAAGCTCGGCTTTTCCGCTCACCCCATGATCGAGCATTTCAAATTTGTCGCCGCGCATACGCAGCGCGTACCCAAGATCACCATTCCCGCGCCTTCGGCGCTCTACGGCCGGGTCGGACGCGGGCCGATCAGCACAACGGTCTATCCCGACCTCGACCCGTTCTTTGCCGATCTTGGCGCGACCTACCGCAAGGCGGTCCGCGCCTTTGCCGACGCGGGCTGCCGCTATCTGCAGCTCGACGAAGTATTCATCGCCATGCTGTGCGACCCCAACTACCGCAAGACGCAGGAGGGGCGCGGCGACGATCCGCACAAGCTCGCGCAGCTCTATGGCGATCTCATCAACACCGCCGTCTCCGACATTCCCTCGGACATGACCGTCACCATGCATCTCTGCCGCGGCAACTATCGCTCGACCCATATGGGGTCGGGCGGTTACGATCCTGTCGCCGAGATCCTGTTCGACCGCATCAACGTGCACGGCTATTTCATGGAGTACGATACCGAGCGCGCCGGCTCGTTCGAGCCGTTGCGGCGCGTGCGCAAGGGACAAACGGTCGTGCTTGGGCTGGTGACGACCAAGACCGGGCAGCTCGAGACCAAGGACCTGCTCAAACGGCGCATCGAGGAAGCGGCCAAATACGTCGACGCTGATCAGCTCTGCCTGTCTCCGCAATGCGGATTTGCTTCGACCGAGGAGGGCAATGTGCTCGCCGAGGAGGAGCAGTGGGGAAAGCTGCGCAGGATTGTCGAGGTCGCCGAGGAAGTCTGGAGCAAATAGTCTTTGCGATGACTGCAGCTCTTCTTGCCGACGTCGGCGGCAGCAAAACGCGGTTGGCGCTGGCCAACTCGACCGGGCCGCCCGATCGTATTGTGGTAATCGAGAACGATACGGTGGCGGACCTGGAGACCGCAGTCGCGCAGTACCTCGATCATACGGGTGAGCATCCCAAAGCAGCGACTTTCGCCATTGCCGGACCGATCCAGGCCGAGGAGATTGCTCTGACCAATCGGCCCTGGCGCTTTCGGCGCAGCGAGTTCGCCCGGCGCTTCGGCTTTTCCCAATTCCGCGTGGTGAACGATTTCGAGGCTGTCGCCTGGGCACTGCCGCGGCTCACCGCCGCAGAGACGCAGCCTCTAGGCGCCTCGACGCTGCGGCCCGCCGGGGTGAAGATCGTTCTCGGCCCGGGCACCGGGTTGGGGGTGGCGGCACTGCTTCAGGCAGACGGGCACGCCTTCGTGGTCGCGAGCGAAGGTGGCCACGTCTCCTTCGGCGCACGGTCGCGCGAGGAAGACGATCTCTTCGTGCGGCTGCGGCAGCAATACGGGCACATCAGTGCGGAGACGGTGCTGTCGGGTCCGGGACTGTTGCGGCTTGCGCGCACGCTTCACCCCGAGCGCTCGTATGGCGCGCCCGAAGGCATCGTGACGGATGCGCGCGCGGGAGATGCGGCAGCACATGAGATCGCCCGCGTGTTCGTGCGTCTGCTTGGCCGCTTCGCCGGGGATGTCGCGCTGACATTCAAGGCTCTCGGCGGGGTTTACATCACCGGCGGTGTCGCCTCCGGCCTCGGTCCGTTGCTCGCTGCCCCCGAATTCCGGGACGCGTTCGAGCAGCATCCGCCCTATGAGAATCTGCTGCGGGAAATTCCCACTTTGCTGGTGACCTCGCGCGAGCCTGGCCTCATCGGCTGCGCCGCGCTGGCGCAGATGAGCCCGACCGTCTCGGCGACGCCGCAGCCCGGATGAGCAACGCGATATCCGGGCGGCGTTTCCCGCATGTCGCTGCGCTCATGCGGGCTGCACGAGCGCTCGGCGCAGGTTTGTCGGAGATGCGGAGCAATCTGCCGAGCCGGCGAATTGCGTGAAATGTCGCCGGAACGCGGTCTAGCTAGATGTTGAATGCCACCAGGGCGATGCTGCTGATGGCGGACCCCAAAACAACGAGGGCTATCAGATCATAATCGAGCCAATGGAAGCGCATCGTCGCACTCTCCTGCTGTCCAACGCTGTCGAGCCGTCCTCATAGAAACGCCGCCCCCTGTTGTTGAATCCTCCCGCCGGCAGCAACCACGCAAGACAAATCATGCAACCCGCGGCGCCAGGGCCACCGGCACAATCGCCCACGATCCTAAACCGCGAGCTCTCCACCGGGGCTGGCCATCAGCGTCATCAACGCCCCCGTAACATAGAGGCATGCAATGACGATCTCCCGGCAAGCGCAATGGCGCTTGCGCTCGCCGAAGCTCTCGAAGGCGGCTTCCAGATAAGCGATGCCCAAGCAGACATACAGCACACAGTGACCCATTCAACCCCGCCACGTTTAGCGCGCGCGGCGCGGTGCCATCAGCGTCACCGCGTTCGCCGTTCTCAATGGCTGCAGTAAACTCCAGCGATAAAGGCGATCGCAGCCATGATGCCTTGCCCAGCCACGTACAGGAGCATTCGTTCCAGGCGGTACCAGAACGGGTGCGCCTGAGAGACCAGCACTCCAACCTCATCGAGGCCGGGTAGGTCGCCTGCGCGGACATGCCAAAGGCGAGCAAGTCGCTGCGGCTGCGCGCTCTCGCGGGCGACCGAAGAGCCTCCAACCCTGCAACAGGCTTCACATCAATATCCCGGAATCGCTGACGCAACGGCTGCTGGAAATCCAGCGCGACACGCACGCCAGCAGCCTTACCGAGGTGGTGAAGAACTCGCTGCAGCTTTACGCCGCCGCCGTCGAGGAGCACAAATCCGGCGGCTGTTTGTATTTCAAACGAAAGGACGAGAAGGGCGAGCGGCAGCTGGCTCTGTTTATCTGATAGGCCGCAGCAGATGAATCCGGTAATAGGGGCTTAGATCCGTAGCCCTTCTCAGGGTCGAACGTCGTCAGTTGCAAGCAAACAGCTCCTGTTTGCTGATGGCCGTGCTTGGGAAAGCTGGGCGTGGATTCCGCCCTGCCCCCTTTTTATTCCCCTTGCAAGTCATCCAGGAATTCTGACACCGGCGCGACCCCGGTGACGAGCAGATGATCTCGCGCGCGGGTGCAGGCCACATAAAGGAGATGTCGCTCTGTGTCGTAGACCTCCTGCAGATCCGCATCGTCGCCGACCGTCTCGATGCGCTCTTGCAAGGGAATGACTTCATCGTCGCATGCCATCACGGCCACGGAGCGGAATTCCAGGCCCTTGGCGAGGTGCATTGTGCCGATCGACAGGTACCCGGTAGCGGTCTCGACTTTTTCATCAAGGAGCTTGAACGTCATCTGCGCTTCCTGTGCCGCGGCCCGCGCGCGATCGAGCTGCCCCTCGGATCGGACGAATATGCCGAGCTCGTGCGGCAGAACCCCCGCCTTTGCACGTTCTTGCAGCCAGTTTGCGACTTTCTTGATCTCGTCGTCCTCGCCCTTGAGCGACGCAATCAATGGCGGGGGACCATTGAACATGGAAACCGTATCGCGCCGATTTTCCTTATTGCCGTCGACGTCGATCACGAACGGTCCGAGCAGCTGGTCGGCCTGCGTACGGATCTGGTGGGAAGTGCGATAGTTGACGCGCAAGGTGCGCGAGCGCCCTCGGATGTCCACTCCCAGCGCTTTCCAGGAGAAAGGCTGCTGGAAGATGCGTTGCCCCAGGTCACCGGCAAAGAACAATGAGTTGGGCCTGCCGGAACCCAGGGCAGCCAGGAAACGCAAGTGAGCGGGGGTGATGTCCTGCGCCTCGTCCACGACCGCGAAGTCGAATACAACTCTGTTGCTCTTCGACAACGCCGATGCAAGCGATGTGAACAGCTCCGCATAAGTGACGAGACCTCGCGACTTCAGCCCGGAACGCACGCGCTCGAAAATCGACCACAGAACCTTGCGCTGCGGTTCCGGCAGCCGCGTCTTGCGGCCGAGCCGGGCGACCTCGCGGTACCCTTCCCAGCTTTCCAGCTGCCAGGCATCGACCACCTGCTCCCATTCCGTGAGCAGGAAATGGTGCCCGAACTTGTGGCCACCCACCACGCCGGCAGCTTCGCGGATCAGCTCGCTCACGATGGTTACGTCCGCGACGTTCGCCGGCGTGACATGCGCTTTGTAGAGCCGAAGACCGATAGCATTGAGCGAATGCACGTCGATTCGCTCCGCAAGACGCGGTTCATTGCCCAAGAGCCGCTTCAGCTTGCTGCTCAGCGCATTGGCGAGCGTGTCTGAGAAAGTGGTCAGCAGGACGCGGGCATTGGGATGCGTGCGCGCCAGATGCGCCGCCCGGTGCAGCCCGACAATAGTTTTTCCGGTCCCGGCCGAGCCAGAAACGCGCGCGGGACCGCGGTAGTCGCGCTCGACCATGTCTCCTTGGTCCGGATGCAGGAAAACCGTCCACTTATCCCAGGGGAAATCGAGCGCGTGCTGCAGCTCCTCGATGCTCGTGATGGTTCGGAATCGGCGCTGCGCATCGGGGTGATCGAACGCGCCGGGCAGCACACCGGAAGGAAATTGCACGGGCCCACGGACGTCCTCGAACGAACGTTCCTCTGAAACGGTCCTAGGACGAAACGGCGCTGCGCTCAGGAGATCTCTGCTAAAAGCAGGTTCGGGTTGCTCCAGAACCTGACCCATCACAGGCGTGCCACCGGTCGCCAGCTCCAAAAGCGCTTCCGCAGCCTCGGCAGGCAGGTGCTCTGCTATTAACAGGAGCGTGTCGTCTGTCGCGCTCTTCACGTCGCGGAGCCATTCAGTCGGCAGGCCACACGCGAGGAGCGCGTCGTCGGAGATCCCGGCAAAGAGAAGCCTTGTTTTGGCTGCTGGTTTTGCAGCCCCGGGCGCTTCCGCTTGCACATAAGCCGGAACCACGATCTCCTTCACCGTCTCGCGCAGCTCGACCAGCTGCGCCGCGCCCGTCTTTGGATGCGTCTCCAGCTTCCGACGCTCTGCCCAGTCGTACGCCTTATCGTGGTGACCGACGAAGCAGAGCAGCAGACTGCCGGCGCTTCGATGTACGATCAGTCGGATGTCGCTGTTGACCCGCACCGACCAGAAATTCTTGTCCTTGGCTTTGTCCAGCTTGTGGAAGCTCATGCCCGGGCTCATCGGGTTGAGCTGCAAGTCGAACGCCGTGGTCTTGACGGCCTTCTGTTCCTCGCCTGTTAACCGGGCGAGGCTGTCGGTGAACGTATCGGCGATGCGGAATTCCATGCTTTCGTTCAGACTGAACGCTTGAAGGTCGGCATCGCTCGAACCATGAACTCGTCGAACAAGGGCACGGTAAACGCCATATCGCCGTGTGCCGGGCTGAAGATCATTCCTTTCCTGATCAGCTTTGCGCGTACCGGCCCGAGACTGGTGACTTTCACGCCCAAGGTGTCTGCGATGTCGCCGGTACGATGAGCGCCGGGCCCCAGCTCAGCCATTGCTCGCAAGAAATTTTTTTCACTTGGCGTGAGCCGGTCAAAGCGAACACGGAAGAAATTTCTGTCCAGCCGCGGCATAACTGTTGCGGTCGCATTCTTTACGAGCCGTAGCGTGATCGGGCTCGCTGTGGTGAGATTCCAAGCTTGATATCCCCATTCCTGAAGGAAATACGGATATCCCTTCGTGAGGCGAAATACTTCCTTCAGCGCATTTGGCTGGAACTCTACCCCTGCGGCGTGTGCCGGGTCTCGAAGAGCTTTTGCACTATCGTCCTCTGAGAGCGCGCCGATGTCCGGAAAACTGAAGAGCCGTTCGGCATAGGATCTCGCTTCGCCGGCCAGCCCCGGAAGGATCGGAAGACCCGCTCCCAGGAGCGCCAGCGGCAGCTGCCGTTGCTGTACCTTGTGCATCGCCATAATCAGCGCGCCCAGTTCCTGATGGCTGAAGTACTGGATTTCGTCGATGAGCAGAGCTACGGCGTTCTTTCTTTCCGCAGCTGCTTCTGCAACGGCGACAAAGAGGTTGGGCAAATCGATCTCGATGTCCCCGCTGTCCGCGGCTCCTTTTTCGGGCTCAATATCCAGGCCAAAACTTGCATCGCCGACGGTGACCTTGATTGCACCGACAAAGCTGCGGAGCACGGCTAGCCCTCGTTTCACCTTGTTTCCGGCACCGGCCACCCGATCCAGGTCATAGAGGAGCGTTCGCAGGCTGGGGACAATGAGCGGCCCGAGCTGTTTTTCCTCATGCGCTTCGATAGCAAGCGTCCGGTATTTGTTGGCTTTCGCTAGGCGTTCGATTTCGTTGAGCAGGACCGTTTTGCCCACGCCGCGCAACCCGGTAAGCAGCATGCTTTTTTCAGGCCGCTTCGTCTTGACCCGGCCAAGGAGAATCCTAGCTTGTTCCAGTATCGGGTCACGTCCCACCAGCTCAGGAGGCGGAGAGCCGGCACCCGGCGAAAAGGGATTCTTAATGGGGTCCATGTTTACTCATTTATACTCACTTATACTTGATAATAGCTATAAATACGTAAAAACGCTATAAATGCAACAACCTGAACACCTTCATCACCTCGTCGCCCAAATGGTTGATCACCTTCACGGCGATGCGCCCTTTCTGCGGCTTGTCGAACGGGCGCGAGGTGTCGCTGTGAAGCGTCGCCCAGGCTTCGGGGTCGATCTCAACCTTCAAGGTGGTTTTCAGCGCGTTGTAGGGATCGTTCGCGCCGAGGAAGTAGGCGTGGCGGACGAAGAAACTTTCCTCATTGTAGTCGGTGTCGATGAACCAGCACGCGATCCCGTCGGCGTTGTCGCTGACGACCTCGCCGGTCTGCGGCTTGAACACATCGACGCCCTTTACCTTCACGCGCAGCTTGCCGTCCTTGTCGTGGATTAGGTCAATGTCCGGCTCGCCGAAGATGACGAAGAGATTGCCCTTGCCGGTCGACTTGAGGTCCTCCGCCATCTGCAGGTCGGCGTTCATGCGCGCCTTGAGTACGGGGATGCGGCCGAGCTTGCTGAACTCGGTAGTATGAGCCTCGTAGTTGAAGGCGCAAGCGATCAGCACATCGAATCCGCCGTCGCCCGCCTCCCGCGCGGCACGGACGAGATCAGCCCGTTGCACGGTGCCGAATTCCGGACCGATGAAGATGGCGGCGCGCTTTTCGATCTCCACCTCCATGTAGCGTCCGTCGGCACATACGAGATCGCCCGGCCAGGGGGTGAGCGCCGTGAAGGTGATCCTATCTTCCTTGTGCGCCTGCTGGACGCCGGCAGCCTTCAGGTTTTCCAGGATCATCTCGGGGAAGGATTTCTTGGCCTTGTATTCGGTCCCCTGTTCGTCCAGCTCCTCGATTAGGTCGTCGTTCTCGTCGACGCCCAGCACGCGATGCGGGCTGAGGCTCTCGACGGTAAAGGGCCCAGCGACGCGAACCTTCCTCTTGTTCTCATAGGGTTTGTGGTAGAGATAGACTGGTTCGGACTTGGACAGAATGGAAGCGTCCATCTCTTTTTGTCGGCCTATCCGCGCCTGCCACCATTCGGCGTGGAGCTTCTTTGCCTCTTCAGACCATTCCTCCTGGTTCTTGCGCGGGATGTCCCACTCCTTCCAGCCTTTTTTGACTGTCGCATTCAGTTTTTCAAGCAGCGATTCCAGCTGTCCTTGCCACCGTTCCCAAATGACCTCGATTTCCGAGTTATTCGCGATCGATCCTGATGTCACGTTCGTCGCGCGTTCATAGACGAACCCGTGCCGGATGTTGCTACAGGCAGGCCGCGAACTCGGTGGAGTGCCATTAATTTCCGCTTCCTTAATCTGGCCCTCGCGGGAATCGGCTAGCACGTAGAACGGATACCGCGCACCCATGAGACGTGCGCGAGCCAGTGCAAGTGCTACTCGTGATGTATCGATCGTGATCCAACGACGACCCCATTGCTCAGCGACGGCAGCAGTGGTGCCAGAGCCACACGTCGGGTCGACTACAAGGTCGCCGGGATCTGTGCTCATCAACAGGAGTCTTTCAATCACACGTTCGTTTGTTTGAACAACATATACTTGGTTTGGTGCCCCTCCAAACCCGTCCCACCAATTTGATATTTCTCGAATTGATGGACTCGGGGAGTGACGAACAAAGCGAACATCAGTTTGCTGAGGATAGAGACGATCTGCCATGCCAAGGCGGGTCATTCCAGGCGTACTACCGTCGTCTTCAACTACGGTGTGCTTCCAGCACTGCCCCGGCCGAATGGGGAAGACTTTGCCTTGAAAATGGAAGTCTAACGACTGTTGTCGACGATCTCCTCCGCTCTTAAGGGGATTGGCGGCAAACAACTTTGCCGATGGATATTGTTTTTTAAATGCAACAAGATCTTGCAGATAGTTCCGACGATCAGCCTGCTCCAATTCACTTACGCGAATGCGCCGTCCATCTGGCAAGTCAGCAAACGGAAAGTCTTCAAAAATTTCTGAGTCGTCGCGAACCTCAAATATGGGTCTGATCTTTAGTTTTCCTGACGACTTGCCGCTTTTCCCATATCACAAAACGAAGTCGTTCACTGCGTCGAGCGTACCACCCTTCTGACTTCCTTTCTTCTTGACAAGAATTTCCGTTATAAAATTGGAACTGCCAAATACCTCGTCCAATAGGCTTCGAACGCGATGAACGTTTTCATCTCCCATCTGCACAAAAATTGATCCAGAATCGCTCAATAGATCGCGAGCCACAGTAAGCCGATCACGTAGGTAAGAAAGATAACTGTGGATTCCGTCGCGCCAAGTATCCCGGAACGCTTTCACCTGCTCTGGCTCGCGGGTGATGTGGCCGGCATTGCCATCCTTCACATCCCGGCTAGTGGTCGACCACTGAAAATTGCTGTTGAACCTGATCCCGTAGGGCGGATCGAAATAGATGCACTGCACCTTGCCTCGAAGGCCCTCGCGCTCGGCGAGGCTCGCCATCACCTGGAGCGAGTCGCCGAGGATCATGCGGTTAGACCAGTTCTGGTCGTGCTGATAGAACTCGGTTCGGTCCACCCCCTTGGGGATTCCGTTGAAATCTGCGAACAGGTCGGGTGTCAGATCTCCGCCCTGGTGCTCGCGTTCCCTGCTGGTTCGCAGCAAGTCGTCAATAAGGACCTTCGGGTGCACCTTCTCCTGGATGTAAAGCGGCGGTGCGTGGACGACGAGGTCACTCCAGTCCTGCTCGTCCTTCCCACGCCACACGAGCTGCGGGTCGAGGTCTTTATTCCGGGGATAGTAAACCTTCTTAGGGTCCTGCTGCTCCTTCTCCAGCACGGATTGATATTCCGCGGTGGGGATGTTCTTCCGCTTAGCCTCATTGTGCTTAAGCGTCTCGACAGATTTCCGGGCTGCCGTTTTGCTGGCCATGATCAGTTTTCCGTTTGCCGATCCTCGGGCTTTATTTTTACCGCTACGCGTGCCCGACCGCTTGCCTGATCATCGCGTTGAACTTCTGCTCGACTGTGGCCTTGAAATCGGACTCGATCTCATAAACTTCGGTGAACTCGGCGAACGCCCAGCGGCCGTAGCTGCCCAGGTGATTCACTCCGGGCACCCAATAGGCGTCCATGGTGATCTTCTTCTCCTTCGCGTCCTCGCGCCTGTAGCCCTTGATCTCGGTGACGAGATGCAGCGGGTCGTCGCTGCCATGTCCGTCATCCACCAGCACGACGAAGTCGGGCAGATATCTCCTGGTCTCGGAACCGTAACGATACGGCACTTCGAGGCCCAGGTTGTGGTTCTTGGTGTAGGCGATCACCTTCGGGTGCGATTCGGCGACACGACAAAACTCCGCTTCCCAGTCGCTGTCGAGCACCACCCAATTGACCTGGTTCTTGGGGGGAGGTCCGCTGGTATCCCACCGGCCAATGCGCGACGTATTGAACCTGACGTGCCGCGTGGAGCCGGTATGGTTATACGGATCGAGCAGCGCCTTTACCGGCTGCTCGCCCACAAAGTGCTGGGTGATGGCCGCGGTGATACGGTTGCAGGCCATGTCGGCCAGTTCCTGGTACATGAGCAGCGCGGGATGGGTTGCGCCCTTGCATACGAGGCAGGTGTCCAGCCATTGCTTGGTAATGCGCTTGAGCTGGCCGAACAGGTGCAGCTTCGGCTCCTCCCCGGGGTCGCGCCACTTCGTGTAGAGCAGCCGCTGGGTGACGTGGAAGACGAGCGAGGAGTGCCGCATGTCTTCCAGGTGCGTGAGATTCATATCCACGGCTTCGCCGATGATGCCGGAGTTGCGCGTGATCGACGGGCCGACCAGATCGGGGCTGAGCACCAGGACGGAGTCATCATTGAAGTTGGCGCTCAGGCGCTCTTCCGGCAGCTCCACGCGATAGCCCTCCACGCGGGGAAACCGGATCTCGAGCGCATTGCGCTCGGGGGAGATCGCCCTCACCTGGACGGTTTCGCGCGGCGGCTGCGGTGGGGCAATGGTCGGCTTGGCGGTAAAGTCGAAGGGCACGCCGAACACGTCGGCGTATTCCACGTTGAACAGTCCCTGCTCGTTCTCCTCGTAGGATTGGCGTCGGAGCGCGCGTCCGATCACCTGCTCGCACAGGAGCTGGGTGCCGAAGGCGCGAATGCCGAGAACATGCGTTACCGTGTTGGCGTCCCAGCCTTCCGTCAGCATCGAAACCGAGACCACGCAGCGGATGCCGCCGCCCAGCTGCCCGTGTTTGCCGACGGTGTTCATAACTTCCCGCAGCAATTCCTGATCCGAAATATTCTCCGCCGCCCGTAGATCGCCGGTGCGCTCGATCTTCTCGCGGCGGAACCGGTCGAGCTCATCGGCGGCCATGCTGCGGAAATTATCGTCGAGCGCGTCGCCGGCTTCGAGCTGCTCGCTGTCGATGAGCAGCGTGTTCGGACGCGGCAGCGGATTCCCGGTCGTCTCGTCGAAATTGCGGAACAGCGGAAGTCGGCCATTTTCGAGAATGGTGGTGCCATCCTCCCGCTTGCGATGGAAGCCGGAGATAAAATCGTAGACGAGCTTCGAGATCGCGGTGTTCTGGCAGACGATGATGAAGCAGGGCATCACCTTGATGCCGCTTTGCTCCCAGAGATGGAAGGTCTTTTCGTAGTGTCCGTAGAGCGCTTGCAGCGCGGTCTGCAGTCGCGTGGGGAGCCTGAGCGGATCAAGCTCCTCGCCCTTCCCACGTCCCTTCTTCGGCATGTCCTTGCGGATGTTCTCCCACAGATTACGGAACATCGGCATCTCGTCGCCGGGAATGTTCTGGGCGACAGGAACGCGGGGCAATTTCACGATCCCGCACTCGATCGCGTCCATGAGCGAGAAATCGCTCATGGTCCAGGGGAACAAGGTGCCTTCGGCATAGCCCGAGCCGCGCAGGAAGAATGGCGTGGCGGACAGGTCGATCACGTGGGAAATGCCGAGCTTGCGGTTGACGGCTTCGAGGCCGGATATCCACACCCGTGCTGCCTCGTTGTTCTTTTCCGCTTCTTTTTTCTCCTCGCCTTTGAGGTCCTCGTCATCGGCCTCCTTCGGCTTCTCGCGGTAGCAGTGGTGCGCCTCGTCATTGATGACGAGTATGCTTTTCATCCCCATCAGGTCGGGCATCACCCGCTGGAGCATCTGCCCCTCGGTCTCCTGGGTGTGCAACTCCTCCCCGAGACGCCCTTGCAGCAGCTGGCGCCCGCCCTTCGACAGCTCGAGACGCTCACGCAGCTTGAAAGCATGAAAATTGGTGATGACGATCTTCGCCCTCTTCACCTCCTCCAGCATGTCGTTCGGCACAAGCTCGCGGGCGGCGTAGTAGCTTTCGGGGTCATTGGGCTGAAGGACGCGCAATCGGTCCTTGATCGTCAAACCGGGCGCGCAGACGAGAAAGCCGCGGCTGAAGGTCCGGCTGTTTGAATGGCGCACCGCGTTGACGGTTTGCCACGCGATGAGCATGGCCATCACGGTGGTCTTGCCCGCGCCGGTCGCAAGCTTCAGCGCGAGGCGCATCAACTCCGGGTTCGCATCCTTGTTCGCCGCGGCGAGGTGATCGAGCACGCGTTTGCCGCTGCGAGAGTGTGGCGCCACTTCGGTGAGCCAGATCGCGGTTTCCACCGCCTCCACCTGGCAGAAGAACGGACGTACGCCGGCGAACGGGTGATGCCGCCAGTGCTGCAGGAGCCGCGCAGTTTCCGGCGTCACCTGCCACTGGTTCGGATTGTGTAGAGCGCGCCACAAGTCCACGTGACCCCGGACCTCGTTGATGATCGAGGTGGGATCGTACTGCTGCTCCTCGCTCGACAGCCCTTTGCCTTCATCGAAGATGAATTTCGTTTGTGCAGCCGCCTTGCGCTTCTTCGGCTTGGGGATCGGGGTGACGAACTTGGCACTGCGCCGAAGCTTCAGGATTCTCTGCGTGGGCTGCCCCGATTCGTCCAACTCCCAATGGCGATGGGGGTACTCGTAGGGGGAGTTCAGAATCGGGTGATCGAAGAAAGGGTTGGACATCTAAGTTTTGCTCGATAGCGATCCCTTGATACCCTTCCCATTGCGATCAGCGCGGCTGTCCCGCATAGAGCCATGATTGAGGCTCCCAAAACCTCAGACTAAGGCTGAGCATCCCCAGTGCGTCAGCACAGACTATCGCGTCTGGCTGAAATAGGCGAGTGGCCGGCAGAGGTCGACACGAAGTTCTCCAGCATCGTCGTGCATCAACATCGCGCACCGCGCTATAGTCTGGCCGTGAGCATAAGCGGCACCGAGTCAAAGATAATGTCGACCCCTGATCCTCCTCGATGGCTGGCGAGGTCGCTCCCCCGCCATGCGATTGCGGTTCTGTCGGTTGCCGTGGCGATTGGCGTTGCGGCGCTCTTGACCGTGTTCCTGCATACCGAGCCGATCGCATCGGCGATGATCGCCGCGGTCATGTTCGCTGCATGGTTCGGCGGCTTCGGCCCGGGATTGTTGGCGACGGGGCTCGCCGTCCTGGCCATCCATTATTATCTGCTGCCCCCGGTCAATTCATTTGCTGCGAAGAGCAATCTGTTTTCTCTGGGAGTTGCGGAGCTTTCGCGCCTGCTCCTGTTTGCGATGGCGGCGCTGTTCATCACTTTCCTGAGCGCGGCGCAGAGAGCCGCGGCGCAATCGCTGCGGCGATCCCGCGATGACCTGCTGGCGGCGTTCGAGCATCAAAAAGAGACCGAGGCAGCGCTGCGGCGCAGCCAAATGTATCTGGCGGAAGCTCAGCGGCTGAGCCAGACCGGCGTCTTTGGCTGGAACGTCGGGAGCGGCGAGATCCTCTGGTCGGAGGAAAGCTTCCGAATCTTTGGCTACGACAGGACGCCTGCCGTAACCCTCGACATGGTCCTGCAGCGCGTTCATCCCGACGATCGTGCTCGGGTGCAAGCCACGATCGAGCGCGCAGCCGGCGAGGGCACGGATTTCGATTATGAATATCGATTGCTGATGCCGGACGGCTCGGTCAAGCATATTCATGTCGTCGCCCGTGCGGTCACGGAACATGGCAGGCAGCTGGAATTCATCGGCGCGCTGATGGATGTCACCGCGGCCAGGCAGGCCGCGGAGGAGCTGCACAAGGCCCAAACCGAGCTTGCGCATGTCACGCGCGTCACCACGCTGGGCGAGCTGGCCGCCTCGATCGCCCACGAGGTGAACCAGCCGCTCGCCGCCGTCGTCACCAATGCCGAGGCCTGCCTGCGCTGGCTCAACCGTGCAACGCCCGACCTGAATGAAGCGCGCGGCGCCGTGGAATGGATCATCAAGGACGGCAATCGCGCCGCCGAGGTGATCCGGCATGTCCGTGCGCTCACCAACAAGGCCGACGGCCGGAAAGTGGCGCTCAATCTCAACGACGTCGTCAACGAGGTCATCGCCCTGGTGCAGCGCGAGCTGCTCAGTCACCGGGTGTCGCTGCGCACCGAGCTCGTACCCGCTCTGCCCATGGTCGTCGCCGATCGGGTCCAGCTGCAGCAGGTGATCCTAAATCTGGTCATGAACGGCATCGAGGCGATGCAAGCGGTCACCGGCCGGCCGCGCCGGCTGGTGATCCGATCGAGGCAGGACGACGCGCGCCAGGTCATGCTGTCAGTGGAGGACAGCGGCGTCGGGATCTCCGCCGAGAACGCCGAAGCGCTGTTCAACGCCTTCTTCACCACCAAGCCCAGCGGCATGGGCATGGGGCTGTCGATCTGCCGCTCGATCATCGAGGCCCATGGCGGACGCATATCCGCCGCCAACAATGCCGGCCCCGGAGCCACCTTCCAGTTCACCCTGCCCCTGCATCAAGCCACCGCGTGGGTTTCTTCCCTCTCCCCGTTCTTACGGGGAGAGGGTTAGGGTGCGGGGCCTCAACTCGTGCACCCCAATGTGGCGCACCAGCCCCGCTTTCCTGTAAATCCCTGTAAAGGGGGCGGGGCGACAGCCAAAATCTGCAAAAAAGTGAGTATAAACAAGGACATCTGCAGAAATGGCAGGATCCGGAACAGGGAATAACAGGGAAATAACAGGGAAATGCAGCGATTCATACGCCGCAGCCCCGCTTTCGCTCGCTTGCTCTTTGTAGTCGCCTCTGCCGGAACCCACGCAGGCGATGGCCGGCGTCAAGCAAAAGCCCGGCGCAGTGTCGCGACCGGGCTCTTGTCGCAATTTCCGAGGATGCCTGCTTGTACACGAGTCGCGTTACATTG